>OJFV01000023.1_pt1 | contig 166126 bp, 155 predicted proteins | sample 1594391 | NCBI WGS metagenome assembly OJFV01 (sample SAMN05416856, study PRJEB24817) | seawater metagenome | isolation source: Sea water | place: Canada:Atlantic | collected 2013-11 | reverse complement strand
CGAATCCGCCTTGAAGGCAAAAAGCCTCTTATTTGTTGATACTTTCACAGCCTCTGCGCTTCATCACGGCCACAGAGATTATTAAGGCTAGGGTTAGGAATGCGCAGAGGGCCTCCTACTACTGCGTGTAGTAGGAGGCTTGATGGTTATCTAAGCTAATTGGGAGGAGGATTCTTTTGGCTTTGTCTCTTTGCTACGATCTTTAGCGACGATAACATACATAGCGGGTACTACAAACAACGTAAAAATGGTACCCACAGAAAGCCCTGATGCAACGACTAAGCCTATATCAAAACGGCTGGCTGCACCTGCGCCTGACGCTAGAATTAATGGCAGTACGCCAACCACCATAGCAGAGGTTGTCATTAATATCGCTCTTAAGCGAATGCCTGCGGCTTTCTCTATGGCATCCCTTTTGCCAAGCCCTTCTTCAACTTGCAGCTTGTTGGCAAATTCCACCATTAGTATGCCGTGTTTACTGATTAGACCAATCAGTGTGACGAGCCCAACCTGAGTGTATATATTGATCGAAGTGACGCCAAATGCTATGGGTAATAAAGCGCCCAGTAGCGACATAGGTACACTGATCAAAATAATAAAGGGGTCACGGAAGCTTTCAAATTGAGCAGCCAGCACAAGATAAATCATAATAAGGGCAAAGAAGAAGGTGAATATGAGTGCGCTGCCTTCTTGAATAAACTGTCGCGACTGTCCGGCATAATCAATACCTATGCCCTTCGGAAACGTTTCCAATGCAGTAGATTCAAGATAGCCTAAAGCATCTCCCAAGCTCACGCCCGGGCGCATCACACCTTCAATTACCATAGAGTTGAGTTGTTGAAACTGACCCCGTTTATTGGGCTCTACGTCCTCTGTTACCTTTGCTACAGTCGAGAGTGGGATTAAAGTGCCTTCTGCCGTTCGAATATAATAGTCGTTCAGTTGTTTAGAGGTTCGTCTATAGTCGCGTTCAACTTGGGGGATGATGTCATAGCTTCTGCCATCTACATTAAAGCGGTTAACGGTGCCGCCACTTAGCATGGTACTAAGGGCAGAACCGATATCTTGCATGCTAATGCCCATTTCGGCGGCTTTGCTGCGGTTAATGCTTATATTGGCTTTCGGTTTGTTGAATTTTAGATCGGAATCTAAAAAGATAAACATGCCGCTTTGCATGGCCTCTACGAGGAGTCCTTGGCCAAGCTCATATAACACTTCGTGGTCTTGCGCAGAGGTGATTACAAATTGAATTGGCAGGCCGCTGGCACCGGGCAGGGTGGGTAGATTAAATGAAACAGAATTAAACCCCGCTATACCCGATAACTTTTGTTGCATAACAGGCACTAACTCCATTTGAGTTTGCTTTCGTTCACTAAATGGCTTTAATAGCATGCCAGAGAATACAGAGTTAACGCTCTCCATCCCTGCTACGACGAAAGAGCCTTCCTTCTCTTCAAACGAGTCGATGGCTTTAAGTAGCTCACCTGTGTACGCGTCAACATAATCGTGGGTCGCGCTTTCAGGAGCGGTTGATAGGCTAAATATAATCCCCTGATCCTCACTTCTGGCCAGCTCTTTGTTAGAAAATTGATAGAGAAACACACAGCTGACTAGCATGGTTAACACCATCACGAATGTCACCGACTTATAGTTCAGGGTATTGTGTAGGCGTCGCTGATAGCGGTCTCTGATTTTATCGAACAGTTTATCGAGGCGTTGAGCCATTGGGCTGTTTGTTTCTGTCAGCAGCTTGGAGCACATCATCGGTGACAGTGTTAGTGCAATGATACCGGAAATAATAACCGCGCCGGCAAGTGCAAATGCAAACTCTTTGAACAAGCCACCTGTTAAGCCGCCCATAAAGCCAATAGGTGCGTAGACCGCCGCAAGTGTCAGGGTCATCGATATAACCGGGCCTGCGATTTCCCTTGCGCCTTCAATTGAGGCTTTAAAAGGTGTGAGGCCTTCATCGATATGGCGGTGAATATTTTCTACCACTACGATCGCATCATCTACGACTAAGCCTATGGCTAGAACCATTGCCAGGAGTGTGAGTAAGTTGAGGGAGTATCCCATTGTCAGCATAAAAAAGCAGACACCAATTAATGATAGCGGAATGGTCACAACGGGAATCAATACGGCTCGACCGCTGCCCAAAAACAAGAATATGACAAAAATAACGATCACGGTTGCTTCGCCAACTGTTTTCACGACCTCCGAGATGGAATCTCGAATAAAACGAGTAGCATCGTAGTTTATTTTCGCTTGAAGTGCGCTGGGAAGCTGGCGTTGAATGTCTGGTAGTTTTTCGTAAATACCATCGATTACTGTTAATGGGTTGGCCGAGGGTTGCGCATCAATAGCGATAAAAACGGCCCGTTTACCATTAAAATATACGGCTGAATCGTCATTCTTTGCTCCCAGTTCTACGGTTGCGACATCGCGAAGTCTGACGAGTGTTCCTTTCTCCCGTTTAATGACTAGATCTTGAAATTCATTAATGCTTTTGAGGTCAGTGTCTACGGTTACATTGATAGCAACATACTGTCCTTTGGTTTGCCCGGCAGCGGATAGAAAGCTATTACTGTTAAGGGACGAGGCGATATCTTGCGGGGTTAATTGATAGGCGGCTAATTTCCCCGGGTTAAGCCATACTCGCATCGCGAATGACTTTTCACCGAGAATCTTTGCACTGGCAACTCCCTCAAGTGTTTCCAGTTGCGGTTGTACTACGCGCTTTAGGTAATCAGTAATTTGGGTCTCTTCCATCTGTTCACTTGAAAAACTTAGGTAGAGCAGAGATGTTGTACCGCCAGTCGATTTTGAAACAACCGGCTCTTCAGCGTCTGCGGGAAGCTCTTTTCGGGCTTCAGACACTTTTGCCAGTACCTCGGTCATCGCTTCATTAGCGTTTTGGCCCAGTTTGAGGTGGGCCTGAATTAAGCTAACACCTTGAGAGCTGGTGGACTTGAGGTAGTCTATACCTTCCGCGCTGGCTACGGCTTGCTGTATGGGGGTGGTGATAAAGCCTGCCACCAGTTCTGAGCTAGCACCAGGGTAGGCGGTAACTATCGATATAATTGAGTTTTCCAGCTCAGGGTATTGGCGTACCTGTAGTTCTTTTAATGCGTTGAGCCCGAGCAGCAGAATAACCAGGCTGACAACCGACGCTAGAACTGGGCGGCGTATGAATAAATCAGTAAAGCGCATACCGCCTCCTTAGTTGAGTTCGACGGTGTTGTTGATCACAACACGTGAGCCGTTTTGTAGCTTTAACTGACCAGCAACAACCACTTGCTCACCACTTTCTAAGCCAGAGGTTATTTCAATATGACCATCAATGCTGAGGCCGGTTTTTACGTAGCGCCTTTCTACGGTCAAAACAGGTCCAGGGTTTGATGCTTCTGAAGTAGGTGATTCAGGTGTGCTTTCAGATATTACAAATACCGAGGTGCCATATAGTTTTCGTTCAACGGCTTGCTCAGGTACGGTAACCAGTGCTTTCGGCTGACCGGTAATAAGCCTTACTTCAGAAAACATACCAGGTAGTAATGCATGATCTGGATTATCGATAGTGGCTTGAATAGTGAAATTTCGAGTGGCTTCGCTGATACGGGCATCGATTGCTGTAATGACTCCGCTAAACTCTTTTTCGGGCCAAGCGGCGACTTTTATAAGGGCTGTTTGGCCTATTTTAACCTGACTGAAGTTATGTTCCGGTAGTGAAAAGTCAACATAGACCTGATCTAATGCTTGCAAAGACACGATAGGTGTCCCCGCTTGCAAGTATTCACCAAGGTCTATTTTCCGAAGGCCTAGTTTGCCACCAAATGGCGCCCGTATGGATTTTTTATTGATGGTTGCCTTTTGACTTTCAATATTGGCCTCTGCATTACGAAGCCCTGCAATACTGGTTTCGTAGTTTAGAGAGCTGACAGCTTTACGCTCTATTAGCTGCTTGTCACGCTTAAAGTTGGCTTCTGCTAGTTTACCTGAGGCAATTAACCCTTTGAGCTCAGCTTGATCAACAGAGGTGTCAAGCTTAACGAGAAGCGTTCCTGCCTCAACATCCTGCCCCGACTTGAAATTAATTGACTGAATGGGGCCCGCTACTTCACTGGTGACAACGACTTCCTGAACCGCCACTACACTGCCTGTTGACTCAAGAAAAGGTATACGGGAACTGGTCGTAGCCGTAGCAGACGAAATGGTAGCCGGAGGTGGTTGAAAGTTTGCAAAGTGTTGGTTGATCATTTTGGGTTTGAAATACCCTAAGAACCAGAACATACCACCAAATAAGATAGTAAGTGTTAAAACCATTATGATCATGCGCTTTAGCATGGGTGCTTCTCCGTTATATTATTCTTAATCTGTCATAACACTTGATAGTATAGCGAGTGAAAAAAGAAGAGTGATGTTTACGTTGATAAGCTGGAGGGGTATGAAATGCGAACCAGTCTTTGCTGTATCGTAATCGAGTTATTATAAGCAGCTGCTCGAAAATATAGATACGTATAAACCGATATATAAATATCTATTCATGGAAGTTGGCGCTGGTTCGAAAAGCATGGGCTTCATAAGTCCCTAGAATTCGGACCTCCTCAGCAAAAAAGCTTAGCTCCTCAATGGCTAATTCCATTGATCGCATACTTAGGTGGCCTTCAATATCTGCATGAAACTGGCTTGCATTCAAGCGGCCTCCAGGCATATAGCTTTCGAGTTTCACCAGGTTGACGCCATTGGTGGCGAACCCTCCAAGGGCTTTATAAAGCGCGGCTGGAATATTGCGCACGCGAAAGATCAGAGATGTAATATAAGATTTTTGAGGGTCAAATACCGGGAGTTGCTCCGTATGGGAAAGAATAATAAATCGTGTTGTATTACCTTGCTCATCCTGAAAGTTTTCTTTCAGTACCTTTAGCCCGTAGAGCTCTGCTGCCAGTGAAGACGCGATGGCTGCTTGGCGCAGGTCTTCGCCTTGGCTGACTTCATGTGCGGCACCAGCTGTATCAAGTTTGGCCACTTCCGCCAATGTTAGTTCAGCGATATGGTTATTGCACTGAGCCAGAGCTTGGGGGTGAGACCCTACCGTTCGAATGGTTTCAAGTGTTGCATTGGGTAGTGCCAACAAACAGTGGTTTACCGGTTCAAAGTGTTCCCCAACGATATGTAAGCTCATTTTGGGAATCAGGCGGTAGATTTCTTCGACTCGCCCAGCGGTTGAATTTTCGACTGGGATCATGGCAAGATTGGCACGACCTTGTTCAACGGCTTGCATCGCTTCAATAAAGGTCTCGCAGGCAGTGGCCTCTCGCTGAGGAAAAACATGCTGACAGGCAAGGTGAGAATATGCGCCTTGTACACCTTGATAGACGATCAAATGAAGCTCCTTAAACCGATCGAGTCGGACAACGTAATAGACCAATGATAGCCGCTTAATCTATCATACTCTTCTATTCTCTCAAATAGATGGATGCTTTGATTAAATTTGTAGGTTGATTACCAGAGGGTGGCTAACGTATGGTTAAGGCTCATGATGATCTAAGAGTGTTATAGATGCATATAATTATTGGTTTTTTAGCGGCACTATTAGTGTTTACGTTAATACGCTATGGCATTAATAGTGGCCCTAAGCAGCGTCGTCAACTGGCCTATATTATCGCGATAGCATTGGCGGCGTCTGTTTTGTTGTTGTTGCTGCTAACCGGCAGGATTCACTTTGTGGCAGCAGTCGTTGCAGCGGCTCTTCCGTTTGCTAAAAAGTTGCCATCTTTATTACGGTATATCCCGCTGTTTCGCTACCTAAAGCAACGAATAGGAACACCTAATAGCTCTGGCTCGGATACGGTGTCAACGGTTGAGACCTCTCTACTGACTATGTCACTAGAGCACTTCAGCGGCAAGATAGACGGTGAGGTATTGCAGGGAGAATTTAAAGGACTGTACTTAACCGACCTAGGGACGCAGCAGCTCTTTCAGCTTTATCAGTTAGCGTCTAATCGATATGCAGATTCATTACCGGTATTTGATGCATTTTTACAACGTCATATAGGTCTAGACTGGCGACAAAAAGCAATACAATTTGGCTATCAATTTGATGAGCTAAATGTGCCTAGCCATAATACTGAGATGGATGTGACCGAAGCATTACAGGTTCTAGGGTTATCGGAAGGGGCCTCCAAGCAGGAAATATTGGATGCTCATCGTAAGCTGATGCAAAAACTGCATCCAGATCGAGGAGGCAGTAACTTTTTGGCAGCGCAGGTGAATAGGGCAAAAGACCTGTTACTTGAGGATATAGTCTCTAAGTAAGGGCGATGCGCAACCTGATTCGTATTTAGTGGTCGACAAGCTCTACTTTAATTGTCAGGCTTTGATTATCGATACTTTGCCGCTGGGTTGAGTAACTAATACCTCCATTGTTACTTTGACTGTCTTGGTAGGTTCCTCCAATCGTAGACCACTCACCTAATTTAACGATTTGTACTGAGTCCGTGGTTGCGGTATCAATTTCATTGTAGTGTTGCTTGCTTGCCTGGTTTTGCTGTGTACGAATTTTCAACTCAACCTGGTCGCTGCCAATGAGCCTTGGTTCCACATAAAATCCGCTGGTCATATCGATGTAACTTACGTCGTTGACCCATTGGCCGTTAACCCGTTGGCGATCTCGCACCGGCTTCTTTTGTCCTGCACTAATATAAGCTGAATGCCCTTCTAACACCCTGATGACCTGACTGCCCGAGCCGCGAGTCTTATAGGTCTTATTTTGGGCTTTGACGGTAACGGTGTTGTTACTGCTGGATGAGTGGGGTGATGTCGATATCGACCCAGAGACTTCGGAGCGGTTATGTTGGCTGTTGGCGTTCCCGGAAACACTAATTAAAAACTGGTGAGGTGCTGTATCCAAAGACATAACGAGTTGTTTTATCTCGTCTATGGTTTGTTCATCTGCTCTTACGGTTAACTGCTGATACCTGCCCACCACCTGAACCTGCTGTTCTGGGTAGAGGGCTTTTATTTGGCTAGCTACGTCTTCTGCAGACCGGTATTGGACAGGGATGACCTCTACGCCTTGAGCAAAAGTAGCCTGGCTTAGGCTTAGTAATAAAAAGAGGATACCTGCTTTAAAAAGCGTGTATGTTTGTGGAATAGCCCAACCGGTTTTCATCTGTGGTCCTTAAACTCAACGGTCTAGTAGGTTTAAATTCTTTATATGGTCAGTATTTTTTAACCAGTACAGGAAATGTAGCACTAAAACTCGAAGGTAGCAGTTCTCGCTGCAGAGTGCCAGTGCCATAAAACGAGGGGGAATATCGGTGAGTTTAACAAAATCTATTGTTCGGGGTTCTCTAGCGTTTCAAGTGCGAGTTTACTGGCCAGTAAGAATAACGCACCTCCCATTACTCGTTCGACCCAGTGTCCGAAATGAGAGAAAAAAGACCGAACGTTTTGTTGTGAGAAAAACAGCGATAAACCTATAAACCATAGACCCGTCGCAAACGCCATCCACAACCCGTAAAACAGTTGCACCGAGACAGGTGTTTCTGGGCTAATCACTACTGTAAAGAGCGCAACAAAAAAGAGAGTGGCTTTGGGATTAAGCGCGTTAGTTAGAAAGCCAAGACGAAAGCAGGATGCGGCTGACTGTGTCGATAATAATCGGCTATTTGGGTGGTCAGGCTCTGCTAAGTGCAGTGATTTTGGTTTGGCGTTAATGCAATGCCAACTTACAAACAGTAGATAGCAAACAGCCAGCACTTTAAGAATATTAAAGGCCACAACAGACTGAGAAATCAATAACCCCAACCCTAAAAGAGAGTAGGTGACATGCAGTAAAATGCCTACACCCACACCTATACTGGTTACTATCGCTTCTTTGCGGCCAAAGCTCAGACTCTGTCTAACGACCACAGCAAAGTCAGGGCCGGGGCTTGCAACGGCTAGCAGGTGCACCGTGACTACGGCTAAAAACTCAGGCCAGTATTGTAAAAATGACATATGTTCCCCGGTAACATCTGGTTTAGGTATAAGATTAGACGTGTTAGTGAACCGGCTCTCGTGATTCAAGATAAGTTAGCTAGACTAAGTGATGCTTCATATTCGCAGAGTCTTGAACCTAAAACAACTCGACGCCCGCAACTCAAAGTAGAGGTAAAATACCGTCAATATATAAAAGCTATCATTATAATTAATACAATTGATTATATTAATAATTAGATTTGTCTTATCTTATACTCATCAGCTCACCATCAAACTCTAGGAGATACAAATGTTGCAATCAAAAGAAGGCCACGCAGTACCGCAAGTTACTTTTCCGACTCGTGAAAATAATGAGTGGAAGCAAGTTACCACTAACGAATTGTTTGCAGGTAAAACGGTTGTGTTGTTTGCATTACCGGGAGCATTTACCCCGACGTGCTCAAGCACTCACTTGCCACGTTACAACGAGTTGGCGGGAGTACTTAAAGACAACGGTGTTGATAGCATCATCTGTCTATCGGTTAATGATCCGTTTGTAATGGACGCATGGAAAGAAGACCAGAATGCCGAAAATATCTTCTTCTTACCAGACGGAAACGCAGATTTTTCAGAAGGGATGGGGTTAGCTGTAGACAAGAATGAACTGGGTTTTGGCAAGCGATCATGGAGATACTCCATGCTAGTTAAAGACGGCATGATCGAAAAAATGTTTATTGAGCCTCAAAAGCCGGGCGACCCTTTTGAAGTGTCTGATGCCGATACGATGCTTAATTATATCAACCCTAACGCGAAGTTGCCGTCACGTGTCACCCTATTTAGCAAGCCAGGCTGCTCACACTGTCACAGAGCGCGCAACTTGTTAGAAGAGAAAGGCGTGCGCTATGAAGATATCGAACTAGGCCAAAATGGTGTTAGCTATAGCTCTTTGCAAGCAGTAAGTGGCAAAGGAACCACACCTCAGGTATTCGTTGATGGTGCGCTAATAGGTGGTGCAGACGAATTGGAAGTGTACTTAGGTAAATAGCGGACAGTAGTCGGTTAGAAAGGACAGAGGTCAGTTAGAAAGGACAGTAGGCCGGGTTTTGACTTCTTGGAAGCGCCCGGGCCTATGAAACTGGCCCCTAACGGCTACAGCTTAATGATTTATATCTATTCAAGGTTTGATTTAAGAGGTAATGATGCAGTCAGATACAGTAGCCAAGACAATACAGCGCGTTGATGTCGTGATTATCGGAGCAGGTACTGCTGGTCTGGGTGCTTACCGAGCGGCGAAAGAGCATACTGATAATGTTGTACTAATTGAAGGCGGCCCTTATGGCACCACCTGTGCTCGAGTTGGGTGTATGCCTAGTAAACTTTTGATTGCAGCAGCAGAAACCGCACACAATATAGAGCATGCGCCTGTTTTTGGGATTAACTCGGGGCCGATAATGGTTGATGGTCAAGCGGTAATGCAACGTGTGCGATCAGAAAGAGATCGGTTTACCGGCTTTGTGGTTGAGTCTGTTGAAAGTATACCTGACGCTGACCGACTTCGTGGTTTTGCAGAATTTATCGATGATCATCGATTGAGAGTAACCCTTGAAAAAGGGGGTGAAATTGAACTCAATGCAGATCGAGTTGTGATTGCTACAGGTAGCAGACCGACTTATCCGCCTACATTTCAATCATTGGGAGATCGTTTATTAATTAACGACTCGGTCTTTGAGTTGGAAACCTTACCTGAGTCTGTGGCCATTTTTGGACCTGGTGTGATTGGTTTGGAGTTAGGCCAATCACTGAGCCGCCTCGGTGTCAATGTGAGAGTTTTTGGCTTAGGAGGTGGGTTAGGAGCGACACGAGACCCTGAAATCAGAGAGTATGCTCGACTGGCATTTAACGAAGAATTTTATCTTGATCCTGATGCTAAGGTTAAAGGCATGGAAAGAGTGGAGGGAGAAGATAAAACGCAAGTAGAAATTGCTTACTCCCATCAAGACAAAGGCGAGGTAATAGAGCGTTTTGATTATGTGTTGGCGGCCACAGGCCGAAAGCCGAATGTTGATAATTTAGGTTTGGACAAGACGTCTTTAACGTTAGATCATAGAGGTGTACCAGTATTTGATCGTTATACGCTGCAAACGCAACTAGGCGAGACGGTTGTAAGTAGTCATATATTTATAGCAGGAGATGCCAATAATGATATTCCACTACTTCACGAAGCCGCTGACGAAGGCCGAATTGCAGGTCAAAACGCCGGAGGTTATCCGAGAGTCTTAGGAGGCCATAGACGTGCGCCTATCGCGGTCGTGTTTACGGACCCTCAAATAGCGTCAGTTGGGTTAACGCTTGATCAGGTCAAAGAGCGTTGCCATACTTGTTACGCAACAGGAAAGGTGTCTTTTGAAGATCAAGGCAGAAGTCGTGTTATGGCCAAAAACAAAGGGTTGTTAAAGGTCTATGGTGAACAAGGTACGGGTTTGTTTTTAGGGGCTGAAATGTTTGGTCCTGCTGCCGAACATATTGCACACTTGTTAGCCTGGGCCGTGCAGAAACGTATGACTGTATCTGAAATGCTGGACATGCCTTTTTATCACCCTGTTATTGAAGAAGGCGTTAGAACAGCCTTAAGAGACCTCAATCATAACTTGAATATTGGGCCAGACGTTATAGCTCGTTGCCTCGATTGCGGACCGGGAGCTTAATGTTGTCCATCTGCTAAACGGTTTCGTAACACCTCAAATTCTTGTTGTCATTAGACGGTGCTGGTAATCTAGCATCGTCTTTTTTGCTTTAATTAATGGAATAACCATGAACTACACTGTGGAAGGAATCGATTTCTTAATTCTCAGTATTATTGCGGTATTTGCTGGGGCTTTTATTAACAATGTCATCCCTATACTTAAAAGGAATAATATTCCCGAAGCGGTTACCGGTGGGCTGTTATTTAGCTTGGTTATTGGTGTTTTAAGTAATCAATGGAGTCTGGATATCGAGTTTGATATGCGGTTGCGAGATATTCTACTGCTGGTTTTTTTCACCACTGTAGGCTTAACCGCCAAGTTCCGACTCCTGTTGGCCGGCGGAAAATCTTTAGTTATTCTGCTTTTGATCGCAATGACCTTTCTTATTTTGCAGAATGCAACTGGCGTGTTGATCGCTACCACTTTTGGCGGTGACCCCGCTTATGGCTTGTTTGTGGGCAGTATCTCATTGGCCGGAGGGCATGGCACTGCTATCGCTTGGGGGGCAGAAGCTGCGAAGGCGGGGCTTGAGCATGCGGAAGCACTCGGTATTACTTTTGCGACCTTTGGTTTAATCATGGGTGGTATTATTGGAGGTCCTATTGCGGGTCGATTGATTAAAGCCAACAAGCTGATGCCTGAAGGCGAGATCGACACCATTAAGACTGTTTCTGAGGTGAAAGAGTTATACTATCCCACCAAATTAGAGGACATTCTTAAAACAGTATTAATTATTGCGGTGTGTATTCAGGCCGGAGACTTAGTGAACCGTTTTCTATTTAGCACTGGAGTGTTGCTGCCAGGTTTTTTGACCGCCATGCTGATGGCCATTAGCATCACCAATGGTGCAGAGTTGTTTAAGTTTAAGATTAGTGAACGAGCGGTGAGTGTGGCCAATAATTTGAGTCTTCAGATCTTTCTGGTCATGAGTCTTATTTCTATGCAGTTTGCTGCGCTCTCGGGAGGAGTACTCTTAGCTGTTATCGTGATGTGTATTCAAGTCACCCTCATTACTCTGTTTACTATGTGGGTTGTATTCAGGGTAATGGGGCGAGATTACGATGCGGCAGTAATGGCGTCGGGTTTTGCAGGGTTGGGTTTAGGTGCGACACCGGTAGCCATCGGTAATATGAATGCCATTACCAAACGCTTTGGCCCCTCACCTAAAGCGTTTTTAGTGGTGCCTTTAGTGGGCGCGTTCTTTATTGATATTGCCAATGCGTTAATTCTAAAAATATTCTTAGCGCTGCCGATTATGGGGGGAGGGTTTTAATGAGAGGGTTGAATGATATGTGTATAATCGTTAATTAGCCTTAATGCACAAAAGAATATAATCATAGCGAAAGGAAATTGCTGCATGAAATCTCTTCTTACATCCCTAACAGGCGGGGGTATGATCTGACAGTTAAAAATATCTGTATCTGTGATTTCTGTGGTTCTTTCTAATAACTAACTTACTCATTTTCAGCGTTACATTTACTTAGGTGGTTTAGGTAAACAATGTTCAGTGTATGCATCTATTGCGGAGAGAATAAGCCAGAAGCGCTCGAGGCGTGTGAGACGTGTTTAAAAGCGCCAGATTCACACAGCGATGTTATTCACTCCATCATTATGTCTTATTGCGAACAAGAGACTTATTTAAACTTCATCTGCGCCGATGAACTTGAACAGTTTAGACAATCTGTAATTAACGGTTCGCCAATTAAAATAAATCCGGGTACGTTTAGGGAGGCCGAAGAAGCGTACAGTGCCGTGAAGTCCATGAGAGGCCCTCAAGCCCTGAAGCATTTTTCAAAAATATCACACCCTGTGATGGTGGTTACACTGTTCGTTTTCATCGCAGTCTTGCTAATGAGCGCGTAACGCAAAAGGCAAACACAGAAAAAAGATCTGAGCCTATTTCTGAAACGTTCACCTTTCTTTCGCTCTTATAACGCGTTTGCCGGATTTCTTAGGGATGAGCGTTGGGCTACTATACTGTTTGCTGACTTCTGCTTAATCATCCACATAGTTACCCTTGCCATTCGCTAATGGTTAGCAATAGGTACGGAGCTACGGAATCGAAATGAATTTAGAACGATTTGTAATTTTTTTAGCCGCCGGATTTTTCCTGTTATATGGGGTTGCTTTTAGTATCAGCCCTGAGACTATGGCGCGAATCATTACGGGCGCTAAGCCAGCCGGGATATCTGCATTGGTTGATTTCAGAGCAACCTATGGGGGGATGACTATAGCCGTGGGTGTGTCGCTCTTTTACCTCTACTTAATACATCAGGCCCGCGCTTGCCTGGTTATAGTTGTCATCATTCTACTAAGCATGGCGGCCACTCGTACAATCGGGCTGTTTGTCCATGGTTCTGGTAATTTGGCTATGTACCTGTATTTGGTATTGGAGTTACTGGGCAGTGCTTTGGCTGCAATTGCCATTCGGGGGCGTTAGCTGCAAAAGATTTTGTCATATTATTCATAGATGAGGGTTATCGTTTACTTAACATCAGCCAATTAAAAGAGAGGGAATTGATGCAGAAACACATTATGGCTTTAAGCATGATAGTCATGCTGACAATATCGTTTATTGTAAAGGCAGATGCTCCTGGAAGCATTGTAGAGATAATGCTGGGGGCCAACTTAGATGAGGCGCGAGGCTACTGTCTAGATATTGCCGGTGGTAAAGGTGCAAACGCCCCCTTGGATAAGGGATTGCAAGCGCATACTTGTTATCATTACACTGGGGGAATACTTGAAGACCAAGGCTTTGATGGCGCATTAATAAGCAAAGGGCAGTTTCGTATTTCCTACTTTGGAGTGTGTATGTCAGCACAGTCTTTTACGACGAGCTCAGCTCTTTCCTTGGCGAAGTGTGATCAATCAGATGAGCAGAAATTCTTACTCAAACCCAACGGATACTTGGTCACTCAGAAGGCGCCTGAATTATGTGTTACGGTTAGTAGTGCCAAGAAAAAAGAAGGGCGTGGCGGATCTCCGGTTCATGTGATGCGTCCTCTTACTCTTGAATCATGTGATGATGTTAAAAAAACTTATCAGGCATGGATACTTAACGAGTTATAAAGCGTTAGCCGTAAATGGTAGTGAGCAGCTAAAAAAGGAGGGTCAATATGAAAAAGCTTAAAGAGATAAAAAAACTGATCAATGTACTACTCATTAAGACGCTGATGGCATCAGTCGTGCTATTTGGTACATTCTCAGCTCCTGCAAATGCTTGTACTGGTGTTCGCTTACTTAGTTTGGATAAAAGTGCTGTAGTTGGTCGTTCAATGGAATGGGGGGCTTTTGATCTTCATTCCCGTGTGACGATCATCCCGCGAGGTTATATATTTAACGGTTTAACTCCAGATGGCTATACAGGCAAAAAATGGACAACCAAATATGGCGTTGTTGGGCTTGATATGCTTGAAAAGGTCACCATTGCCGACGGCATGAATGAAAAAGGGTTATACGCGGGACTGTTTTATCATCCTGGGTTTGCACAATATTCGAAATACGACCCGGCAATGGCCGATAGGACTATAACCGCTATTGATGTCGTTCACTTTATTCTTACTCAGTATGCGACCATTGATGAGGTTAAAGAGGGTATGCAAACAGTCAGGGTCGTGCCGGTTGTGGAAGAGTCCTTGGGTATTCCTGTTGAGGCGCACTTCATGGTGACTGACTCACAAGGCAAGTCTATTGTCATAGAGTTTGCAGATGGTAAAGTGAAGATATTCGATAATCCGTTAGGGGTGATCACAAATTCACCGAATTTTGACTGGCACATGACCAATCTTCGAAATTATGTGAATCTATCACCCGTAGCGATTCCAGCGAAAAAAATTGAAAACATTGATTTCACAGCATTGGGCGCAGGTAGCGGAATGATTGGACTACCGGGTGACTTTACGCCTCCGTCGCGTTTTGTACGTGCCGCGGCCTTTTCTCAAACGGCTCGTCCAACAAAAACATCCGATGAAACGGTCTACGAACTGTTCAGAATTTTGGACCATTTCAACCTCGGTCTTGGGTCTTCGGAAGGCTCTGGGTTGGGAGGTAGTGATATTAGCAAGCTACGAAGTTCGACATTGTGGACAACCGCGTACGATACAAAAAAGCATATTCTCTACTATCATACCCAGCATAACCGACGAGTACGGAAAGTTGAATTGAGTGCAATCGACTTCTCTGCAAAAGGCGATTCAATCGTCTACCTACCGTTAGATAAAAAGAAAGAACAAGATATTGAGGATATTACACCGGGAAAATAGAAAGCAAATTGCATACGGGGCGTTAGAGGTTTTCCGAGTTGAAAGTATTGTGTTTATTTTTATTTTCTTAAAGTTTTTTAAACAGGGTAGAGTATTCAAATTTAAGCATTATTAAGGTTGCCAATGTTTAAGGCTTCAAACAACAGGCAAAAAAATGACGGATTAGCCTAAACGCTTAATCCGCCATTAGTGATATAGCCTACAAATGGCTACTGGGTGTTTTCTCTCGCGATGGCGCGATAAGCAATATCGTTGCGGTAGAAAACGCCTTTCCAGCTGATTTTCTTGGTCAGCTCATAAGCACGCTGTTGTGCTTCTGTAACGGTATTACCTAAGGCGCTGGCACAAAGCACTCGACCGCCGTTGGTGGTTACGCTACCGTCAATGTTTTTGGTGCCAGCATGAAACACTTTTTCACCACCAACTTCGGTAGTAGGAATTCCAGAAATAACGTCCCCTTTGTTATAGCTCTCAGGGTAGCCACCGGCTGCGAGAACAACGCCTACTGACGCGCGCTCATCCCATTCTGAGGTCATTTCATTGAGTTTCCCATCAACCGCTGCCTGACAAAGTTCAACTAAGTCAGACTTCATTCTGAGCATTATAGGCTGTGTTTCAGGGTCGCCAAACCGGCAATTGTACTCAATGACCTTAGGGGTTCCGTCTGCTGCGATCATCAGACCCGCATAAAGAAAGCCTGTATAGTCGTTGCCTTCAGCTGCCATGCCATTAACCGTTGGGTAGATGACTTCATCCATAATGCGCTGGTGGATTTCTGCGGTGACTACCGGAGCAGGAGAGTATGCTCCCATACCACCAGTGTTAGGGCCGGTATCGCCATCGCCCACTCGTTTGTGGTCTTGACTGGTCGCCATTGCTAAGACGTTTTTACCATCTACCATGACGATAAAGCTGGCTTCTTCACCTTCAAGAAACTCTTCAATCACTACTCTGTGGCCTGCATCGCCAAATTTGTTGCCGGCTAGCATGTCTTTGATGGCATCTTCTGCTTCTTTGAGTGTTAGCGCAACGATGACACCTTTACCTGCGGCAAGGCCGTCGGCTTTCACTACAATTGGAGCGCCTTTTTCACGAACGTAACTAAGTGCCTGTTCCATATCGGTGAAGTTTTGGTATTCACCTGATGGTATGTTGTGGCGAGCCAAGAAATCCTTAGTGAAGGCTTTTGAACCTTCCAATTGTGCCGCGCCTGCAGAGGGGCCAAAAATACGCAGGCCGCGCTCGTTGAATAGGTCTACAACACCTTCAACTAAAGGTGCTTCAGGACCGACGATGGTAAGACCTATCTGCTGTTCTTCTGCGAATTTAGTCAGACCTTCAAGGTCCATCACATCAATATTTACGTTTTCTAGCTTGGGCTCTAATGCGGTACCTGCATTGCCTGGTGCAACATAAACGGTGTCTACATAATCAGCTTGCGCAGCTTTCCATGCCAAGGCATGCTCGCGACCACCACTACCGATAAGAAGTACTTTCATGTTTTGTTTGTCCTGTATTGTCTGCCAGATAACTCTGTCGTGCTATCTGGCATCAGAGGATGTCTATACGGGGCTAAGCTCTATGTAGAGTTTAGTGTTTAAAGTGACGCATTCCGGTAAAGACCATTGCAATGCCATGCTCGTTTGCAGCATCAATAACTTCTTGATCACGCATTGATCCACCTGGCTGAATGACAGCGGTAATACCCGCTTTAGCGGCCGCATCAATACCGTCTCTGAAGGGGAAGAATGCATCTGATGACATAACGGAGCCCTTAACTTCAAGGCCTTCGTCTGCCGCCTTTATGCCGGCAATCTTTGCACTGTAGACTCGGCTCATTTGTCCGGCACCTACACCGATGGTTCGGCCATTTTTGGCGTACACAATGGCATTTGATTTAACAAATTTGGCTACTTCCCAGGCAAATAACAAGTCGTTCAACTCTTGTTCGCTTGGAGAGCGGTTAGTTACCATTTTGAGCTCGTCGTGATTAACCATTCCCAAGTCGCGGTCTTGAACTAACAAACCACCATTAACACGCTTATAATCAAAGCCAGGAACGCGCACTTCACCAAACTCACCACATGCTAATAAGCGGACGTTTTGCTTGGCAGATACCACATCAACGGCGCCTTGAGATACAGACGGTGCGATAATAACCTCAACAAATTGACGGTCAATAATCTCTTTCGCAGTCGCTTCATCCAGCTCTCGGTTGAATGCAATGATGCCGCCAAAAGCAGATGTTGGGTCGGTTGCGAACGCAAGGTCATAAGCTTGTTTAATATCTGCACCAATAGCTACACCGCAAGGGTTGGCATGTTTAACAATTACGCAAGCAGGGTCAGCGAAAGGTTTCACACACTCTAATGCTGCATCGGTATCAGCAACGTTATTGTATGAAAGGGCTTTGCCTTGAAGCTGCTTGGCGGTGCTAATACAGGCTTCAGCAGGGTTGCTTTCAACATAGAAGGCGGCTTGCTGATGAGGGTTTTCACCGTAACGCATATCTTGCGCTTTAATAAACTGGGTATTAAAGGTACGTGGGAACAGGTCAGACTCGTTGTCTTCTGTTTTGGTACCCAGGTAGTTTGCAATCATACCGTCATAGGCTGCAGTGTGCTCAAATGCCTTAACCGCCAAGTCGAAACGGGTATTGAGAGAAAGGGCGCCTTCGGCTCCATTCATCTCTGCTAGTACCGAATCATAATCAGGTGCGTTAACCACAATAGCGACATCTTTATGGTTTTTAGCCGCAGAGCGAACCATTGTAGGTCCACCGATATCGATATTTTCGATGGCCATTGGCAGGTCACAGTCCGGCTTTGCGATAGTCGCTTCGAAGGGGTATAGGTTAACGACAACCATATCGATAGGGTTGATGCTATGAGTACTCATCACATCGTCATCAATACCGCGTCGGCCTAATATACCGCCATGGATTTTAGGGTGTAGTGTTTTTACGCGGCCATCCATCATTTCAGGAAAGCCTGTATAGTCGGAAACTTCAACAGCAGCAACGCCACTATCAGTTAACAACTTGAATGTTCCACCGGTCGATAAAATCTCAATATCCATTTTTTCGAGAGCTTGAGCAAATTCTACGATGCCGGTTTTGTCAGATACGCTAATTAGAGCGCGGCGTATACGGATACCTGATTGCATTTCAGTCATGGTTTCTAATCGTGAGCAAGTTGATAAAAGTTGAGGCGGGCAAGCTACATCTTTTGTGGTTAGATTGTGTAGTATACCGAATGCCTGGATTTAAGGCTGTCATTGCGGTACCTGTATTACGCAGGTACTGTGTTCGAGCGGCGCTATTGCTGTGCCCTGAGTGTGCTGATGACAGTGTTTCTCTTGTGACAGGTATTATAGCAGACCGTATTGCTTTAGCTTTTTGCGTAAAGTTCCACGGTTCAAACCTAATAAAACAGATGCTTTAGTTTGGTTGTTTCGTGTGTACTTCATCACCTGCTCTAGCAACGGCGCTTCTACTTCGGTCAGGACCAACTGATACACTTCTGTAGCAGGCGTACCATCTAACTGTGCGAAATAGTTGATTAGCGACTTTTCCACGCTATCACGTAGAGTTACGTTACCTTCGGCACCAAATGGTAAGCCAACTTCGGTTTGGTTGTCAGTTAAAGAAACTGGGATTGCAGTGGAAGGTTCTGCAAATGCTTCAGTTGTCATGCGGCGATGTCCTCTCCATTACTTAAACGCTCAAAATACTTAATGATGTTATTAATTTGCTGCTGGGCTGAGTCTAACTTATTAAAGTCTTTTCGGAAGTCACTTCCATCCTTGTGTGATTTCAGGTACCAGCCAACATGCTTGCGGGCAATGCGTGTCCCCATATGCTCACCGTAAAACTGGTGCAATTCTTTAAGGTGAGAAAGAAGGATTTCTCCCACCTCAGACGCGCTAGGGGGGGTAAGGTGTTCACCTGTTTTAAGAAAATGATCCATTTCCCTAAATATCCAGGGGCGACCTTGAGCTGCTCGGCCAATCAGTAAACCATCTGCTTGGGTATGGTTTAATACAAACTGGGCTTTTTCCGGTGTATCTATGTCTCCATTGGCAAAGACGGGAATACTAATGCGCTGTTTTACTTCGGCTATGCTGTCGTATTCAGCTTCTCCGCTATACCCGCAGGTTCGAGTTCGGCCATGAATGGCCAATGCTTGAATGCCGATATCTTCTGCCATACGTGCAATGGTGATGGCGTTTTTATGGTTGGTATCCCAACCGGTTCGAATTTTTAATGTAACCGGTATGTCGACCGCATCAACCACGGCCCTGAGAATGCTAGCAACTAATGGCTCATCTTTTAGCAGTGCAGAGCCCGCTGCGCGATTACATACTTTTTTAGCTGGGCAGCCCATATTGATATCAATAATTTGAGCGCCTTGTTTCTGGTTCATTTGTGCGGCCAGTGCGAGCATCTCAGGTTCGCCGCCGGCAATTTGAACTGAACGAGGGTCTGGCTCGCCCGTGTGATCCAGTCTGTGTTTTGATTTTCGTGTACCCCAAAATTTGGGATCTGCAATAACCATTTCTGATACAGCCATCCCCGCACCCATTTTCCTACACAGGAGTCTGAATGGGCGATCGGTAACCCCTGCCATTGGGGCTAAAATCAGTTGATTTTTCAATTTGTAAGGGCCAATTTGAATCACTAGCTGATCTCGTCGAAAGGTTATTGAGTGACCGAAATAAGAAATTAGTTCCGGTCTGATCAGGGGGGGTAATGATACTCGTCAGAGGCCTGTCGATAAAGGGGCTTTTTAAGGAAAAATAGATTATTTTTCACACAGATTGGTTGACAATTGAGCGGTTTTTTGCAGTTTTTTGTTCTAACCCCCCCTCGAAACCTAAAAAACTCAATTTTGGGGGGTGTGCTTGAAAAAACCTACAGAATAGTTAACAGCGTTTTTGCCTGGGTCAAGTATTTCTATTGATATGTGGATAGGAGTGCCTTTGGGCATTGCTGACCAGTGTTTAATCTCGCCCGCTACGTAATCAGTAGGTTCAAACAAGCGTTGGGCGATAATATTATTGTTTAGGTCCGAAAAGTAGAGGGCAAGATTTGGAAATGGTTGATCGAACGGAGCCTGGTTGACGATGACTGCGTCGATGATCAGAGCCTTACGCGCGGTAGGGTGGCTACGAACAATCAGGTTTTGACTTTTGATCTTTGTGGTGTCAACAAGGTCTGGAAGTTTACACCCTACGAGCTGGCAGCCTTGTTCATATAGCGGTCTTAATTGGTCAAACCGTGCGAGCTTGTCGTAGTGAAACCATGCAAGTTGTGCCAGCAAGGTAATTAATAATCCAAGATTTATGATAGTCCAAATACAGGTCCCTAAGAATGAGCGGTCAGATGCGCGGGGGAGGTCTAGAGGGTCCGCTTGCAGGTTCTGGTATTGGTGCGATAAACCAGTGCTGGCGTATGGTTGTGACCTGTTTTGATCGAAACTGTCTGGATTTGAGTGGCTGGTTGCCTCTGGTTCACCATCTTGTGAATTGTCAGTTGATGGCCCTTGGCTTTGGTTACTCGGTGCTTCTTGGTCCAGCGCTGCGAATTCAGCAGAAAATAACGGCTCATTGGATGGAGAAGGTTGTTCGTCTTTGCTGGCTGTGTTGGTTGCGATATCTTCCAGCATTTGTTCGGCCCAACTTTCATCCGAGCCGGCTTTTTTGCTGCTAATGCTCTCGTCGAGACTGTCTTTTAATTCATGGGCGGAGAAATGGTTTTCTCCGCCTTCTCCGAGCTCAAGAAAGCTGTCGCTTAGTTCGGATGAAAATGTACCGGGGCCAGTGTAGCCATCATCTTCGCTATCTTCGTCAGGGTTGTCGGCGAAAACCAGTTCATCGTCGTTGGTGCTATTGTCGTCGGTACTTTCGTTGTTTTTTGGGGAAGGAGTCCCTGAAACTTTAGGCTCGGTCACTTCAGTTGAGGTGTTTTGAGGTTGGGCGGCTGGTTTCGACAGGCTGCTGAGGTTAGTTTTAGCTTGAGTCGGTTCAATCAGGCTTTCTAATGCGTTAAACACTTCTAGGCAAGACCCGCAACGGACTTTTCCGCCCGCTGCGTTAAGGTGCTGGTCTTGTACTTTGAAGGTCGCTTGACAGTGAGGGCATTGAGTTAAGTGGGTGTTACTCATCGCGTCCTTTTACATCCTTTGAATAGTATCCGACTCATATTAATGAGGTTAAGTGTAGCGATTTTTTTAGACGCTGAATAGCGGTGCTTTTTAACCTCCGCCTGTTTTTATTATCAGGCTTACAGCTTGGTGCCGCTTAATCTCATCCACTCTTCTTTTTGCTTTGGTGAGTCCATGTTGAACCACTCACTATAGCGCTCGTTAACGTCATTTGCTTGCTGCTCTAAGATACCGGACAGCACTAGTAGTCCACCTTGTTTTGTCATTTTGGCAAGTGTCGGTGAAAGGCTGATAAGAGGTTGTGCGAGTATATTGGCAATCATTATATCGGCTTCGACTTCAGGTGCTTCGCCCGGCAGATAAATTTCAAACCGTTCCTCAGCTATATTATTGCGCCGAGTATTTTCTCGTGATGCTTCAAGTGCCTGAGGGTCATTATCTACACCTATGACGCGTTTAGCGCCTAGTAGTAATGCTGCTATGCCTAGAATACCTGAGCCACAACCATAATCGATGACCACTTTGTCGGTGATGTCCTGAGCATCTAGCCAAGCAAGGCAGAGGGCAGTCGTGGGATGGGTGCCGGTACCAAATGCAAGGCCTGGGTCTAGCATTAGATTGATACCATTAGGGTCTTCTGGGTCTCTCCAGCTTGGGCAAACCCAAAGGCGCGTGCCAAACAGCATAGGGTGGAAGTTATCCATCCAGGCTCGTTCCCAATCTTTATCTTCAAGGATCTCCACTCTGTGAGAGGGAAGTGAGCTTCCGCTAAGTGCTTGATACCGCTCTTCAATTCGAGGAATGATTACCTGCATGTCGGCGGCGGCATCAAATAATCCCGTTAGCTGGGTGTGTTTCCACAACGGTGTTGTGCCGCGTTCTGGTTCGTAAATAGGCTGGTCTTTACCGGCTTCCATTGTTACCGCGCAGGCTCCAGAGGCTAACAATAGATCCTCAATACTATCTACCTGAGCGGGTTCTATATCGATTACAACTTGTATCCACGGCATGGTATGACCTTATCGTATTGCTAAACAATTTATAGTGCGTGTTTCGGGTGGCCAAGGGGGTCACTTTTTGATGAGTTGCTCCAGGTAGTGAATAGTAAAGTCACCTTGGCGAAAGCCTGGATCTTTTACTAGTCTCTGATGCAACGAAACATTGGTTTTTATACCATCAATGACGAGTTCGTTAAGCGCAACTGACATCCGGTTAAGTGCGCTCTCTCGGTCCTCTCCATGGGTAATTAACTTACCGATGAGTGAGTCATAAAAGGGTGGAACGTTGTATCCACTAAACAGGTGCGAGTCTACTCTGACGCCATAACCGCCCGGCGCATGGAAATGATTCACCTTGCCGGGGCTTGGAATAAACGATTTAGGGTCTTCAGCATTGATGCGGCATTCAACGGCATGTCCACTAAAGGAAATCTCGTCTTGGCAAACTGAAAGTGGTAAGCCGCTGGCGATGCGTAGTTGCTCTTTTACGATATCGATACCGCTGATCATTTCTGAAACTGGGTGTTCTACCTGAATACGGGTATTCATCTCAATAAAGTAAAACTGTTCATCTTGATAAAGGAATTCGAAGGTTCCAGCTCCTTTGTAACCGATATCTATACAGGCGTTGGTGCATGCCTTTAAAACCGCCTCTCTTGCTTGACTATTGATGTTTGGGGCAGGGGCTTCTTCAATCACTTTTTGATGGCGTCGTTGCAACGAGCAGTCGCGATCACCGAGGTGGATGGCATTACCCTGACCGTCAGCCAGAACCTGAACTTCTACATGACGGGGTCGATCTAGAAATTTTTCGAGATAGACTGTGTCATCACCAAAAGCCGCTTTTGCTTCACTTTGTGTTAATTGAATGCTGCTGAGAAGATCCGCTTCAGTATAAACCGCTTTCATGCCTCTTCCGCCGCCACCGGATGCAGCCTTGATCATGATGGGGTAGCCGATTTTGTGGGCGATAGCGAGAGTACGATCAGCGTTGTTGGTGACGGGTCCATCTGAACCAGGGACCGTTGGCACGGAGGCTTTGGCCATGGCCTGAATCGCAGAAACTTTATTCCCCATGAGGCGAATGACGTCATGGGAAGGCCCGATAAAGGCAAACCCACTTTTCTCAACCTGCTCAGCAAAGTCGGCATTCTCTGCCAAGAAACCGTAACCTGGGTGAATAGCGACAGCATCAGTTACTTCTGCTGCGGCAATAATAGCGGGTACGTTTAGGTAGCTGTTAGTAGGACTATCTGGCCCTATGCAAACGGATTCGTCTGCCATTCTTACGTGCATTAGGTCTCGGTCTACCCGAGAGTGTACGGCAACGGTTTGGATACCTAGCTCTTTGCATGCTCGCAAAATACGAAGGGCGATCTCTCCGCGGTTGGCGATTAGTACTTTCTCAATCATGCTGCTTACTCAATCAAACAATTGTGATAAGGGGTTGATCGAATTCGACAGGTTGCCCATTTTCGATGAGAATTTCTGAAACTGTACCGGTTTTATCTGCTTCTATCTGGTTCATCATCTTCATGGCTTCGACAATGCAAATAGTGTCGCCGGCTTTAATGGTTTGGCCGACTTCAATAAATGTAGGTGCGCTGGGTGAGGCCGCTCGGTAAAACGTACCTACCATCGGTGATCGAACCACATGGCCGTTTAGCGAAGACGTTGATGATTCACTTTCCGTTGATGTGTTAGCGTCCGCTGGTGGCTGTGAGGCGGCAGGTGCAGCCACAAAGGCCGGCTGTGGGGCTAGTTCGGTAACCTGTTTGCGTCTACTTATGCGAACCGAGTCATCACCTTCTTTAATCTCTATTTCTTCAATGTCAGACTCTTCGATTAGCTCAATCAGTTTTTTTATCTTACGAATATCCATATTTAATATCTCTTTTCGCCGTAGGTAGCTTAAATTTTTATTCGAGCGGCGGTGATTGTTGTTATATTTAAGCTGACTTACACTGGTTAATCAGTTCAACTGTTTGATAGCTGCGTTTAAGGCCAGGTCATAGCCTTGACTACCTAAACCACAAATAACGCCGATAGCAACGTCCGAAAAATAGGAATGGTGCCTAAAGGCTTCTCTTGAGTGCACATTTGATAGGTGTACTTCAATAAATGGTATTTCAACTGCAAGCAGAGCATCTCTAAGCGCGACACTGGTATGAGTAAATGCAGCGGGGTTTATAACAATAAAGTCGACCCCTTCTTGTTTAGCGTCGTGCACTCGGTCAATAAGCTCATACTCTGCATTGCTTTGAAGCGTTTGCAGGTGATGCCCGAGCTCGGCTGCCGTATTTTGCAGTCGTTGATTAATATCACTTAAGGTTTCAGAACCATAGATCTCAGGTTCTCGATTACCCAGCATATTTAAGTTAGGACCATGAAGAACAAGAATTGTCGACATAGCGGAATGTCCTTTCCCGGTGGTTGAGTGATTAGTTGATGATGGGTGACGTCAATTTTGTTGCGATTTTAACGAAGTTTGCCGTCTTTTCTCTATATTTTCAAGAAAATTCGGCAAACTTGTTTTGTCATTAATGTTATTGAGGCGCGTGTCTCGACTATTGATCTGGGGGCTCGCGATAAGTGCGAACGGTATTACGCCCTGAACGTTTAGCGTCGTACAATGCGTTATCGGCCCGCTCACAAATAAGTTGTGCGTTTTCATCTGAGCCAGATGCGAGGCCACAGCTAAAGGTAACCTGAAATTCCGTATCACCTGCAGGTTGCCGTAACTCAGAAAACTTCTCGCGAATTTCGTTGAGTATTACCTTCGCATCACTTTCACTTGTGTTAGGCAGTACGATGGCAAATTCTTCGCCTCCATAACGACCAATATGGTCGGTTTTTCTTAGGCGTTGCTTTAAAAACAGCGATAGACTTTTCAATACACGGTCGCCGATAGGATGTCCGTAGCTATCATTAATTTTTTTGAAGAAATCGATATCTAGCATAGCAAACGTGAGTTTTGTTCCGTTTTGGCTGGCTTTGGCTATTTCTGTTTCAAGTAAGTAGAGCGTGTGGGTGTGATTATAGAGGCCTGTTAGGCTATCCCTAATCATCAGCGCCAATAATGACCTGGCACGGCGCCCACGGTTATGAATTGTCGAGGTCAAATGTTTGGGGTTGATGGGCTTGGTTAAGAAGTCATCTCCGCCCAGGCTCATCGCATGGAGCTGTTTGTTGATATCATCTTCTGCAGATAAATAAATAATCGGTACGCTGTGAAACTTATCCTGCTGCCGAATAACTCTTGCCAGCTCCATTCCTGTGCACCCTGGCATATACATATCCATGATGACAATTTCAGGGGAAAACTCATTAAGCGCAATAAGTACCTGCATAGGGTCAGTAATAACACAGGTAGTCATGCCTGCTTTAGCAAGAACATTTTCGATATAGCGAGCCTGAGCTCTAGAATCGTCAACCACCAACACCTTATATGGGTCGAGTGGGCTAGCATTGGTATACTCTTCAATCTTCTCTATTAGCTGACCAAGGTCGACAACCTTATAGAAAAATTCTTCGCCGCCACTTCGTGAGGCCATCAACCGAATTTCAATATCATCATCTTCGTCACTGGTATAGATAATCGGGATAGGCATCTCGTGGTTAGACTGTATCGACTTGATGGTTTCAATACCGGAGAATCGCTCACCGCCAAAATTGACATCAATGACAATAGTTTCAGGCTTATCGTGTTTTGCTGCTTTAATCAGACCCTCTCCTGTATCAAAGCAGAGTGCTCGGAAGCCAAAAAACTCGAGTTGTTTAATGATCCGTTGAGCGTTTTCTTTGTTATTAATTGCGATGTAAATGGGTGTTCGAAGAAAGGTTCGTGGTGTCGCGCTATCATTGTTGTCGCTTTTGCGTTGTGTGCATTCGCTGAGTGCCGAAATGACTTTATTTATTTTTTCTTTTTTAAGTTCATCTAGGGATGTTGCATCTTCGTTAATGGAATCCAATTCTTTTGTTAAGTCATTGGCTACCAGTTGGTGTTGTGCCATTTCAAAACGGGATGCAAACTTACCCAGTTTTGCAGACGACTCTTTCAGGTCATTTAGCCACTGCATATCGGCCCAGTCAGAGTCTTTAAGTTTTTGCCAGTTATCGAGCACTATGCGGGCTTGACTGGTCACTCGTTTAGAAAAATGTTGTTTGAGTTTGTCCCGCTGATCTTCTGATGACATTAACTGTTCCTTCGGTCGTGAGGCTATATCTCTGAATCATTAAACGAGCGTGACTCTGTAACAGGCTCTTTCATTGATAAGCTTTCACGATAGTGGTTTATTATATTTATTGCGCTATTTTTCTAAAAACTCTAACTATTATTGTAGAGATTTTCTACCGGACTATAGTATGTAATATAGCCCTTTAATGTCATAGTGTGTAACTATTTGTAATAAATCAGAATGTGATCATATTAAAATTGTGAAAATGGTTACTATTGCAATTTGAATATGCGCATATTGACGTTTGGTAGCAGACTGGGTTTTGCTTAGTTAAACAGCATTATTTAGCAGTGTTAATGGCAGGAGTGCTTGAATAGATTCCGAATGGATCTGATCATGAGGTAATTAAAATGAATAAAAAAGAACCTCGAAGTATTACTTTAAAGCTGATGCTGCTTTGGTTTACAGGTTTGCTGATGGCTTTGCTACTTGTTTTGAATTTCTTTCTAAACGTAAGTAGCGCTAAAGAGTATATGCAGCAGCAGTTGGGCTCGCATGCTCAGGATGCTGCAACATCTCTGGGGTTGTTGTTATCAACGGTTATCGATGCGAATGATTTGGTGAGCGCTGAGCTAATCATTGATGCAATGTTTGATCACGGATATTATCGCCATATTATCTATTATGATGTTAATGGGCAGGCAAAAGTTCTGCGCCATGCGCCTATGAACATTGAAGGTGTTCCTGGTTGGTTTGTGAGTCAAATAGCGCTGGAAGCTCCGGAAGGTAAGGCCGAGATAATGAATGGTTGGAGCCAGTTGGGTAGTGTCTCTGTCGTTAGCCACCCTGGGTATGCCTATATTAAATTATGGGAAAGCTTAAAAATAGAGTTAGTATGGTTTGCGTTGATTTCCGCAGTGGCATTTTTGGTCATGCAGCTAGTAATCACTACCATTTTACTTCCGTTGACGCGAATAGAGAAACAAGCGAAAGCGGTTAGAAATAGAGATTTTAGTTTTCGTGCGCCGATGCCAAAAACCCGTGAATTGAAGCGTGTTGCGGTTGCAATGAATAGTATGTCAGACCGGCTTGGCAAGATGTTTGGTGAACAGTTGTCGCTGATTGAACATTTACGAACACAATCTTTCCATGACCCTATCACTGGGTTGGGTAATCGTGCAGAGTTTGATGGGCGGCTGAAGGCCGAGCTTGAGTCAAAGCAAAGTGCTGCCGTGGGTAGTTTGTGTTTAATTCAACTAAGCGATTTTTCGAGTTATAACCAGAAGCATGGCCGTCGCTCGGGTGATGATTTATTGATCGAGATTGCAGAGTCGGTTAAATCGAGTGTTGCTCAGGTGGCAGGCGCCTTTGTTGCTCGTCGGTCTGGTTCGGATTTTTCAGTGTTTTTGCCGGGGATTGTTGATGATCAGGCCGACAAATTTGCCAATGACTTGCTGCATAAATTATCGGGGCTACATCTAGTCAAACAAATCTGTCGTAATGATGTGTTGCATATTGGTGTTGCATCGACATTGACTAATATGCCTCTGCCTGTTTTTTTATCCGAAGCCGATATGGCATTGCGTAGCGCTCAGGCTGCAGGGCCGAATGGCTGGCAGCGGTATGTGGGTGAAAGCAGTTTTGCAACCCCCGGTGAGGCGGTTAGGCAGGCTAGTGAATGGCAGAAAATACTGCTTGAAGCGTTTGCTGATAAAAACATCACCTTCCATTATCAGCCGGTTTACGGCGGAGATCGCGCCACCATTCTCCATCATCAAGTCTTGTCTCGTATTGAGGTGAATGGCGAACTGGTCGTAGCTGGGGTGTTCATCCCGATGGCTGAACGCTTTTCTATGTTGGCTGACTTCGACCGACTGGTGGTCGAGAAAATGATTGAACTGGTCGAGGGTAAAGGGGGGGAAATACGTTACTGTGTTAATTTATCTGTTCACTCGTTGGCGGATGAGCCATTTGTTGAGTGGTTCTTACGTAAAATGAAGCGACACCCGACAGCTGCAAAAGTGCTTATTTTTGAAATATCAGAGTATAGCCTGCAACTTGCCAGTGAATCGCTTGAAAGAGTTGTAGCAGCAAGTGTAAAGCTGGGGTATGAAGTGTCTATTGATAAATTTGGAGTGGCCGCTGTTCCGTTTGCATACTTGCAGCATCTGTCAATCCACTATATTAAGGTTGATCATAGTTTTATCCGGGATATTCAACATAGTCGGGATAATCAGTTCTTTTTACGGTCAGTTTTACAAATTGCCCACGGCCAGGATATTCAGGTTATTGCAGTGGGGGTTGAATTCGAAGATGAGTGGGACTCTATTGAACCTCTCGGCATCGATGGCGCGATGGGGTATTATCTGTGCAGGCCGCAAGAGCATATTGATTAGTAAGCGAGACACATACGGTAGAATACCAAAGCGTATTTCATTGATTATGTTGAATAAATCTATATTAAGCAAATAGGGTTATAGAATGGCATTTCAAAGGGTTAAAGAATTTTCAAGTGATCGCTGGGAAGATCTACAGGACTATATGGGGGGCGGGTTGTTGCCCAAAGTACTGGTGGGTGGCCTCGCTGTTTATTTAATGGTTTCGGTTGTGCTGGGCATTTTCTGGAGTAGCGAACCTGGTGCCTTTGACGTAGCCCCTACCGCTGCGGCTAGAGTAGCGGCTGATGGTCATGACGTAGTCGTTGGCTCTGCTACCACCGCTACGCTTATTATTCTGGCTGAAACTATTCTAGAAAAGCCGGGTGGGTATATTCGAAATGACATCTTCCCCCCAGGTGTTTGGCTCGATAATATTGCTAGCTGGGAGTTTGGTGTATTGGTGCAGGTTAGAGATTTGGCGAGAGCACTGCGAAAAGACTTGAGTCGGGTACAAAGTCAGTCAACAGAAGATCCTGACTTGGCGATAGCTGAGCCACAATTTAATTTTGACAGCCGTAGCTGGGCTATTCCATCGACCGAACGAGAGTATCGTCGAGGAATTAATGCGTTAAATCGCTACCTTGGTCGTTTAGCGGATGATAATAAGCAAGATGCACAGTTTTACTCGCGAGCAGATAACCTTAGAAACTGGCTGTCTGATGTTGAAAATCGTTTAGGGAGTCTTTCTCAACGATTGAGTGAAAGTGTTGGTCGGAACCAATTGGATATGGGGCTAGCAGGCGACCCATCAGCGATGCAGTCTACAGAGACTACTCAATTGGTTGTTAAGAAAACACCGTGGCTAGAAATTGACAATGTCTTCTATGAAGCAAGAGGTACCACCTGGGCCTTGATTCATATACTAAAAGCGATTGAAGTTGATTTTGATAAAGTGCTTAGAGACAAAAATGCACTAGTGAGCTTGAAGCAGATTATTATCGAGTTAGAGTCGACACAAGAAACGGTGTGGAGCCCTATGATATTGAACGGCAGTGGTTTTGGTATGACCGCCAATCACTCTATTACGATGACCTCCTATATCTCTCGCGCCAATGCCGCGATTATCGAATTAAGGAACTTGTTGCTGCAAGGGTGATAGGTTGACTATTTTGTTGTCATCCCCGCCTTCAGGGGGGGACTTTAACGGTGTGCGTTTTTGATTAATGATGCATTGACCCCATGCTCATTGCCGATCCGGTATTTAGAATCTCCATCGTAATCCCTTCAAACTCTAGTATGCTACCACCGTATTTTGTCACAAACTCATCAGCAGCTGCTTTTTTGGCAAAAGAGGCTAGTGTTGGCCCCATAGCGCCTTTCATACTTGAACCTGCTACAAACCAGGCTTCTTTTGCATTAATCAAATGGTCGTCATTGGGTGAGTTCCAGTCACTGCGGCTCATATCGTGAACATAAATCTCTTTACTGTTGGGTTTGTTTTCAGGTTGTAAGTACCAACTCATGAGATCGCGAGTAGAGCAAAATTTTCTGCTGTGATTTTTTCGACCTTCAAATATTTCACCCTTTGGTCCCGGGAACTCCGTAATGACCATACCGCACAAATGACACTCATCCCCTGACTCAATAGTCACTGGAAGGTTGTTTGTTTGTTGTGTTGTATCTTCGTTGCCGCAAGCTGTAAGAACAAGTAGTGCAAAAAAGCTTAGGGTTATTGTTTTAAATGAACTGAGTATTTGCATGTGGCTTCCTCGGTGCGCAATCGCACCTATGTAAGGGTATATGATTGTTTTATAGGGTGTACTTGTGCACCGTGTGTTTATATCTTTCTACGGGAAAACGCCCAATAAGCAGCACCGAGAGGTAGTAGTAACCAGCCAAGTAGAACCCCAAATAATGTAAGGAATCCAAACTCTACTTCACTGGCCATCACTAGTAATCCGCTGCCACTGCCTTCAAAGCCAACCAGGTTTATCAACCTGAATACGTCGGTAGGATTCAATAATAATAAATACGGGAATAGCTCAGGATTAAACTGCCCATCAGTGGCAACCAAAAGCCCTAACAACGCAAGATCAAATACCAACACAAATAGAAACCAGAAGATTAATGCTAACCCTGCTGCTTTTGATTTTTCAGAAACCAGTGCACTGATAAAGTAGGCGGCTGCGACAAATATAACTCCCAGCAGTGTGGCTGAAAGGATAAAACGTGTGAATGCGATCGAAAGCGCTGAAAGATCAACGCCACTGGCAAATAACGCAATAATTACCGCCGAAGAGCCAAATCCCAGAGCCGTAGAGATACCCATGATTAAGCCATGGCCTAATAGTTTCCCCAGTAATAGTTGCGCTTTTGTTAATGGGTAGGTTAGCAGTAGCAACAGTGTACCGTCTTCATCTTCACCGACAATCGCGTCATATGACAGCAATAGTGCGATTAAAGGAATCAGGAATACCGCAAGGCTGGCTAGACTGATAATGGTGTTGGGGATCGACGTAAAGCCCACCACGCCGGAGGCGGCGGCACCAAACCAAGATATCCCGATAGACAGTAGGGCAAACACTAATGTGATCGCGATAATCCAGCGATTGCGAAGGCCGTCTTTTAATTCTTTATGAGCAATACACCAAATTGCGTGCATTATTGAGCCCCTTCTTTTGTTTTTACCATTGAGTTGGTCATATGTGGAGGCGTGTTGCTGTTTTTGGTGGCGCTAGCTTCGACATAGTAGCGGTAAATTTTTTCTAGCGATGGTGTTTGAAGGTCTATATCTGAAATGCCGGGGTGCTTCATGACCTGTCGCAATACCTGAGTTTTATGATTATGAGATGTTTTAATTTTCATTACGGAGGCGTTGTTGGAACTAATGTGAATCGCGAGGCCTTCTAGCTCTGATCGCAGAATGTCGCTGTTAATCTCACCGTAAGCATGAATGACGGTGGGAAGTTCAGCTTGTTCGCGAAGTTCGGCTAGAGTTCCCAGTGCCTGTAACTGACCAGAGCCTAAAATGGCTGCACGGTCAATGTGCTTTTCAACCCCCGGTAAGACGTGAGAGCAAAGCACTACGGAGCAACCTGATTTTTTTAATTGGTCAACCATGGTGTAGAAATCTTGCGTTGCGATAGGGTCAAGGCCCACGGTGGGCTCATCGAGTAGCAGTAGTTTTGGTTCTGTTAATAGCGCTTGAGCGAGCCCTAGTCGTTGTTTCATGCCTTTGGAGTAGGTTTTTACCTTTCGGTTTATCGCATGACTTAAGCCTACTTCATCAAATAGTTGAACGACTCGTTTTTTGTTGACCTTTTTAAGCTTGGCGAAATATGCCAATACTTCTTTGCCCGTCAGTTGTTGGTAGAAGGATACATTTTCAGGTAGAAACCCAAGGTGGTATCGGTAGTCGCTAAACTGCGGGGAGGCTGGCGAATGACCAAATACTGAAACAGAGCCTTCAGTTGGTGTCAGCAACCCGAGGATGAGTTTCATAGTCGTGGTTTTGCCTGCGCCGTTATGACCAAACAACCCCAATACTTCGCCTTTTTCAATGGTAAGTGACAGTTCTTTAATCGCCGCAACACCATCAAAGTGTTTTTTTACTTGGTTGAGCTCTACTACGCTCATGATGCGGCACCTGATGTTAGACCTGTTTTTGGCTGGTGGTGGTTGGTCATGTTGTTATTAGTACTCTTGTTATTAGTACTCTTGGTGGGGCGCATTAAAGGATGGCTATCTGTCACGCCCGGAGATTTAAGCACTGGAAACTCACGTTGTATCCATCTTAAGGTTTCAACCGCAGGGCTATTCATGAGCACCTTTGCTGAGGGGTATTTCCACAGCATCTTGTCGACCCCATCGTTTGGTTCATAGGGTATATCGCCGACACCGTTGTTGTCTCTATCCCACCCGAGGTAGTCGCTCCAAAAATTACCGATGCCTTTATGGGACCACTCTTGAGTTCGGGTTGATACATATTTAACCTGCTGTTTATTGCCTATAAAACTATTACCGGAAATGACGTTATCTTCTGAACCAGCGGTGATGTGAATACCTAAACCGCCTTCTCTAAGCGTGTTGCCTTCTAGTTCGTTGTAGAACGAATTGTAGATAAACAATCCTTTGCCTTCGCCACCTTGAGCAGAACTGTCCCCTATATAGTTGCTGGCTTGACGGGTATGGGCGACGAAGTTGTTTTTTATCGTGGAGTGGGTGATGTAATTCATCAGAATGCCGTAATTCTCGTTCCACTCAGAGCGGTTGTTTATGACGGTAAGGTGCTTTGATTGCATGAGTGCGTAGCCGGTTCGAGTATGATGTGTATAGTTATTCTCAACTCGGTTACTGTACGAATACATGTAATGTACCCCGTACCGAAGGTGATGAAACTCATTATTGCGAATGGCGTTTTTATTACTGGTATCGATATAGATTCCATCGCGAGTATGCCATACCTCGTTGAATGCGATATCTGCACCGGTTGTCGCATATAGATGAATGCCATTGCCCCTGTCTTGAGAGCGCGTTTCTAGTGAGCCTTCAATTCGGTTGGAAAGTACTTTGGTATTTTTGGCCGCATCGAGAAAAATTCCAAATGAAATACCTTTAAAGTAATTGTTCTGGATAACCGCGTTTTCTGCTGTTTTTTTTACAATAATACCGGCATCCATAGCGGTTAGATCGTCTCCCCAGTTAAGAATATTACAGCCTTGGACGGTAACGTTTGATGCCGTAATCCGGATAGTGTCGTTTGTACTATTGCCATCAAGGTCTGTGCCGGGTTTACATGCGAGCGTTAGTGGCTTATTGATCAGTATGCTGCCCTTGTATTGACCTTGAGAAAGCTGAAGCGTATCGCCGCTTTTAGCCTCATTAATAATCTGTTGTAAATTATTGGTAGCGGTGACCACTATTGTATTACTGACACTATGGTTGCTGTCTTTATTATCAGAAGAACTACCGCTGAGTTTCTTTGCATCAAGGTTGGCGGAAAATAAAATAGTCAGTGCAGAGTATGTGATTAAAGCACCAATATGTAAGACCGAAGGTTTTTTTGACATTACAGTCACCCATAGAAAAGCAAAAATATCGCCAGCTGATTGTATGCTGAACTGTCCGCTGATTAGTTAACAAAGCAAGTATGGTTTTAATCAATCCTGTATCGGTATTTTAGAGTAAACGAGGGGGGAGTACTTGAGTTAGCTCAACCTCTGCAACGAGGTTGAGCTAAGATAAGACGCTTTATTAATCGATAAAGTGTCTAAACGTATTTATTACGCTTTTTCTACCAACATACGGCCACGCATTTCCATGTGTAGTGCATGACAGAACCAGTGGCAGTAGTACCAGAACACACCAGGGTTCTCAGCAGTAAAGGTCACAGAAGAAGTTGCTTGTGGACCAATCTCCATACTTACACCATGGTTAGTCATCGCAAAACCGTGAGTGACATCTTCAATGGTATCAAGGTTTGTGATCGTAACGGTTACTTCATCGCCTTGCTTAACAGTAAAGTCGGTCATGCCAAAGTTTGGCGCCACAGAGGTCATATATACGCGTACTTTTTTACCTTCGCGTATGATCTTGTTATCCATTTCCAGAGTAATACCGTCTTTCTTAGCGAGGGCTACGGTTTCTGCAAAGAAAGGGTCGTCACGCGTCCATAGCTTGCTTGGTTTCAATGAGCTGCGGTGAACAATACAGCAGTCATGAGGTTCTGCAAACGTAGGGCCGTCGTGTACCAGCTTCATCTCATCACCCGAAATATCGATCAACTGATCGTTCTCTGGACGTAATGGGCCAACCGGTAAGAACCTATCTTTCGAGAACTTACAAAGTGAAACCAAGTACTTGCCATCTGCTTCACGGGTTTCACCCATCGTCGTATGGTTGTGGCCTGGTTGATAATGAACATCTAGTTTCTGCTTGATGTAATTAACTTTTTCACCGTTGTACGCCTTAATCGCATCTTCAACATTCCACTTGGCTATCTGGCTATCGATGAATAATGTGGTGAAAGCGTTTCCGCGACCATCAAAGGCTGTGTGCAATGGCCCTAACCCTAACTCTGGCTCTGCTACAACGGCGTCACGTTCTTTGATCTTACCGTCAAACAGTGCTGGTAGCTTGTCAATGGCAATAATGGTGACGGTTGGAGAAAGCTTACCGTTCGCAACAAAGTACTTACCGTCTGGAGAGGTGTTCAAACCGTGAGGTGATTTTGGAACTGGAATGTAGCGAGTGAAAGCGCTCTTAGCTGTTTTACGACCGTCAACAACAGGTACTTTAGAGTCACCTATTGTTTGGAACTTACCTTCTTTAACTGCTTTTTCTACAGCATGAATATCAAAAATAACCGCCCAGTCACGTTCATTACGCATTGACTCCGCAAGAGTTACACCTTCTTCTGAGTTATAACAGGTTGAAGCGGCAAAACGGCCGGTGTAATCAGCGTCAGTATTATCAAGATTGCCGTCTACAATAACCTGAAATGCAACTTCCATTGTTTCTGCGTCAATGGCGTTATACATGGTGTAGTATTTGGTCGGGTCATTTATATCGCGTCCGTCATTTGGTTGGGGAATGCGGTACTCGCCGTTGCAGAAAACATATTTAGTATGAGGTACTTTTTGTACGCGTAAACCATGAATAGCCTGAACGTTAGGTACATCAATGATTTTGTCACACTTCATGATGTCACAACGGATACGTGCAACGCGGGTATTCAGTTTGTCATTGATAAATACATACTTGCCATCGTACTTACCGTCGGTCATCGACATGTGAGGGTGATGAGAGTCTCCACATAGGAACTTGTCAGAAGCCCCCCGAATACGCTTACTTTCATTGGTGATCCCCCATCCCGTTGCAGATTCAACATTGAATACGGGAATACGCATCAGTTCGCGCATCGACGGGATACCTAAGATACGAACTTCACCGGAGTGGCCGCCACTCCAAAAACCATAGTACTCGTCGATTTCACCAGGGTGAACCGTTGCCTTTGACATCGCATCTTCTGCTGCTTTAGCAAATGCTTCTCGCGTCATCACTGCACTGCTTAAACCAGCAACGCCCGCTGCGCTTGCTACTGCTGATGCTCCCAGAAAGCCTCGTCGGCTTAGGGATGGTTGGTTCTCATTTTCGTTCTTCTTGTCTTCCATCGTCTTGCTCCGATTTAGTCGGGTTTTAATTGAGTTATGAGACGTCATTTTTTACTCATATCCCGTGTCAACGTTGATTAATTATCCGATGTTGATGGTATCGATTGGCGGTAAGTCAGGCGCCGCTTTCTTTTTTCTTGATTTTTTAGCTTTGTTCACCAGTGGTGGACACTTGTGATCATTGTGGTAAGTAATCTGGCAATCGAGGCAGTGGTGGCACTCATTTGCGTTGATTGTGCCGTCTGGATGAATGGCTTGTATCTCACATTCAACTGCGCAAAGTTGGCATGGTTGGCCGCACTCTTTACGGCGCTTTAACCAGTCAAATAGTCTTAGTTTGGTCGGTATGGCCAATGCAGCCCCCAGAGGGCAGATATATCGGCAATAGACTTTACGGGTGAATATTGAGATAAACAGTAATGTGACTGCGTATGTCACGAACCACCACTCTCTCTGGAAGGCGAGCAATATGGTGGTTTTAAAAGGTTCTACCTCTGCAAAACGCTCGGCTGTGGACATTGACTCTAATGAGATTGCGAATAATGCGAGGAGAATAATATACTTCACGGCCCATAACCGTTCGTGAACGCCAAAGGGCAGCTCATATTGTTTGATCTTAAGCTTTCTTGCCAATTCGTTAATCAGCTCTTGGAGTGCTCCAAATGGGCATAACCAACCACAGAATATGCCTCGCCCCCACAGTAATATGGATGCGGCGGTAAACCCCCATAAAATAAAAATAATGGGGTCCATTAAGAAAAGCTCCCAGTGGAAGTCTCCCATTGCTGCATGAGTAAAGGTGAATACGTTGACGATTGAAAGTTGTCCAAGGGTATACCAGCCAATAAAGAACACGGTATACATCAAGAACCCTCTTCGAATGTTGTGTAGCAGACGAGGGTATCGAACCAGAATATCTTGCATAAAAATGACAGCGCTGAGGAACACCAAGCTGATAATGAGTATCGCCACAGAGAATGCTTTTTGTTGCCAAATACTCACCCAAATAGGCAGGTCTTCTTCGACCTCAACTACAGGCTGGATAGGTCGGGCGATATATGCTTCTGGCGTTTGATAACCTCCGGTAAAACTAACAAAAACGCTTTCGAGGGGGCCTGTTTGGCGGCGCACCAGCAACTCAATATCCCAGTTTGTGCCAGGGTCAAATTCAAATTGTGGACGGATGATAAATATATCCATCTCTTTAAAATCTGGAGTGCCCGCTGTATAGGCGTCGTTCAAACGGTGGTGGTCAACATCTCTGAAGCTAACAGTATCATCACCTTGGTTAAGCTGCATCCGGTCAAAAATGCCGCCCCGAACATAGCCATTGCCTTTAAATGAATATGGCCCTGTCCCCATCACCGCGATAGCGTGCTCACCTTCTTTAAGCTCGCTCATTAACCAGTTGTACTCTCGTTCACCTAACAGGTTTTTGCCTACTGTGGGTGCGTTAAGGTAGGTGTAATACATATCAATAAAGGTGTCTTTCTTTTCTGCAGGAGCCGCTTCATCCACGCCTTCACCTTCAGTTCCTTTAAAAGTGCTGTCGACTTGGTCTCGGTCTAGAAATAAGCGCCTAATAGAGCCGTCACCTGTAAGGGTTTGCCAGTCCGCTTCACTGTATACGTCTGACTTAACCGTCGCGGGTAAAATATTGCCCCCTGCTTTTGCTTCAATAAGTCCTAGCTTCACGGCAACTTTGTGAGCAGCTTTCATGATGGTGTCGTTCACTACGATTACGGTGACGGTGGCTCCTGTTACAGCATCTACGGTAAGTGCTGCTGGGTCTGTGCTGTAGCCGACGCGAATTTTATCGGTGATTTCTTTGCCAATATACTGCGCGGCGAAGTTCCATAGTTTGTCTGCAGGAATGCCGACTAACAGAATAGGCTCGTGGTGCTCGAGTACCCATGAGTTTTTAAACGTGCCTTCAACGTCGAACGATACCAATACATTGACTGGTTTTCCTGAGTAGGCGGGAATGCTGACTTGATCATCGGTTTCAAATGCGTAGCCTAAAACTATATCGCCTTTCATGACGGGCCAGATGTTGATCTCTTCGTCAAATTTACCTAAGTGGTCTGCCCCTTCGTATTGATTAAGAACTCGTTCTTGAAGGTCTGCCGCTAGTGATTTTTCAGCGGCTTCTAATGTTTTGGGTGCTGACAGATAGACCATTGTGACAAATGCCACAAAGAAAAGGCTATGTATCAGTTTTCTCATGACCGCTCCAGTTGTAGGTGATACATGTGAGGGTGCGACAGAATGTCGCATGTTGAGGGCAACTATACGCCCAAAAATATTCGCTAAAATTGACTTTGGTCAACTTCGTTTTAGAGGAGAAAGTAGGCTATTACCAATGGGGTAGATGTTCGAGGGTATAAGCTAGCTAGGTAGCCCAAAAGTGATAATGTTGAGAGGGTGATGAATAGTTATTCTGAATACAAAAAAAGGAGCCGCATAACGCAAGCTCCTTTTTGTATGGCTTTCGATTGGAAAAAAAGCGTTAGCCTTCTTTTCCTTTTTCGCCATTGTAAGCTGCTATTGAGCCAACGATAGCGCGTCGGGCCGCATCTGCGTTTTCCCAGCCTTGAACTTTAACCCACTTGCCGTTTTCAAGATCCTTGTAGTTCTCGAAGAAGTGCTTGATCTGTTCACGAAGTAGCTGAGGTAAATCAGTCACTTCTTTAATATCGTCATAAAGACGTGTGATTTTGCTGTGTGGAACGGCAACCAGTTTGGCGTCTTCACCCGCTTCGTCTTCCATGTTCAAAACGCCTACTGGACGACAGCGAATAACTGAACCTGGAGCCACTGGGTACGGCGTAACTACCAATACATCTAGTGCGTCGCCGTCATCAGCCAGTGTATGCGGGATAAAACCGTAGTTTGCAGGGTAGAACATAGGGGTTGCCATAAAGCGGTCAACCATTAGAGCGCCCAGATCTTTGTCAATTTCGTATTTGATTGGGCTGCTGTTTGCAGGTATTTCAATCGCGACATAAATGTCTTCTGGAGCGTTTTCGCCTGCTGGGATATTGTCAAAGTTCATGGAAGTACCTTTGTCCGTGTTTCCTGAATTATAAAGGCGAGAATTATAATCGTTCCTGATCATCAAACCAACAGTTAGGGCCAAAAAGTTCATCTGCCATAGACTAAAGTTATAATTCATGCCTAGGCTTTTAAGTCTTATAGTCCCACTGGTTTGGCTATTAGTTCTTTCATTTCTTAAGTGGAGCCTCCCCCAATATAGAAGATTCGGCTACCCCGATGTTGATGGTGCTGGTCACAGGTTAACCTCTTATAGTCAGGAGCCTTGTTTCAAAAACATATAGAGCCCTGTGCCGAGTAAAATACTAATCAATGGGTTGCGAAATGCTAGGTGAGCGACGGTTACGACCGTTAATGCTGTGAGTTCGTTGACCCCCTCTTTGCCGACAAACCAGTTGATATCTTTAACGCAATAGATCAGCAGTAGAAGCATAATAGCAGGCGGTAAATAACGGCCTAGAAACACCAAAACAGGGTGTTCACCTTGTTTATGAAAAAGGATAAAGGGTGTTGCCCGTGTAGCGAATGTTGCAACGCTCATGGTCAAAATAAAGCTAATAAGATAAAGGCTGTTATCCATTACTTTTCTCCCCTCTAATATCCAACTGCTGCTTCCCCAGTAGTAATGCCAAGGTCATAGTGATCGATATCAGCAGCATACTATCTGAGTCAAACAGCGTTAGCGTAGCCACTGCACAGACTAACGCAATGGAAAACGGGAAGAGTTTTTGAGTCGCTTTATATTGCTCAATGACCAGCACCATGAATAGTGCGGGCAATGTAAAGTCGAGTCCGGTAGTGTCAAATGTAATGGTGCTACCGAGTAGAGCTCCGAACGTACACCCTAATATCCAGTAGCTGTGGTTGAGTGCTGTAACGATAAACTGAAATAGACCTTCTTCTTGATTATCAGAAGGTTTGTTGAGGGTAAGTTCACCCTGCTGACTACTTATGGCGTGGTGGGCTGTCAGTAGTGAATATGTCTCGTCGGTGAGTCCAAATATGACGTATAACTTACGCCAACCTTTGGCTTTTAGGTGATGAATCAGTGATAAACCATAAAAAATATGACGAGAGTTGAGCAGCAGTGTTGTCAGTGCTACTTCAAATAGCCCAGCATGTGAGGCTAGAAGCCCTATAGCCATAAACTGTGCTGCACCGGCAAATATTACGACCCCCATTAAAGTTGCCCAGTACCAGGCGTACCCCTGATCGGCTAGTAGCAAACCGAACGCCATCCCCATAGGGACATAACCGAAAAGGACGGGGAGTGTCGTCTTAAAACTATTGGTAATGGATACCGGTTCGGTTGGCACTGAAGCTACGTCCGAGTGGTTGGGTATTGTCATATTGAGAGGGCTTTTATTATCAGAGTTGAATGCTGGAATATCTGCTCGACCAAATCATCTTCGATGCCTTTGATTTTGGCATTTTCCAAGACGAATTGCCCATATACAACTAGCGAGGATTGGCGAAACGCATGTAATCGACGCCCCTCTGAGCAAAAAGTTTCATTGCGGTAAGGTGGGCGTAAGCTTCGGTGAATAATTGTTTGATGTGTAAATAAGCCCAAAATTTTTGAAAGCCATCAATAAGTACTTGGTGGGGTAGTGCTTCTTTGCTCTCGTAATGCCGGTTTTGCTGGCTACTTTGCGCATGTTCATGCCTTTAGAGCCATACTCCAAGTAAATGTCACGCGCAGCTGAGAGTATTTTGCCTTTGGTATCTAACATGTTAACGGGTGTTAACCTCGTAGTTAAAAAAATACCCAGCTGGGTATGATGAACGGGTTTAGTTTAACGAGTCTTGAGGTATAAGTTAATGGTGTTGGGTAAAAAAACTCGCCAAAGTGGCTCCTACATTGTAGACATTCGTGATATGTCAATGAGTTAACTGTTTTGTAGGAGCTGCTTTCAGCTGCGATTTGTTATATCTTACTCACTCGATCCAATATCGACTGAATATCTGCTTTTCGAGTTCCCAATCCGGCTTTCTCAACTTTCCTATCTAGCGCTCCATCGCCTATCACACCTTCAATGGCAACGGCCGCTTCACGGGTATCGTCAGCGCGTTGTTGTTGCTGTTTGATGCGTTGTAGCGATTTATTAAGGTCAATGATACTGGTGTCGACAGAGCTTGAGAGGCCTCCCGCTAAGCCTGATGCTTTTTGTGCGCTGGCCGTTGCCTTGGCAATGCCAAGCTCCCTACGAAAGGTTTTTATTTGCTGTGCAGATGCTTGAATAGTGCGAGTGAGGTTTTTCTCTCGTGTTGTTAAATTGTGTATAGCACTAGACTGTTCATGGGCTATTTTCTCTTTTTCAAAAATATCCTCTGCCAGTTCCGTCGCAAGGTTATTATCATCGATACCCAACGCGTTTGCGGTTTGCTGTTCACGGGCGGATACTTGCTCTCTTAGTTGTTCATTCGCTCGCTCTAGTTGAACTCGTTCAGCCATTACATAGGCGAGTTGCTGCTTTGATCTGGATATGCCTTGTTCTGCATCTAATATTTCTTGCTCAAATATTCGAATGGCATTGGCATCAATAACGACTTCTGCGCTTTCTCGTACTGATCCGCGAAGTGCTGTGGCAATTTTTCTCATTGTATTCATCGTAACTCTCCCAAATATTAAGCTGGTTATCGCATATCACTTAAGCGTCTGAATATTCTTTAATGATTTGCTGGGTTTTGGCTTCGGATAGTTTGTTGATTAGTCGCTGGCTTTCGTGGTTGTCTCTTAGCGTCTTAGACATTGTAATGGTTGAACTCACTACGAATAGTGCGCAAATGGCCAGATAGCCCTTGACCATCATATCGGCAGGAATCATGATAATTCCGATGGTCATTGCCAGTAGCGAGATCGCGAACGAAGCTTTAACGAAAAATAACCAGCTTTGACTATTGCTTTGTACTTCATCAATCATCATGTTGATTCTCCTGAATCATTTTGTTTGTTGTGCATGGTTCGTTTGATGAGTGAAATTTAGTGGTAAGGTATTAAATAAACAACCTAAATGGTTGAAGTCTATTTTTAATAAACTATAAGTATCGTATAGTGATGCTTTTCTGTAATTTGGCGGGGGTAGAGCCAGTGTTTGATAGACAAAAAACTGGGAGGAGCGTTTAGTTTGGCTGAAACGAATAGTATTGTTATCACATTAAAGCGAGAGCTTAAGTCTCATGGTTTGACCTACCGGCATGTGAGTGATGCGTTAAATATTGCAGAGTCGAGCGTAAAGCGTTTATTTGCACACAAAGACTTTTCGCTTAAGCGACTTGATCAGGTTTGCCAGTTAATGAATATGGAGATATCTGAACTGTTGCAAAAAATGGATCAGGATAAAAGGCTTATTAGTCAGCTGACATTGGAGCAGGAAGCCTTGTTGGTCAGTGATCATAAGTTGTTGCTGGTGGCGGTTTGTGTTGCAAATCGGTGGACGTTTGATGATATTCTGGAGGCTTATGTGTTAACTAATCTTGAGCTTATCCAGTTACTGGCGGCGTTAGATAAATTGAAATTAATTGAGCTTCAGCCGAACAACCGAGTCAAACTGTTGATGTCGACAGATTTTAGCTGGATTCCTAATGGGCCCATAAATAGGTTTTTTGACACAGAAGTACAGTCTAATTTTTTCAATTCACGTTTCAGTGGGGCGGGGGAAGCAAGGATATTTGCGACAGGAATGCTCTCCCGGGCATCAAATGAGATCCTTATACGAAAGATGGAGCGTCTGGCTCAAGAGTTTCGTCAGTTTAATGATGAAGATCAGGAGTTAGCTTTGGCTGAACGGTTTGGTAGCAGTATAATGATCGCCATGAGACCATGGGAGCTGAGCGCTTTCGAGGCATTCAGGAAAGACAACAGCAAATGTTTTTGACGGAATCGACTTTGCAAATTAAGGATATGTTATGAGTGAGTTTGAGATGGATGAGTCAGTTAATGTATTTGGATATCCACTGATTAGTTGCAGTGAAGACCCTGTCACTGGTTTTTTTAGGGATGGTTGCTGTAATACCAATGATCAGGATCTAGGTTCTCATACAATATGTATTGAGGCCTCTCAAACATTCTTGGAATTCTCGCGATTCAAGGGTAATGATCTATCGACCCCCATGCCTGATTATGGTTTTCCAGGTTTGAAAGCGGGGGATCGTTGGTGTTTGTGTGCGGCTAGGTGGTTAGAAGCTCACGAACAAGGTATGGCCCCGCGAGTGCACCTATCTCGCACACATATTAAAGCGCTTGAAATTGTGTCGCTAGATATTCTAAAAGGCTACGCAGCAGACCTTAACTAACATCTACTATGAAATAATTAGCATAAATCCTAGTACTCCCGCGAAGGCGGGGATTCATGCAGTTGATAACTGCTGTAAATGTTGAGTCTGCAACCTGCTTCAGTCTTTAGCCGTTAACGTCTTCACACCATCAGCGGTGCCCATGAGTAGTATGTTGGCTGGGCGACAGGCAAAAAGTCCGTTAGTAACAACCCCTGTAATTTGGTTAATGCGCTGCTCAACAGAAATAGGTGCAGAGAGGTCCATGTTGTGAACATCCAAAATAATATTGCCGTTATCGGTTACAAAGCCTTCTCGATAGACTGGGTCACCGCCCAATTTAACGATCTCGCGTGCGACAAAGCTACGAGCCATCGGTAATACTTCAATAGGCAGTGGGAACTCACCCAATACATTAACCCGTTTCGTGTCGTCAACAATACAGACAAACTCTTGGGCAACTGCGGCTACAATTTTTTCTCTGGTCAGCGCACCGCCGCCGCCTTTAATCAGCTCAAGCTGATCATTAGTTTCATCTGCGCCGTCAATATAAAACTCTAAATAGGATACGGTATTAAGTTCATAGACGGGGATACCGTGGGATTTAAGTCTCTCTGCTGTTGCTTCGGAGCTGGCAACCGCGCCGTCAAATGCGGTTTTTATGGTAGCGAGCGCATCGATGAAATAGTTGGCAGTAGACCCTGTACCCACACCGATGACACTATCTTCTGATAGTTTAGGGTGAATATAGTCAAGGGCTGCTTTGGCAACCGCTTCTTTAAGCTGGTCTTGGTTCATGATCTCTCCGCGATTGCTGAAATATAAGTAGAGGCTAAAGGTTGGTCAACATTATACCGACGATTTGTTTTTTACACTAACGTCTGTTGACGTATTAGCAAGATTCACAGACACTCCTCACAGTTTCCTCAATACTATGGACATGCGTCGCCACAGTCTCTTTGTAATTTAAAATAACTATACCTGTACTTTAAATGATCATACCTGTACTGAAAACACAACTATGAAACAGATAAATTGGCGTAAAGAGTTAGATCTTTTTTTTATAGCAGTGATGTTCTTAACCCGAATACCTGCGCCTTCATGGGTTCAATTTGAACAGCATTATCTCAATGAATCCTCGCGCTACTTTCCACTAGTTGGACTATTGGTAGGCGTGATAGCCGCTTTGACCTACGCGTTATTATCGATTCTGCTGGGACCGTTGCTAGCCATAATTCTATCAATGACATTGATTATTTGGATGACCGGGGCATTTCATGAAGATGGTTTTGCAGATATGTGTGATGGGTTTGGTGGCGGCTGGGAGAAAGATCAGATTTTACATATTATGAAAGACTCTCGTTTAGGGACCTATGGTTCAGCAGGGTTACTGCTTATGCTAGCAACGAAATGTATGGCGCTAATGACACTTATCATGTCTGAAACCGGCAATATATCGTTAGCATCTGGAGGTTATTGCAGTTCGGTAGTTATTGCGCTTCTAGTTGCTCACCCCCTAAGCCGGTTATTCTCTATTACCTACATCTACTCTTTGGATTATGTACAGGATATTGAAAAAAGTAAGGTGAAACCTTTGGCTAGTCATTTAACCACCAATGGGCTGTTATTTGCGAGCGCTAGTGTAGTCGCAGTGCTGCTATTATTAGATGTTGTGACCGTGTTATGGATATTATTGGCGTTGGTGGTTTTGCATATTATGTTAGGTCGTTATCTAGTCGCTAAAATTGGTGGTTATACCGGTGATTGTTTAGGTGCTGCTCAGCAACTGTCAGAGGTTATGATCTATATTGTGTTGTGCGCTTCTATTTCAGCTGGATAGCTCAAATACCTCAAATACCTTAGGAGTTTAGATGACAGTATTGCCATTTAATGTTTGGTTGTTGATGTTGGTGGGATCGATAGCGATGACCGCAGCTCCAATGGTGGTCTTCACTGGTGGGTTTATCGGTGCGGCATTAGCCCCTAGTAGTACGCTGGCTACATTACCTGTTGCGATGATGGTGGTTGGTACAGCGGTTGCGGTTGTACCGGTGACACTTCTTATGCAGAAAGTCGGACGTAAGCGAGCCTTTTTAATCGGTAGTTTTATTAGCTCTGGTGGTGCACTGATATCTGCTTTTTCCATCGCAGAACAGAGCTTCTGGTATTTTTGCTTCGGTATTTTTTTATTAGGTGCAGGGTTGGCCTTTGTTCAGCAATATCGCTTTGCAGCGATGGAAAGTGTTGCACCTGATAAAATGGCCAGTGCGGCTGCTAGGGTGCTATTAGGAGGGTTGATTGCCGCCTATATAGGGCCGGAAATATCGCTGGGTAGTAAAGAACTTTTTGCGGCACCTTATGTGGGTGGGTTTGTTATTTTAGCAGGCCTGTATGTTGGCTGTAGCATACTTATTTTATTCTATAAGCCTAAGTTTGTGGAGGCTTCTGGCTGCCCAGCGGCAGGGCGAGACACCTTTTCTATAGCCAAACAGCCTATCTTCTGGGCCGCTATTCTATCAGCCGCTGTGGGTTATGCGGTGATGAGTTTTATTATGACGGCCACCCCTATGAGTATGCATATGGATATGGGGCACTCACTGGAGGACACTAAATGGGTTATTCAAAGTCATATTATGGCGATGTTTCTACCCTCCTTTTTTAGTGGTTGGCTGATAGGGCGGTTTGGTATCAGTAACGTTATGTTAGTGGGGGTTTTAGCATTTGTGCTCTGCATTATCATTGCGTTTGTTGATCAGGCATTGATGAACTATTGGGCGGCTCTGGTTCTATTAGGTATTGGTTGGAATTTTTTGTTTGTGGGGGGAACGTCCCTACTTCCTCAAAGCTATCGAGAAGGTGAGCAGTTTAGGGCTCAGGCATTTAATGAATTCTTTGTGTTTGGGTTTCAGGCTGTGGCCTCATTATCATCTGGCTGGGTGCTATATACCTTTGGGTGGCATACCTTGCTAGTCATTTGTATCCCGTTGCTATTTGTTGTTTTGTCGGCGGTATATTGTTGGAAGTGGGCTGAGCGACAGAATGTTTAGTTTGGATTATTATGCCGATTTGCTAATTTTCTTCTACTCTTAGTTTTATCAAGAATAAATTGCGGTCTCGCGGTGACTATCGGTTGCAATCATTAGAGAAGATTAGAGAGTGCTTATTAAAACTAAGTTTTTAGATGCCAGGTTAGTGCAGACGTTGATGTCTATCATCTCTATTTGGTGGGTTCCGTTGTTGCTTGTGGTTGGACTAATCCCCGTTAACCTATTCAACCCTTTATTGTTTCATACCTTGTCAGAGCTTTTTGCTATTACCATAGCGATGATAAGTTTTGTTGTCGCATGGAATACCTACCCGCTTTCTCGCAATAACTATTTGATGTTTTTGGGAGTAGGCTATTTTTGGGTAGGCGTACTTGACCTATTTCATACCCTTACGTTTTTGGGGTTACCATTCTTCTCTGTTAATGATGCGAATCCAACGATGCAAATATGGATTATTGCACGGTATTTTGAAGCGTTGATCTTACTTATAGCCCCTTTATTTATCCATCGAATGCTTCACCGAAGGCTTGCATTTTTCTGCAGTGCGGTTATGTCTGTTTTTGCGCTTTGGGCGGTTTTTAGTGGCTGGGTACCCATTATGCACGTTGAGGGTAGCGGTTTGCAGCCGATAAAAATCGTAAGCGAATATATTATTATTACCATACTACTTCTTGCTGTTTTGGCATTGTGGTATGAACGCAAAAATATCGATCGTCATGTACTTCGGCTAATTAATGCGTCTATCATATTTACGATTGCAGCGGAGCTCTCTTTTACGTTGTATAGTGACTTTCAGGGTGTAATGTTAATGGTCGGACACCTATTGAAGTTGCTCTCTTTTTGGGCCATTTATGTGGCGTTAATAGAGTCTTCTTTAAAGGAACCGTTTAGAAACTTATCTAGAGAGGCGAACACTTACGACGCGATCCCTGATGAAACGGTTGTGATTGATGATAGGGGGCATATACGACAGGTTAACGAAGCTGTACGAGCTGTAACCGGGTTACCCACATCTGAAATAATAGGTAGACACTGCCATGAGATGTTTCACTCCGCAAGTGTTGATATGGCGCAGTGTGAAATCTGCCAAGCCATCGCGGGTCAACTTCAGATACGCAACTGTGAATTTTTCGACTTAGATCATGAACAGTGGTTTGAGGTTTCGTTAACCAATATTCATTACCGAGATGAAATGGCTGGTATGGTTCATGTTCGGCGTAATATAACCGTTCGGAAGCGGGCGCAGGAAAAGTTCGAACGTCTAAACCGACTGTATACAGTCTTGAGTCACACCAATAAAGCGATTCTTTTAGCCAAAAATCGGGAGGAGTTGTTTCAGCGTATATGCGATATTTCGATTCGGCAGGGTGGTTTCAAAATGGCTTGGATCGGTTTAATTGAGGGGAATATAGTGAGTCCGCAAAATTTTGCCGGTGATGAGGCAGGCTACCTTAAAGATATTCAAATGAGGTTGGATCAGTCGGATTTTGCGAATGGTCCGGTTGGCAGAGCCGCTAAGCTGGGCGAAGTTTGTTGTGTGAATGATGTGATGACAGACCCGGATTTTATGCTATGGCGTAACGCTGCAACCATGCGAGGTTATCGTGCATTGGCGGCTGTACCACTTATCTTTAAGGGGAATGTTATTGGCATTTTTACGATGTACTCTGCGCACCCTAAGGTATTTGATAGTGAGATGCTTAACCTGCTGTCAACGTTGAGCGACGATATAAGTGCTGCCATTTTGCATTTTGATCAAGAACAGCAACGATTGCTCGCTGGAAATAAACTCAGACAGTTATCCCAAGCGGTTGAGCAAAGTGCTAGCGCGATTATTATTACTAGCTCAGCCGGCGAAATTGAATATGTGAACCGCTCGTTTTCTCAGTTGACCGGTTATACATTGAAAGAGGTATCTGGAAAGACACCCCAATTGTTCAAAAGTGAAGAGACCCCTGAATCGGTTAGCAAAGAAATATGGGCGACGTTATTAGCAGGGAATGAATGGAATGGTGAATTCCAAAACAAAAAGAAGGACGGATCTCTGTATTGGTCGCTACAGTCTATTTCTCCTATTAAAGACGAGCAGGGCAACGTCACACATTATCTATCTACACAAGCAGATAATACGGAGCTACACGCCGCCCAAGAAATGATCAAGAAACTTGCCTTTTATGACCCTTTGACGAACCTACCAAACCGAAGACTATTGGCAGATCGGTTAGATCAAGCGATTGCAAGTGTTAAACGTTACCCTAATCAAATGGTGGCGGTTATGTTGTTTGATTTGGATAATTTTAAGCATGTTAACGATTCCTTAGGGCATAAATATGGCGACATGTTATTACAGCATGTGGCCAATATTTTTCTGGATTTGATCAGAAAAGAAGATACGGTTTCCCGTTTAGGGGGGGATGAGTTCACTATTGTATTAAGAGGGGTGCCGAATATCGAGAAAATCGCTGATATTGCCTCTATATTTATTAATAAGTTGGCCGAGCCTATTGAGTTGATGGGGAACCAAGTGATCATCGGCACGAGCATTGGTATAGCTGTATACCCCCAAGATGCAGAAGACTGTGATACGTTGTTGCGTAATGCTGATATGGCCATGTATCACGCTAAAGCAGAAGGTAAACACAATTTTCAGTTTTATAAAGAAGAGATGAACTCTAAGGCGCAAGAACGTTTGTTATTGGAGAATAAACTCAGTCACGCCATTGAGAGTGGTCATTTTGTACTGCACTATCAGCCTCAGGTAGATTTGAGGTCAAAAGAGCTTATCGGGTTAGAGGCACTTATTCGTTGGATAGACCCCATTCAAGGGGTTATATCACCCCTCACATTTATTCCGCTCGCAGAAGAGACCGGAATGATTGGTAAAATTGGTGACTGGGTGATTCGTCAAGCCTGTGAAGAGAACAAACGATTGCAGCAGCTTGGCTTCCCCGAAGTTAAGGTAGCCGTCAATGTTTCGGCATATCAATTCAGGCATGGTGAACATTTATGCAAAGTCATTCAAGGTTCATTAGCGTCTACTTCACTTAAGCCGGAACACCTATCGGTTGAATTGACCGAAAGCATCTTGATCGAAGATGTCGAAGGAACCGTTTCTCAGCTAAATCGGTTAAAGGCGCTAGGCATTACCTTAGCGGTTGATGACTTTGGAACAGGTTACTCGTCGCTGAGTTATTTAAAACGATTTCCGATTGATATCCTAAAAATTGATCAGTCGTTTATTCGAGATATTTTGGATGATGCGAATGATGAGGCGATCGTAAATGCGATTATCGGTATGGGACGTTCACTAGGGTTGACCGTTTTAGCTGAGGGCGTAGAGACGGTTGCACATAGAGACTATTTGATTCAACAGCATTGTCATTTTGCTCAGGGTTATTTGTATTGTAAGCCCAAGCCGGCTGATGAGTTGCTGGAGAACTGGCAGGCGGGAAGCTTGTTGCTTTGATTTTACAAAACACAGGATTCCCGCACTTAGTAGCGCTTCTCTATCTTTTACGCACGACGCTTTTTAAACGCGTAAATACCAGCACCTAATAGGGTTTTGGCGAATGTCCCCCACTCACTCATATTGGGTTTAGGTGCTTTCTTCTGTGCCATTCTGGCAAGCTGGAACTCGTACCAGGTAATATCAAGCATCGCCATTTTATCAACCAGTTTTACACCGGTGGTCAGTGGTCGCAGCTCAATGCTATGATTTTCGTCAGCCATTAGGTCATTTGGCAGATTTGGGTAGACGGCTAGTGGGCGAGCAAGGCCAACAAAGTCGGTTGCACCGCTTCTAAGTGCTGTCACCATGCCATCTGCTGAACGAAAGCCTCCGGTTACGACCAGAGGCGTGTCAATTATGCTACGTACTTTTTCAGCATACGCCAAAAAGTAAGCTTCTCGCTTTTGGGTCGTTGGTTTCATATTATGACCGATCATCGAAGGGCTTTCATAAGTCCCGCCTGAGATCTCAATTAAGTCTATGCCTGCACTCGCCAATGCTTTAACGACTTCCATTGAGTCTTCTTCTGTAAAGCCGCCACGCATAAAATCAGCAGAGTTTAGTTTTATTCCGATTGGAAAATCCTTGCCCACCTTTTCACGAATGGCATGATAGACCGCTAGTACAAAACGCATTCTGTTTTCTAGTGAACCGCCCCATCGGTCGTCACGTTGGTTATGCCGAGGAGACAAAAATTGGCTCACTAAGTAACCATGTGCGCCGTGTATTTGAACACCAGTGAACCCCGATTTTTTAGACAGTTCAGCCGCCGTTGCAAACTTTTGGATGATCTCAAGTATCTCGTTCTCTGTCAGTGCACGAGGCTTGTTAAAACCTTTTTCAAGCCCGTTTTTAAGGGCAATTGCAGAAGGTGCAACAGGCACTTCAGTAATAAAATTAGGTATCTGCTTACCTGGATGATTAAGTTGAGGCCAGATATGTGACCCGTTAGCAGAACCGGCTTGTGCCCATTTTTTAAATGGTTCCAAATCGCTTTGGGTATCTAATACGACGTTTTTAGGCTCGCCTAGTGCGGTACGGTCAATCATTATGTTGCCGGTAATAGATAAGCCTAAGCCGCCATCAGCCCATGTTTTGTATAGTGTTGCAAGGCCCTTGGTGGGGTTGTGGTCTTTAGTACCTAATTGCTCACTCATGGCTGACTTGAACAGTCTGTTTTTAATGACGGTTCCATTTTTTAGGGTGAACGCTGTGTTTAGATTAATGTCGTTGCTCACAAATATATCCTCTTTAATTATCTATAAGACCGGTCGCTTATTAATGTTCTCTAAAAATTGAACTGCCTGTTAACAGACTTCGTTTTTGTGGCTTCACTTCGTTTTTAGTTTAACGGTCAAGGGGGGCAAGCAGATGGTCCAGCATGATGTATAGTGTATCTTTTGCCGTATCAATACTACCTTCCATTTTCATCTTCAGTAGGCTGCCTTCCCACGTTGCCCAAAACACTTGGGTAATTTGCTCTGCGGTTAAGTCATCTCGAATCTGCTGCTTATCTTGTGCTTGCTGAATTAATCTCGACACACGTTGCTTGGAATGAGCAACAGACTCAAGCATTGCTGCTTGGCACTTTTTGCTTTGGTTGCCAATTTCAGCAGCAATACTGCCAATTAAGCAGCCGCGTTGACAGTTTTGACCCGAAAACTGCTCTAACATAAAGCCGTATATGGTCTTAATTTTCTTTAGTGGTTGTTCATTAGCGTTATCGATATAATCATCCAGAATTTTGAGATACTGGTTGCTATACTCACGGAGAATTTCGGCCACAAAAGCCTCTTTACTCGAAAAGTAGTTATAAAATGACCCTTTAGGCACATTTACCGCATCGAGTATTTGTTTAATCCCAGTGCCGTGGTAGCCATTTAATGATAGCTGTTCGATACCGTTTTCTATTAACGCTTCTCGCGTATGTTCACTTCTTCTTGGTCTTGGCATAAATATAATATATGACCGGTCGTCTTCTAACTCAAGTGTAATCGTGTAATTTTTTTGTAGCGCCATATCGTTTTTATAGTAAATAGGTTGTTTTAACTAGCGAGTGCTGTATTTTAACCGTAATTATTAATGTTTCGGTTCACTTTAATCCAGATAGAAAAAATCTCTCATGTCACAGCGATATATAAAGAAAATACTCGATGCACGCGTTTATGACGTTGCGATCGAAACACCTTTAACAGATGCTCGGCTGCTTTCCTCGCGCTTCAATAATCACATTGTGTTGAAGCGAGAAGACCTTCAACCTGTGTTCTCATTTAAAATTAGAGGCGCTTATAACCGGGTTTTTCAGTTAACAGATGAAGAGAAAGCGAAGGGGGTTATCGCAGCCTCTGCAGGAAATCATGCGCAGGGGTTGGCGTATTCCGCTCAAAAACTGGGTATTAAAGCGACGATTGTAATGCCGCAGACGACACCAGAAATAAAGGTAAATTCGGTTAAAAATCGAGGCGCCAAGGTTATTCTAAAAGGTGATGCGTTTGATGAAGCGTCCGCTTATGCGTTAGATCTTGTTAAAAAGAAGGGCATGGTTTACATCCCTCCTTATGATGATGAAGATGTAATTGCAGGTCAGGGTACGGTTGCAATGGAGCTGCTTTGGCAGCATACGGCGCCTCTTCACGCTGTATTTATTCCTGTAGGCGGCGGCGGGCTCATTGCTGGGATGGCCGCATATATTAAGTACATAAGGCCAGACGTTAAGGTTATTGGCGTAGAGTATGATGAGTCTGCTTGTTTGTATGAGGCTCTAAAAGCCAATGAACGTATTATTCTTGATGAAGTTGGGATATTTGCGGATGGTGTAGCGGTTAAGCAAATTGGTGAATTGCCATTTGAAGTGGCTAAAGAGTGTGTTGACGAGGTGGTAACTGTTTCTGCCGATGAAATATGTGCCGCCATTAAAGATGTGTTTGATGACACCCGTTCTATTGCAGAGCCCGCAGGTGCATTAGCCGTTGCAGGGTTAAAAAAATACGCAGAGCGGGAAGGCTTAGAAGGGAAAAACCTCGCAGCCGTCGTGAGTGGCGCTAATGTTAATTTTGATCGCTTACGTTATATCTCTGAGCGAACTGAAATAGGCGAAAAGCGAGAGGCTATCTTAGCGGTGACGTTGCCGGAGCGGCCTGGAAGCTATAAACAGTTTGTGCAAGCGTTAAGCAAGCGAAATATTACTGAGTTTAATTATCGTTATTCAGATTTATCTGCGGCTCAAGTATTTGTGGGTGTGCAAATTCAGCATGGTGGGCATGGCCGTGAAGAGCTAGTGGAAAGCCTGAAGGAAGATGGATACCCGGTACTGGATTTAACTGACAACGAAATGGCGAAGTTGCATATCCGCTATATGGTTGGGGGGCATTCAGCTGCGACCGATAACGAAAAAGTGTTTCGGTTTGAGTTTCCAGAGCGACCGGGTGCTTTAATGAAGTTTTTAATGTCACTGGGTACTCGCTGGAATATATCAATGTTTCACTATCGTAATCATGGTTCTGCTTATAGCCGTGTACTGATGGGGGTTCAGGTTGATGAGAATGATTTGCCTGAATTCCAGAAGATGCTGGATAAAGTCGGGTTCAGGTATTGGGATGAAACAGACAACCCTGCATACAAGTTGTTTTTGGGTTGCTCATAGTGCTTTTTGGGGTATTTATGGTGCTTTTGGATGATTCACGTGAGTATGATGCTGAAATTGAATGAAGTTCACCCAAAAAACTGGACATATTGCCAATATAGGATATCTTAAAGTTACAGTTGTAAGTTGTGTTACAGTTTGTAATGCCAACTCAACTGATTGATAACTAGAATACATCTAATTATTTAGGTGTATTTAAGGGCAAGGAAGCTAACAACAAAAATAATGTGTGCATGGAGGCGCCTCAAATCTATAAGAAAGATAACATGATGGATCTATGGGGGATCTATGAAACGTAAGCCAGATAGTATGGTCGCACTTGTATTTTTGTTTTGCCTTGGTTTAGCCGCCACGGGATTTGCATCAATTTTGTCAGATGATGAGCCTCGTATTGCTCAGTCGGCTGTCGTTCATACGCTCGCTGAGAACTAGGCCTGTTCGATAGTAGATTAAAAACCGTAGGGGCTTTCTGTAGACTAAGTAAGCGTCCTTAGTTTGGTTATTTATGGGTCAAAAAAAGTTGTTTGTCAGTTGCGATACCCTGTAGCGGAATGTCCCATTTTTCTACTGGAATGGATTCTAATTGCTGAAAGTGGTGCGCCAACCCATAAAGCCGCGTTCTTGAACCTATCGCCTTGCTTTTATCTGTTTGCGTGAACTCAAATGTACGGTCGTAAAACCCCCCTCCCATTCCTAAGCGTCCGCCTTGGCTATCAAATGCCACTAATGGAAATAACACTAGGTTTAGCGCCCACGGTGATAGTCTTATTTTGTTCTTAATTGAAGGCTCATAAATTCCAAATTTATTCTTTTTAAGGATTGTTTTTGGTGTATAGAGGTAAAACCAAAGGCAGTTTTTTTTAGTCGGGTGTAACATCGGAAGGTAACACCGCTTTTTGCTTTTCCACAGTTTGGTTATTAGTAATACTGGGTCTATTTCACCGTCATTCGCCAAATAAATTGCTATATGTTGACTGCTATTGAATAGCGGGCTTAATGTGAGTGTCGATTTTAGTCTCTGAGCGGCATTTTTTTGTTGCAACGGCGATAGCGCGCGTCTTTTTCGGCGCATTTCGCGTCTTAGTAAAGGCTTATCGAAAACGTGATGAGAGGGGGAGGTATGATCCATAATAATAGAAATTTCCCAGTGTGCCGCTGTCGAATATGGCCTTGAACCCTATGGTTCAAGGTGGTAGCAGCTGTGATAAATTAGGCTTTCCCCGTTTACCTCCAGAAGAGATAAGGGGACTTGCACACATTACCCTGAGTCGCCACCGGTAAAACGCTTATCGGCTCGAGGACTTATCCAACTCGCTAACACACCAGGAAACTAGCCTTTATTATAAGTGATCAAGCAGAAGGTTTAAATCTGGTTATATGATTTTAGACAAAAATTAACGTTTTTTTACGTTACAACCATAGCTCAGTTAAGATATTGGTTATGCTTTAGCTAATGCAGCATCAAGCTTTTCATCCAGGTCTTGAATTATTTTACTGGTATCTTCAGACAGTTGAGACCCCTGTTGAAGGTCATGGGTGATATTGAGTGCGGCCATTACAGCGATTCGCTCGGTGCCATGTACTTTTCCGCCTTTTCTGATCTCACGCATTTTTTTATCTAGGTGGTTTGCGGCGTTCTCTAGTTGCAATCGAGCTTCATCCGGGCAGGCAATTAAATACTCTTTATCAAGTATTTTAACTTCGACAGTATTACTTTCGGACATTAATGTTGCTCCAACGCTTTAAGGCGGCCTATCATGGCTTCAATTTTATTGCGAGCTAAATCGTTTTTCTGCATCAGTTGAGATCGTTCTTGATGCCAGTCTTCTTGTAACTCGCGAAGCGCTGAATTATCGCTCTCTAATTGCGCACAATATTTGATCAGTTGATCGATTTTATCTGACAGTACTTCAAGTTTGGCTTCAGCCATAATACTTTTCCGAAAACCTGTTTATTAAAACTATAATTTGGCACTTGCCATGGGTCAATCCAATAAGGTGCCTTATCACGAATATTTTTTACTTTTTAACTCTTTTTCTCTAAAAAGCACTCAATGTATTGATTTGATGCCTGAATTACTTACGTCTGAGTATAGCGCTTTTGTTGAAAAAATCCTCCAATGAAACAAATCGTTGCAGTTTAGTTTCTTCATTCTTCTCAACCCGTATAATAGAAATATACCTGATATTGACTGGAAACTATTTATCTATGACTGATTTTAACATTGAGCAAGAGTCTGACTTTGACTGGCTAGCCAATTTTTACGCGAGCCAAGGGGCTATTAATCACCCTTGTGAGTTACATGGGCTGCTAATTGGCCGGTTATCGGGTGGTGAGCGACTTAATGCCGATGAATGGTTAAAGCTTGTGGTTGAACACATGGGCTTAGAGCAATTGGTGCAAGACGATAAGAGTGAGCAAGCACTAACTAACCTTGTTGACTTATATACTAATAACGTTCAGCAGCTAGAAGATATGGCGATGGGTTTTAGTCTAGTGCTGCCCGATGACGAGTTTATATTGAATCAACGAGTTGAAGCCTTGGGAATGTGGGTTAGAGGGTTTCTTGAGGGGCTAGCGCTAGCAGCCAAAGGGCAGCTAAAAACGGCAGAATCTGATATTCAAGAGTTACTGCGAGACTTGGTTGCGATTTCTCAAATTGATGATCAGGCTGAAGATAGTGAAGATGCCGAAAAAGAGATTAATGAAATTATTGAATATGTCAGAATTGGTGTCGTGACAGTGTTTGCTGAGTTTAATGGCCAGGAAGAGTCTGAAGACGACCCGAGTAAAACGCTGCATTAAGCAATGACTATACAGAAACTAACGAATGCGCTAGTGATATAACAACAACTAATCACCGGCCTGTGCGAAGCAGGTTTAGCTATTTAACTTTTAGGGTGTTCAATTTTATGGGTATCTCTCTTAAAGAGTTTTCCAAAAGACGAAAAAATCTCATTGAGCAGATGGGTGACAATTGTATTGCCATTCTGCCCGCTGCTCCTGTGAAATCTCGCAACCGGGATGTAGATTACATCTTTCGGCAAAGTAGTGATTTTCATTATCTAACTGGCTTCTCTGAACCTGATGCGGTGTTGGTGTTGATTCCCGGGCGGGGGCATGGTGAAAGCATACTCTTTTGCAAAGAGAGAGATATTGAAAAAGAGTTATGGGACGGTGTTATAACAGGCCCAGAGCGGGCGCCCGAAATGTATGGTGTCGATGATGCATTTCCTATTGGCGATATAGACGATATTTTACCTGGCATGATAGAAGGGACTGAAAAGGTATTTTACTCGATGGGGCTTGATGCTCAGTTTGATAGCCGACTCATGGAGTGGATTAACGTTATTCGGAGCAAAGTACGGAATGGCGCCCATCCGCCGGGCGAGTTCGTGGCGCTTGAGCACTTCTTACATGATATGAGACTGTTCAAGAGTGCTGGTGAAATTAAAGTCATGGCCAAAGCTGCAGCCATCAGTGCAAAAGCTCACAAACGTGCCATGAAAAAGTGTGTGCCTGGGCAATATGAGTACCAGTTAGAGGCAGACATTACCTATAGCTTTATGGATGCAGGAAGTCGTTCGGCTGCCTACCCTTCTATAGTGGGGGGCGGAGATAATGGTTGCATATTGCATTACATTGAAAACGACTCTAAATTGAAAGATGGTGACTTGGTATTGATAGACGCGGGATGTGAGCTTGACTGCTATGCGTCTGATATTACCCGCACATTTCCTGTTAATGGCCGTTTTTCTACTGAACAAAAGGCACTATATGAAACCGTGCTGAATGCCCAAAAAGCAGCACTCGCTGAAGTTAAGCCAGGAAACCACTGGAATCACCCACACGAAGCTGCTGTTAGGGCGATTGTTGAAGGGTTGGTTGAACATGGTTTGTTAGTCGGTGATGTTGAGACCTTAATTGAAGAAGAAAGCTACAAGCCTTTTTATATGCATAGAACAGGGCACTGGCTTGGGATGGATGTGCATGACGTTGGCGAATATAAAGTGGGTGGTGAATGGCGAGTGCTAGAGCCTGGAATGGCTCTTACGGTCGAACCGGGGCTATATATCTCTCCTAGCTGCGAAGATGTAGATCCACGCTGGCGGGGTATTGGCATTCGTATCGAAGATGATGTGGTCGTGACTAAAACGGGTCCCCACATATTATCAGAAGGCGCACCGAAAGAAGTGGCAGATATTGAAGCCTTAATGAGGAGTTCTTCTTGATCATCGTTAGAGTCATTAGGGGTGGGCAGATCAATGAGTAGTCACTACGATATTGTGATTATTGGCGGGGGTATGGTCGGTGCGAGCTTGGCGGCAGCGCTTAAAAATAGTGAGCTTAAGATTGCTGTTATTGAGCCTTACCCCATTTCTAATGATGAGTCAGGAATTAACGAAAAAACCTATCAACCAAGTTATGATGCACGTTCGACAGCACTTTCTTGGGGGAGTCGGCTTATTTATGAGCAGTTGGGACTTTGGGATCAGTTGTCCCAGCATGTTACGCCTATTCAGAAAATACATGTGTCGGATCGAGGGCGGTTCGGTGCTACTCGATTAAGCGCACAAGACTATAATGTTGAAGCACTGGGTTATGTGGTCCCCAATGAGTGGATCGGTAAAACACTGATTACTGCTCTTGATTCACTTAACAATATAGATTTTATTTGTCCTGCAAAGGTAGAGGGCATTACTCGTACAGAATCGGCTACTTGCATTAAGCTTTCAAAGCGGAATGATGCCACTGGCCAGTATGAGTGGTCTTCGCAGGCGGTGACTGCAGAGTTGGTGGTGATTGCGGATGGTGGGCGGTCAGAAACCTGTCAGAAACTAGGGATAGAGATGCAAACGGAGCTCTATGGCCAGCATGCGCTAGTCACCAATGTGACGACGTCAAAACACCATGGCTATGAAGCCTATGAACGATTTACCGAGAGCGGTCCAATGGCGATGTTGCCGTTAGGCGCTGCTGATCAGGCTGAAGGTAAGAAAACTGATGCTCGTTGCGCGCTAGTGTGGACGCTGCCAGAAGAGCAGGTCGCGAGCGTGATGGCGATGCCTGATACTGAATTTATGGTGTTGCTCCAAGGTCGATTTGGTTATCGGCTAGGCAAAATAGAACAGGTGGGTGTGCGTCATCATTACCCGCTAAAATTGTCGCAGTCTGCTGAGCAAGTTCGAGCCGGTATTGTGGTAGTGGGAAATGCGGCTCATGCACTGCATCCGGTAGCGGGGCAAGGTTATAACCTTGCGCTTCGGGGCGTTATGTCGCTCGCTGAGTTGATTCAACGTGCGACTAATAAAGGCGAAAGTATTGGGTCGCTAACAGTGCTGCAGCGCTATATCAAAGACCGCTATATTGATCAGGATAAAACGATTCTTTTTAGCGATAAAATTACCCGTTTGTTCGGCGATGCTAGTCCAGGTGTTGGTCTATTGCGAGATATGGGGTTAGTAGGGCTAGATATCCTGCCAGGTGCCAAGCGGTTATTTGCCAGGCAAGCAATGGGGTTAGGCGGATCAGAGGCAAAAATTTTATAATGAACGAGATAAAGCAATCATACGATATTGTCATTGTGGGTGGTGGAATGGTGGGCGCAACGCTGGCCTGTGCACTTGCAAAAACGGACTATCGTGTTGCAGTGGTTGAAGGTCAACCACTAGAGCGGCTGCTGCTGGCGGGCGACTGCAGCAATAACCCTGGTGCAGATGATAGCGTCGACCAACGAACGGTTGATCAATATGACCCACGAGTCAGTGCGCTCACGGTAGCCTCTCAAACCTTCTTTAAAAACTTGGGGGTGTGGTCGAGGATTATCAATAAGCGTGTAAGCCCCTACCAAGAAATGAAAGTATGGGATGGAGATGGCACCGCTAGTATTGAGTTTTCAGCGGCTGAACTGTATCAGCCGGCATTAGGGCACATTGTTGAGAACCGGGTAACCATTGCGTCATTGTACGAGCAGTTACAGAGCGATAATAAAATCACTTTATTAACGGGTGAGCGAATTAGTCAGGTTGAACTAACGGGTGACTCTCCAATGTTACTGTTAGAAAGTGGCATTCATATTAACGCTTCTCTGATTGTCGCAGCAGATGGCGCCAATTCACTTATCCGCAAAGTCTCAGGGTTACCGACTCGTGAGTGGGATTATCAACATCATGCGATAGTGGCCACGGTTAAGACTGAAAAACACCATGAAAACACTGCATGGCAACGGTTTATGGGCACAGGGCCATTGGCTTTGTTGCCGTTAGTGTCAGATACTGCGGCTTCTCATGCTGCAAGCTCCCATTACTCGTCTATTGTATGGTCCGCCATTCCTGAGCGCGCTAATGAGTTGATAGCGCTTAGTGATGAAGATTTCTGTCAGGTACTAGGGCGTAGTTTTGAACACCGTTTAGGCAATATCGAAGCGGTGTCCAAGCGCTATAGCTTTCCGTTGAGGCAGCGCCATGCAAAGCAGTATGTAACCTCTAATATTGCCTTGGTCGGTGATGCAGCGCACACCATCCATCCTCTTGCAGGGCAGGGCGTTAACCTGGGGTTGCAAGATGTTGCGGTACTAGCAGATGAGCTAATTAAGGGGTCCCGCAGAAAGCTCTCGGCGAACGATTCGTTGATGTTGAAACGCTATCAGCGCCGCCGAATGGGGCCCAATCTAGCCATGATGGGCTTAATGGAAGGCTTTAAACAACTATTCTCGCAAGACTCTCTGACAGTTCGTTTGTTGAGGAATACAGGGATGCGCTGGCTAAATAGTCAGACCTTTTTGAAGAATCAAATGGTGTCTCAGGCAATGGGAATTGATGCAAAGGTACCGGATATTTAATTAGCTAGGAACTATGCTTATATTAAACGACAACTTAAAGGCATTGAATCATTGGTAGAGGCGCACTGGGATGAAAACATTAGCGCATGGGAAAAAATACTTTTACGCAATAAAATCTATCTATTTTTTCTTTGAAAACCGTATTCTTCATTTTTAGTATGGTGTTATATATAGTGATAGCGTAGTTGAGCGATAAGTATCGTGCCTTCTTTATATTTATAAACGATTCTATGTTCATCGTTAATACGGCGAGACCAGTAGCCTGCTAAGCCATGTTTTAAGCGTTCAGGCTTACCTATCCCTTCGTAAGGCTCTCGTTTTATTTCTTTAATCAACAGGTTAATACGCTTTAAGACCTTTTTATCTGTCGTTTGCCAATAAAGGTAATGACCCCAAGCTGCAGAAGAGAACGTTACTTTCATTCAAGTAGCTCTTTCTCAGTACCTTTGCCAGACTCTAGTTCAGCAATAGACTCTAGTAACTGTCTTGCATTAGCAGGGGAGCGTAGTAAGTATGTTGTTTCTTCCATTGCTTGGAAATCTTCAAGTGACATCATTACGACTGGTGATTCACTTTTACGGGTTATGATTATAGGGGTATGATCATTGCAAACTTTTTCCATTGTACTTGAAAGGTTTGCTCTAGCAGATGTATAGCTTATAGCGTCCATGTTAGCTCCAAAGTGTGCATGTACGGTAAAGTGTACTGTAAACTATAGCAGCATATAACAAGCACATCAATGACCGCCCTAGAAAGAACCTGTGGGCTAGATCTTCAAAATATTAGGGTCAGAGTAACGTTTAAATAGAAAGCCCAGATAAATGTCCCCGTAAAGCAAAGCCTGTTTAACGCAACCGCTTTGGTTGGAGATCGGAGCCCTCTAAATAGTCAAACAAAGCTTGGGATCAAACAGTGTCTTCTCACGTTGATAACCTAGTTGATTAGACACTATTCGAGTTTTTCCGATCGGGTAGTCGACATTAAAGTGAGTGTGGCCAAACAACCACAGGTCAGGGGCTTGCTCGACGATAAAGTCAGTTAAATTGTTAACAAAATAAGGGTTGAGTTCATCCCCTTCAAACTCTGGACTGACACATTTCTTATCGGGGCCAAAATGGGTGCAAATGACCTTTTTCATATTGCTTGGGCATTCGTTGAGTGTGTTCTTGAGCCATTTAAAATGTTGGTTAAATAACTCTCGGGTGTTGACCGCTTGAATTAGTTTATCACCGAATTCAATTGCTCTGTAATCCGCTAACTTTCTTTGAGCCGCCTGTATAGCCCAGGGCATCTCTTCTTCGCCATGAAGTAGAAAGTCGCTCCACAATGTACAACCAAAAAAACGGACGCCTTGAATGTCCGTATACCCCATCTGCAGCAACGTAATATCGTATCGTTTGCAAATCTCTGGTAGCTCTTGATTGAGTGTTTGGAAGTGGCTTCCGTAATACTCATGATTGCCGGGTATAAATAGTATCGGCTGTTTGAAGCGGCGCCTGAAGGCGGAGAAGGTCTGCTCAAATTGATTCTTCGTTTTGTGATAACGGTTAGTGATGTCTCCTGCGAGAACAATTACATCAGCGTCATCATGGAACGCGGGTATTGGAACAGAACCACGGCTGAGTTCAATATGCAGGTCAGAGGCTAGGGCGATACGAATGGTCATGGGAATGAGTTTAGAACAGTTTCGAAAGAAGAACAGGAACCGCCGTTTCAGTTCTAAGAATACGGTCCCCTAAGCTGACTGGCTCGAACCCGCATGACACTAGTTTTTCGACTTCATACGGAATAAACCCACCTTCTGGACCAATGGCTAAGGTGGTTTGTTGTCTCACTTGTATCGGGCAGTCTTGATGGTTGGACGGGTGTGCGACCAAGCGCAGGGTGTCTTTAGCTATTTCCGGCAGTTCATCTTCAACAAACGGTTTGAACCGCTTTCTTAAATGAATAGTCGGTAATTGTGTGTCCATCGCTTGCTCAAGGCCCAGCACAACGTTTTCTAGTAGTTTTGCGTCTGTTAGCCAGGGCGACTGCCAAAAACTCTTTTCCACTTTATAAGAGTTAATAAAATAAAGCTCCTTAACACCCATTGTCGCTACGGTTTGGATGATTCGCTTGATCATTTTAGGGCGAGGCAGGGCGATAATAAGGGTGACAGGCAACGGGGCAGGGGGTTGTTTAGTCCAGCAGATGGTTAGCTTGATTGATGTTGTGGTCAGTTCTGTCACGGTCGCATCGCCTAGCAGTCCGTTCACTTGCCCTACGGCGATCTGGTCTCCCAGCTTAATATCACGAATCTGTTGTAAATGTTGAAGGCGGCGATCGGTTAGGATCACCGTATCAACAGAGATAAAATCATCTTCAAAAAGCAGTGCGATATTCATAGTCGGGAGAATAGGCCAGTAATGGTGCTAGCCTATCTGGTTTTCTTCTGAGTGGTCAGGGGGGGTGCGATTTTCAACCATGCGACTGAAAAATACACCAATTTCAAATAATAACCACATCGGGATCGCTAATAAAGTTTGAGATATGACATCAGGAGGGGTTAATAACATCCCGATAACAAAGCAACCGACGACGATATAAGGTCGCTTTTGGCCAAGGCTTTCTGATGTGGAAGCCCCAGTGGCTACTAAAACGACGGTGGCGATAGGAATCTCAAACGCAAGCCCAAAGGCAAAGAACAACTTCAGTACAAAATCCAGGTACTTACTGATATCGGTCATTACCGTTACGCCTTCAGGGCCTGCGCTGGTAAAGAAGCCAAACACCAAAGGGAACACAACGTAATAGGCAAATAAAACGCCTAAGTAGAATAGAAATACGCTGGATATGAGCAACGGTATCGCCAGCTGTTTTTCATGTTTATAAAGCGCTGGTGCAACAAAACGCCAAAACTGAAATAAAATAAATGGCATGGCCAGAAATATGGACATGACAAGTGTTAGTTTAAAAGGTGTTAAAAACGGAGAGGCTACATCGGTCGCGATCATTGATGTGCCTTCGGGTAAGTAAGCACGGAGAGGTTCAGAGATGATCAAGTAGAAGTCGTTTGCAAAGTAATACAGGCCTAAAAATATAACCAGTACCACTAACAAAGCCCTGAGTATTCTGTCTCTCAGCTCAATCAAATGTTGAATAAGCGGTTGTTGTTGCTCTACCACCGTTTCACTTGCCTCTATAGAAGGCTCGCCTGCGGGAGCTTGATTACCGGTATTAGGGGATGACGAATTGGCCATTTACTTCAGTGCCTTCCAGTTAATCAATTATGAGTTTTTAGCGATTGAAGGTTGGGTCGTGCTGTCAATAGCGCTAGCTGGTGGCGTTTTTTGTGCAGCAGAGGCCGTGTCCAGTTGCTCAACAGATGCATTTTTATTGACCATATGTTTAAACTCTTCTGCTTTATCAAGCGCTTCTCGAACTGTTTTTTCTACTTCTTCTACCTTGATATCGTCGCCGGCGTCTTTAATTCTCTCTCGCAGTTCTTCAGCTTTGAGTTGTCGGTCGACTTCTTCTGTTAAATTACTCGCCATACGTTTTGCTTTGCCAACCCATTTTCCAGCTGTCCTAGCAGCGTGGGGAAGCCGCTCAGGACCCAGTATGAGAAGCGCAAGTACTGCTATGAGTACTAATTCAAGAAAACCAATATCAAACATAATGATGCTCGAGTGAAATGCACGTTAGCTTTTAGGCTTCTCTTCTTCAACTTTTTCTACTTTCGCGTCGATAACGTCGCTGGTATCTGTATCGAGAGACTTGTTTTTCTCTTCATCAGTGACGGCTTTCTTAAAGCCTTTTACTGCGCCACCTAAGTCTGACCCCATATTACGAAGTTTTTTGGTGCCAAACAGCAACATAACAATTACAAGAACGATTACTAGCTGCCAAATACTAATGCCACCCATCAGGTTACTCCCCTAAAGAATCTATTTTCTATATCGGTTGGTACGCAAAATTTACGTAATCAGCCGACCATCATTATTTCCATTGTACACCAAATGATTCACTAAAAGCCCTTTGTCATTAGTGATGAGCCAGGAGGTTAGTCATATTTGTGTACATTATTAAGTGCCGCCATTTTGCCGCAGAATAGGAGGGTTCGTTATGACCTCTGTCAAGCAATGAATTCGGATAACCTATTTAGCCTGCAGACACGCGACCTATTTACTGTTTCTGGAGGCTTTCTCTTCTAACCCTGACAGGTCAAATCTACGTTCAAGTTCTTCTAATATAGCCTCTGGGCCTACATCTAAATGCGATAGCATTACAAGGCTGTGAAACCAAAGGTCTGCTGTTTCATATATTAGGTCACTAGTATCGCCTGAGCGTTCTGCATCTTTTGCTGCCAGAATAGTTTCTGTCGACTCTTCGCCCACTTTCTCAAGAATTTTATTGAGACCTTTTTTATGAAGGCTGGACACGTAAGAACTGTCGGCATCTGCTTGCTTGCGTTGTTCTAATACTTTTGCCAGTTCTTTAAGTACGTCTGTCATAGTTGTTTCCTATAAAGCACTTTATAGTTTGTGTTATGCCTTGTAAATATCGTCTGGGTCTTTTAATACAGGCTCAACCGCCTGCCATTTGTTGTCGTTGAGTTGTTGATAAAAGCAGCTTCGACGCCCTGTGTGACACGCTATATCACCCAGTTGTTCGACCTTAAGTAAAATAACGTCTGCATCACAATCAAGTCTTATATCATGCAGTTTTTGAACATGGCCCGATGACTCACCTTTGCGCCATAACGACTGGCGTGAGCGAGACCAATAAATGGCGCGTCTCTCTTCAACGGTCAGGCTGAGTGAGTCGCGGTTCATCCATGCCATCATAAGTATTTCGCCGGTTTTGTGGTCCTGCGCGATTGCAGGCACTAGGCCTTCTTCAGTCCACTTTATTTTATTTAACCATGCTGAGTTATTTAACGGTTGTTCTATCATATGCCTATTTTCGCTTGATAAGAAAATAAAATCCAATACCTGCCAATGCCCAGCTTTGCCCTGGGAGTGCTTGAAGCCAAGCTAGCGCAGCCGTATCCTGGCTCAATACAGCGGCCCCAAATGCCAGTGTCGCAATCCAGTAGTCTTTGTTGACACCTTGGTTGCTATGCATTTCTTCCTTTAGTGCTTTGATGCTGCGTTCTTGCTTATGGCTATAGTTATTGAGGTTCTTAATTTGGTTGATGGCATCATAAACCATTTGAGGTATTTCTGGGCTTTGTTCCAGCCATCCGGGTATATGCTGCTTAACATTCTTCCAAAGCCCTGGTGGGCCAACACGTTGCTTCATCCAATCTTCTAAGAAAGGCTGAGCCGTGCTCCAGAGGTCTAGGTCTGGATATAGCTGGCGACCGAGCCCTTCAATGTTGAGCAGCGTCTTTTGCAGTAGTACCAGTTGAGGCTGTACTTCCATATTAAAGCGACGGGCGGTTTGGAATAGTCTTAATAAAACCTGACCGAAGGAAATATCTTTCAGTGGCTTTTCAAATATTGGTTCACAAACAGTTCGTATGGCTGATTCGAATTCATTAACAGGTGTATCTTCAGGTACCCAGCCAGAGGAAATATGTAGTTCGGCTACTTGTCTGTAATCTCGGTTGAAAAAAGCAAGTAGGTTTCGGGCCAAATAGCTTTGATCATCAGGGGTCAGGCTGCCGACAATCCCAAAATCGATAGCGATGTATTGAGGGTCTTCCGGGTTATCTACATTGACGAAAATGTTGCCTGGGTGCATATCTGCATGAAAGAAGCTATCGCGAAAAACTTGGGTGAAGAAAATATCGACGCCTTTTTCTGCGAGCTTTTTGAGGTTGGTTCCATGTGCATTAAGCGTGTCGACATCGGCTACGGGTACACCATAGACTCTTTCCATCACCATAACATCGGTATTGGTGTAGTCCCAGAATATCTCTGGCATGTAGATTAAACTGGAGTTTTCAAAATTACGACGTAACTGTGATGCATTGGCGGCCTCCCGTTGCAAGTCAAGCTCATCAAATATTGTTTTCTCATAATCGTTAACAATATCGACAGGGTGCAGCCGCTTACCATCTTCCCAGTACTTTTCAGCCAAACCAGCAACTAAGTACATTAGCGCAATATCTTGATGGATAATGGGAGTGATGCCGGGGCGAATCACTTTAACGACTACTTCTCTGCCGTCTTGTAATTGAGCTGCATGAACCTGAGCGATAGACGCTGATGCCAAGGGGTTAATATCAAATGAGAGAAATATATCGTCAGTAGACTGTTTTAGTGCTTGCTCGACAATCGTTTTTGCGGTCTGGCCGGAGAACGGTGTGACATTGTCTTGAAGGTACTTTAGTTCAACGGCAATATCATCGGGTAGCAAGTCTCGGCGGGTAGATAGGATTTGTCCGAACTTAATAAATATTGGCCCCAGCTCTTCGAGTGCGTATCGAATACGGGCGCCCCGAGGCTGTTGTGGCTTTGGAAACAGGTGCCACGGTGCCAACATGAACAGTAGTCGTAAAGAGAGTGGTAAATGAGTGAGGGGCAAAAACTCATCGAGTCGGTATTTGCCTATAACCCAGATAATTTTTATTAGTCGTTGAATGCGTGACACAGGCTACTCGTTTGTTGGTGTTTGACGATGGTTAGAGCTGATGATAGTCGATTGCTACTGCGTTATTTTGTTAGGGTGTAGTTTCTTCGCGTAACGCTATGGTTCTGAGTTTTGCTAACCGAGCCTCAAGCCTTTCTGTTGACAAGCGAAGGCGGTCTATCTCTGAAAACTGTTCTTGTAATTCAATTCGGTTAGGTAGTAAGCGGCTCTCTTCGTGCAAATGTTCTTCTATGTTGGCCGTTAGGCTTCGCTGGGTTTGTTTGCCCCATGACGCACTTTGACGAACTTTTTGACCAATAAAGTGTGCAGGTATATCGCCGATAATAGTCGCGAGGGCGCTCTCCCAGTCAAGGCTCAAGTCAGATAGCAAAGACTGAAACTGTAGGGCGGTTTCAGTGTCGCCCTGGAGCTTAATCTCGCCTGATCGAATTAAACTATTTTTGTCGTCTTCGAATATCAAGCGGGATAGTGAAAATGGAGAACTCTCAATCGTGACATTGATTTCATTGTCAGCAAACTTTTCTGTATTACTAGAAAGTGCTAATTGTCCATTGCAGGCTTGAATCGTGAATGACACATTGGTGGGAGGCAGCACTATTTTAACCACTGACCCGTTAAGGTCGGTTATTTTCTTCAGTGCTGAAGAATCGAGCAATAGAGCGTTGTTAACAAGCACCTCGGCCGCTGCGACGGTTGCTGTAATCAGCGAAGGGTCGATCTTCATGCCGTCTCCTTTCATACTGCTATCTTTCATATCTATGGCTTAACGCCAGTATGCAATGCAACAATACCGCCGGTCATATTGTGGAAGCGGCAATTGACCAAGCCGGCTTTTTCCATCATTCCCTTTAGGGTTTCTTGATCGGGGTGCATTCGAATAGATTCTGCTAGATATTTATAGCTCTCCGAATCACCGGCAATTAACTTGCCCATGGCGGGCAACGCGGTGAAGGAGTATAGGTCGTAGGCCTTAGTTAGTAGAGGGTTTTCTGGTTTTGAAAATTCCAGTACCAATAATTTCCCGCCAGGCTTTAATACCCGAGTGATAGAGCGTAAGGCTTTGTCTTTGTCCGTTACGTTTCTTAAACCGAATGCGATGGTCACGCAATTAAAGTAATTATCAGGGAATGGAAGTGCTTCGGCGTTAGCCTGAACCACTTCAATATTTGATGTGTAGCCTTTATCCATCAGACGATCTCGCCCCACTTTGAGCATAGAGTCGTTGATGTCAGCTAAAACAACATTGCCTTCGGGGCCGACGATGTCAGAAAATTTCATCGTCAAATCGCCCGTTCCACCGGCTAAGTCAAGCACCTTATGGCCTTTTCTAACGCCACTTAATTCAATGGTAAAGCGTTTCCATATTCGGTGAATACCCATCGACATGAGATCATTCATAATGTCGTATTTACTGGCGACAGAGTGAAATACGTCTGCCACATGGTTTACTTTATCGTCCGTTTTAACTTGCTGGTAACCAAAGTGAGTTTTGCTATCAGCGTTTTTTTGGGTCGATGAAGATGCTTCAGGTAGATGGGTGTTAGACATTAGGGCCTCTGTTGGCGTTCTCATCATCAAAGTCGTTAATTGGGCTATATTCTAACGTCACATTCAAGCAATGTCTTTTTTTATGTCACTTTTGGAATACAATAACGCAGATTATTTTTCGGTAGCCCGTAGTGTTGCTACCATAGGGTTCAAATAGGTGACCTTGGAGTGCGCTTCGCGCTACACTCTATCTCATTACTATTTTACTTATCCGGTTAATGCTTTTAACTTGAAGGAGCTATATGTCTGTTATTGATATTACCCGTCACCATACTTTAAAACATGATGATGCGATTGCAACGGCAGAAGACCTGGCAAAAAGTTTATCTGAACGGTTTGATGTCGCCTATTCATGGCAGGGTGACACATTAACGTTTAAGCGAAGCGGAGCCAAAGGTAAATTGACGGTAGCGCCGACACAGATCCACGTAAAAATGGAGTTAGGGTTTCTTGTTCGGCCTTTTAAGGGGCGAATTGAACAAGAAATTCATAACCATTTAGACGGCATGTTGGAAGAAGGGCAATAAGTTAAATCGTTACGTATTGAACCTCATCGTTTGAATTTTTGTGAGTCGTTTTGAAGTAATTATTGATAATTATAATTTAAAATAAAGAATTGCCCTTTTAGACTGATGGAATGGTCAAAAATGACATTGCTATTCTGCTGGCTAGTTTATATTCTCGACCCGTTTTAATAGGGATAAGTCTACCCTCTGATAATAATTAAAGAATGGAGACGTCATGAGCCAGTCAGATGTAATAACCCTTCCCAAATTTCTAGCGCGCGTTCCTGGTTTAGTAGCCAGCTTACCGGGTACCATTAAAGGCGTGAGAATTGGTAATAATACCAACAAAAGTAAACCTGTTGGTTTGGGGGTTTGTATAGAAGAGGCTGTTAAGAAAAACCCTAACGGCAACGCTCTGATCTACCAAGATACTTATGTGACCTATAGCGAATATAATGCTTGGGCCAATCGTATTGCTCATTACCTTTTGAAAAAAGGGATTAAAAAGGGCGATACTGTTGCCATTCTTATTGAGAATCGACCTGAACTGTTCGCCTGTGTAGCCGCTTGTGCAAAAATTGGCGCTATCAATGCGTTGATTAATACGTCCCTGAGAGGGAAGGTACTGACGCACAGTATCAATTTAGTGGCTCCAAAGTTAGCCATTGTCGGTGAAGAGCTAGTCGAAGCGTTTGACGAGGTGAAAGCTGACTTGGTTGTTGCTGAAGAAGGCTATTACTTCCTAGCAGACCAAGATACTTTAAAAGATCCTGGAACAGCCCCCAAAGGTTGGAAGAATCTTTCAACTGAAATTCACGGCTTTTCAGAGAGTAACCTTCCAGAGACGCAGCAAGTATTTAGCGAAGATCCTTGTTTTTACATTTATACGTCGGGTACAACAGGTTTGCCCAAGGCTGTTATTTTTAACCATGGTCGATTCATGAAAGCATATGGCGCATTTGGCTATGGCGCACTGCAATTGAATACCACCGACCGAATATACGTCACGCTGCCTTTTTACCATGCAACCGCAATGGCGGTGTGTTGGGGTTCTGCGCTGGCAGGAAAATCCGGATTAATTATTGCGCGTAAATTTAGTGCAAGCCGTTTTTGGGATGATGTTCGTCGTTATGATGCGACTGCATTTGGTTATGTTGGGGAGCTGTGTCGCTACCTAATGGGCCAACCCGACATGCCTAATGATCTTGATAATCAAATTCGCGTGGTTGTTGGTAATGGCCTTCGCCCTGGTATATGGAAAGCGTTTAAAGAGCGCTTTGGTATTGAGCGTGTAATGGAGTTGTACGCGTCCAGTGAAGGTAATATTGGCTTTACCAATGTGTTGAACTTCGATAACACCGTAGGTATGTCACCGTTCCCATATGCCATTGTTGAATACGATAAAGAGGCCGAAGCACCCATTAGGGGCAAGAATGGCTTTATGCGTAAAGTAAAGAAGGGCGGTGCGGGTTTGTTGGTTGGTGAAATCACTGAGAAGACCCCTTTTCATGGTTATACAGACCCTAAGAAAACAGAAGAGTGTATTTTGCGTGATGTTTTCAAAAAAGGGGACGCTTGGTTTAATACCGGCGACATGATGCGGGACTTGGGTTTTAAACATGCTCAGTTTGTAGACCGGTTAGGTGACACCTTTAGGTGGAAAGGCGAGAACGTGTCTACCACTGAAGTGGAACATATTGTTGATAGTTGTACTCACGTAAGTGAAACGGTCGTATATGGGGTGGAAATTCCAGAAACGAATGGTCGAGCAGGAATGGCATCTATTCGCCTGGATTGTGAAGAGTCAGAGTTTGACTTTAAATCGTTGCTTGAACTCTTACAGCAAGAGCTACCGGCCTATGCTGTACCGGTGTTTATTAGGCTCACTGAGGGCGTGGATACCACGGGAACCTTTAAACATAAAAAAGCACCTCTAAAAGATGCCGGGTTTGATCTTGCAAAGCAGAGCAACCCTGTTTATGTTTGGCTACCAAAGGCTGACTCCTATGTACCATTAACGGCTGATATTCAAAAAGATATTGAAACTGGTGAGTATCGTTACTAATTAGATGCTGCTTAGCTATAACGATCACCTCGTTTGTCAGTGGGTGGTCGTTATGGCCGTTCCTGATGGTGTGATAGTTGGCAATATTAAAATGTGTTCATGGGAACCGTTTTTGGTATCCCGGGCTACGTTAATATAATGGTAGCGGCGTTTGAAAAGGCGCTATTTAGCGCGCTTCTTAAATATCATCGGATTTTTTTCTTTAGGGTTATTCTGGCTAATCGATGCTCTTTGATTCCAGCGTCCGATCAGCTGTTTTTGTAATTTGGTTTCCCACCAAAGCGCTACTTTCTCGGTAGCGGTCCAGGTTTCGTTGAATAGTTTCTTAGTCTTCGCAATTGCATCCGGAGAGCGTGTTGATATCTCTTTTGCAAATGCAACTGCATCGTCAAAAGGAGTCTCAGATACTCGGCTCACTAGTCCCATTTCTTTAGCTTCGTGACCATTGAAAATTCGTGCGGTCATGGTGAGTTCTTTGGCTAAATCAATGGGTATCAGCTCTCTCAGTGTTACGCTGCCGCTCATATCAGGTATTAGGCCCCACTTCATTTCCATGATAGAAAACTCACAGTCAGGGGTGGTGTAACGAAAATCAGCACCTAGTGCAATTTGAAAACCTCCCCCCCAGCATTTACCTTGTGTAACGGCAATAACTGGTACAGGTACCTGACGCCACAAGTAACCAACATCTTGAGCAAGATTCGAAATCTTGCGGCCTGGCTTGATCAATAACTTTGCAGCGGCTAAAGGGTTTTTCATAATACTTTTCACATCAAGCCCAGAGCAAAAAGCATTTCCTTCGCCGCGTATAATAACGGCTCGAATGTCACGGTTTTTCGTTAGTTTTTTGGCTGTTTTAGCGAGCCCGTCAAACATGCCCATATCTAGCGCATTGAGTTTATCTGGACGGTTTAGGGTGACGACTGCGATGTTGTCGATAATCTCTAAGGTGACGCGCTCGTTCATAGGGGCTCCTGTTATATATGTAATAAGTAATGGGTAGCTCAACCATTATTAAGACGTTTGGCGGCTGGTGGTCGTATCAATTTTAGAGTGTGCGCCTGACGGTTCAATACTTAGGGGTGCGTCTGCATTGTTATAGATCGCTTCAAGAATCGTGCTTTCCCGCCTGATGATGGTTGCTAGCAGTTCGTCTACACCATCCATTTGCTGGAATGCGCTAAAGCCTCGCCTTAAAAAATTGTGAAGGTTGCCTAGCCCTGCCATTTCTGCGGGTGAGCGGGTTATTTTGAGGGTAAAACGAACTAAGCGGCTCTTTACGTATACATCAAGATCATTACCGATATTCGCAATGAGTTGTGTCTGATGCAAGCGCTGAGCTTTATTATCGCACAGGCGGTAGGCCTCACAGTATGACGCTTCTGATATCTCGCTCACCTTAAGTTGGTTAAAAAGAATATCTGCTAATGACTTATCGAGTTGTTGTGTGAGTAAATTAAGCTCAACAAGTAGACTAACCGTATAAAGGAGGTTGTCTGGTAGCAACTTCACCGCGACAGGAAATACGCGCTCAAGGTCATCATCTCGCCGGGTGAACTCCTTTGGGGCATACAGGTCTTTAAGAAGAAACTCTAAGCCTTCATGGTAACGAGGTGCTTGATACAGGTCTTGGTGAGTGACTTTTAAACGCTCGGCTTGCCATTTGCTTAGCGCAGCCATCGGTGCTTCAAGTGATAAATCTTCATGATAACGAAAGTTATGATAATCGAGCAAAAGTTGCCTGAGCCGTTCGGCATTATCCGTTTTGACTTTTGTGTTTAATAGCTTTTCCTTGGACATTGGATTTCCTTGGTGTGCTGTGCGCGTTCTGATCGTAGACTGGAATATCGAGGGCGTATTCTACACCAACGATTGGTTTTTCAGGAGTGTGTTACGTTATATTTATTTTCAGGAAAGGAAGGTTAAGTTTCTGAGGTCGCAAGCAACCGGTCGGTTGCTTGCTGGGTTTTCATAGCGTGATTATTTAGTCGCTTGTAACTGGGTTTCTGACACTGTATCTAGCGCTGGTACCCACTCTTTACTATCGAGGGTAATAAAATGGCTCATAGCTTCCGTTTCTATGATTCTAACCGAGTTAGGGCTGTTTTCGGCGCTGGTCAGCATGGCTGCTCGATCGAGAATTCTATCAACCTTTGGAATTAGGAATGTGCCGTGATTAATATGGTCATACACGTCGAATGAGGTCTTTTCCATCCACGTCATAATATTTTCTATGTTACGAACGATGGTCAAATGGTCTTTAGTAGCCGTAAACAACTTATTGAGTAGCTGCTTTTTACGGCCATTCATTTTACCAAAAAAGCTTTGGCCGTAAGATGACGCTGGCGTGCTATTGATAAAACGGATCACCCAAGGCCACATCCCATGACTGACAGGCTCTAGTAATGCCGTAACGAGTGCGTGGAGTTGTCCTTGTGGCAATACTGATGCCTCTAAAACTATGTCGGCGTTAGTGTAGAGGTCTGGTCGTTGCCTGATCGCTTCTAATACCACCGCTCCGCCACGAGAATGGCCATGAACTCTTATATTTTCGGTGGTCGGTAAGTTTTCCATTACTTGATTTAAGATGCTTGCATCATATTCAATGGTCGCTTCTAGTGCTTTTATGGGGAGTTCCCAAGATGCTGGTTCAGGACAAGGCCCGCTAACAGGCACATGGTAGTTACTACAAGTGAGTAGTATTAGTTCTGTCGTGGCATCTTGATAGGATTGCGTAAAGTAGCAGTGATTTTCAAGAAAACCGTGCACTCCAATGACTGTATTCTCGGCTTTTCCACTGTGGTTTCGCACAGATACAGCGCCTTTCCCAACCGTAAAAACCTTACCCGAAAACATCTCTGTATAGGTTTGATCGATGGACTTTATTAGCTTTCGGGCGTGAATGGCCTTCATTAAGCTTTCTCCCCCAATGTGGGTAACAGATTGCGCATCGATGTTTTCTGATGCACATACTTGTCTCCGAGCTTCTACCAACCCGTTACGTTTTCATTACAGACGGTCGAATATCACAATAAGGTTAGTTTATACCTCATTATCATTATATTTTAATAGCCTTATTAAAACGAAGCCACCTTAATTTATACTACTTTAGTATAAAGGCGGTTTTTTTAGCTCGAGTTTGTGATACTCGTAGTGTTTGAATTTCTAGAGTAGTTGAGTGTAATCATTAACAATATTATCTAACTATTTGAATTTATTATAAGATTTTAAGTTGCACATTTGTGTTATTTTTTGTTACAAGAATATACTTCCGGTTTTATAACTTTTAGGGGGCTTGAACTGTTAATTGCATAGGTTCATATTGCTACGCCTAAGCATGAATCTATACGGTGAACCCTATATTCGGGAGGGGAATCGTTTATAATTATAACGAATAATAACAAGGAGCTCGGTATGAGCACTGAAGCTAACGAACCGATAAGCGGCGTCGACATTGCTTGGCTGAGAATGGACACTCCGACTAATTTAATGATTATTAATTCGATGTTGATTATCGACACAATTGATTTCGACGAGTTTAAATCTACAATTCGTAATCGGTTTCTTGCTTTTAGTCGGTTTACAAAGCGTCCAGTATGTCACTCCGGTCAGTATTTTTGGGAAGCTGACCCTTATTTTGACCTAGACAGCCATGTTCATAAAGTGGCCCTAACGGGAAAAGCAGATAAAGCATCATTACAAACTTATTTGGCGGATCAGTTGAGTGTGGCCTTTGATCCGACTAAGCCGTTGTGGCAGATTCATTTTGTCGAAAACTACTTAGGAGGAATTGCGGCTATTCTGAGGGTGCATCACTGCTATGCAGACGGTATTTCATTGGTCTCGGTGTTCAACGCTATTACTGACAACAGCCCTAATATAAAATTTTTTACCGGAAATGACATAAGCCCTGGTGACGGTATCAACTCTTTTGAAGCCACCAATAATAGTGCGATCAATTCAGGACCACGAAACACGGCAGAAAACAGCTCAAATACTCAGCAATCGTCGGGGTCTGATGAACTTTACCCTTGGCCTCTCTATCAACAGTTTATCGATAACGCCGTAAATTGGGTCGAAAAGTATACTCGTGTAGGGCTAAAAGCGTCTGAAGAAGGTGTGCATCTGCTCCGTGACCCAGACTTAGTAAAAACCTATGCGAATGACTGCTTAAAAGTAGTATCAGAAGTCGGTAAATTGGCTTTATTCCCCCCCGACCCAGAAACCTCCCTTAAAGGCACACTTGGTGCGCGCAAGAAGTGTGCGTGGTCTGAACCTGTATCACTTGATCATATTAAAGAGATCTCTAATGGACTGGGTTGTAAGGTGAATGATCTATTGATGTCCTGTGTAGCGGGGGCGCTTCGTGAAAAAATGCAGGAGTGCGGTGATAATGTTGAAGGGCACTCTATACATGTAACTGTTCCGGTAAATATTAGGCCGGTGGACGACAACGAAGGGCTTAACGCTTTAGGAAACTACTTTGGTACCGTTTTTGTGCCGTTACCTGTTGGGATATCAAACCCGATAGAGAGAGTTTATAAACTTAAACATGACATGATTGCCTTAAAAAAATCATTTCAGCCCGGTGTTTCATTTGGTTTGTTGTTTGCCGCAGGGTTAATGCCGAAACAGGTTCAAAAACCTTTGATGGAAGTGTTTGCGAAAAAAACCAGTGCGGTTGTGTCTAATGTTCCGGGCCCTAAAGAGCCTCGATATTTTGCAGGCGCAAAAATAAAAGAGCAGATGTTCTGGGTACCTCAGACGGGGGAGGTTGGTCTAGGATTAAGTATCATCAGTTACGCGGGACAAGTGCAGTTTGGCATGATTGGAGATGCCAAGCTGTTTCCTGATCCGGAAAAGGTTGTTCAACGCTGTGTTGATCATATTGAAAGCCATCGTTTTCAGTTTTCAACAGGCGATCAAAGCGCTGATAAACAGTATCAACAACAAAAATAAAGCGGCAATCATTGTGATGATATGTTGTGTGAGTCACGAGGGGTTGTTCAGAAGGGAGCTAAATGCGAGTGTTTAAACAGAAAAGATCCATGCTATTGCAATCATTACTAGGACTGTTGTGTCTGGTGTTAGTGCCTTTTGTGTCGGCAGAGCCGCTCAAACTTGCTACTGCAAGCTGGCCTCCGTATATAGGTCGAGATCTTCCTAACCAAGGAATGGCGGTTGAAATTGTAACTAAGGCGTTTGACCAAGCGGGTGTTGAGACAACAGTGGTGATGCTTCCTTCTTGGGATGAGGTTAGAGAAGGCGTTGAGGCGGGTGTGTATGATGTTATTTTGGGTTACTGGTACTCTGATGAGAGGGCTCGGTTCCATATATACAGTGATGCATTTATGACAAACCAGCTTAACTTTATAAAGCGAAAAGGAAGTGGGATAACGTTTCGCGAGCTGGCAGACCTTGAAGGGCTGATGATCGCAACCGTTAATAATTATGCCTATGGAGACGAGTTTGAAACATACCCGGGAATCTATCAGGTTAAGAGTAATCATGTAATTCAATCGTTGCTGACATTGATGGAGGGGCGGGCGGACTTGGCTTTAGGAGACTATAGAGTGATTCAACATGAGCTCCAGAGTTATATGCCTAGTAAAATAAAAGAGATTGAGGTATTACCCAAACCCCTTTCAGACAATGGTCTGCATATTACGGTGAGCCTTTATAATGAGAACGGCACTGAGATTATCAGCACCTTCAATCAGCAAATTGCTGCGATGAATAAAGAAGGCTCATTGACTGCAATAATTAATGCACATTCAAAACGCTACTGATTGATGGTTATCCGTCAGTATTAGCAACTTTAGTGCGTACCTACTTGGCCTTTTTATCTAGCCTTGAGCTACACTTTAATTTAGTTCCCATACGTTTTTCTAACTGCCTTAATGTTTTCGTTCATTATAGGAGTACGGAAAGTATCCTCTGGTAAGTTAATTGAGGGCGAAGTACGTGATGATCGTTTGACTGCTAAGCCTCTTCAAAAGTATATATTATGATTCAGGTCTCAATAACAAACAGTGACAAACTGTAGCGGTTTTAGGGTAGATGATAGAAATTATTACGTTAAGCTGTAACTAGATTATTGTTCTTTGTTGTCTACTCGAATAGAGGCTTGCTGGTTAATTTATGTCTACTCTAATTGTTGGTGGAATCGTATTACTCTTTTGTGTGGTGGCGCCGATTGCCTTGCATTTATATAAATGCTATCAGGACGCTCAAATAGAAAAAATGCGACGAGTCGCTCAGCTGACTCATGCATATCGTCTTACCCAGCGTTTCTTACATCAAATACCGAATCAATACTTAACTCGTGAGTCGAAGTTACTGTTGCTAGAGCGTGCTATTTGTTTTTTAGATAAACTAAAAAAGGAAGTTCCAGGCAGTCAGCTAGTATCTGCTAAAAGGTTACGTAATCAAACTATGCTGGAAGAGTTGAAAAAGAACTTTATTCGGCCTGCATCTACCGTGATTAATACCGCCGCAGATGCGCGGGATGCGCAAATTCATTTGTCCGAGTTTAGCCGTTTTGTCGAGATTCAAGCACGGGTCAGTGCGATTGGGCAAGGGGCTGCTAATGAGGTTATTAATCAAGTTAATTGGTTCGCCGTCCAATGTTTAACGGATTTTTATCGTGTGCAAGGTGAAAACGCTTCAAAAGCACGAGAGTATCGGCTCGCGATTCATCATTTTAATAATGAAGTGAATGAATTTAATAAACATCTTGAGTTTGAAAAGGCGGAGCTGGGCGTTAAAGAGTGTTTAGAGCTGATTGGTCAAAACGAAAAGCTTTTGGAGGAGCTGGGTCAAGAGGTGAATGAAAACGTCGAGAAGGACATAAAAGAAGTCGTTGGGTCTGACGAAAATGTTTTGCTGATGAAAGATTGGGATACGCTGGATGACAGCGAAGGTGAGAACTTTAAGAAAAAACAGTTATATGGTTAAGTGTCAGGTGTTATTTTTTAAAGCGAAGTAAGCGAGAGGGACAAGGTCTCCCTCATTAAAGTATTAAAGATTTAACCGGTACTCTTCATTGCATCGATTGATTCAACGTTGCCGTTGTCTTGGTCGATATTCGCCAATACTTCTGGCTTCCCTTTGAGGGCAGCTATCATTTCATCTTTATAATCTGCGATTAGCAGCCCAATTTCTTCGGCCTTCTCTTCATCTAACCCTACAATGCGTGTTTCTAAAAATACACGCAGATTTTCAGCGAACTCGAGCTTTTTATCTAGAGCGTCAGCTTCTTTTTTATCGGTGAAGGTGCGTTTTTCAGGGTCTCGATCAGACATATATAACGTGGTTACCGCCATTTATTTGCTCCGGTACTGTATAAATAATCAGTTAATAGTATCTGTGGTTGTCGGGTTTATCAACTATTTAGTGATGATTCAGTGTGGCGGGTTTGGCTTTAACGCAAAACAGCAGTGCTATGCACTGCTGTTTGAAGAATAAAAATGCCATCCATAGCAAACTATCTTTTTCCTTTTCGACGTCCTGGTCGGTGCTTTCCGTATGCCTGAAATTCGTCATCAACAACGTTAGTATCGAGTGCATTAGAACGCATGATTAACAGGTTAATTTGCAAAATACATAGAATCGAAATAGGCTTCCATTTCTTTCATGTACGTCGCTTCGCAAGGGTGTGTTAGGGTGAATAGTAAGCTGCCTTCTTTTACGCGTTTCATAATCGTCTCTCCGAGAAAAAATTAGTAATACTTTGGTTATTTATTGAGTACGTTAAAAATAGTACTTAGTGAGAAGCATAGAGTGGAGAGACTTTGACTACGATTAGGTTATTGAAAGCTCCCAGCCCAATGTTTCTTACATAGTTGATAATGCATTAGGCATACCACTTTATAGATATCTTTGTAGATTTATTAAAACTCCTTAAAATTCAAATAGATATTTATTTATTGGCTAAGATAGGCGAGATAATATAGAAGGTACGAGTTGCTTAGTGTTGGTGCGTTTAGTTACTATGTGTTCAATAAGTGAGCAGGGTGACGGTTAAGACTTTATGCTATTTCGCTACCACTCACTTAGGTTATTTCGATTATTTAGACAATCGAGAATGTTAGCCCCGCTTTTTGTTCTAATCGATTAATAAAGCGTTGATCAAATACGGTGGCGGTGGTCCAGAACCCTCCGCCTTTTTCTTCTTTGCTAATATCTTGGGCTAGACTGATACCTGCCTGCGCCAATATTTTTGACGTTGAGCCATATCCTGGGTCACGATCACCGGTCACTTTGGTTTGTATTGTTTCGCCTTTGTCTGTTTCTCCGAAAAAGCGAATATCATAAAATCCTTTTTCTTGAGCACTAGGGCTTGGCCCTTCACCGGGTTTGGGCAGCATATAGTTTTCCATCAGCCAACGAGTGGGCCTTATTGCAGCGCCGATCAAAAACAGCCCTAAGCCCAGGCCAAATCCACTGGCGATTACGCGCCCTTTGGTGCCCTTTCCCATCAGCATAGACTCGTCATACTTGAAATTAGTGCCATATGCTGTGTTGCTTAAGGCATTGCTGCGGTGTACCACTCTGGTGTTTATGCCTGCCATAATAAATGGGCCAGCCCACTGACCAGATTGCTGGGCATATTCCGGCGTGGTTACATTGGCTTGGCGAGCTGTAAAACGGTGATTTTCAGGGCAGATGGAGTAGGGGTTAGCAAGTTCTTTTCTCAGTACTTTGCTTTTCGCGGCTTCTTTGGTGATATTGATCATACTGGCGATGGTGCCGCCTGAGGCTGCTCCACGTATTGCTTTAACTCGCATTCTGATTGAGGTGCATGGTGCACCGAACTGACTAAAGGCCTGTTGCTGAAGGTGAAAAACGCCCATATCTGAAGGAATAGAGTCGAAGCCGCAGCAGTGTAAAATTCTAGCGCCTGTCTGTTGTGCTTTTGTTTCGTATCGCCTGATCATGCGGTTAACCCATTGAACTTCGCCGGTTAAGTCACAGTAGTCGGTGCCAGTGTCTACACACACTTTAACGAGTGGTTCGCCATATAGCGCATAAGGCCCAACCGTCGAAATAATAACACGGGTTTGGTCACATAAATCCTTTAAGGCTGTTTCATCTGCCGCGTCTGCAGTTAGTAGGGTTAAGGTCTTCGCGTTTACGCCTAAACTGTTTTTAAGTGTTTCTAGTTTTGGCAGTGACCTTCCCGCTGCCGCCCATTTTATTTCGCCGTCGACACCATATTGGTCGAATAAATAACGGCACAATAGTTGCCCTACAAAGCTGGTGGCGCCAAATATAATTAAGTCAAATGGTTGGTTGCGCATGGCTATCCTTATGAGAGGTCTATGGGGTGATGGTTATCAGGGTTTGCTTAGTTTACCTGAGTCTTGGGTCCAATATTGGGCTTAAGTTCGCAGACCTTAATAGCGTCTCGGCCGGATACTTTAACCTCGTACATCAACTTGTCTGCGGCGGCTAAGAGTTTTTCTAATAGTTGCTCTGAACTTTCTTCAAATTGTTCTGGTTTATTCAGGCATATCAACCCAAAGCTCGCGGTAATCGTAACGTTAAGATCGTTAGTGTTTACTTTTATTTTGTTGATGGCCTCTCGTAGTCGGTCAGCTAATATTTGTGCGTAGTCTGAGTCTGTAGCGTGCAGTAAAATCACAAACTCTTCGCCTCCATATCGGCAAATCAGATCGCCCTCACGGCAGGTTTCTTTAGTGGTTGATGCGATTGCCTTAAGCACGAGATCTCCCACACTATGGCCGTATTGATCATTGATATCTTTAAAGTGATCAAGATCGAACAATAGTAGCGAAAGCGACCGCTCATAACGAATTGCGTTTGAAACTTCTACCATCGCCAACTCTGAAAAAGCTCGCCTGTTAAGTAGTGAGGTTAAGAAATCTTCTCGTGCCAATTGTTCGAGCTGTTTTTTATTCGATTGTAACTCTCTTGTTCGAACTTCTACTTCTGCTTCTAAATGTTCGGTAAGTGTGGCAAGTGCTATTTGCTGCTTCCAATCTTGCACCAAGTAGATAGCAAGAGACGTGAGTGTGAATGCGACCAACCCCCACTGACCGGAATGGCCGATCCAATCAATGAGGTCATGGGCACTCAGCATGTCTAGTAACAGCGAGATAAAAAGCATCATGATGCCAAATGTCATTAAGATCCCTGGCATACCCAATTGCTTAAACTGTTTGAAGCACCCCATTACTAGAGACAATACCAATATAATGAAGAGTACATCAAAATAGGGGTAGGCATTAACGAAGTTGAAACTGGTAAATGCAGAGAGAGAGGCGACCCCTAATGTAAATAGCGCGGTAACCAGTAGAACGCCATAGGCTACTTTGGGCGTTTTGTCTTTACACCAGACCAATACGATGCCCGCAAGAAAACCAGGGATTAAAAAATAGCAAAATGCGGCTATATATCGCCAGCATAGGGGGTTGAACCAGACAACTTGGCTGAGTTCATTTTCCGCGAACATCATTAAGGCTAAATTAAATGATAATAGCCCTGTACAAATTGCAGCGCCTCTGTCTTGCTTGATAGAGCCCATGATGGTGCTGATGATACCGACTAACAATACGATAAGTATAAATGACAAGCCAGCAACGCCTCGGCTATAGACCTCATCTAACAAGCTAAATCGGTCACCAATCGAGATCTCCCCTGACAGGCCTATGTAGGGGTAGTCGGAATATACGCGCAGGTATAATGAGTGCTGCAGATAGTTGCTGGGCAAACGAATAATATGCCAAGGCCAGCCTTCAAAATGACTATTTCCCTCTGCGTCTATATCACCAAAATGATATATCTGTTGGCCATCTTGAAACGCTTGTACGGTAAGGTCGATACTGCTGACAAATAAATAGGGGTCGCGCCACCCGTTTGAGGGTAAGTCAATTTTAAGCCAGACTATCTTTTCATTAGTTCGGCCCGGAATATCGCCTGGTGTGGAGGTCGGAGTCCACTCCGCATCAATATATTCCCACTGCTTGGTCAATGGGTTTGTTGGCAAATCTCCCCAATGATAAGACCAGCCACTAGTGATTACCTGTCTCTCAGGGGGGGCGCTTTTTTCAACCGCCATACTTGGCCCTGCTGTGATACTGTTGAGGACGAAAGCGATAAGAGCAAAAATCGTCGCTTTACGAATATACAGTAATAGTATTGAAAATAAGGGAGTCCTTTGTAGCATTGAGTGCCTATTGCCTCATTGGGGAAAATATGAGAAATAAAATGTTTAGGAATATTGATTTCAGCGCATGAAAAAATTAATTATTTGATTATAGCTAAGTTAATTGAGCATGTGGTGAAAATCAATGGGGTTTGTTGGTTGGTGTGGTTTTTAGTTCGTATATATAGTTGATGCGCTTTACAGATTAGCCTCAGGCCCTTTTACATAGTGTATACCTAGTTTTTACATGTTGTCACTGAGGGCCTTTTTTTGCGCGCTGTATTTTGGTTTGAGATACGTTGATATGGTTTACACTCAGTTTCACTTAGTCATCGTAGGCGCTAGTGTTGCGGGTTGTTGCACGGCTCTTGGGCTAGCAAATAAAGGGCTAAAAGTAGCGATTGTTGAGAAGCAACTATTGAGTGACTACAAAGCCTCTTCCAAAATGGTAGCTAGCAATATTTGGGTGTTGGATAAAGGAGATTCTTACATCGCGTGCTTTCCCAAACAACAGGTTCTGCGAACGCCACGCCGACTGTTCTGGTCGAGTCCGGTTTCAAGCGAACTAAAACGTTTGTGCTTTGAAGGTTAGAGTTTAACTGATCTTAGCTAAATACTTCGATGCTGCATTGGAGGTATAGAATGATTTTAAACGCCGTCTCAGTAGAGCTTCTAGTTGCCCACTTTCTTTCAATATTGTTAATACCTGAGGCGCAAATCGCTCAGCTTCTTCTTTAACCCGCTCGGGCGTCATCAAAAAGTCATCAAATAAAACAGACAGTTCTACATCACCGTATTTTTCGTAAACATAATCTACGATTAGCTCATAACTTTGCTTAAAGTATTCAGATTTCCGGAATCGTAACCAGAACTCATAGCCCAGTACGACAAACTCTGATAGATCCAGGCTGTCGATACCGGTTTGAAGTTCACCCAGTGATTTTCCTTCTACAACATCCCATAGGTCCATCGTCGACGTTTTGAGCTCCTCATCAGTCATGTTGTTTTCCAGAAATGACTTACTCTCACTGATAATCAACCCAAGATTATTACTAATATAACTTTTAACATTGTCTTCAACAGCACCTTCAAACTTAGGTACGGTTTTGCTAATAACACTGCTGCCAAACTTGAGCATTGATGAAACACCGGGTACTTTTTTACTCAAGATGTTGCTATCGTAAATGTATCGAACAATAGCTTGATAGAGTACGCCAGAAATAAGGTCGGTATAGACTGGGAGATCAATAATTCGGTTGAGCCCTTCTCGGCGATGTTCCTTAAGTTCAAGCGCTTTATCAACAAACTCTTCAACTTCTTTAGTGGTCATGATCTCATTAAGCAATGTGTTTTTATGCTGGGCAGAGTTGAATAGCTGCGTGGCTGCTTCACCTGTCACTTCGGCAATGCTACCAGGGATTTCTCGTTCGACTACGTTGGCGTGAATGGTCTCGTTGATAGACTGTTGTGTTACAATCTGGTTAAGCTTAATGTTCTTTAACCATTTAAAAGCCGTTTCTGATTCATCTTCAAGCCACTTAATAAACGTAGTGTTGTCCAACGCTGCCATTTCATGTTGAACATGAAGCTCAAGCAAGTGGCTTGCAATATCTTCAGGAGATTGTGTGCTCTTAGCCATACGTTAATTCCAGTTAGCTGATTTCTTAAGTGGTCTTTTTGTCTTTCTGGTTATTCTGGGTCATGACCTCTGATGCATGGGCGCTGTCTTCGAGAGAACCAAAACAGTCTGATGCCAATTGCCCTAAGTTCTGATTTACATCTCTGATAGCAGAGTAAACTTTACTGGCCGAAAGGTCGTGCTTTTCTTTTAGTGTATTGAGACGTTTTTCGTTTACAACGCTTTGGTTGAGAATACTGTAACTGGTATCTGCAATCACTGTATGAGCGCTTTCAACGGCTGTAACGGTATTATCAATAGCCGTTTGTGCAACGTCTTTGGCTAGCTCTAGGTTCTGGAGTAGGTTTGCCATAATGGTATCCTAAGTGATTTTATTCTAATAGTCGCTGACTTTTTGGGTGGGAGTGAATAGTGAACAATTCTCGCCAGTACCGTTTTGAACTGGCTCCCGAATGACCCTATGTTATACGGTATATCATATTTTCGCACAGTTATTAGATAGTGGGTTTTGCATGGAATTGCCCTAGTCAAAAAATAATATAGTGTACAGCTGTCCACTAATGTAATGCAGAAAATAATTTCAGTCAACAGTTGTACACTAAAAATATTTGAATCAAGGTTTAGTGCCTATATGATTTGATCTTTAGAAACGGGGGCAATGCAAAATGGTCTTTAAAATCGTCACTATTACCGATATTATGTTGCCATCGTGTACATTGTTCTTAATGGGGTTTCGAATGACGCATTAAAGTGTACAAGTGAACACTCATAGGTTTGCTCTATTAGCACAACTCCCGGAATTCATGAATGTTAAGCAGAGAAAATAAAAAGCGTCAAACCCGAAAGTCGTTAATGGATGCCGCATTGATGTTGGTCGGAAAGGGCGATAACTTTTCCAGTATTAGCCTGCGAGAAGTGGCTAAAAATGCCGGTGTGGTTCCGACTTCATTTTATCGACACTTTACCGATATGGAAGAACTGGGTCTTAATCTTGTTGATGAGCTCGGTATGTTGCTGCGAAAATTGATGCGCGCTAGTCGCCAGCATGACGGTAGCTTCGATGGTTTTATTCGTAGTTCTATCGATGTGTATGTCGACTTTGTTATCAAACATCCTAATCACTTTTATTTTATGGCTCAAAGTAGAACGGGAGGAACGCAAGCACTGCGAAATGCCCTTCGTAACGAGTTGAAGTTTTTTGCTAATGAGTTGGTGTCTGATATTCGACAGTCTGTCATGTTGCCTAATGTTGGGAGCGATGACTTGGACATGATTTCACAACTAATAGTATCAACATTCGCTGAAACGACGATTGATATTCTTGACCTGACTGAATCGACACAGGATTATCTACAAGAGTTTGTAGATCGAACGGAGAAGAAGTTAAGACTAATATGGCTGGGTGCCGAGGCATGGCGTTCGGCAGATAAAGTCGTGTGAAAAAAGCCCCACACTCCAGTTGTGGGGCAAGTCGGTCTAGGAGTCAGTGGCTAATCATCCATGGCCGCATTGACGGAAACATCTTGCTCCCGTCAGCGGTATACATGAGTTTAGAGCTGCGTTTTTTATGGGAGCAGCCACAGCCATGTTTTAGTTTGTCGGCATTCTCAGCACGGGTATCGGCCGTCGAGTGCTGGGGTTCGTGTTTTGCCGCCTCGTTACGATCAATCGCTTGTTTTTTCTCCTTTGCCATATCCAGAATGCCTGGCGACATGATGATGACCCGTGCAGACAGCGCATCACATTTAGGGCAGGGGGCAGGCTTCGCATGGTCGTCCATACTGGCTAACTCAAAAAACAGACCGTGCTCGGCGCACTTATAATCATAAACTGGCATGAGTTATCTCCTTATTTCTTGATGTCTGGCGCTAGAGGCATCGTTACACTACCGTCAAGGAATTTAGTCGGCCCATCTGCATTAGGCTTGATATCAAACTCAAAGATGTCGGTCGGTAACCAGAGTGTTGCACAGGAGTTGGGGATATCGACCACCCCACTGATGTGTCCTTGAACAGGGGCGGTGCCGAGTAAGGAGTATGCTTGTGCTCCGGAATAACCAAACTTCTTAAGATACTCAATCGCATTTAAACACGCTTGCCGGTAGGCCACGTTTACATCAAGGTAGTGTTGCTTACCTTTCTCATCAACGGAAATACCTTCAAAAATCAGGTAGTCATCATATTTGGGCGTAATAGGGCTGGGCTTAAATATCGGGTTCTTAATCGCGTACTTTTCCATCCCGCCTTTGATTAAGTTCACTCGTAGGTGAATCCACCCCGCCATTTCAATTGCTCCGCAAAACGTAATTTCGCCGTCGCCTTGACTAAAGTGAAGGTCGCCTACTGAAAGGCCACCGCCTTCAACATAGACCGGGAAATACACTTTTGACCCACGAGATAGATCTTTAATATCACAGTTACCACCATGCTCTCGTGGAGGGACTGTTCGAGCGCCTTCTGCCGCGGCTATTTTCGCATCTTCTGGTTTCATTCTGCCCATGTGAGCAGTTTCAGCATAGGGCAGTGTCGCTAACGCCGGTACGCGATCAGGCTCTGTGTCATACAGTTCTTTCTCTCGAGTATTCCACTCTTCGAGCATCTCTTTTGAAGGCAGGCAACCAATTAACCCAGGGTGAATTAGGCCCGCAAACTCAACCCCCGGAACGTGACGGGAGCTGGTGAACATGCCGTTAAAGTCCCATATCGATTTTTGAGCTTCGGGGAAGTGCTCGTCTAAAAATCCGCCTCCGTTTTGTTTTGAAAAGAAACCGTTGAAGCCCCACTGGCTATCGTCAAAAGTGCCAATATCTAAGATATCAACAACCAATAGGTCTCCAGGCTCTGCGCCCTCTACACCTACCGGGCCTGACAAAAAGTGAACTTGTGTAAGATCGACATCTCTTACATCTGAGGCATCATCATCATTCTTAATCTGCCCACCGGTCCAGTCTATACATTCAATTTTAAAATCATCACCAGGTTTTACCATCGATACCATAGGGATATCTGGGTGCCACCGGTTATGAATATTGTCATGTTCATAGGCTGATTTTTTTAGGTCAACTTTAATAATGGTTTCAGTCATTTTAGGCTCCTAATTTAGCCAAGGGTGATACTTTTTTATGGGTTTATCGGTACATGGTTTTGTTTTTTTATGTGAGTGTTAAACCTTTCTTGTTAGACTGATAAGTACTTTTTAATTTGCTCACTATCGACGTTTTCTCGCATGTCTTCGTGAATAAAGTCGCCTTTATCAATTACGATAATTCGGTCGGCGACAGCCATGGTAAAGCTCAGCACTTGCTCCGAAACAATAATGGTTATATCTCGTAGTTTTTTAATCTCATTAAGTATGTTGGCGATATCTTTAATAATTGAGGGCTGTATGCCTTCAGTAGGTTCGTCTAACAGCAGTACTTTTGGATTTGTCACCAGTGCTCTGGCGATGGCTAGTTGCTGCTGCTGTCCACCTGAAAGATTGCCGCCTTTGCGGTTACGCATCTCCCTTAGAACGGGGAATAGTGCATAAATATCATCAGGTATCTCTTTCAGCTTTGAGACCTCCATACCTGTTTCAATATTTTCTTTAACGGTTAAATTGGGGAATATCATGCGTCCTTGAGGAACGTAAGCGATGCCGCTCTCAACACGTTGATAACTTTCATGCTTAGTTACGTCGACGCCATCGACATCAATTGTTCCGCCGGCAGCCGGTAAAATACCAATTAAGGATTTGAATAATGTGGTTTTCCCCATTCCGTTTCGGCCCATAATGGCCAGTGTTTCATTTTTGGGTACGGTGAAATTCAAATCACGTATGACTTCACTCTGCCCATAACACACTTTTAAATTTGAGACGTTTAACATATATTCACCTATTAATACTTTAAGGCTTTCGTTCTGGCCTTAAGCGTGTTGTTCTGGTCTTAAGGGTCAATAGGGCGACGTTTAGGTTTAGTGGCCCAAGTACACTTCAATCACTTTAGGGTCGTTTTGAACCGTCTCCATATCGCCTGTTGCCAGAATTTTCCCTTGATGAAGTACGGTGACTTTGTGTGCAATACGGGCAACAAACTCCATATCATGTTCGATCACTAATACCGAGCGTCCCTGGCTAATCTTGTTCAGTAATTCAGCGGTCTGTTCCCGCTCCTTTACACTCATGCCAGCAACAGGCTCATCGAGCATTAGCAATTGAGGGTCTTGTATCAGCAGCATGCCAATTTCTAGCCATTGCTTTTGGCCATGGCTCAGTAAGCCCGCTTCAGTATCGAGTGCATGGTCAAGCATGATCTCTTTGGCTATTTCATTTATTTTGTTCAGTACCTTTTCGTTACGTTTGAACATCAGTGAGCCAAATACACCTCTACCGTATGGGTAAGAGACCTCTAAGTTTTCAAGTACTGTTAAATTTTCATAGATCGAAGGGGTTTGAAATTTTCGTCCTACACCGGCTCTTACAATGGCGTGTTCTGATAAACCAGTAAGCTCATGGTTTAAGAATTTTATGCTCCCAGATGTTGCTTTTGTTTTGCCGCAAATTAGGTCAAGAACCGTTGTTTTACCTGCACCGTTAGGTCCAATCACGACATGTAGTTCGTTTTTATCAAGATAAAAGTTTAGGTTGTCGACGGCTTTAAATCCGTCGAATGAAACGGTGAGGTCTTCTATCGATAAGGTAAAGTCTGTGTTAGTGAGCATGTTCATGAGCGTGTATCCTCCACTTTTCGTAGCATCGATTGGGGTATTAACTTGCTAACCCCTTTTGTGATGAAGCGAAGTTTATGGGTGATGTGGTGGCCATAGTCATCCCATAGTCCTGCCAAGCCATTAGGGAATAACATTACTACGGCGATAAATAATCCGCCTATCAAGAACAGCCACATTTCTGGAAATGATTCTGAAAACGTCGTTTTACCGAAGTTAATCAACAGTGTCCCGTAGACAGCGCCAATGAGTGACATACGCCCCCCCACAGCGGCGAATATCACCATTTCGATTGATGGTACGATTCCGACAAATGAGGGAGACATAAACCCGACTTGAAGGGTGAACATCGCCCCCCCAATAGCGGATATCATGGCTGCAAAGCAGAAAACAAAAATTTTGAAGTTGGCAACGTCATAGCCCGAAAACCTGACGCGGTCCTCTTTATCGCGAACTGCCAATAAGATACGGCCAAACTTACTGGTGAGAATAACTCTAGAAGCCAAAATAACGGCCAGCAGCAGAATACAGTTTACAAAGTAGAATATATTCTTCGCGCTATCTGACGTAATGTCCCAGCCGTTTAATGTTCGTAAATCAGTGATGCCGTTGATGCCCCCTGTTAAGCCTTGTTGGCCCACAATAAGCACGGTAAGAATAACTGCTATAACCTGCGTGATGATGGCAAAGTAGACACCACCGACTCGACGCTTAAACATTGCAGCGCCGATCAGGTAAGCGAATGCCGCCGGTATGATCAATACGGCTAGAACGGTAAAGGTGAAACTAGTGAAGGGTTCCCAGAACCATGGTAGCTCGGTGATCTGGTTCCAATCCATAAAATCAGGTATTCCTGGTGTGGACTGAATAGCGGTATTTTCAGGTGATGATGCTTCAAGTTTCAAAAACATCGCCATGGCGTAACCGCCTAAACCGAAGAATATTCCTTGGCCTAAACTGAGTATTCCGCCGTAACCCCATAGCAGCACCAAACTGACGGCTGCAAAGGCATATGTGAGATATTTACCGACTAAATTAAGACGGAAAGAGTCCAGAAATAGTGGGAATATCACCAGTATTAACGCGGCAAGAATGATAAAGCCGATTAGGCCTTTCTTCCCACCCATTAGTTTTTCATATACGAAGCTCATAACACTCTCCAATACACATTTAAAGTCAACGTAAGTATCTGTGTGACTTACCGCTGTCGTGTTTTATATTGAGAGTAAAGAACGCCTTAGCGGCGTACTTTACTGGCAAATAGTCCTTCTGGCTTGAACATTAAAATAAGTACTAAGGCGAGGAGGGTATAAACCTTTGCCATTGAACCGCTGATAAAGAATTCCAAAATAGATTGTGCCTGGGCGATGGAAAATGCTGACGCGATAGTGCCAAATAGGCTTGCAGCGCCACCGAAAACAACCACCATAAATGTATCGACAATATATAAGGTACCTGTTGTTGGGCCTGTTGACGCTATCGTTGTGAATGCTGCGCCAGCGATACCTGCGATACCGCAGCCTAGTGCAAATGTGTAACGATCAACTTTCTTAGTGTTGATTCCTACGGCATCGCTCATGACCCGGTTTTGGGTTGTTGCTCTAACGCGAAGTCCCCATCGCGACTTGAACATTAGGTAGTAAACGCCGAGTGTAACTATGGTGGTTAAGCCCAGTACAAACATTCCGTTCAGCGGTATATCAATCATCTCGGTGGGCTGATAGGAGCCTAATAACCACTCAGGTAAAGTTGGGCTTACTTCTCTTGCTCCAAACAACGAACGAAACGACTGTTGCATGATAAGGCTTAACCCCCAAGTGGCTAACAGAGTGTCGAGTGGGCGTTTATAGAGATGCCTTATAAGCGCGAACTCAGCGAGGTAACCTAATAACCCCGAGACGAAAAACGCGACCACAATAGCCAATACAAAATAGTAAGGCATAAATGCAGGAAAGTAAGTTTCGGTGAGTGTTGCCATGAAATATGTCGTGTAAGCCCCGACGGCCATGAACTCACCATGAGCCATGTTAATGACTCCCATTTGGCCAAAAATGATGGCTAGACCTAATGCCATTAGCAGGAGAACGCTAAACAAACTAATGCCAGCGAAGCCCTGCATGGCAAATATGGATACCAATTCGCTACTTGTATAACCGTCCATTATTTATCTCCCCAATTAGCCAAACGATTGAAATGTTAAGGCGGCAATGTTTTATGTGTGACCTAACGTTTACTATCGTTAATCTTTGGATGGATACACGAACGTCCTTGTTCGTGATTTTTGTGTTTAATATGACTGATTCTTAAACGGTATTAACTTACTGGTAACCTGCTGGGAATGGGTCAGGCTCTATTAGCTCGGATGTATACACCACTGTCGCCTGTCCATCTTTCTTCCACTGGCCTACTCGGGCTTTGCTCCATAAATGATGGTTCTTATGCAGCTTCACGTAGCCTTCTGGCGCTGTAGTAAGCTCGATGTCACCTTTTTCAGACTCGGCAACCACTTTGTCTACATCGAAAGAACCTGCTCTTTCCACCGCTGCTTTCCATAACCAAGGGCCGAGGTAGGCCGCCTGTGTTACATCTCCGATTACACTGTCTTCGCCCCACATCTCTTTGAAGGCTTTAACAAAGGCTTTGTTGTTTTCGTTATCCTGACTCTGGAAATATTTCATGATGGAGTAAAACCCTTCAAGGTTTTCACCACCGATACCCAGTACTTCATCTTCTGTTACGGAGATAGTGAGTAGGGTTTGCTTCTTAGACGTGATGCCCGCTGCTTTAAGCTGCTTAAACCAGGCAACATTGCTTCCGCCTACCACTGCAGCGTAGATAACATCAGGCTTTTTTAGGCGAATTTTATTGATTACTGAACCAAACTGAGTATTGCCCAGAGGCTTATACTCTTCACCAACAACCTTGCCGCCTAATACGTTTTCAATGTGTTTACGGGCAATTTTCATTGAGGTTCTAGGCCAAATATAATCGGAGCCGATTAAGTAGAATGTCTTGGCCTCTTTTTCTTTGGCTACCCAATTCAGACCATCCAGTATTTGTTGTGTGGCTTCTTGTCCGGTGTAAATAACATTCTTTGATTGCTCCAATCCTTCGTAGAAGGTGGGGTAATACAAAAGGCCGTTTTCTTTTTCAAATACCGGTAGAACAGCTTTACGTGAGGCGGATGTCCATGCGCCAAAAACAGCAGCGACTTTATCTTTTACCAATAGCTTCTTACTTTTTTCGGCAAAGGTTGGCCAATCACTAGCGCCATCTTCCTGGATGATCTCAATTTGTCTTCCTAAGATTCCACCCATATCGTTAATTTGTTTTATCGCAAGTTTTTCAGCTTCTTGTGCTCCGGTTTCGCTAATGGCCATGGTACCGGTGAGTGAGTGTAAGATCCCCACTGTGACTGTGTCATCTGTTACTGCGAGCCCTGTTGTATTAACCTCTGCGGCCGATACAGATAGGCTCATATTGGATAAAAGAATAGCTGCTGGCAGTGCCATCAAGCCTTTTACGAAGCGTCTGCGCATAATGCTGGGCAGGCGAGAAGTGCTCGTTTTTCTCATGATATAGCCTCTTGATAATTTCTGGGTCAAACAAATGCTCGTTAGACAATTGCGTTGTCGGAAGAAAGTATGAAGAAGTCGACAGGGGGCGAAAATTAGCTGATTGCACTACTAGGCTACGTCATTTGACGTATTGATGATTGATTTTCATACCTATAAATAGGTACTCTTTATGCACTCAATTACACGTGAATATCGCTAGGGTGTCGTATTTTGGAGTCAGCGAGAATGAGTGAACAGCATGTGTCAGGTACTCGTCGTCGGTATAACCGGTGGGTGGCCAACCAAACATTAGAAGATTATGCCTTACGCTTTACTGCTAAAAGCGCACGAAAATGGTCTGTTGCCAGAGTTTCAAATACAGCATTAGGCGCGATTTCATTTCTTGCTTTAGAGGCTATTGGCGGCGTTATTACGATTCAGTATGGGTTTGATAATGCCCTAGCAGCCATTCTGGTTGTATCGTTGATTATTTTCTTAACTGGTTTACCGATTGGCTACTATGCAGCCCACTATGGGGTTGATATAGATCTGTTAAGTCGTGGTGCCGGGTTTGGCTATATTGGCTCGACAATAACCTCATTAATATATGCCTCTTTTACATTTATATTTTTTGCGCTTGAAGCGGCCATTATGGCCTCGGCTTTGGAGCTTTTGTTCGGGCTACCGCTGAGCATTGGTTATCTCGTTAGTTCTCTTATGGTCATTCCGTTGGTCACTCACGGCATTACGCTTATCAGTCGTTTTCAGTTATGGAGTCAGCCATTATGGTTGGTGTTGCAGCTAACACCTTTTGTATTTATTTTGTCGAAGGAGTGGTCTGCTGTAGATCAGTGGGTAGCGTATCCTGGTATCGCATCTGAAGAAGGTAGCGGGTTTAATGTGATCTTTTTTGGTGCGGCCTCAGGGGTGTTGTTCTCATTGGTTGCACAAATCGGAGAGCAGGTCGACTTTTTACGGTTTCTCCCACAAAACGATAAGAAGCATCGGTGGCGTTGGTGGGCTGCGATGATCTCAGCAGGGCCAGGTTGGGTTATTGTGGGGGCGATTAAAATATTGGCGGGATCTTTTTTAGCGGTACTGGCAATTAACCATGGTGTTGCGCCTGATCTCGTGGATGACCCCATTCAAATGTATTTAATAGCCTTTAGCTATTTAAACCAGTCGCCTATGGCAACCCTTGCATTAGCAGGGATTTTTGTGGTGATCTGCCAGCTCAAGATCAATGTGACCAATGCATATGCGGGCTCTATCGCTTGGTCTAATTTTTTCTCTCGATTGACTCATAGCCATCCAGGTCGAGTTGTGTGGTTGGTGTTTAATGTAATCATTGCGTTGTTGGTGATGGAGTTAGGCGTTTATGCTGCATTGGAAAATATACTAGGGATCTACTCTAACGCGGCGGTCGCCTGGGTGGGGGCGCTAGTTGCTGATCTGGTGATTAATAAGCCACTGGGGTTGAGTCCACGACATATAGAATTTAAACGGGCGCATTTATACGATATAAACCCTGTAGGCGTAGGGGCCATGTTGCTTGCGTCTATAATGGGTATTACCTCTTACGCAGGGGAGTTTGGTGAATTAGCTCAGGCATTGTCACCCTATATTACTCTGTTTACCGCTTTTTTGGCGTCGCCCATAATAGCGATTGCCACTAAAGGCCGATACTACATCGCTCGCCCTGCCTCGATAGTTGCTAGCGATCATGAGACTCTTTCTTGTAAGGTCTGTGAGAATAGTTTTGAGGCTGAAGATATGGCCACTTGCCCAGCCTATGGTGGTGCTATCTGCTCGTTATGCTGTTCTTTAGATGCTCGTTGCCATGATCAGTGTAAGACAGAGGCTCGTTTAGGTGATCAGTTGGCTCACCTTATGTCTTTGATCTTACCTCGTAAGCTCGTATCGTTGATGAATGCCAGGCTGTTGCAGTTTTCCGGGCTTTTGTTACTTATTGCAGGCATATTGGGGACAGTCTTTATGCTTGTGTATATTCAGGTTCCTAGTATCAATCTTGAGCTCAAAACGCTTATCTCATCTACGCTTTTTCAACTCTTTTTCATCTTACTTATTGTTGTCGGTGTACTGGCATGGCTATTTGTATTAGCAAACGAAAGTAGACAACTCGCATTACAAGAATCACAAAGGCAGATGGAGTTACTCAACGCTGAAGTGAGCGCTCACAAAAACACAGATAGAGCATTGCAACAAGCAAAGGAGGTTGCAGAAGCGGCCAATCAGGCAAAAAGTCGCTATTTGACCGGCATTAGTCATGAGTTGAGAAGTCCTCTTAATTCAATGCTGGGATATGCACAAATTCTGGAAAAAGATCCGGGTTTGGCCGATGTACATGCTAAAAAAGTCAAGATCATTAAGCGTAGTGGTGACCATCTTGCTGATTTAATAGAAGGGCTGCTCGACATTTCTCGAATAGAGGCAGGGAGAATTGAGTTTCGAAGAGATCATGTGTTGTTGAAAAGTCTAATTGATGAGCTCATCGAAATGTTTAGCCTGCAGGCAGAAGCAAAAGGCATTAAGTTTGAGTATGTTCAGAAAAGCCCTCTGCCGAACGTAGTTGTCGCAGATGATAAACACCTTCGTCAGATTTTGATTAATCTCTTGTCTAATGCCGTAAAGTTTACGCAGCAGGGTCAGGTTCGGTTTGAGGTTCGTTACCGCAATCAGGTCGCGGAGTTTACGGTTTCAGATTCTGGTGTCGGAATAGCAGCTGCTGATGCGGACAGAATTTTTGAGCCGTTTGAGCGTGTGCGCAGCGCCAAGTCTCAGCAGTTTCCCGGAACAGGTCTAGGGTTAACCATTAGTAAATTGTTAACGGAAATAATGGGGGGGGATATTGAATTAATCAGCCAGCCAGGTGTTGGGAGTACATTCAAGTTGTCGTTAATGTTATCGAGTGTCGCGAACCCTGATCTGCGGTTCGATTCTGTTAAGCCCATTGTGTCGTATGCAGGAGAGAGAAAATCGGTGGTAGTGGTAGATGATGACCCGTTCCATCGAGGGCTCATTGGCGAAATTCTGACGCCTTTGGGATTCTCTGTTGTTGAATTTCCAGATGCAATTAGCTGTCTTCGTGTTGAAAACCTCGCAGATATTGATTTGTTCTTATTAGATATCTCAATGCCTGAGATGAATGGTTGGACGCTTGTAAAAACGTTAAGGGGGCGGGGTATTAAGGCGCCTATTGTCATGGTGTCTGCAGATGCGTATGAGAACCCAGATGTTGCAATGTTGTCAGAGAGTAATATTAGGTTAAATGATGGCTACATCACTAAGCCCATTCGTGATACGGTCTTACTCGAAAAGGTATCAAAAATGCTAAATATCGAATGGGAATACAAGGCAGATAAACCCTCCGTGATTCAATCAGATGCCATTGAATTGAATGTGGCTGAGACCAACGTTCAGAGCTATGAAGGCGTATCCAACGATGACTTGAGAGAGCTGGTGGCGATGGCCGAGTTAGGTTTTATAGACGGCATAGATAAGGTATTAGCCCAGCTTGAGCAATCAGGTAACGCTACATCATTTGTGGCGTTGGTCAAGCAGTATTTGGGGAACTATCAATTCTCAGAAATTATTAGTGTGAGTAAAAAGGGGTTGTTGTGATGTCTGAAAATGAGTCGAAAGGCATCGTATTAGTTGTTGATGATTCCACTGATGCGTTAGGCATTCTGAACGAATCACTCGTAGGCGCGGGTTATACTGTATTTGTTGCGATGGATGGCGCACAGGCCTTAGCGATCGCTGATCGCATGGCGCCTGATATCGTCCTAATGGATGCGATTATGCCAAACATGGACGGTTTTGAAGCCTGTAGAGCACTGAAACAAAATAGTGAGCTGGGTGATGTCCCCGTGATTTTTATGACGGGTCTAAGTGAAAGTGAAGATGTCGTTAAAGGTTTGGAAGCAGGTGGCGTTGATTATATTAGTAAACCGATAAAGTTGGGTGAGCTATTAGCAAGAGTTAAGGTGCACTTAAACAATGCGCGCATGACAAGAAGTGCCAGAGTCGCACTGGATGAAGTTGGACAGCTAACATTTGCATGCGACATCAACGGAAGTGTTGTTTGGTCTACTACTCATGCTAGAGAGTTACTCGCCTCCCGTAGCCGTGATCAGGAATGGTTGGATACTCAGTTTCCTGAACAGGTGAAAGGGTGGCTCGCTCATAGACCAGAAAAACATAGCAGTTTGCAATTGAAAGGACTCGAAAAACCGCTGCAAATGAACTTGTTAGGTAGACCTTCCCCAGGGGAGTTTCTGATGCGTTTGCTTGATGATGATGAGCTGGTGGCTCGAGCGGCGTTAAAAGAGAGGTTTGAGCTTACAGAGCGAGAAACTGAGGTTTTATTTTGGTTGTCTAGAGGCAAAACCAATCGTGAGATAGGGCAGATATTGTCTATGAGCCCACGAACGGTCAATAAGCACCTTGAACCCGTTTATCGTAAATTATCAGTCGAAAACCGAACTACTGCTGCAGCGGTTTGCTTGCAATATCTTAGCAGTCGGTGACATTTTGGTAAATGGTTAGCACTCCAGTATCCTTAAGGTTCTAGAGTGCTAACACACCTCTTAGGGCGCTAGATCTTGGTTAATCGAGTCGATGTTATCTTGGTGGGTTATAGGCTCTTCATCGCCCGCTTTAACCCATGCCAAAAATAGCTCATACCAGATCGCAAGTACTACTGCGCCTAAGAATAATCCAATAATTCCTGCCGAGAGCATTCCGCCAAAGAGGATCACGGGCATCGGTATATCGACCCCTCGGCCCATCAATAATGGCTTTAGGAAGTTATCAGACAACCCTGCTAGAAATACCCAAATGCTGAAAATAGTGGCAGGTGTCGTGTCTTGAGTCGAGAACGCGTAGCCGATAAGGGGAAGCACCACAATCAAAGCAGGTAATTGGGCTATGCCTAATATCAGAATACCAATCGCAATTAGCCCCGCTGCCGGTATGTTAAAGGTAAATAAGGCCGCACCGATCAAGATGGATTGAATGAGTGCAACACCGACTACGCCCAGCAATACGCTTCGGATAGTTGCGGCGGTTAGAGTTGTCCACTTAGCTCCGTTCTTTCCTGCGATTCGAACAGCAACGGTTTTTAGGGCTGATGCGGATGCCTCTGCGTGGGTCATAAAGCCTGCTGCAATAGCTAACGAAACAATAAACATCAGCAGGGTAGAGAGGCTACTGCCAACCATGGAGGCCAATGCTGCAGCTGCATTTTTTATTTCAGGTAAAAAGTGAGTGACCGCCTTTTCTAAGTTGTCTGAAAACAGTGACCAGACCTCAAAGAGCTTACTGCCGATGACCGGGATATCTGCAACCCGTTGAGTCGGGCCGGGTATATGAACTTCACCACTTTTAAAGACTTCAGTCAGGTGAGCGACGAGGTCAAGAATAGACCCCGAAACCATAATAAAAGGGGTAATGAGTAACGTAATGCATAAGATTGCTAAGACAGTGGCGGTCAATCCGCGTCGGCCTTTTAATAGGGTTTCAAACTTTTGAGTTATCGGCATGAGCGCAACGGCTAAAATGGCACCCCATAATACAGGAATGATAAAGGGTTTAATAACGTCGTAGGTCCATACGATCAGCATAACCAACAACCCAATTCGTATTGCTGACTCCATCATATTATTGATAAAGCGCTTTCGCTGATCTTCTTCCGTTTGCTTTTCCATATTGGCTTCCAGGCTATTGGTTGTAGTACTATTTGTTGTAGTTATGTTGACTTGAACTGACTAAACTTGCGACCACGATGGCCATATAAAACACCCCGGCAATGGCCTCCATGTAGACGATGGATTGAGAAAATGGTGAAGCAGGGCTTATATCGCCATAACCTAATGTCGTTAATGTGACAAAGCTAAAATAGGCCATTCTAGAGAAATTCTCTCCCCATGGTTTGTCAGTCATACCGGTAAACGATTCCGGTGAAAACTCCAAAATGAGTAAGTAGGCGATTGACCACATCAGCCCTAACAACAAAAATAGCGCGACAGAACCGATGATCTTATTACTATCTACACGATGGCCGGTAAACAATATTTGTTTGGTAATGGACTTAAAGGTACCAAAGAAAAACGCGAACATTAAGACCAGCATGATAGCATCAAGCTGTTGAGCGCCTACCAAGTGACGAATGAGTATCGCGACTAACCAGCAGCAGGCTAAGCTCGTCAAAAAACGATACCAGCCTTTATCAAAACGAAGACTCATTAGGCAGATGATAAATGTGAGTGCCGTAAACCCCTGCAGAATATACTCTAGTAGCCCACCTGAAATGGCGTGGACTAATGATGAGCTCATCAGTAATAATATGAGTGCGATGGTGAGGTAGAAGAAGTTATTTTGCTGATTGATTTTCTGTTCCATAAGGTTGTTCTACTTTTCGCCTTCTTTTTCGCCTTCTTTTTCGTCTTGCATTACCATAATCGAGGCCGATAGTCCGAATCGAAGATCAATATCATCGGGTAATGCGTTTAGAGATATACGCACAGGAATACGTTGAGCCAGGCGAATCCATTGGAACACTGGGTTTACATCGGGCAATAGGTTATAGCCGACCTTACCATCTTTAGGGGCGATTCCCCAGCCGATGGACTCGACATAACCTTCAATAGGTTGGTCTGGGTGCGACATCAATGTCACCATAGCGCTATTACCCGCTTTAATTTGTGGCAACTGACTCTCGCGAAAGTAGCCAAAAACCCAAAAGCTATTACTATCAATAAGCGCTAGAAGTGGCTGGTTAGCAACGGCTTGTGTACCGAGTTGTATATCGACGTTAGAGACATAGCCGTCCACTGTTGCATAAATACGTGTGAACTTCAGGTTTAGCTTAGCGGCCTTTAGTTGTTCTTCAGATACTTTAATCGCGAGCAATGATTCTTCATAAGTGATTTGGCGACGACTAAGATCTTTATGGGATACTGCGCCTTTGTCTTTGGCCCTAATATCCTTGAGTCGATCGTATTCAATCTTTTTACCACGGGAGTTTACTTTTGCACGTTTAAGCGACGCGTCAGCTTGGGCTAATGCGACTTCATAGGTACTAGGGTCTATTTGAAACAATAAATCGCCTTGACGAACAAACTGATTGTCTTTGATTGCTACTTCGGTAATCGGGCCTGAAACACGAGGGGCGACTTTGATGATATTGGCTCGTACCTGTCCATCTCGTGTCCAGGGGTTATTAAAATAGGCTTCATACTTTTGATAGGCAAAATAGAGCGCGCCTCCAATAATGAGGGTATTTAACAAAATGATGAATAGCTTTTTTGCCATGTTCAAATTTGCACCTAAAACTGTATAAAGAAATGATCAATGCCAACCACATATAGAAGCATGATGGCTATAAATGAAATGGATGGAAACGCAATTAATCGAGATAGACGGGTTTTATTTAAAAGAGCGACAGTGACCCATGTTGCGATCAGAGAAAGTACTATCACCAATAATAGGGGGGAATAGTAAACATCGCCGATTGCTAGCTCGTGAGGCATTTTCATTATGGTGCCTCCCGCTCAGGGCTGGTTTGTGAAGACCGCTCAGGGCTGTTGGTTTGTGAAGACCGCTCAGGGCTGTTAGTTTGAACCGGAAGTGTTTGCGGTGAGTCTAGTTGGGCACCCCAGTCTGTTCGTGCCTTCATGGTTTCTATCAGGGCGTCACTGACAAATGCTTTACCACTGTTAGCTTCCCATCCCCCGCCTAACGACTTATATAGTGCAACGACTTGATTGGCAATATTGCCTTTGGTTTGGGCGTGACTATCTTCACTGCGGGTCATTTTCTCCACTGAACTTAGTAGTCGTTCAAAGTTGATTTGGCCGTTTTCGTATTGTGTCATGGAAATATTAAACGCTCGAACAGAGGCATTCACGGCTTTTAACCTGAGTGTTTCTTGTGCTTGGTAAAATTGATAAGACGAGAGTGAGTTGCCTACCTCTTGAATGGCGAGTAGTACTTTTTTGTTGTAGTTGGTGAGTGTCTCCTGAAAGCGCGCATCTTCTAAGCGGATGTTGTTTTTGACTCGACCATATTGAAAAATATTCCATGAGAATGAAGGGCCAACAGCGAGTGTTAACGAGTCACTTAAACTAAAGCTGGTGGCTGACTCTTCGGTGCTGTTCACCCCAATTGAACCAAATAACGAAAAACTGGGATACAGTGCGGCTTCAGCGATGCCTATTTGTGCACTTTGGGCGTGAGCCTGAAGCTCCGCTACCTGTAAGTCAGGCCGTCGCAAAACCAGTGATGCATCAATGGCGGTATCTATCGCGGGTGGAATAGGTACAAGCGAGTAGTTGTCATTGTTTGCGGATGCTCGTTTGGCGTCATTATTATCGTATTTGGTGAGATACGTCTGTATACGCTTAGCAATATCATCTGAGTCTAGAATCGTATCAACCCCGCTAGGAAGAATACCTAGCAAAACGGCTAGTGCATTGCGCGATTGCATCATCCCAATTTGCAGTGCAGGTAGTGCTGACTGAGTACCATAAAGTTGGCTTTTGGCCTGCTGCACATCGAGCTCTGTGACATTACCTGAGTCATACTGGACTTGGGTGATCTCTACGACTCTTTCTTGTATTTGAGTGTTACGTTTAGATAGTAATATGCGTTCTTGAAAGGTTCGATAGTTAACGTAGTTACGGGCGACTTCTGCCGTGATACTGACGGTAATGTTGTGATATGAGGCGATTGATGCATATAAGGCTGCTTCTGCAGACTCTAAACCGCGAGCATATTTACCCCAGACATCCATTTCCCAGCCTGCGTCAAATGACAGTGCAGCATTGTTGTATGACTTATCATCAGTATAAATTTTTGCCAGTTGGCCAGACACCACCTGAACTTGAGGGTAGCTCAATGCATCTGAAATGCCGTACACCATCCTAGCTTGCAGGATGCGTAACCCCGCCGCTTCAATATCGAGATTTTGCTGGTTGGCTGCTTCGACCAGGTTATTGAGGGTTGGGTCATTAAATTGTACCCACCATTGAGCGGTCTTTGTTTCGGCTTGTTGAGTATCGGCTTGACTCCAGCTTTTAGGCAGGCTCGCGGCCTCGATTGGCTCGAAATTCGGGCCTACGACGCTGCAGGCGGCGAGGTTATAGATCAGCAATATTGACAAGGCCGATCTAAGATACCGTTTACAGTTTTTTGTAATGCTGGTGCTATGCATGAAAGACCGCATTAAAATCTCGTTTGTTGCAAACTTGCCCAATAGACACCCTCATAGGTCGTTTTGCATTGATTAATCGCTTCAAAGACATTTTTCTTAAGGTGTAACAGTATATAGAAACCTGATATTTCTGTGTGAGAACAACAACCTAAATCAACGTTTTTAAAGAACATTTCGAGTTTTCTTTCAGTGTTTAGATAGTCATTGTAGTAGGCATTAAACAGTTTGTTCAATGTGTCGGGGTTTTTTCCACATGCTAACCCATCTATGAATGCGACTGCTGTGTGGTTTGACTGTTGTTTGTTGTAAGCCGAGCCTGCTTGTTTTACTAAACGATTGTGGTTCAGCTTTTGTTGTGCCATCTCGAAGGTATTGAGCTGATTGCGAAGTAAATTACAGGCATCTGCAAAAGCCATTAACGGTTCCGCTGAAGGTAGTCCAAAGTATTGATGGTTAGTTTTAGCTCCCCAGACTTTGAGCTTATTAACGGTTTCACTCATCGTTCTTGCATGCCAACGATATCGAAGGTGAGTCAAGCTGAACTTAGGCGTTGAGGGATGTGAGAACTGGCTATAGCGCATTACGCCAGCAGCATGACGGAAAAACCGTTCTTTCATGATATAAAAAAGGTGTTCAGGTTTCGATGAAAACGGCAGGTAATAAGAGATAATAATCATCAGTACTACCATATAAAACAATAACATGATGGTTAGAATAACACCGAAATTATACGCCATGGTATTGTCGATACCGAGTATAAATAAGCCTAATAAAAAGAATATGGTGATAGGCCCTTTGAATAGGTAAAAGGCGATAAACGTATAGATAAAAAGAAATATACCTAACTCTAACCCTAAGGTGAGTTGGGGAAGAATAAAAATATATGACGGAACAGCAAACAGAAACCCAAACGTAAACAGTACCAACAGCAGCACTGGGTGGACGGGTAAAAACGAGAGAAGCGAAATAAAAATAGTCGAAAAAATAACAAAGCTATAACCACCCGGAGGATTAAAGTAGATCCAGAAAATGGCAGCTGCCCAATAACTCACAAATACCTTTATCGCTGTTTTGGCATTTTCTGCATCCCACCATAAAAACATCCCTGGTTTATCCGTCGGCGGTTCTTTGCAGGGTTCCAGCGCTGTTGTAGAGTCTATGCAGCGGATAATCTCTACAAGGTTTGATAGGGTTTCTTGCAGTGAGTTCAAAAGATAGCCGAAGGTGATAATGCTGCCTTTTTGAAAATGAGAACCGCTATCGAGTGCTTCTTTATGGTATTTGACGCTTAGAGGCTGCTTAATGTCTTGATTTTCCGTTTGAGATGATGCTTTTTCTTCTAGATTCCATGCTGATTGCGTTGACTCAAATAGCGACTCAAGGTTTGAAATTGTTTGGGTGAAATCGACTATATACTTTGATCTATCAAGATGTTCTACGTCATTATTTTCTGCCACGGATACTAAAAGTTGAGTAAGTTTTTTATAGTAGTATAGGGCTGAGCCCCATTCATTTTTATAAACTGTGAGATCGGTGTACTCGCTACGCAGTAACTCGTAGCGTGCTTCCAGCGCGTCCTGAGCACCATAGAGTTGCTGTATTAATAGCCTGTCGTTAGTTTTATCCTGACCCTGATCGCTATCATAATGATCGTCATTGCCATTGGCCGCTATGCGTTTGAAAACTTTGAGTTGTAGCGTACTGAGGTCGTTTGCAAGCTGTTTGAGATTTTGTTCTGCTTTTGAGGGAAACAAGAAAACACTTACCAACGTATAAATCACAACACCGAACGCGGTCATAAATGCCCGATCAACACCGTACAGAAACGCGCCATCCGCATTGCCTCCGTTGGACATCATTAAAATCATCACGCCAGTGAGCATAAAAAGAGTGGGGTCTTTTGTGTAGGCATTGCGAATATAAAAGACAATTGAGACGATAATCGATACCGCTAACATATACTGCAGCCGGTCTTGAGCAAACAGCCCTACGAGTAGAAGCCCAATAACGGCCCCTATAACAGTACCTATTACCCGGAAAGTTCCTTTTGCTAAAGACTCTCGTTGACTACTAATTGAAGCAATCAGCATGACGGTAGTGGCTGCTGTTGATGCTTGTGGCCAACCCATGGCCATTTGTATTAGATATGCCAATGCTAGGCTTAAGGCGACTTTAGAGGCAAATTTGAACTTTTCACTCAGGCAAAACGGCCAAAACCAATTATTAAATGATAATAGTGATCGAAATGAGGCTGGTGTTTTGGCGCCATCAAGCATTTTTTGTGGCATGACACTCTCTTATTGTTAGATCACTGGTTTTATGAGTGTTAAGGCTCACAAATGCAGGTGTTATGCAAATACTGATTCTACTTGGATTAAATCACAGGGTACAATTATTCTCTGTTAATATATCTACAAAGAAACCTATCTTAGTGACCTCGACGGAACAGAATACTCGATGGCTAAATACTCAAAAAAGCAGACGCTTGTCTCTGAAAAGACTCAAGAAGAAGCAATGAAAGCGGCTCGTGCGACCCAAAGACCTGGGCAAACTAAAGAGCAGACGAAGTTAATTGCTCAAGGTATTCAAAAGGGTATCGATCACTATAAAAAACAGCATAAAGCTAAGTCTCGGGAGCTTAATAAACGACTTAAAAAAGCCGCTAATACAATGCATGAGATAGAGCACGACTTACCTCTTGAAATGGCTAGCGAAACAACACCACGTTTACCCTGGGTTTTACTGTTAACGTCTTGGGCTCTGTTTATCGCTTATATTCTGACCACTAGGCTCTAACTGTTTTGATAAGGCTCTAAAGAATATGACCGCTGATTTACACACATTATTGCAACAGCATTTTGGCTTTGCGTCTTTTCGTCCGGGTCAGTCGGAAGTGGTTCACGCGATTGCTGAGGGTAGAAGTGCTGCGGCCATATTTCCGACGGGCTCAGGTAAGTCTTTATGCTATCAGCTGTCCGCGTTGCATTTGCCGCACCTCACGTTGGTGGTGTCTCCTTTATTGGCGTTAATGCAAGACCAGTTGGCTTTTCTGGCACAAAAAGGCATTCAAGCCGCGAGTATTGACTCAACGCAGAGCAGGGAAGAGTCTGTCAATGTCATGAACGGAGTTCGGGCAGGGCAGATAAAGATTCTAATGGTCTCAGTTGAACGCTTGAATAATGAACGTTTTCGGCACTTTATGAGTCAGGTGCCGATCTCTTTGTTAGTGGTTGATGAGGCTCACTGTATTTCAGAGTGGGGGCATAATTTTAGACCTGACTACCTCAAGCTTCCACAGTATCGTCAAGCATTTAATATTAAACAAACGCTTCTTTTAACGGCTACCGCGACACCACAAGTCATTCAGGATATGGGGCAAAAGTTTGGGATTGATTCCAATGACATCACCCTAACAGGCTTTTACCGCTCGAACCTTAACTTGGCTGTTCAAGGGGTAAAGTCTCACGACAAAATTGCATATTTGGCTCAGTGGCTCAGTGGCCGTGTTCAGCAGTCTGGTATTGTGTATGTCACACTGCAACAAACGGCTGAACAAGTGGCAGAGCAGCTCAGACAGCAGAGCATTCCCGCCCAGGCGTATCATGCTGGCATGGATAGTGAGCGTAGACAGTTGATTCAACGTCAGTTTATGGCGGGTGAGCTGGGTCTTATTGTCGCGACCATCGCGTTTGGTATGGGGATCGACAAGAGTAATATCCGTTTTGTAGCTCACTACGACCTGCCGAAATCTATCGAAAACTACGCTCAGGAAATAGGCCGAGCAGGCCGTGATGGTCTGCCTTCAGATTGCTTAGTACTGGCTAACGGGGATAACCTCAATGTCCTTGAGAATTTTGTTTACGGTGACACCCCGGAGTTATCGGCCATTAACTATGTATTAACTGAGATTGTTCAATGTACGTCTCAGGGAGCACAGCAGTGGGAGATACTGCTCAATAGCCTGTCGAATCAATCCAATATACGACCGCTAAGCCTTAAAACATTATTGGTCTATCTCGAAATCTCTAACATTATCAAACCGGTTTATAGCTATTTTGCAGAATATAAATACAAGTTCTTGCAGCCACAAGAAGATGTTATAGCACGATTTAACGGTGAGCGTCAGGACTTCGTTAATGCGATTATTGAGTCATCTGATAAAGCTAGAACTTGGGCGACGGTGAATTTTGAGCAGCTTAACCAGTGTTATCCAAGTGATAGAGGGCGAGCACTGACTGCATTGGGGTATCTTGATGAACAGGGCATGATTGAGCTGCAGACTAAACAAATGACTCAAGTTTATGATGTGGTAACCCCTCACTTTGATCAGTCTGCATTAGCTGCGTCCCTGTTTGAGCGGTTTCGTACTAAAGAGCAGAGTGAAATTGATCGTATTCATCAGTTGGTCGCATTTTTTACCAGTGGGACCTGTTTAAGTCGACAGCTTTCTGAGTACTTTGCCGATCACCAATTGCAGGCAGACTGTGGTCATTGTTCTGTTTGTGCGGGTGATCCGGCACGCCTACCACCACTGCCAGCACTACCGCCTCTTGAGCAGTATAACTTTGCACACTTAAGCCAAAGTATTATTAACAAATTAGGTGACTCAGTTTCTACCGTGTTGGTGAGCCGCTTTTTATGCGGGCTTACTACCCCTGTTTTTACGCGACTAAAAGCCCGTTCACTAACGGGCTTTGCTGCACTCGAGCAGTATCGTTTCTCTGATATTAAGACTTGGGTAGAGCTTCATCGTGGTTGATTGCTGAACACATTTATAGCATCGGGTGAGCACACCTGCTTTACCAGTCATCAACAACTTATAGTGTTTAACGGTATTAATTGTATGAAATAACGTCCTACTGCTATAGTTTTATGATTGTTAAAGGATTTGCGGAGCTTGGTTTATGGAATACCCTCCTTTTGTAGAAGATCAACTCTACCTTGATATGGACGAAACTGTACCAGAGGTCGAGCAACTACGAGCGATGCTCAATAACCTCACGCGCATTCACCTGTTAACGGCCGATAAATTTGAGAGTTTTGATGACCTGATCAGAGAGTACTTGATTGCCGGTATAGATGTATTTGGCTTAGAAACAGGTATTGTGAGTGAAATTAAAAACGATGGAACTTACCGTGTGTGTGATGTGGTAAGTCCATTGGATGTATTGCAAAAAGATCAGATATTTGACTTGAATGACACCTATTGTCGGGAAGTTGTTCGTAGCAATCAGGTGTTGGGTTTTCCTGAAGTCGGTAAGTTAGATTTTATGAATTGCCACCCTGTATACCAGAACCTCAAACTAGAGGCTTATTTATCCGCGCCTATTTTTGTGGGAGATAAGCTGTTTGGGACGTTCAATTTCACCTCAACTAAACCAAGGGCGCGAGGTTTTTCGGCTCATGAGCATAACTTAATTAAGTTGATGGCGAACTCAATTGGTGCTTTTATACTACTCCGTAGCAAGAATGAGAAGCTAATTGCATTAAATGAACGGATGAAACGACTTGTGGGCTATGTTGCTCACGATTTGAGAAGTCCGTTAGGTTCGATTATTAGTCTTGCCAAACTGGGAATGAGAGAGGGGGTTACCAAGGAGAGGTTGCAGAGTATCGTTAGTACGTTGGTCGACCCAGCCGAGAAAGCGCTTGAGTTTGTATCAACCATTCTCGAATATGCAGCACTAGGAACCGGAAAAATCACCCTGAATAAGAGTACTGTTTCCGCACAGTTAATGCTGGAAGAAACGGTAAAATCAGTCGCTCATTTCATTGAAGGTTCGAATGTTACGATTGAATATAACTGTAACCCCTCCCTAAACATCGAATGCGACTCCAACCGGATGCAACAAACTATGAGTAACTTGCTGATTAATGCCGTCAAATACTCGCCGGAGGGAGGCGTGGTTTTATTGAGCGCTGTTGATAAAGACGGCGAATGTGAATTAAAAGTGGTCAATAGTGTTGATGTAAGCAACGAGGCTGAAAATATTAGCTATAGAAAAGTCTACGGTTCTGTGGGGTTTGGGCTCGATATAGTTAACGAAGTGTTAAATGCCCATGGGGTTACACTGAGAGAGCATAAAGCGAACAATAGCCATACTGTTATGTTTACCTTTCCTTTAGCCTAGAACTATTGTTTTAGAGCTATGCGCCCAAAGAAAAAAATAAAAAACTGCCTTGTAAGGGGGGCTTGTCAAGACAGTATAAAAGGGGTGTGCTGAAAACGAAATTAAACTCCAATTAAGCGGTAGGGGCGCTTCATTGGTGACTGTATTAGTTTGCTTGTGTAGCGTCTAAATCTGTTGGAGGCGTTGGGTTACCAGCAGCGGTTGCGGGACTGTGATAAAGCACGTACTCACTCATATCGATATCGCCATTGCTATTAGCGTCTAACTCTACAAATGCGCTTGCAAGCTCTGGACTGATGCTAACTTCTTCCTGTGTTAACGTCCCATTACCGTCTTTATCCAGTACTGAAAACTCTTCCTGAAATTTAGAATCAATTGGAACAGCTTCTTTTGTCATGCCTTCAGCAATAGCGCCTGTGCTGAGGGATAGAAATAGTGCAGTGGCTGCAGCAGGTGCTGCCAAAATAGTACGAATAGCCATAATCTTTCTCCTTTATAATATCATTACAACATCCAAGAGTTTGAGAAACCTCAACTCACTGTATTGTTATTTAGCGAATAAGATGCCAATAATAATTAATTCATACTATTCAATGTGTTAGATTGTTTTGGCGTTGTTTTTATTTGTATGGACGGTGTTTTAGAGTGTTATATGTCGCATATTTGCGACGCTTTGTTTTTATATGACTCGCTAGTTAATATAAAACAATAGGTTACGTGTCTTGTATTTGCGACACTTTATTTTTCGACGAGAAATTGTCTTAATGATTAGGTGGTGGCATTAACTCGCATTAAACTAACGAACACTTACACAGTTCAATATGCAGAAACCTGTCATGTTATTTCGTCCTCGTTCATTGCTGCAATTAGTGGTCATCTCGTTTGTTTTGGTATTGACGCCGCTCGGTGCATTGCTGATACAAGCCATGCAGGCACTAGAGAGTGTTTCGATGAAAGGGCGTGTGGCAACGCTTGAAATTGCATCGCTGGCTAAAAGCAGCCAAAGCCTGCCCGAAATTGTGCTAGATATGGAACACTCAGCAAGACAATATCAGGTACTGGGTGACCCTAAGTTAAAAGGCATCTTTCAAGTGACGGAATCGCGATTTAATGCGGATCTTAAGGGCGTTTGTAAAGAAAACCTTTCTGAAAACCTATTGGTGCTTTGCAATAAACTGACGAGTAGTGCCCACCGTTTAATCGATACATTGAGTGACGCGCCTTATGATTCTGCGACTTATGAAAGCGCCCTCGCCGACTTTGAATTACTCTCGACTCATACACAACAACTGGTTCAAGAAATACAGCACCTTATTGAATTGAAGTCTGAACAGTTAGCGGCTGATGCGGCGTCGGTTAAGTCAAGGTTGCTATGGCAGGGCGTCAGTTTGGTGCCACTTAGTATTGTCATGAGTGTATTGTTTACGTTTTTGATTATACGACCGATACACCGATTAGAGGAAATTATCCAGCAGTTGGGCTCAGGACAAGCACCGTTAAAATTTGAAGTTTATGGGCCCCGAGAGCTCAATAACCTAGGGGAAAAACTTCATTGGCTACAATCAAAACTGCAGGCCCTTGAGGAGCAGAAGTTACGCTTTATCAGGCAGATGTCTCACGAGCTCAAAACACCGCTTGCGAGTCTTCGTGAAGGTGCGGACCTCATGGAAGAAGAGATACTGGGGCCTTTGACTGACTCTCAGCGGGAAATCGTGATGATATTGCAGGACAAAGGGTTGCAGCTGCAGCGAATCATTGAAAATCTGCTCGACTTTAATGGGTTGAAGTATCAACGCAGCATCTTAGTAAGTCAGTTTGATTTACGTAAATTAGTGGATGAAGTGTTGCATGAGCATCGCTTGGATATCCAGCGTGCAGACCTCCATTACTGCTTAGATGGCGCGCCACTGCAGCTCAATGCAGACAAAGTTAAACTGCGTACGTTGCTCGGAAACCTGATATCTAACGCAACCTATTACAGTCTGCCTCCATCAAGAATGTGGCTTAGCTGGAGGGCCACTGAGCACGAGTTAATACTGCAAATTGCGAATCATGGCAATGCGATACCTGAAGAAGACCAAGAACGTATTTTTCTGCCTTTTGAGCAAGGTCGCCAACCTCGATCAGGCACCATTAAAGGCTCTGGTATTGGCTTATCGGTCGCAAAGGAGTATGCCCTAATGCACGGCGGCAGTTTACACCTAGTGAGCCACCCTCAGGCAGAGATTTGCTTTCAATTACAGATGCCGCTGGTATCAAAGGATTGTTCTTATGAGGTTTCTAATGAAGAGCCTGAGCATCATTCAAGTAAAGCCTCCCAAGATAGAAAGGTAAATATTACATGAGATTTAACGCTTTTTTTATGGGCCTAATAGTCGTTAACTTAACTGCTTGTAGTCACTATCCGCATGTGCTGGGGCACGCTCCTACGGCTGTTGAAACGCAAGTGGCTAATTGTGAGGTTGATTTACGCACAGAAGATTGGGTTGGTACGTTTCTATTATCGACTGAGTTAAGGGTGGAGGCGCTTAGTACCGTTGAAGAGCCTGAAAATATAGAGCAGGTTTCGTTGCGGGCTATTTTATTGACCCATAGCGACGCAAGCTATAGAGAGTTGAGAGAAGCTGAAGATTTAATACTTAACCAACTGCCGTTGAGCGAAGACGGAGTCAATGGGTGTCAATCAGATGAGCTTATAGATTACATTCTCAAGCTTAATCAGACGTTGCAAAAACGAAAGTCAGCGGTGGTTCTACTGCAACGCCAAATCGACGAGCAAAACAAAACTATTGAAAGTCAAGCTGGCGAGAATGCAGAATTAGAGAAGAAGATAGAAGCATTGACCAATATAGAACACCGCATGAAAGCGCGTTCAGTGAAGGTCGACCCTGAGGTATCACCATGAAACGTTCTCCTCAAATACTGTTAGTGGACGATGACGTTAGTTTGTTGAGATTACTATCGATGCGGTTGGAAACCGAGAATTATCAGGTCGATTGTGTCGATAGTGGTGAGTCGGCACTGCAATGGATCGCTAAAAAAAGAGTTGATCTTGTGATCACTGACTTAAGAATGGAGGGGATAGACGGCCTAGCGCTATTTGGTAAAATTCAGCAACTCCAGCCCGGGTTGCAGGTTATTATCATGACCGCTCACGGGTCTATTCCTGAAGCGGTTGCGGCCACTCAACAGGGCGTATTTAGTTTTATAACAAAACCGATTAATCGTGATGAGTTCTTATCTTCAATTCGAGAAGCGCTACAACAAACATCTCAGGTAGACGAGGTCTGGCGCTCTGAAATAGTCACCAACAATGAGGCTATGGAAACCTTGCTGGGGCAGGCACATCAGGTCGCTCAAAGTGATGTAAGTGTATTAATAACAGGCCCTAGTGGAACCGGAAAAGAACTACTGGCGCGGGCGATCCACAAAGCCAGCCCTCGGCATAATAAACCGTTTATTGCGATTAACTGCGGAGCATTGCCTGAGCATTTGTTAGAGTCAGAGTTGTTTGGGCATGTTAAAGGTGCCTTTACAGGCGCTATTAGCGAGCATGCTGGCCTGTTTTTGGCCGCTGACGGCGGCACGTTGTTTCTTGATGAAATAGGTGATATGCCTACGACATTACAAGTAAAACTATTGAGAGCACTGCAAGATCGAGAGGTTCGTCCTGTAGGGAGTGTACGCTCGATACCCGTTGATGTAAGGATATTATCGGCGACCCACTTTAACCTTGAAGAAGCGATGCAGCACCAAAGGTTTAGAGAAGATCTCTACTACCGTTTGAAAGTCGTTAAACTGAAAATTCCCACACTGGCAGAACGCGCAGAAGATATTCCTGCGTTAGTACGCTTTTTACTTGACCGAAAGAAAAGTAGCAAAATTAAAGGCTACTCCCCAGAGTCAATGCAGATGTTGATTGCTGCGCCATGGCCAGGCAATATTCGGCAGCTCATCAATGTTGTAGAGCAGACATTAGCGCTTGCGACTACACCCATTATACCGGTTTCGCTTGTGGCTCAAGCATTAGAACGTCAGGCGGATTATTTGCCTTCGTTCAGTGATGCACGATCAGAATTTGAGCGTAACTATTTGAATAAGTTGATGACGATGACAGAAGGCCATGTTGCTAATGCCGCCAAAATAGCCCAACGGAATCGGACAGACTTTTATAAACTGCTATCAAAATATGGTATCGAAGCGACTCAGTTTAAACCCAAGACTAAACCTAAGGGCTCTGAATAGAGCCCTTATAGTCTATAGGGTACGCAGGCGCACCCTATAATTATTGATGGTGCTAGTTTTTAGTTACCAAAGCTATTCAGGAACCCCTTAAGTTTTTTCTGATCTTTTTCATCTAGCTGCTCCATGAGCTTTTCTTTCGCTTTAGCGGTTAGCTTTTGTTCTTGTTTCTCTTTTGCTTGCTTGATGATTTTATCTAGCATGGTTTTAGCAATCGCTTGTCCTAGTTCTTCAGGAGGTAACCCGTTGGTGCCGCCAACATTTTGAATGGCGAAGGTAGGTAGCGTTTCATCGTATCGTTCTTGGCCCAGCGCTGTCAGGTCGAGTACTAACTGGGTATCTTGAACGACCAGTTTCTTAACCACCAAGCGAATATCAGAGCTGCTTGAAGGCTCACTTGCGGGCTCGTTAGTGCTTGATGACTTGTCGCCACTCTGCGATTTTATTTGATCGAGTAGGGCGTTTAGGTTTCCTTGTCCTTGAGCGTTTAGTTCGTAAAGTGTCGATACGGAATCGATTAGAATTTCTTCAATGACGATAGGCATCTCAGTGATGTTTTCAGTTCCAATATCGAGTCTAACGGTATCAAACCCGATGGCGGTTGCGGAACTAAAGCCTTTAGGGTTAGCGATTGAGAACCCCGTAATTTCTCCAAAACCATCCAGTAGTTTAATATTAACGCCACCCACCTTAACGGTGGTTTGTAGTGCGTTAGAACCGTGTTTCTCAACTTGTTCTTTGACGATAGAGTTAATGTTCCCTAGGTAGTAATAAGCGGCACCACCGAGAGCAACGATTACCAATAGAAGTGCGACGAATAGTTTTTTCATTATTAAGTCCTTGATAACAGAAAAAGATTGAGATGTTATAAATCAATTATGCGTTGATGTCACGTGTCGCCATTCCCTTGATTCCGTTTTCACTCCATCACGGCTACAAGGGCTCTGAGGCCGTAGCCGTGATGCAGGGAGGTACGACCGGAATCAAGGATGTATTATGAAACTACTCTCACTACAGCTGATTAGCCAAACCTAATGACTCAGGGTAGGGCGCTAGATAGCGCTGATTACGAATATACGCCGAACCATATTGATCTAGATAGTGCTTTAGCAGTGTTAACGGCGTAATCAATGGTAGCACGCCCTGATTATATTTAATGATAACGTCTGCAATATTTTGCCTAGCCTGCGAAGGAATTGATTTTCGTAAGTAGCCTAAAATATGCAGTAGGGTGTTGGTATGGTTTTTTTTGCTGGCGGGTTTTGATAGTGCCAACATAAACCGTTCGAAATATCGGTTTACGAGAACGGTCATATCTGGCTTCTTAGCTTTACCCAATAGTTGACCCAGGCTTTTATATGCATTTTGATCATGGGCCATAAGTACATATTTATATCGACTATGAAAACCAATGAGGTTACCCATACTCGGCGTGGCTAAAACGTCTGTGCGAAAGTGATGATAGGCATAAACTCGCAGAACAAAGTTCTCAAATAGCTTTGCATCGTGTAGACGGCCTTCTTCCTCAATTGGCATTAAGGGATATTGTTTTTGCAATGCGTTGGCGAATAATCCTGACACCTTTGTTTCATGTGGATAACCATTTTCCTGATACACTTTTATTCTGCTTAACCCACAGCTAGGTGAGTTCTTCATAAGAATATAGCCATCAAGTGATTCAAACTGGGCGAGTTTATCCTTAAAACCATCGGTTAGTTGGTTGGTTAAGTCTACAGGGTCATCAGTCGTGAATGATAACTTAGGCTTATTTGGGTTGCCTGTGAGTCGCATGGTAGGTCTAGGGGTGCTAAACCCTGCGGCCACCTCTGGGCAAAATGTCTTATAGGTAAAATGCTGGCTTAAAATATCAAGACATAGCCGTGATTGAGTGTGGCCTCCGTTATAACGAACCTCATGACCTGCGAGGCAAGCGCTCAAACCGATGTTAATCTTAGAAGGTACGGTTGAGAGCTCTATGGTGTTATCAGTGCGTTGATCGGTTGCGATAATCGTGTGATGCTTCATCCGTTGTACCTCTTTTTTAGCTGTGAAGTAATATGGTTGCACAGTTCTTGGCTGCTGTTGATCGCGCCTGCTATTCCGCCACCTGAAAGCCAGTCTGCGCAACATCCTAGCTTTAGCTTCTCGTCCCATAAAAATGGCTGTTTATTTGTATGGTGTAGAGCAAAACTATTTTTGATGATGGAATGATCATGATCAGCGAGACGCCAATAGTGGCTCGCGACAACTTTTAAGGCATGCAGGGTGTCTAATTCAGGAATGTTGAAGTGTTGGCAAAACAACCGGGCCATTTTTTTAGCCGTGATCTCTGCATCTTGATGTTGTTGCTTAGCCCAATCATAGGTGCTGTGCAGAATCCATATTTCTGGTGTTTTTGTGTCAGAGTGGTCTGGTGCAGGTTTGCTATTAGCCCTGATTACTTTTGAAAATACTGAATGCTTACCCGAGTATACGTCGTATAACTGTGTTTGAGGTTGATCAAAGGCGATTGCGCAGACATATTGCGGTAGACTTGATTCTGATGCGCTGAGTATAGGGTTAGGCTGTTGTTCATGCAGACCCGTGAGATCAAACGGGGCTAATAGGTGATATGCCTGTTCGGCAGGTGCCGTAACAATAACGGCTTTAGCTTCGATGATCAGTTGCGCTGACTTGTCCAGCAGTTGCCATGTCCCTTCTTTGTGTTGTAATTGATCCACATGGCGTTGTGTTAAGCAATCAACGCCTTCTACAAGGTGACGGTGGAAAGCATTCATAGAAGGGGTGCCGCAGAGTTCTACCTTCTTCATCGCGGGTGACTGGGCTTTAAAGTCACTTGAGTTAAACAGCCACTCCCTCAAAAAACCTGATTCAAGCCATTGGTTTATGTTATTCATAATATTAGGGTGGTCTGTGTAAGGCAGAGAGAAACTGGGTGCCCCTAGGTCAATACTGAAGCCATCGAGTATGCCTCTTCGACTGCAGCGACCACCTAAACCGCGACTTTTTTCTACTATGCAGCAGTGTAAACCTGCAGTTGTTAGTTGGTTGGCAGCTATAGACCCTGCAGTTCCTGCTCCAATTATAGCGACATCTATCGTTGCGTTTTTCATGACTCTACCCTTATTAATACTTGTACACTTTAAATATTTGTATAGGTATTATCTTATACGTTAAAATTAATTGTACAACTATTATCTTGTACAATTATTAAGTTTGTATAATAATTAGCGTAAATGTAGGATGTGGTTATAAGAGCGAAATGCGTATGTCTCAGCAAGAATATCAACATGAACTGACTAGATTCCCTATTCGAGAGTTGAGTGCTCGAACTAAGGTAAACACCGTAACCATCAGGGCTTGGGAGAGGCGCTATGGGCTATTGACACCGGAGAGAACCAGTAAAGGACACCGTTTATACTCAGATAGTGATGTGGCCACAGTCGAGAAAATTCTGGCATTGGTTGCGCGTGGCGTTCCTCTAGGAAAGGTGAAAAACCTGCTAGCTGAAGGTGGTGATGAAGATGTTTATGATGAGACTGATACCTGGGCCGAGCCAATTGTTAAACTTGTCGATGCTATTCAGGCGTTCTCATCGAGCCGAATCGAGCACCTTATCGATGAGTACTTTTTAAATTACCCGCCTAACGTTTGTCGTGAGCGATTAATTGAGCCAACACTTGAAGCGTTAGCGCAGATTGAAAATAAAAATGCTACGACGCTGTTTGTAGAGAGTGAATTGGTTCGTTATACCGTTCTGCGGCTTAGTGCTAAAGTGGCTAATGGACACCAGTCTCCATTGATGCTGTTTTGTGGTGACAATACTCCGCTTTGGCGATTGGCTTTAATGGCGATGGAGCTTTCAGATACGGGCTTAAAAGTACAGTTGATTACACGGCCCTTTGGCATGGATGCGTGCAGCGAAATAACTCAAAAATGCCCAGACTCACTGTGTGTTTTCTATCAAGATGGACAATGGCGTCAGCATGAAGCAGAGAGGGCTGCTCAGTTGCTAAGTTCAAGTGATAATCTGATGCTGGTAGGAACGGCAGGTTTGTTGGCAGGTCTAGAAAGTAAGGGAAAGGTTTTTAACGATTTGGATCAATGTCTTCGTGTAGCAGTTCAGGCTCGTTGACTCTAGATCGACTAACACGCGGAGGCGGTATGAAGCTTTTGATAACAGGCGGTACAGGTTTAATCGGGAACCACTTTATACAAACATACACCGAGCATCACTATACGGTGGTGACTCGTTCTCAGGAGAAGGCCAGACAGCAGTTGCCTGATTCGGTGATACTATTAGATAGCCTGTCTGAGCTAGATAATTTAGATGCGTTTGATGGAGTTATTAATTTAGCCGGTGAACCCATAGTTGATAAACGTTGGACAGATAAACAAAAGCGCATTATCTGCGATAGTCGATGGGATGTCACCCAGCACCTAGTGGATCTATTTCGTGAAAGTAAGCACCCTCCCTCAGTGTTCCTAAGTGGTTCGGCTATTGGGCTATATGGAGATCATGGTGACTTTGATATTACAGAGCGTGATATAGCGACTCAGCATGATTTCGCCACATCTGTTTGTCAGCAATGGGAGGCCACTGCAAAGCAGGCTGAACCTTATACAAGACTCGTCTATTTGCGAACGGGCATCGTGCTTGACCGAAAAGGTGGTGCTTTAGCAAAAATGTTAACTCCTTTTAAACTTTGCTTAGGAGGGCGGATAGCAGATGGTCGTCAATTTATGTCATGGATTCATATAAACGATATGGTGAAGGCTATGGCGTTTTTGTTAAATACTAAAAACATCAACGGTGCCGTTAATATGGTGGCACCGAAGCCTGTTAGTAATCAGCAGTTTACCAATGAGCTGGCATCAGCACTTAACCGTATGGCAATACTGCCCATGCCCGGTGTGGTATTGAAATTATTGCTGGGTGAGTCTTCAGCGTTGCTTCTAGGGAGTCAGCGTGTTCAGCCGACGCAGTTGCTGGCAGCATCGTTTGAATATACCTTTCCAGACTTAAAAATAGCGCTCTCAGATTTACTAAAACAATAAACTAAAACCTAGGGTAATTACGAATAAACGAACAGTGATCACCTGAAAGCCATATCAGGTGGACACGACCAAAATTAAATTTTTGAGAAAATAGCATGAAATGTTTAGTAATCGTGGCTCATGGTAGTCGGCGTCAAGCATCAAACGAAGAAGTAAAGATGCTGGCGGCTAAAGTAGAAAAGAACTTACCTGAAGGTTTTAGCGGCGTTGAAATAGCGTTTTTGGAGCTTGCTTCTCCATCTATAGAAGAGGCTATTGACGGTTGCTATAAGGCGGGTGCTTCAGAGTTGTTGGTATTGCCTTATTTCCTCTCAGCGGGTACACATGTGGCAAAGGATGTACCCCATGAAGTAGCGAAAGCGATGGATAAATGGCCTGATAAATCTATTGATATAGTCCCTCATATCGGCTCATTGGATTCGATGACTAAACTGATTCTATCGGTTTGCGATTAAAACCAGTCTATGAGTTGCGAGTTATAGCCTGAGCATTATTAACTCCCGCAGTTTTTCAGTAAGCGCAACATCATGTTCAACCTCGCCATGACTGGGTATTAATATACTCGGTCTATCCTTCTCTAGCTGACTCAAAGCCCAAGGTTTAAATTTCATTTTTCCATCTAGCAGTAACCATTTAATTACCTGACTGATCTTTAGCCCAGGTGCTGCACCTAAAATGGCTTGTAGTGCTCGTGCTACGGGCTGGTTTGAAACCCTGTCATAGTTTAAAAAACTATCGCAGGTAATCCAAAGGTTGTTATTGTTATGTCCTTGTTTTGAAATCCATATATCACCGCCACGATGACCTGGTGGAATTAACACGTCGTACCCTTTCGGCAGCTCAGGCCGGTTACTTTCTAGTTCCAAGATGCCGTGAAACCCTTTTTTGAGCAACCGCTTTTTTGCTTTCTGGCTAGCATAGAGGAGGGCATCAGGAAACACCTTTAGCCAAGCGTTAACCCCCATGTAGTGGAACGAATTTGGCAAAATAATACTGATTTTGGTCTCAGGATTTTTCCATCTTTCAATCCATTCTGCTAACATTTTTTCGCCAGGGCTAATTAAAATCCAATGGTGTTCTGAAGTTCTAATTGCAATGGAATTGGACATAAAGTTCGGCACAATGTATTGACCAAAATACACTTCAGAGTGTTCTTCAAGCTGAAACCATGTGTGCTTTTTCATAAGACCCCATGTATCACAATGTTTAGTTGGCTGTTCAATTCAAGTTATTGATGAAATAACTGATAGCAATAGTACTGTATGTAGAATTTAACATGATAAATAGCTTGTCTGGCTTATCAATTGATAAATTGGTTGCCGTTTATAGTTGGTGGTTTGAGTAGGCTGCTATCGAATTTGATCCATTTCTCATTCGCCTCAAATGCGACATTTTTGCCAAATAAACGCTCTGTGCCATACTGAAGTAACCCCCTCTTCTTTCTTGAGTCATGCAATAGGTTTATATGGTGTTTCATCTTCGTAGTATTCAGTTAGTATTTGCTCTTTTATGTTGGCTCAGTCGAGGCGTTTTTGCAGACACATTTCTCATCTTAGACCAGAATGGCACGCCGATTAAAGGCGCGGTTATAGAGCTAACGGAGGTAGAAGGCAGTTCTCCAATAGTCGATAAAAATCAACCTGTGGTGATGGACCAAATTAACAAACAATTTGTACCTGAGTTGTTGGTTATAAAGGCTAATGATGATGTGAGTTTTCCGAATAGCGATAATATTCGACACCATGTTTACTCTTTCTCACCTGCTAAACCCTTTGAGTTGAAACTATATTCAGGTCAACCCAACGACCCTTTAACATTTGAAAAACCAGGTATTGTAGTGCTTGGCTGCAACATTCACGACTCCATGGTGGGGTATATCTATGTGGCAAAAACTGAATACGTTGAGGTCACTAATGATGAGGGGTTGGCATTCATAGACCCAAACCTTATCTATCAGAGTGTAAAAGTATGGCACCCGTATCAATCAGGTGGTCATATGACGGTTACAATTGTTCAGCGAGACAATCTAACCCCATCGGGCGACGGTAATCAGGTCTTTGAAATAGCGCTTTCGCTTCAGGCGCCGGAACCTCGAAAAACCTTACATAATGTATTGGAATATGATCATTAACCTTTCTGAATTCTAAGCGAATATGACCTCTAAACTTACACTGTATAAACAGGTAACGTTGCTCTGCGTTGCTCTGGTTGTTTTAACGGCCTTTAGTTTGTTGACCGTATCTCTGTGGAATACCGTTAGGTTTAATGAGCAGCAGATTAATCAGCGAATTAGTAATGCTGAGAACGTGCTTAAAGAGTACCTCAAGGCAAAAGAAGATCTGCTTGTGACGGCATCGAAAGTGTTAACTGCCGACTTTGGATTTAAACAAGCCGTTGCAACACAAGATAAAGGCACCATTGAGAGTGTATTGCAGAATCAAGGTGCTCGTATTAATGCGAGCCTAATGATTCTAACCGATACCGAGGGTCAATTAATCTCTTCAAATGAGGATGCATTGCTAAACAATCCTGAGTTCAGGTCGAGTCTTAATGCCATAAAACTAAACACCAACAAAACCCAACTTGCTGAAGTGGATGCTGCTCTATACCAGCTTATTGTATTGCCGGTGAAAGCTCCACGTATAATCGGTTATGCGATTATCGGCTTCAAAATCGACCAGGTATTTGTTAATGAATTAAAGCGTCTCACGGCTGTTGATATTAGTTTTTATCATAATGACGAACGTCTTATATCAACCTTTGAAAGGCCGTTGAACACTGAAGACTCAGGACTTAATAAAACAACAACCGCATGGTTGTTCATGGAGCGAACGGCTTTTGAAAACAAGCGTGTAGGGGTCAACAGCGTTCAAGGCGATCAGTATTTTGCTCTGTTGTCAGCAGACCTTTCTCCAAGCTACCAAGAGCTTGATAAACTGCTAATGACCATTCTCGTGTTGTCTATTTTTATCATCTGTTTAGCGGTTGTGGCTAGCAGTTTTCTGGCGAGAAGTTTAACTCGTCCACTGAACAATTTGACCGATCTTGCCAATGCCTTTGCTGAAGGGCATTACCAAACCAATAAGGCGAATATAAAAGGCAGCCTAGAGGTTAATGATGTTTACGATAGCTTTGTCAAAATGGGGCAGCAGGTTCTCGAACGTGAAACCAAAATCAGTTATCAGGCTGAGCACGATGCGCTTACAGACTTGTATAATCGTTCTACCTTGATTGATGTTTTATCTAGCTATATACAAATAAGCGAGGGTGAAAGTCAGAATAAGTTACTTGTTATGAGCGTAAATATCAGGAACTTCAAACGCATCAATGACACACTGGGCTCTGACATGGGTGATCTTGCGCTGTCGGCTGTTGCTAAGCGTATTAGTGGTTTTTACAGTGACAGGCAGCCTATTGCGGGTAGGTTATCGGGTGTTGAGTTTTTCATTGCTATTCCTTATGACGATCAGTGCGCTTACGAGCAACTGATTGAGGCGTTTGTTGTAGAGCTGAAATCGCCTGTTCAGGTGCACAATTTGCGGCTAAACCTAAATTTTAGAGTCGGTGCCTGTCTCTATCCGTCTCAAGGTAATAGTGCTAAAGAGCTCGTAAGAAGAACAACCATCGCGCTAGATGCAACAAAAAGCGAACATCGGCAGTTTAGGTTGTATAAAGAAGGTGAGGATGAAGCCTATTTAGAGCGCTTAAGCTTGGTTGAATATTTACGAGAGGTGATGGCTGGAACGACTGAAGAGTTGTTTATGGTTTATCAGCCCAAGCTTAATTTAAAGACTCAAAAAATAGAAAAAGTTGAATCACTGATTCGTTGGATTAAGGCTGACGGAACGTTTGTATCACCCGAACTGTTTATCGATTTAGCCGAACAGTCTGGCTTGATTATAAAGCTGACCCACTGGGTATTGGATAGTGTTCTAAAGCAGCAAGCAGCTTGGTTAGCGTCAGACGTTAAGCTTAAAGTCGCGATTAATATTTCTGCGCAAGATATTGTACATGCAGATTTTATTGATTTTCTATTTCAAAAAATCGACACCTATCGGGTAGACCCAAACCTGATCACCCTCGAATTGACCGAGCGTGACATTATGACCAATGAAGACTTGGTTATTAGCCGCTTAAACCAACTAAAGCGACTGGGTATTCAAATATCGGTGGATGATTATGGTATCGGTCAGTCATCACTAGGAAAGCTAAAACAGCTGCCGATTGATGAGTTAAAGATCGATAAAACATTTATTCTGGAATTAGACCAGTCTGAAAAAGACCAACAGATCGTTAGTTCTACCATTGAACTGAGCCACAAGCTTGGACTATCGGTGGTGGCTGAAGGCGTCGAAAACGAAGCATCACTTAACATGTTACGAGAAATGAATTGTGATCATATTCAAGGTTACTTTTTATCAAGGCCTGTTAAACCAGATGTGTTGATTGAGTGGTTAAGCGCTTACGATCAATAAATACACATTAGTATTAGGTATTGTTTTACTGACTGCTTTTTCGTCGCAAAGCCTCTGAACCCCCTTGCAATGGATAATACGTCTAAGTCACTCCATGTGATTTAATTAAAGTAGCTTAATCATATCATCCGGTAGGGGAGGTTAGTGTGAGACGCTCAAGTTTATTGCTGAGACTTCAAGGCAGTCGAGTATTTGAGTTTCTAACGAGTCATTGATGGCAGAAGATATAATTTCAATACGGCTTTCCATGCAGTCGTCCAACTCTATTTCGGTTAATGCATCAGCGGTTAGGTTGTAGCCAAATATTCCAACATCAGTAATAAATACCGCCTTCATTCGCTCCGCATTTATACCGGTTAAAAATGCATAGAGTTTACCGTGATTAAATACCTTATCCGGCGCAAAACGCCAGCCGATACTTTTAAAACCTTCTCCCTCATTAACCGCTTTGATGAAACCAGATTCAGGAATGGGGAGGTCCGAAAGCTGTGATTTTTTTTCAGCGTTATGATGGTGGTGTGATGCTAAGACACTAACGGATGTTGAGCCGTCTAGTTGAGATGGCTCTACCTCTCCCTGTTGTGTAAATATGATGTTCACAAAGGGTTGGCCATGCTGCTTGATGTAGTTTGCTAATTTGGCGTTATCTTCACCTCCGTATAGGTCGGTCTTATTGCCGACGACGGTATCTGCTATCGCTATCTGCTGATTAAAGGTATCGTGTTCGGTATAGCGCGTATCTGACAGCTTACGTGCATCGACTAACGTGAGTGTTTTTTGGAGTGACAGAATATCTTGGTAGTGACTGGCTGACAGTAATTCCAGCACCTCTTTTGGGTGGCCCAGCCCTGTGGGTTCAATTAATAAACGATCAGGCTTGGCTTTGGCCAGCAACTGATTCAGTGCCACCTGCATCGGTAAACCGGCTGCGCAACACATGCAACCACCCGGCACTTCTCGTATAAAGACTCCTTGTTGTTGTGAGTGTTGGCCTTCAATTAAACTACCATCAACGCCAATCTCACCAAACTCATTAACCAGTACCGCCCAGCGTTCGTCAGAAGGTTTGTTTTTGAGCAAGTGCAAAATAGCAGATGTCTTTCCTACGCCCAAAAATCCTGTGATGACATTAGTGGGGACCGGTTGTACCACTTCATTCTTAGTGCTCATTGAATTAACTCTATATCATTCATTCGGTGTTTAATGGGCAGGAGTATCATTCGATACATTAATCTGTTCGTTCTCAATATCGACATTTAGATAGAAACAATCTTTACGTCCTGTATGGCAGGCGGCACCTACTTGGTTCACTTGGCATAGTACTGCGTCACCATCACAATCGAATGACATTGAAACAAGGCTTTGTATATGGCCACTTGTTTTACCTTTAACCCACAGCTCATTTCGGCTTCGGGACCAATAGGTCATGCGTTTAGTGGCAAGGGTCTGAAGAACAGCGTCTTTATTCATCCATGCCATCATGAGCACTGCGTGACTGGTGGCATCTTGCGTGATGACCGGAATCAACCCTTGTTGATTAAATGCAAGTTGCTCAATGACTTCTGTTAACTCAATCGGTCGTTTAGTATCATGTGTTTCAAGTTTGAGAAAATAATCGCGAATCATAATAATGTTGTGTTTAGCAGTGATAAACCGATTGAAATTTAGCCGGTTATGCCTCGAGCCGTTCTCACTACAACTTCCTCTTATCTATTAAGCGGCTTTCGCTGCGCAGCTATTACAAATGCAGTTCATTTCTAACTGAGGGCTAACCAGTTGAAAGCCTGCGTGAGCTACATTTTTTTGTAGCTCTGTTATCGTCTGTTTATTAATGCTGATCTCTTTAACGTGGTTACACTCTCCGCAAATCAAAAATTGCGGAACACCATGGTCGTGGTCACACGTGATATGAGAGCAAGCGACATACTTTTTCGCCAAATTTAACTTGTGTACAAGGTTCTCTGCTTCAAGAAACTCCAAAATTCGATACACCGACATGGCGGGAATTTTCTCCCCAAACGACTGCTCACATAGCGCTATTAAATCGTAAGCAGAAAGCGCTTTCTCTGATTTCACTAGTGATGCCAGTACTCGCTTTCGTTTAGTTGTTAATCGAGAACCGTGATTGGTACAGTATCGTTCGGCATGGCTGATAATGGTTTCTACGTTGTCCATTTTTCTTATCTCAAGCTAGTATTTGATTAACGATGGGTCCGTTGTTAAGTTATTTATGTTACAATATATCATTAATATTAGATAGTCTTTGGTGGTTAGAAAAGGGCGGGCTGTTATTCTATGCTATCTGTCATTATACCATTTGATTGAGGTAAGCCTTAGGCGGAATCAAAAGGGTCAGCCATGATCACTTTTGGCTGAAGCCTTTCAACATCCTATTTCGAGAGAGTCGAAGCGTAGAGTGGAGGTTTGCAAGACCTCTATCAAAAGTTCAGTGGCGCAGCCTCACATAGTGGCTTGTTGAATGCATCCATCACATCCGTAATGCCGGTGGGGTCTACAATCGATAATCCAGATGTGATGTCTTTTAAAACTTCTCGTGCGTTGGGGTCTTGATTCAATTCGCCATACACTAGCTCTTTTGCAATGCGGCGTGATACATAAGCTTCAAATTCTACCTTCTTGCGATAGTCATCTGCTCTGTCATAGGTTTTTTTAACGTTTTTATATCGGTTCTGTGTTTTTGAAACCCAGCTAGACAGTTGTTTGCGCAAACGTGACTGGGTTTTTGCGGCGACCTTGTTTCCAACTCTGGCAATGTCCTGAATAACCTGTGCTCTCTTACCCATGTCATTGGCTTTATTGGCTGCTTTTGCGCTAGTTTTAATGCCTTTTACCGCAGCGCCTGCACCTACGATGTTACCTAGCAGGGAAACTGAAGAAACCACCATATTAGCTGTTTCAGCAACGCAGCTGCTGGTGGACTTTGTACACATAGCCGCGCAGTCGGTGTCATGAACCCCTGCATAGTCACAGTCAGTCCAGCAGGTGCTGGCTCCGTCAAAATAAGACCCGCGAGAGCATTGATTGTTTTTTGGAGGGCGTGCTATTTTCCAGCATGCAGGTGAATCTTGTCGGGCCATTTCTCCTACAGACCACGTGATAAACATTTGCAGTTCTTTTTCTGGAATCGCAAAGCCTTCAGGTTTTTTTAAGCTGAGAATATCGGGTTGGTCGACATAGCAGGTTTTAGCTTTGCCAAATGCAGGGTCAAAAGGAAAGTTAGTACCTATGCATGCAAACTTCCCGTTAAAGTTTAAATCACTCGAAATCCAGCTGTTTCCCTCTCCATAATAAACCGTTGCGGGTCCAAGGATATTACAGTCCGTGTCACCATTCTTTTTTCGATGACAGGGGACACCGCTTTTAGAGCGCTTGCGATGAAAGTCAAATTGAGCACGAGTCCAAGTCGGTTCTGTTGTTTTCCAAATAGTATGATGGCATGACTTCTGTTTCCCCGGAGCTGGGTCGCCAAAAAAGGCGTTTGTGCAGGGGGTTGAGCTGCCTGGAGGGCGAACTCTTCGAACCCAGCGATCTTCAGCGCCGTAATAAATGGTATAGCCTGTCGCTAACTGCCCAATCGATGCGATATTATTGCTGTTAAAATCTGTAGCTGGCCCGCAGGTTCCCCTTTCTTTAGCGCATCGCTTACCAGCAGGGGCAATAGACTCAAACCCGGAGATGTAGCATTGATTTTGCCCTGGCCCAAGACGGGTACCTCCTAGTAATGAGCTACATTGAAATAGCCCCTTTTGTTTTAAAGTAACCCATTTGCCTTGCTGGCCAACAGTCACCCATGAGCCTTCGAGTGCATTGCACATTCCCTTTTGGGGCTGACAGAGAACGCCTTGAGGAGAGGAGGGGGTTCTTAAGAAAGGTTCTTCTACGAGCGGAAGGTAGCGCTGTAGAAACGCATCAGTAAATTCGAAATTGAGGTCTACATATCCAATCTTAGCTTTACCGGGTTTTGCTTTTGCTTCTGGTAGGTAGCGACAAGATTTCTTCGCGCCTCGCATTGGGTCACTAAAGGTCGTATTGTTGCATTTCACCTGTCCTTTTAGGAGTTTTCCAGTCCACTTGTCTTTAGCGCCGTAATAGACCCATACCGGGTTCTTTCCGGGTAACGTGCAGTTTTTTCGCTCATTTGCACAGAGTGTTGTGCCAAAGGGGAGTTTTTGTGCAGAGGTTTGGGGGGGCGTTTCTTTACCCCCTTGAGCCATTAGGTGAGCAGAAAAAAATACCAATACCCCAACATACGTTGTTAACGGCAAACGAATACGACATAAAAAGCGAAATAAATAGGCTGCGGCCATGTTTAATCCTTTAGGTAAATTCCTTTAATTTAAAATGGGCCTCTGGCTACATCATGGGCAGGTGATATTTAATTTTACACTGATTCGCCCTTGGATTTGTAGGCACCTTATGGAGCTACAATCAAAAAGGGGAAGCCCTGTGCCTCTCTAGATCATTATGATGAATTTGTTGGGTTTTGAAAGGGCTTGATTCTAGCTCTATGGTTGCAATGCCAAATCAGAATATATATTCTGATTTGGCATTGGTTCACGCCTACTAAGTTAATACTTCAAAGTATTCGATCGGGTTGTGCTAAGAGGGAATCTGGTGAAAATCCAGAACTGACGCGCAGCGGTAATGGGGAACGAAAGCGACATGCTTGATGTGTGATGTCACATCAAGACGAGGCACTGAAGTGAATTTCGGGAAGCCGTCGCCGTAGGAAATTAAAATCGCCCCTGAGTCCGAAGACCTGCCAAAGCAATTTATCTGTCGCCTGACAGATAAATTTTCATGCCTTCGCGAACATAAGGTATCAAAAGGCAGTTCTTAGTTGAGCTTTTTAAGCAGGTGTCTGCTGTTTGCCTCTTCTTGCGCTGTTTTTGGTGATATTTTCTAGCGAAGGACTCTTTAATCGTAGTCTAAACGCGTTGAAAAAGAACTATGCCCAATCATGAAGAAATAAAGTGCCCTCGTTGCGGATCACCGTTTGAATGCAAAATGGGGTCGATCACTATCTGTCATTGCAGTAAGGTCCACCTATCGAGGGAACAAATAGCTTTTATCTCAGAACATTGGCAAGGCTGTTTATGTCATCATTGTTTGCTTGAGCTTAAGTCAGGTTTAGCCGAGCCCACCGAACCTCACTTTCCGAAAGATACGGTGGCTCAAAGCTGATTCGCTAAGCAATTATTTAAATCGCTTCCTTTTGATCTCGTGGCGCATATTCAAAAACATCTGAGTAGCAGTTGTGCTCTTTGAGTCTGCTCGCTTTGAGCTTATCTATTGTTCCGTATACCATTTGTGGTGAACCGCATAGATAAGCTTGAGTGCCATCTAGATCGTCAAAATCCTCTTCGATCACTTCATAGAGGTAACCTGAACGACCTGACCACTCTGTGTTTGAAGCCTCTAAGACTGGTATAAACCCAAGGTTCTCGTTTTTATCAACCCAGCTTTGGAATTCGTCGAGGAGATAGAAGTCATCGATATTTTTATTCGACCAGTAAATATCAACATTTGCATCGGGTCTCTGTTTTAGAATTTCTTCAGTTAGGCATTTAATCTTGGAAATACCCGAGCCAGCCGCAATCAATAAATGGGGAACGTTAAGGTTTGTTTGTAAAAATGCAAGTCCCTTTGCCATTACCACTTTAATAGGTCGGCTGCGTTCCCTTTGTTCCAAAAGGTGTTTCAAAACCTTATCCGCTGTTTCACCCCCAGTCTGAATGAAAAGTTGTAGGCGCTCTGGTTTTTCAGGGTTGAAGCTATTAGCAATGGAGTAAGATAGTGATTGGAGTTGCCCATCTCCCTTTAAATTTAAAGCGAGCTGTAAGTATTGACCTGCTTGGTAATGTAGAACTGTTCCCCTAGGTGCATGTAGTTCAATCTCAAATGTATTAATACTTAAGCGAGTTGAACTTATTACGTTGCAGTAATGGGAGACGATTGATGGAGTGGGGGGCGTTTTAACTCTATTCATATACAAAGCCATAATTGAGGTAGTGGTAAACAGCCTAGAAAGCGTAATGCACTTTAATGATGAGTGAAAATGGTATATTTTCACGTATCAATTAATTATATTCATGTGTTGTTCGCGTTGAACACCCATTTTCAGAGATCCTAACTATGTATAGAGAACACTAGTATGATTGAACGTATCCACCTTAGAGTTGTTCACGCAGTTGAAGAGTACGGCTCATTGACCGCAGCTGCTAAGGAGTTGTGTGTTACGCAATCTGCTCTAAGTCATACGATTCGAAAATTGGAAGATAATTTAGGGACTACCGTCTGGCTACGTGAAGGGCGCAGTTTGCGGCTTACCCAATCCGGTCGCTATCTTCTCAATATCGCCAAACGTGTACTTCCCTTGTTCGATCATGCCGAAGAGAAGCTGAAGCAGATTGCTCAAGGAGAACGTGGTACTTTGCGAATTGGTATGGAGTGTAGTCCTTGTTATCAGTGGTTATTGAAGGTGGTTTCTCCATTTTTGGGTGCATGGCCTGATGTTGATGTGGACGTAAAGCAGAAATTCCAATTTGGCGGTGTTGGGGCTTTACTGGACTATGAAATAGACCTTCTGGTGACTCCGGATCCATTCTATAAGAGCGGTCTCAGTTTTACGCCTGTATTTGATTACGAGCAGGTTTTGGTTGTTCCTCTGAGTCACCGCTTAGTTGGCCGTTCGTATGTAGAACCTGAAGATTTACGCGACCAAGTCTTACTAACTTACCCTGTTGCCACCGACAGGCTTGATATATTTACCCAGTTTCTTACTCCAGAAGGGGTTGTGCCCAAGTATCATAAGACTAGCGAAACCACCGAAATATTGTTGCAAATGGTCGCGTGTGGTCGTGGTATTGCTGCCTTGCCTCGTTGGTTGGCAGAAGAATATTGTACAAAACTACCTTTAGCTGTGGTGCGTTTAGGTAAAGAAGGTATCTCAAAACAGATCTATTTGGGTACACGCGAAGGTGATGATGATATTGAGTATCTCAATGCGTTTATCGATTTGGCTAGTAGTTATGAAGCGTCAGAAGAGGTGCATATTTGAGTTTATATATAACGCCTTAAATACCTTCAACCCCCTATTTTATTTGTTTCATGAATAAATCTCATGGATCAATTAAATAAAATCAATTTTATTCATGTGGTGATCTCGGTATAAATATATGCAGCTCTAAACGGAACTGCATTTACACAGGAGACTAGGTCATCATGAATAAAGGCTTTACATACAGGATTAAGAACGTTCGTTTCGACGAAAATTATCAGCCTTCTGATAGTTCGCGGATGACGACCAACTTCGCTAACTTGGCGAGAGGGGAGCGTCGTCAAGAGAACTTACGTAATGCTTTGAGAATGGTTGATAGTCGTTTCAATGCATTGGTTAATTGGGATAATCCAAAAGGGGATCGTTACTCTATTGATCTTGAAATCATTTCTGTTGATTTGGATATTGAAGGTAATGGCCAACACTTCCCATCCATTGAAATTCTAAAGACCTATATTGTTGACCACTTAACAAACAAACGCATTGAAGGGATTGCAGGGAATAATTTTTCCTCTTACGTACGAGATTATGACTTCAGCGTGCTCTTGCTTGACCATAATAGAGATCAAACTCAATTCAGCATTCCTGACGACTTTGGTGACTTACATGGGAAATTGTTCAAGGATTTCATCTATTCAGATACTTACAAAGAGAATTTCAATAAACCTCCAGTGATATGTCTGAGCGTGTCAGATAACAAAATTTATCATCGTACCGATAATCACCACCCCGTACTAGGTATCGAATACCTGCCAAATGAGTCGTCTTTGACGGAGCAATATTTCAAGAAAATGGGCTTTGAAGTGCGTTATTTCATGCCGCCAAATAGTGTTGCTCCATTGGCGTTTTATTTTGTTGGGGACTTATTGAGTGACTACACCAATCTTGAACTGATTAGTACTATCAGCACGATGGAGACATTCCAAAAGATCTATAGACCTGAGATTTATAATGCTAATGCAGTGGCAGGAAATCGCTATCAACCAAACTTAAAAGACTCTAATCACTCTTTGACTCAAATTGTTTATGATCGAGAAGAGCGCAATCAGCTAGCGATTAAACAAGGGAAATTTGCTGAGGAAAACTTTATTAAACCCTATCAAACTGTCCTAAAACAGTGGTCTGAAAACAGTCCTTCATCAAATTTTGCAGCTTAGTTAATCAAATAAGGCGAACTTGATTATGAATATATTATTACCCACCTCAACGGCAGGTAGTTTACCCAAGCCTTCTTGGTTAGCTGAGCCCGAAAAGCTTTGGTCGCCCTGGAAATTAGAAGGTGATGAATTAGTCGTGGGAAAGCAAGATGCTCTGCGAGTGACGTTGCAAGAGCAGGAACTCGCCGGCATCGATATTGTCAGTGATGGCGAACAAACTCGACAACATTTCGTGACGACATTTATCGAGAATCTAAGTGGGGTTGATTTTGAAAACCGCAGAACCGTGAGGGTCCGCAATCGTTATGATGCCAGTGTGCCGACCGTTGTGGGGGCCGTGAGCCGCCAAAAGCCGATATTTGTCGAAGACGCTAAGTTCTTGCGTCAGCAAACTAAACAACCGATTAAATGGGCGCTACCGGGGCCGATGACGATGGTGGACACTCTCTATGATGACCACTATAAAAGTCGTGAAAAACTAGCTTGGGAATTTGCCAAGGCTTTAAACGAAGAGGCAAGAGAGCTAGAAGCAGCAGGTGTAGATATTGTCCAATTTGATGAGCCTGCATTTAACGTTTTTATAGATGAGGTCAATGATTGGGGTATTGCCTGCTTAGAAAGAGCCATAGAAGGGCTTAAATGCGAAACCGCAGTACATATTTGTTATGGCTATGGCATCAAAGCTAATACGGATTGGAAAAAGACCTTGGGTTCAGAGTGGCGTCAGTACGAAGAGACGTTCCCTGCTATACAAAAGTCAAACATCGATATTATTTCATTGGAATGTCATAACGGCCGCGTACCCCTTGAAGTACTTGAACTTATTCGAGGTAAAAAAGTGATGGTAGGGGCGGTTGATGTCGCCACTGATAATATAGAAACACCTGAAGAAGTAGCTGAAACACTTAGAGGTGCGTTGAAATATATTGATGCCGACAAGCTATACCCATGTACTAACTGTGGTATGGCGCCGTTATCTCGTCAAATCGCACGAGACAAACTCAACGCCTTGCGCGCCGGTGCGGAGATCGTTAGAAGAGAGCTGCGGCCTAAAAAGCCTAACGAGTTTTATAAGAATCTTTTTAACAATAGAAGTAATCAATAATGAGTATCATAGAGTTTGTAATACATAACCTTACGACCTTTTCAGCATTGCTTGTGACAGGTGTTTTTGCGGGTATTCTAGCTGGGATGCTCGGTGTTGGCGGGGGTATCGTTATTGTGCCTGTGCTATTTTTTCTATTTCAAAGCTTTGGTGTTTCGCCTGAGTCTGCCATGGCGGTTGCGACCGCCACCTCATTGGCCACGATCGTACCCACATCGATTAGCTCAATACGCTCTCATAACCAGAAGGGGAATGTGGATTTTGACCTGCTCAAACGTTGGGCTGTGTTCATTTTGGTTGGTGTGTTGGTGGGGAGCTGGTTAGTGACCCGCGTTGATGGTACTTGGCTTACGGTGTTGTTTGGTGTGATTGCGACTTTATCCGCTTTGAATATGCTCTTCAGAGCAGGAAAATCAGCATTGCTTCAAGAGCTACCCGGCAAAGGGGGGCAAACTATTATGGGTTCATCCATTGGCTTTTTCAGTTCAATGGTTGGTATTGGTGGTGGAACTATCTCCGTTCCACTGCTTACCTTATATAACTATCCAGCTCATAAAGCCGTTGGTACCGCAGCCGCAATCGGGTTAATTATTTCCTTACCCGGTGCGGTGACCATGCTGGTTCTTGGTAGTACACCAAGCGACGCCCCAGTGGGCACGTTTGGGTTAGTTAATTTTATTGGCTTTGTTTGTATTGTGCCTCTCACTGTATTGTTCGCACCTGTGGGGGCATCGTTAGCAGCAAAGTTGGATGCGACTAAGTTGAAGAAAATCTTTGCGGTTGTGCTGCTTATCACTGGTTTGCGAATGTTACTTCAAGTCGCCTTATAGGTTGTGTTCAATCCTCTTCAGGTCTAAATAGTTTTCATTTTCTGAAAGTATTAAAGTAGATGCTTCCTCCCGTTTACCTGGTGCAGCCAAGGAAATATCTTTAATCAGACCTCATTAAATTCATTTAACGAGGGTGTACCTCAAACTAAGTCTTTACATAATATAGAGACCGGTCTATTATTTGATTATGAAATCTAAAGGCGCGCAAACACGTACAAAGATCCTAACGGCTACCTTAGGGCTGATAGAACTTCAAGGCTTCCATAATACAGGATTACAGCAGATTATCAAGGCCAGCGGTGCGCCCAAGGGGTCGTTATATTTTCATTTTCCGGAAGGCAAAGACCAAATCGTAGCCATGGCCATAGCTAATGGAGCAGAATTGATTGACCAAATGATCAATCAGGCATTTCAGACGGCAGAAGGTGCTCCCCAGGCCATTGATATGATAATTACAGGGCTCACACAGAGGTTGGTTGAATCGGGGTATCGCAAAGGTTGCCCGGTAACCACGGTTGCACTCGAGGTAGCGGACGATCACCCACAAGTCCGTGACGCCTGCAAAGCGGCATATCATTTATGGTTGGCAAGTATCACGAATGGATTGCAACTATTTGGTCTTACTACGCAGAACGCTCAACGAGAATCCTCGATAGTCTTGTCGACGATAGAGGGAGCTTTAACTCTAGCAAAGGTTAATCGCGATACGACCTCTTTATCATGGGCAAGTGAATCCATAACGGACAGATTGGTTTAGCATTTTTTTTATAAATTAATATATAGACCGGTCTATTAATAGGCGCGGAATGGAGTAAATTGATGAAACAGACAACTTCACCTAAACGAATTCTTGTTACTGGTGCCAACGGCTTTATTGGGTTCTGGTTAGTGGCGGCCCTGTTAAATAGAGGCCACCATGTAACAGCAGCTATGCGCCATGCGAAGCAGAGGAAAGCGGACTATGTTGCCGATATCATGGGGCGTCTTGAAGAATCAAGAGATATCAAAAACAAGCTGGAAGTAGTTGAGTTTGATTTGGAAAAAGTCGTCGAATTGGAAAGTGAGTTTCCGAATGGTGGTCGCGATATACAGGTGGTCTATCATTTGGCAGCAGCTTTCTCTTGGGGTTTAGAAAACAAAACAGCCCATCAGCAAAATGTGGATGGTAGTCTTAACTTATTAGACTGGTTATCCGGGCTAGATAAGCTGGAGCGCTTCTTGTGGGTTGGAGGGTATCGTGTAGCCAGTGCAGGCAAACTCTCCGAACGGGAGCTCTATCAGTCGCTTGGCGCCTATGAGGCTTCAAAGCTAATCGCCCATAAAAATATTATTGCAAAGGCTGATCAGCTGAATATCCCATGGACCGCTCTGAATCCCTCCACAGTGATTGGTGATAGTACCACTGGAGACACTCGTCAATTTGTTGGGGTAGCAGAAATTGTAGAGCAAATGTTCAATGGTGAGTTAGCTGCTATCCCAGGAAACGATAGAACCTTTGTGCCTCTAACAAATGTTGACTTTGTTGCTGAGTTTGCGGCACGAGTGTTTGAATTCGATGAGTCTATCGGTCAACAGTACTGGTTGCTTGACGAGAACACCCCGACTTTGCCCGAGCTAATCAATAGCTTTGCAAATCATATGGGACTAAAGACGCCCAAGTATTCTGTGCCTGTGAGTGTACTGAAAAGAGTGCCCGAGAAACTGATGCCTGGATCAAAAGAAACGCTTTCGTTCTTGTCGGATGATAGTTACGACGTTACTAGTACTCAACAACTCAGTGCGAAAATGGGAATCTGTGAGCAGGCCCCAGTCACGAATATAGAAGGCTGGATTGATTCCCTGGTTAATCAAGGTTTTGGTCATCTAGCTCAAATAGAAAGCCTTGAAACACCAAACTTTCGACTTTCAGGGGGCTATCATAAAGGGGTTTATGTACGTAATTATCGTAGAGTAGATGGCAAATCAAGAAACGATATAGAAGATAAGTCTTCGTCAAGGACTTCGTTGGTTTGTTTGCACGGCTTGCCATTGGAGGGGCTTAGCTGGCATGACATGATCACCAGGTTAAACACTTCAGCCATCGTCCCAGACTTACCGGGACTAGGTCGTTCTGGTGGTAAGTTAACTCAGAGTTATGATTGGTTGGACAGCTTAATTGACGATCCTGCGGTGTTGGTTGGTCATTCATTGGGTACGGGTCTTGCGCTGCAGTATGCACTCTCGGCACCAGATAAAGTAAAAGGTTTAGTACTGATATCACCCTACTTTCTGCAAGGCCGGCCAGGATGGTTATCTCGATCAGCATGGTTGATGAAGCTATTTTCAAAATTTATCAACTACGACAAAATTACTTCGGGCTTACACCCTCAAGGCATGAAGCATGCTGCGGTAGCAAACTCGCAATACGCGTTAACACGTCCTTCCGTAAGAAGTAGTATTTTTCAAAACTTGGCGTTGGCAGGAAAGCAAAAGCATAGAGAGCACATGAGTCAATTATTGCAGCAGCTTGATATTCCCGTGTTGTTGATTGCAGGGGAAAAAGACCCGCTACTAGCTGAAACAAATCAGCGTGTAGTGGAAATTGCAGGAGCGGGTCACAATCCCCAATTGACGCACCCAAGCCAAGTGGCACAAGCAATTAAAGAAACTATTGGCTAGGTTGAGACTACGCTCTCGACGAAAATCGCGTGCAGCACTTGTATGGGCTACTATTTTAAGTCTGTTTTTTCCTTAGGCTGACAACATGGCGGTACAGGGTCGTACCCTCCGGATCCCATCGGATGGCAGCGCCCCCTGTTTGTTTTCCTTCTCTTGCTGTTTATCAAGATAGACTATTCCTTCCTCACTGAGCATTAAACTTTGCATATCGGCGACTTGTAAATGAAGAAAATCGGTTTCGATATTCTTTCATCGTTAGTCCCGTTAGGCGCTTAAACAAACGTCTAAACGAGGTAGGGTCTTCATATCCTACACCCCATATAAGGGTGTTTACAGGATTGTTAGTTGTCTCTAATCCAATCTTAACTTGTTCGACCCTGTACAGTTGCAAATAGCTGAGTGGCGTCTCTCCCGTTGCTTTCTTGAAACGCCTGCTAAGTTGTCTTCCTCCAATAAGGTTTGTAACAGCGAAATCCGTTAGGTCTAACCCTTCAGAATAAGCTTTTTCAATGTGCTTCTGTAATTTTAAAACCAAGGCATCACCGTGTTTGTGGTTGGGGCGGAATATTGCGAAGCGACTCTGTGAATCAAAATTTAGCTCTACTAGCATTAGCTTCCCAGTGGCGAGTGCCAATTCTCGACTGTGAAAACGACTAACGAGATAGAGTACTAATTGAGCGGTAGCCATCGCTCCGCCTGCACTGACAATATCACCATGATCAATAATCAGTTTGTCGCTCACAAACTGCTCTTCGGGATAAAGCAGAGCTGCAGCTTTTTCGGAAATCCAATGACAGGTTAATGGTCGGCCATTAGCGATGCTAGACGAAGCAATAATGAAATTGCCCGTACAGATACTCGCGATGACAGTCCCTTCTGAATGCCACTTTTGTAGTATCTTGATCAAAGGCGCTAATTTGGAAAGCTGACTTTTTGCCTGATCAGCTGTCAGAATTGATTCAAAAGCACCCGGTAATATAACAATCTCAGGCCGTTTATATTTTGTTATTGGCGTGATACCACAGACCACGCTTCCGCTATAGGCCTTTGTCGAGGTTTTGAGTCCAATAACCTCATACTGAAACAAAGGTGTACTAGAAGAAAAATAGGATTGAAACGCATAGTTTGCTGCAATTATAAGGTCGATAGTGGTGTGCAAACTCGATGCTTGGCAGCGCTCAGTGACGACTATCCCAACTCTCATAGTTACACTTCTTCTTGGTTAAATTACATCAAATCCTATCACAAGAGCGCAGGCATTTAGAATGGTCTAATTAGACCCTATAGAGGTCTAAATGTACATTTAAGAAAAATATCCAATATGGCCTTTATGTGGCCTTGTTAGACTCTTTTTACATGGAGATTGGGTCGATAATCTATTGCTTCGAAAATGACGAACACAAAGAGGTTCTCCCGTGAACGAAAAAGAAATGAAAGCGTTAGTAAATGAGCTTGCGAGGGTCAAGAGTGAGCAGAATGTGCTGGCAGCACTAGAAATTTATCATCCAGAAGTTGAATTGATATCACCCAGCTTTGAAGCAGCAGCAGTTGGCTGTGAAGAAGTCGAAAAGCAACTGGGTTTATTTTTTCTTTTGTTTCCAGATTATCAGGTAACTCTAGAGGATTACGCAATCAACGGATTGCTAATGTTAGCGACCGCTACCGTGACACTAAGCGTTCATATACCAGGCAAGACAACACCAAAAATTACTATTCCCGTCTTCCTTGAATTTCATTTCAGCGACAATCGCATCAGCAAGGAGGTGTTTCACATGGACGCAGGGTTAATATGCAGGCGTTCCGGTATTTCGGAGGATGAATTTCAGGAAACGATTAATTCATACATAACCTTCAAAAACATGGAGGAAAGTTATGTTTAGCTTACTAACATGGTCAACACAGAATGCTAGAAAAATTTCCATCATGCTTGAAGAGTGTGGGTCTGAGTATACGATCGAACCAGTCAACATCGAGAAACAAGAGCAGTTCAGTGCAGAATTTAAAGGACTAAACCCAAACAGTAAAATCCCTGTTTTATTAGACTCAGATTTAGTTGATAAGCATAATAATCTTGAGCCCATTATCGAAACTGGAGCAATATTACTTTATCTCGCAGAAAAGAATGGTAAGTTCCTACCCACCGAACCTGCCCACCGAGTACGGGTCATCAAATGGTTATTTTGGCAGTCCGGTGGACTTGGGCCGGCGCTAGGGAACTTCTCACACTTCGCTTCAGCGTTGGCTAAAGATGAAAGCTACCTTAATAACTATCTAGCTCAAACCCGGTCAAAAGAAGTTAACTTTCAGGCCATAGAACGCTTTAGTAAAGAAAGCTTTCGACTATTGGGTGTCCTTAACAATGTTCTGAGAGATAGTGACTACATTGCTGGAGAGCTATCCATCGCAGATTTCGCCTCTTATCCCTGGATCGAATCAGCTTGGGCTGGTCTTAAGGCATTGAATAGCAATCTTGAAAAAGACTTCCAACATGTGGCTAGTTGGATGCAAAAACTACAGAAGCGACCTGGCGTTCAAAGAGGCATGAGCAAGTTGGCTTGGGGCAAAGATTTATCATGAGCAAAATAACAAACACTTATCCAGCACTGGCCCCACTATTTGATATGCATGTAACACTAGATGAACCGCTTATGGTTGGGCTGTGCTATGTTGGCTATCGCATGATCTACGGAGTAAAGAGTGGATATTTTGCCTCAGGTGGGTCAGTTTTACATTACCGTTAACAGCCGAGTTCAATTTAAGTATTTAAATCTAGTTGAGAATAATAATCTTAATGATTTAGATTTGCTTGATCATTATTTTCTTATTACTTGTGGCTCCCGCTAAGCTCATATTCCCTTCAGCGGCTTTTTCTATATGCGAACTCCACCAGTTCATCACCTCCCTGCGTGCTTCTATATACTCAGCGCGATTATAAGCTGCTCTTACTTCGTTTTTGTCAACGTGGGCTAAGCAGACTTCAATTAAATCTGAATCAAGTCCTTGCTCGTTTAAAGTGGTGCTAGCTAGAGACCTTAATCCGTGGGCTACCAATATCCCTTTGTAACCCATGCGCTTCAGTGCCATGTTCGCGGTGCTGCTATTGGTTGGTTTGTTGAAGTTCCTGTCACCTGTAAAAATGTACTCAGAACGACCATTTAAGGGCCTTATCTCTTCTAGCAACGCGAGTACTTGAGGTGTCAGAGGTACAGTGTGCGGACGTTTCTTTTTCATTCTTTCAGCTGGGATATTCCATAGGGCAGAGTCTATGTCCATTTCGTCCCACCGAGCTCCTGCAGCTTCGCTTGGCCTAACCATGGTGTGAAGTTGCCACTCTATTAAGCAGCGCGTGGTCAGCTTTATACTGGCTTTGCTGAGATTTCTCATTAAAGCGGGTAGCTGGTCAGGTTTAATTGTCAGCATGTTCTTCTTTTCTGGTGTTTCAAATGCTTTACTAATTCCTGTGAGCGGGTTGTGATGTATTACCCCTGTGTTTGTCGAATAAACCATCACTTCATTTATGCGCTGGCATAGACGCTTTACAGTTTCTAGGCTTTTAGCAGAAATAGGCTTGAGAACATCAATGACTCTAGGTGCGTCCAGTTTATGGATAGGAATGTTGCCTAGTTTAGGAAATAGGTGAAGTTCCAACGAGCGCCATATATCGTTCGCATGGTCAGTGCTTATGGTTGTTTTTTTAACTTCGTGATGTTGCAGTGCTACGTGCCTGAAGGTGTTGTTATTGGCTTTTTCTGAATGTCTTGCCTGGTCGTCTCTATGCTCTTTTGGATCTATATCTTGAGCAAGTAGCCCTCTTGCTTCTGTTTTCTTCTTTCGTGCTTTTGCTAAAGATAAATCAGGATAAGTACCGAAACTTATGTTCGCTCGTTTTTTAGTAAAAGGCCGGGTGTAATTGAATAGCCATAGTTTGGAGCCATTAGGCTTAACTCTAAGCATCAAACCTTCACCGTCTGAAAGGTTGTATTCCTTTTCTTTGGCCTTAGCCTTGCTTATTTGAGTGTCGGATAGTGGGAGGGTTCTACGAGCCATAGTAACACTCTTAGTAACATTAAGGTGATGTTACTAAGAGTGTTACTAAAAGTCATGGATTTTATCGGACACTAATGGACGCTATAGACATAAAAAAACCCGCTAAAGCTTGATTTTAAAGGCTTTGCGGGTCTTATATGGCCCTTAATGGACCTTTGTTTGGTGGAGACGGCGGGGATCGAATGCGCCGTTCACGACTTGTAACTAGCTGTTATTAAAGGAATAAATTAATAGTTGGATTCTGGTGTGCGAATATTGTGCGAATTTAAGATCTATTCTGTACTTTTGGCTGAGTCCTTCAAAGTATTGGTTCGACAGAGTCGAAGCGTAGGGTTTAAATGATCTTTGTTAGACGCCGATTCAGTTCCCCACTTTGAGAAATATCATAATGACTTAAGTGGTAAATACAACCGATTCTCATGAGAGACTAAAGTAGAAAAACCGTATTGTCGATAAAAACTAGCGGCTTGTTTATCAATAGCATCAACTACCATCGTATAAATTGCTATTTCTTGACTGACAGCTAAGGTGCGTTTAATGGCGTCAGCCAAAAGTAGTCTCCCGATACCTTGGCCTTGCGCGTCTTTGCTAACGGCTAGTCTGCCTATTAGAGCTCCAGGAATAGGATGCTTGGGTAATTTTCGTTTGGTTTCTTCAGGTAGCTGATCTAGTTCAATTGATAAGGAGCTTAAAGTGTAATACCCCACAACGGTAGAAGGTTCTTCTGGAAGTGTTGCTATAAAGATCCTGCTAATTCGTCTCTTAATATCTTGTTTAGCTTGTTTCTTAAGGTAATGGTCTAACTGATCATTACCACACTGAAAAGCAGGCCTGTCGTGAGTGTTGTCCAGAGCGCAAATGACAAGGTTTTTGAAATTAGTCATTTTCTGCTTACACGCTCATCATGCTCTTCCAGGGCCGCAGATAACTTATTATTAAATTGAACAGGTGAAGCAAGTGCATTAAAGAAGGTTTCTGAATCTTGGGTATTCAAGCTCATGACTTCATGTTCCTGAATTGTCTTTTCGGCATTGGCCAAAGCGCTACTCAACACGAACTTACTGATGGTTTGACCTTCGAAGCTAGCAGCTCGTTCAAGCATTAGCTTGGCGCTATGTTTTAGACGGAGGTTAATCCTGTCATTTTGAGTTTGTGCTGCGTTGCTCATGGTGTATACCCTGGTAGTCGAGATAGGATAATATTAATGTACGTCAAAACGGTGCCTTTTGTCAATTAGGCTGATTCTGAGTGGGGGGTAGAGAAAAGAAACATACCTGTTGCCTACTATATAAATAGAAACTAATATGTTTCTTAATCTTTAAAAAGCAATATATTTGTTTACAAATTATGAGCTCCTTACTTCAGACAATAAAAAAACGCCGGCTTGCATTATCGTTTAAGCAAAGCGATATGATGTTGCGTTTCGGCATGTCTCGTCAGCAATATCAGCGGTTGGAATCTAAAGGAAACCCGAGGTTGGATACGCTGGAGTTAGTTGCTAAAGGTCTTAATAGCGAGCTAATGCTCATACCTAAAGAAAAATTAAATGCTGTACAAGCAATTCTTGATAGTGAGTCACCCAACGTAGTTGTTCAACACACCGAACGTGGGTCGAAAAGCTTATCAGACGATCCGTGGCAAGGCTTGTTAGGAGATAAGTTATGAGCTTAATTTCCCCCTGCGATCAGGGCAAGAATCTAGAAATACACGAAAATTATTGTGTGGTCACTATGGTTATCATATTTTGTTTTTATGGTAACTACAGGTGTCATATTAAAGGCTGGCAATCGTAAGTGTAGATGTAGTATTTGAAGTATGCTGGCCTTGTTCATTAATGAACAGGCAATAAAAGTGAACAGACATTCAAGAGCCCAGTTTTAAGCGCAAATTAACAAAGTTGTCTTTAAAGCAGTTGAGAATAAGCAATAGTTAAACCAACGGTTTAACTATTTTAGATATTATAAACTCAAGTAATGTCCTTTCATCGTTAGCTATTCTTGTCAGCCTCCTCAAACGAATCCCAGTTATTGCGGAGTTTGTAGTTCTGAGGGTTATTTTTGTCAGGCAAAACGCGGCCGTAGTGGCGATGAATCATTTCAAGGCTACTATGCCCTAATTGGTTGGCCACAAAGCGTTCATCCTCTCCTCCCATCAGTAATAGTGTCGCGTAGGTATGACGTGCTTGGTAGGGTTTTCGATACCCTACGCCAGCAGCAGTTACGGTCGGCTTCCAGGCTTTCTTTCGAATAGCTTGGTCATCCTTCCAACGTTCACCCTTACTGGGATCATGAAACACGAACTCTCCCAAATCTTTTGTGTGCTCGATTTGATTTTCTAGCGCTTCAATCGCCTTTGGTAGAAGTCTAAGGATTCTTCGCTCACCCGTCTTAGTTGATGACTCCACATCTACGGAGATTGAGCGACAAATAGTTGCTGTTCCCTGTTCTAGATTTATGTCGCTCCAGCGCAAGGCGATGACCTCACCTGTTCTTACACCAGTATAAAACTTAAACTGAATCAAATTTTTAACTTGGCCCTCGGCGCAATTAATAATTTTACTGACTTGTGCGCCCGTATAAGGGTTGATTGTTTGTCCATCTTCATCCTTATTTGCCTGGCGTTCGTCGTTAATTTTCTTGGAGTAGTAAAGACTCAGATCAACTTTCTTAACTGGGTTTGCATGCCCGTAATCTTTTTCAATTTCTTTGTACATATTATTTAGTGGGGTGAGTATATTGCGCACAGTTTTCATTTTGACAATTTTAGCGCGCGCTTGCACAAATGCTGCAATACGAGAAGGCTTGAGTTCCATAGTAGGCGTATCACCAAATTCAGTAATTAGCTGCAGTAGCACTTTTTTGTTTGCCTTGTTGGTTGAAGCCGCAAGACGCGGTCCTTCATGGCGTTCATAAAACTCCTCAAGGTTATCCTTGAGGAGTAAATCGCCAGCTGGGTTCTGCACAGCTATCTCAGCTTTTGCTTGCTTAGAATTTGGAAAGAATTCAGTCCAGGAAAACTTACCCTTTTCTATAGATAATAGTATTTCACTGCGCTTACTTGACGCGTATTTCAAGTTATCTTTGACTGGAATACCCAAAGATTGGCGACATTCATGTCCGTTCAGTGAAAATGCTATCTGCAATATTCCGTTTCTATCTGTCACGCCAACAGGCATTTTGTTTACTTTTCTAGCCATTGTTCCATCTCCTGCATGTTGATTAAAATTTTGTTGTAAGCGGCTTTGCAATAGTGTTTGTGCTCCGCGATTAATCCGCGACGACGTTTTAAGTTGAAACCCTCTCGGGTTTCGCCGGTCAGTTCACAATATTGTTTGAGTAATATCCAAGTCATTAAATTGCCTTTATGAACAGTTTATAGATGTGTGTTTATATGCAAGACCTTGTCTGCATGTGGGTATTAGAGCATTGAGTAGGGAGGGGGTTTCTCTCTTATAATGTCGAAAAACGTAACCTTTTAAATTAAATGGAATTCTTTCAAAAATGATGCTTGCCAAACGGTTGACTGGCTTAAATTGCGTGCAATCTTGGGATATCTGACTGGCTTCCAATATTGTTTAACATGAACATCTAAAAGTAGATAAACAACATAACTTAAATATGCTTGTTAAAATAAGTGTTATGGGCTGTTTGGGAGGGGTAATTGAATGTTGATTTATATGTGAATGAGCTTGATTCAGTGTCTGTTATTACATACTGGCTAAGTTCAGTTTTCGGTTATCAAAACTTACTACTGGGCACTGCTTTGTTGGGGTTTATGGAATACATCTTATATATACTTAAAAGACTTTAATCCTAGCTGCTCTGCAACAAAATATTTAGAGAAATCTCGAGTGGTTGCGAGAAAAGACACCATTCGAGAAAGCTGTATAAATACCTCTGAGAGGGTTGCCCTGAATGATACAAACCATTAGCTCAAGGCAATTAGTTATAGATCCCCTTTTTGGGTTATGTGATCAGAATGTAATCCTTCAGTATCGGGTTAAAAACCACGTCAAAATTTGTTATCAGAAACTTAATATCTCCGTAGTATGAAACTTCTAACACTGCACGTATTAAACAAATACTTTCAATAGATAGGAGTGTTAAATCTGTTTGAGTCAAAACAAAATCGTGTTGGAAAATACAACAAAGAATGCAAGAGCGAATTATTCTCTCTCTTGCCCCTGAGTTCTCAGATGCGATAGTAACGGCTTTCCCAAAATGTTCTAAAAGTTCCAAGGGAATATCTTCGGTATAAACTTTGTTCCAAGTTATATTTGCTGCTGCAATTGGTGATTTCATTACTTTTCTACCCATTCTTCCATCTCCTTAATGTTGACCCAGATGCGACCATCAGTGGCTTTGCGGTAATGTTTTCCTTGTGCAACTAGCCCACGCTTGCGTTTCGAATTAAATGAGTCACGGCTCTCACCAGACAACTCACAATACTTTTTAAGAAATACCCAATTCATAGAATTTACCCTTTAATATATAGATATTGATTTATGTTTATATGCATGACCTCGTCTGCATGTAGCTATTAGAGCATCAGATGAACTTGCCTTTTGTAGCTATTAATGACGTATTTCGGCGTTTTTTAAACTTAATAACAGTATGAGGTAGATATAAGGTATAAATCGACTTGACGAGGGTTGTTTATCTTAGATATGGGTTAGAGCAGGGGGAACAAACTTAATCTTGAATCCAATATTTGAGTTTCAAGAAGAGCTCAAAATACGAGATGTTAATGACGATGAGGTCATTGATGCATCTCCGATGACGGGTGTAAAAATAACGTAACCCTTACCACTACAAGTTCTTGTAGTGGACATTCCTTGTTTTGTTTTTCAAACTATTAGAGTTCTAGGACTCAATAATTGAAACAGCAGGGATGTTTACATGACGAAGTTAAAGTGCGCTTATATTATACCTATCACGCTTACTCTTTCACTGGCAGCATGCGGTGGTGGAAGCTCGAGTTCATCTCCCTCAGGAGACGATACAAAAGCTACAGAGCAAGCAAATACAACACAACAAGCAGAAGAAACAAACAACGTTTACAAACTTTTATATATTGAAGATAACAATCCTAACATCCACATAAACTCTATCGGTATAACAGATAATTTTGAAACAAAAATTCTTGAAGGCACTTCCTCTGAAAGCCCCTTAGATGTCTACCCTGGCGAAGATGGATTCACCCTCGGGTGGTCAATTTCAGCTAATGTAGCATTATTCTCTGATAACTTTTTCTTTCTATCTGAAGGTAGCTCTAATACGAGCATATTTGCATTGAATGCAAACCCCATCGCCGAAACATTAGAATCAAGTGCTACATGTAAATACAGCACTGAGCATATAATAACCTGCCACAAACCAGCAACCTTACCTACCTATGCGGCAACCTCAACAACGGACCTCACAGCCTTATTCTCAACCCTGCCGATAACACTAGAAATAAAATCAGAGGTGTGCTCTCTACTCCAAGGTTGTGATTTGGTCAGCATTGGTTATATACGATTTAATTAATTCTCATAAAGGAATATAAGGTGAAACTAAAACTATCGACCTTAGTGATCATGATACTTATTCTGTCTGGTTGCTCAGGTAAACCAACTCGATATGACATTGGCGACAACCAGAGCATGTCATTAGCTATGAAGGTGATGATGATATCAGGTCAAGCTGGGTATTTTAAGGATGTACCCCCAACTGATGCTGATAAAGGGAGTAATGGTATTGATTCTGGATCTCCCATTACATCAGCCTTAATGGGGGCTGACATTTTAACAAATGGCGCGTCCTTACCAAGCAGTTTCCATATCAACTCTTCTGGCTTAGGCGCAATGTTTTTGTTAAATGCATTTATAGGTGGAGATGAGCGTTATATCAATGTGGTACTAAATAAAACGATACACGCTTGGGTACCTAGCGATATTGTGTCATCTAAACGTGAAGCCGAAGAACTCGTATTAAATAGTTATGTTCAGGCTGTTAGAAAGGTTACAGGCGATGAGTTCGACAATATTGAAACGCCGATAAAACGGTATAACGATACAACTTATATAAGTTTTTATACAAATTCAGACGTATACATTGATTCCAAAAATATTTATGCAAAACAAAAGTCTTTGGGCAATAATTTCCCTATTAGAGGAGGGGTTTCTGTTGACCAAAGTAAAACTTGGCTAACAGATGATACCCCTTTCCCTAGTAAGAAACTCTATTATCATATAGTGGGAAGATCTAATATGCTTCCCCTTAAAAGGGATGAGGACATTAATAAAACATATTTTGAAATTGCGAATCACATGCCTTCATGGTTTTACCAGTTTCTTTATGTAGATAAAGTGCCTTTGGTGTTAAATAATCATAAAGTTAATTTATTTGTTATACCAACCTATAGCGCTATTAAAGCGACACCTTAGAGTTAGCCTATCATCTTTGATTTGGGATGATGAACCAACCGGTAGATTAACTGTTATTCTACTCATCATCCCACTCCTGTATTTACAGATATCCTATCTTTATGCAAATTATGAATAAATTTGTGTAGCACTCTATAAAAAGTAGTCTGATATTTGCAGAATAAATAGACAAGTAATAGCAGACCATTTGAATTATCTTTAAATCAATCACGGCATAAAAAACACTTACTTCACTAGCTATTTATTCTGCAAATTCCAGTGGTATTTTGTGTGAGTGGCAGAGTTCATAACGTTAAAACTCATCAACGATAGGCTTTGCGTTTTGTTCTGCAAAACTGACTAGGCTTTTTGACTTTGGTAATCCCAGAGGGTCCCCTGAAAATTGGCCGCTTAATAGCTGTGATTGCAGCTCGTTCAGCCTCTCAATATCCGCACCTGTGCAATCATTCACACCATTTTTACCAAGCAATAATTGGAGTTCTTGTTTAGGGCGAAGGGCACGACTGACGGAACGCATTTTCACGACCAGCTCGCTTTGCTGGCGCAGAAGCCTTAAGGCATGTTCAGCTTCTAAAATCTTATCCAGAGAGTTAACGTTGGCATTATTGAGAGCACGTTTAAAATCATTTTTGGTGAATTGTGCTCCACGCTTAGATATTTCTCGCGCCTTCCAATCACCTTTTTGGCCAGACCTTTTGAGGTAATTACTATTCACGAGACGGCCCCACGTATAGTAATGATAGGGGGTATCTCCGTCATTTACATATTTAAGCATTGGTGTGAGATAGAGAAGCTCGTAAGGCTCAACTTGATTATTACGCTCTGTGCGCCAGTTATCAAAGTCCATTTTTAACGCTTGAAAAGAAGCTGTTGTCTCGCGCTGAATACGCCCCGACCAAGTATGGATTTCTTCATGAAGGTGCAGTTTTGTCGCATTAAGGCTTGAAAACTCGTCGCTTAGCGCTAGGTTTGATATGAGTTGATTAGCTGTATCTAAATTTTGTTCTGACATGATATGCGCCACTTGAAGTTTGGAACTGTCAGAATAATGATTTATCAGCTTTTATAAGTTGTTCTTTTTGTCGTGAATTTCATGCTTTGGGCAATAATCAATTGTTGTTAAATAAGGCCAGAGCAAAAGTACTACTTTGGCCTTAATCATATGTGGAAAGATGACTGGTTTAATTGTTGTTGGAACTGGTTGCTGAGGCTCTGAATTAAAAAGGTATAGTGATAACGCCTGTTGATTCGAAAATTTCATCTAGTGAATCAGCTTCTTCAAAATTAATTTGATAAAGCTTATAGTAATCGTGATCGACGGCCAAACGGTATGGGTCACCTCTCCAACCAAGGTATACGTACGGCGTTGAATATGATCCATAGTTCAGGGTTTGTTGACCTGTAAAAGTGTCATATTTTGCAACATACCCATCAATTGTTTGCACACCATCAAATACTGGCTTCTTGATGAGTGCAACATCAATGGAATCCGCAGAGGTTACAAATGAAAACTTTCCATCATCTATTGTGGTTGTAACCTCAGTGGCTATGTCATACAAAGAAGCGGTCGAATAGTCTGATGCCCATAACTTATTATCACGGTGAAATATAGAAAAATACCTGTCACTGGAGCTCATTATCTCAGTGAGACTCCCTGTTTCTAGGTCACAGGAGTAAACATATGATTCGTTACCAACGCTATTAATTAAGTAGGCGCTATCGTCTGAAATACTAACAATACTTGTCTCGTCAAAAGAAAGAACGGCTCGTTCATGTAAAGATTTATTTATTGTATCAAATTCGAATAAACTATTTGGTGTCGCTATAAATACTGATGTATCAACAGTCAGGAGCCTATAGCCACCATCACCAACATCATACCCACTGGTAAATGTATAACTACCATTAACAAATTCATTAAAAGGCACTTCATACAGCTTCTTTTCAAAAATCACATAATTCACCCCGTTGGCGTTTGGCCCCCATTGAATATTTGATGTTATATCGTATCGACTAGTCACCGATAAGGTTGTTTGATTAAAGATGGCGAGTTTATTGTTGCTATCTATGAATGTGCTATAAGTGTCAGGCGTCGTGTTCGAAACAAAAATACCACCGGTTAACCCTGACACAATTTCGTCAGGTAATGCAGTGAGATTTTGTGGCGTTGAACGGTTGATATTAACGCTGTAGTAATTGTCATCGCCATCATTACATATTCCATTTTCACCGTTATCTTTAAGTAAAATTATATTATGAGCACCATCAAAAATTGTTGTTTTAAATCTTATAGAACAGGTGCCTTCTATGATGTTTGATTCGGCGAGTTTATATGGAGACTCTGATAAAGAATCTGCTCCCCATAAAGTATTCTCATTAATCCACGCTATAGCATGAACAGTGGTACTTCCATCAATAGGTAGGCTTGGAAAGGTGGCGTATTGAACAAATTGTTCAATATTTAGTTTTTGAATTTTATCTGTCGTATTTTGAGGGTTAACAGAGTAAATATCTCGCAGTGATGAGCCGGATGATGGTCTATCAATAAACAGTAGACGCTCAGTGCTAGCGCTGGTTTCAGTAACTAGATTAGCGCTTGATGTGGTGGCTGGTTGAGAGTCTGAACTGCCGCCGCCGCTGCAGGCGGTTATAAATATCGTGAAAATTGGAATAAGTGTACTAATTTTTGCGTTCATTTTATCTTCCTTGCTGTTTCAATTGTTGAGTCCTATAACCCTAACAGTTTGAAAAATAATGCAAGAAATGTCGACTACAAGAACTTGTAGTGTAGGGCGCACGTTATATTTTTATCCACCCTTGAGATGCTCCAATGATAGCTGCGTCATTAACATCTCGAATTTTTAACTTCTCTTTTATCTGTCTTTTATAATAGGAAATACCATCGAGGGATATGTTTAGCTGATCTGCAGCTTGTTTGTCTAGGAGACCAGCCCCTTTTAATTTCAGGTAGGTAATACTTTTATCTGAAAGACCCTTTTCTTGATACATTTCATCGACAGCGCCATTGATGTCGATATGCTGGAAATACATATTTCCCAGGGCTACTACATTTGAGCCTTGTTTTAGTAATAGTTCATCATGGTCTTGCTCGTTTCCAGGAGCACATGTACATAATATGCCAACTATATTAGTGCAATAATAAGGGATTACTAGGCCGTTTGTTGCACCCCAAAGTTTATATAAATTAACCATAACTTTGTCTTTACCCTTGAAGTTGTGTCTCCCCCACAAAAATGGATCCCTGTTCCCATCAATAAAATATTTAAAAACAGGGTCGTAGAAACATAGATCGCTTCTAAATAAGTCTTCAAGGTATGTGTTAAATTGAGTATGTAGCCAGAGGTTACCCGTTAGTGAGAGGCCAATACATTTTGGTAGAGCGAGAACGGTGCAGTTTTTAAACCCCAGGTTATTCAATTGTTGAAAAAGAACTTCAGTAGACTCATCTGGCGACAGACTTTTGAGTTCCTTCTGAAACTCAAATATATTAATATTCATTTCACATCCGTTGTGAACGATTGATTTTATTGGATATATATTATATTTGTTAACGGTTAGGCAATGAAATTATATTGCCAACTTTGTTAAGTAGTCGTTGTTTTAGGCTGTCTATTATCTGCGTTCGATTATTACTTGATGAGTAGTCAAGAGAGATTTATCGGTTTTATCGGGTAGGTCTATGCGCATTATCAGATAAAAAGTTTTCAGTTCTTAACCATATATTAGCAGTCCGTCTACCTGCATTAGCTTTCTTGGATGTTACTGGCTCGTCTATACATGCATCTAACCAGGCAGCGGCATAAGTTTTTAATATTTCTCTTTTCTTGCTGAGTGGGTAGTTGGCTAGTTTCTTTGTTATATAAAGGTAATCACCTCGTGGGCTTGATATCCCCTGCATAGCCAGTTCATCAGTAATATTGAATGCTTCACTAATGTCTTGTTGAGCAGGCTGTAGATCTTTTAATATTTTGAATAATTCATCATTCTGAGTGATCCATAAATCTAAATAACCAGAGACTTGCTCTCTACTAAGTCGGCCTTCTTCAATATCACATATGTCGTGCTCATCAAATGGTTGCATAAAACGTGCTACTCCATCATTGACCATTGCCTCATTAAATTGAGTGCCAGCAAGAACATCAACAAGCGTTATCAACTTTCTTTTATTAAGAATGCTTTGAGGGGGAGGCGATAAAACCGATAAATCTATATTATTTTTATTCAGAACACTGTTAGTGGTACCCGATAAACCCGATAAATCTATATTTTTAGAATTTATCACGTGGGTACCTGCTCGTTTAGCTATTATTCGCTGTTTTAATTTATCTGCGTATTTACCCATCACATTAATCCTCTAAAATATCAGGGTTGATGTAATAGAGTGTTTTTGGTCGAGTAGTTGTTTTCTCGGTCACAGGGTGAAGATAACCAAGCTCACATAAGGTTGTTATTGCTGGATGTATTTCTGAAGCGTTTTTTAAGCCTGACCAGCCCTTATTGTTGAAGTCATTTACCCTGAATGGGTTGTTAAGGCTCTTGAGCTTTGACAATAAAGTTATGGCCCCTTGAGGTGTGTTACTCGCAAGCCCATAAACCCTTCTGGCATGGCTCTCAAGGTACTCGCACCAAGCAATGGCCTTCAATGCAGCATCCCCTGATACGCCATCAACAACACCGTCCTCTATTATGTGAATGATTAGAGCAAGGCTGGCCATTAATGACGGATATTTACTAAGATGCGCTTCTAGGTGATGGCAAGATTCATCTCTCAGTCTAGGAATGAATTCTGAATACCATTCATCAAAAATATGCTGACCTTCTGGGGAAAAACGTAAAACCCTGCTTTCATCATTTTCAGGTATTTCAGCGAGGGTGGTGAATATATTATAAGCTTTACGTTTAGCTTCCTGGTCAGGAGATCTATCGATATGCATGAACTCCCCTATATCAGGAAAAACCATCAGCTGCAGGCGTTGTATCAATCCATCATCACCAGAACCGTCAAACATAGATTTCATATATGCAAGCAATTTACCTGGCTGTATCCCCCCTATTAAGCTAACAATAGAGCTCTCTATATCTATGGTGCCTCGGCCTATACGATCATAAGTAAAACTACCTGTCCCATTCCATGCCTCAAGATAGAAAGCCCTGTCTTGCGCTTTATCTGAACGATCCATAGTGGATAGAAACCCTGATAACTCGTCTCTGTTGATCAATAATCCATTTGGATTTTCAGATAATAGTTCACCCATTTTTTCTATGGTGGCATCATTCACTAGGTACCGTTTTCTTGTCGGTGTAGGCGGAGTGCTTTCATTTGCCTCTTTTAACAGTCGTTCAGCTTCAGCACGGTTGCCAGTTTTTATAGCTTTCCCTGCTTTCTGCTCGGCGTCTTTCTTCTCTAAATCGTTAAGTTTTGCTTCTGTTGTAAAGTGTTTTAAATCCTCCTCATATAATTTCTTAGATTCTCTTTCTAAGTCTTTAAGTGATTTTAGTACATCGTCTAGGGTTGGTGTTTTCAGCATTGACGGCCGGCCAATAATGCATCCCCAAAGGTTAACAACAACCAACCAGTCATCATATTTTTTTGGATGTATTAAGATTTTCTTGCCAATAAGCATTCCTAAAACGACCATTACAGTAACCGCTGCATAATCGATAGGGGCGTTGTTTTTACGCATAGATATGTCTGCAATCCAGTCAATTAGAGGTTCTGGTAATAGGTCTGAATTAAATGGTTCAACAGGCAATAGTCTGTTTTTTATGAGGGTTGGTTTTTGCCAATCAATTGAGGCTGTAACTAGGTCGTGTTTTTCTTGAGGAGGCACGCTGCTAGAGCTTATATATGTAGAAAGCTTAACCATATCCTTAATAGAGCAGTCTAAGGTGTATAAGCTTTCTATCTGTTCTTTAAGCCGTTCGTCCTTTATAGATGCTGTAATCTGAGATGAATTTTTGAACACTGGCAGATCTTTATCATAGCAATACTCAGCAAGATAAATTAATGCATCTTGTGCATCACCAAATAGATAGTTTTCTTCGCTGCTGGCCCATTCGCAAATGCACACTCTATCCCCAGTTTGGGTTGCGTAAGCCAGACCCTTTAAAATTATGCCAGAATTAACGCCTGATATTTGAGTGATGAGCTCGGCTTCTTCAAGCTCTATTATTCCGTTATTTTCCATAGTATATGTCCTGTTAATTAGTTGTGTTGAGTTAACAAGAACTACTGTATGGGTTTTCAACAGGGTCAAAGTTTTATATGGTTGCGTATTAAGGCACTAAATAGACTTTTTATAAGCTGGATTCGTGGTAGGCATTAAATTCAAGGCATTCAATGACAAATATATTGATTAAATATGAATTGTTTTAAGTGTTTATTGCTGTTTTGGTTGGTTTGGTTTGATTTGGGGTGCAAATTAACAACCTGGTATATATCTAAATATCCAGAGCCTAATTATTCATCTCCATCACAATATTAAGTGCATTATCAATCTAGCAAATTGATGGTTTATAGAATTAACTGCTAGATTGATGTTGCTCTTTCAACTTCTGGGTAGCTCCAGACCTTTACGTTTGATATAACTCATTATAAATACTTAGTTATTACCCATAATAGGAGGGGGTTATGCCTGTTTATCTCCTTTGTATTAGATTAGGGGGAAGTATAAATTAATTGAAGTTTTTGTATTTTGACGACATATTTTGTCGTTTTGATTGGTAGGCTATAAGTTGTGAGTCGCTGAGCTGATGCATATTAGAGTAATTACTGTTGGCGAGAGTATTGAAAGCAACAGTATTAATTTGGTGTTTCATGTAACATAACATCTATATGTTATGTTACATGGGATGAGTTATGAGTGTTGGCAAGAGCGGTAGGATAGTTATTGAGATTGAACCTGAACTTAAACAAGAGTTGTATGAAGCATTGTCTAAAGAAAGTAAAAGTTTGAAAAGTTGGTTTCTGGGCAATGTTGAAACGTTCTTAGAGGGGAGGGGACAGTTGGTGATGTCATTTGGAGAAATTTCCACTAAAAGAGGTGATACATCGGATGAAATTTAATCCTGGTAAAACAGCTTTTGGCCGTCATGAAACCTTTGCACTCCGTTATGGCTGGTTATCGAAAGGTATACAGGCTGTACAGAAGAATGCCAATATATTCAAAGACGATGAAGCTACTGTTACGCTTGGAGTTGGTAAGAATATGGTGGCATCAATTCAGTATTGGCTGCGCGCCTGCCAGTTGATGTCAGCTACAGATACTCGGTTGCTACCTATTGGAAATCTCATCTTTGATGAAGAAAGTGGGTTTGACCCGTATCTTGAGGATGAAGCTACTATTTGGTTAGTGCATTGGCTGTTGGCTACTAACGCTGAACTTTCTACTTCCTGGTATTGGTTCTTTAATAAATATCACAAACCAGAATTTACTGCTCAAGAGCTTTCTACAGCACTGAGTGATTGGGTCAAAGAAAATGCTAAGGCAAAGGTTTCTCCTTCAACATTAAAGAATGATGCAGCTCTTATTCCTCGGATGTATAACCAAGTAAAGATAAACTCTCGCGCAGCCATAGAAGAGGCACTTGATTCACCTCTTTCTTTGCTGCGATTGATAAATCAAGGGAGTAGCGCGAAAAGTTACCAGTGCAAACCTATGGCAAGGCCTGGATTACCTGTGTCTATTGTTGGGTTTGCTGTATCACAACTCATGAAAAGTAAAGAGGTTGTGTCTATTCCTGTTGAAGAGCTTATGTATAGCAGAGATGAATATGCCGCGCCAGGTTCTGTCTTTAGGCTTACGGAAAGTGATCTTATAACTAAGCTGGAGTGTTTGATAAATGATAACCCAGGTTGTTATGAAATCCGTGAAACTGCAGGAATACACCAACTCTACCAAATACAAGCTATTGAGCCGGAAACCTGGCTTCAGAAACATTACGCAACTGAGAATTCGGAGGTTGCAGCATGAGTTTAATAGGTAAAATTGGTGTTAATACGCACTATACTCGCTCGATCAACCTTGAGCGTGATGCAAACTCCATTGAGGTTGTTCGAGCATATATACCAACTTCTAGAGCTCTTCGTACTCTTACTAAAGTATCAGAAGCATTCCACGAACAGCAGGCGCCTAGAGCTTGGTCGTTGGTTGGACCTTATGGCTCAGGGAAGTCTTCCTTTTCAGTTTTTTTATCGCACCTCTTGTCTGGCCCGAATGAAGCTACAAGTTGTGAAGCACGAAATATTCTTACAAAAGTAAATGATAGTTTGGGGGAGCAATTCACAGAGGAAACTAAAACCGAAGGTTACTTAAAAGTTTTAATAACCGGTGCACCTGAACCACTAGGAAAACGCATTGTTAAAGGAATGTGTGATGCTGCAGCTAACTATTGGAAAGGGAGTAAGGGTAAAAATCCCAAGATACTAATTCAACTTAAGGACACTCTTACTCAAGAGGCGATATCAACAACAGAAATTGTAAGTTTGATGAAGTCTTTGCAAGAGCAGCTTGAGAAAAAAGGCTGTTCTGGAATTATGCTCATTATAGATGAGCTAGGTAAGTTCTTAGAGTACGAAGCCAGGCATTACGGTGCTAATGACATCTATTTATTACAGGCCTTAGCTGAGCACGCCTGCAAAGGATCAAAAGTAAACTTGTTTTTGTTTGTGCTTTTACATCAGTCATTTGAACAATATGCAAAAGGGCTAGGAGAAAGCCTTAAAAGTGAATGGTCTAAAGTTCAAGGGCGTTTTGAAGAGGTACCTTTTCTAGAGTCTGCAGAGCAAGTACTGAGAGTAGTCTCTGCCGCATTTAATCACAATCTGAATTCGAAAGAAGGTATAACTTTATCGAAAATTACTGATGAAATTATTACGATTCTTGAAGGCCAGAATGCACTGCCTGGGGCTTTAAATCATTCAGAGGCTAGAGAGCTTTTTAGTGGGTGCTATCCGTTACATCCAGTGAGTGCTCTTTTACTGCCATTGCTGTGTCAGAAGGTAGCTCAAAATGAACGAACTTTATTTAGTTACTTAGGAAGCCATGAAGATTTTGGTCTTCACGATATGCTAGTTAAGCTGCAGTGCTTAGGTGATTTTGTCCTACCGCATCATATATATGATTACTTTATTACTAATCAGCCAGCGGTTATGGGGGATTATCTTACGCATCGCAGGTGGGCAGAGGTAGTAACGGCTATAGAGCGGCTGGGTGATGTGGATGAAGATACGGTTAATTTGCTAAAAACCATTGGTATTCTTAATATCATCGGTGGGAAAGGAGGGTTTAAAGCCTCTAGCTCGATTTTGGAGTCCTGCTTTAAAACTAAAGTGCTTTTTGAAAAGGCTATCGAGACTCTTACTAGTCAATCAGTTATTACTTATCGACACTTTAGTGGTGAATACAGAGTATGGCAGGGGAGTGATTTTGATTTAGAAGCGGCAGTACAAGAGGAACTAAACAATTTAGGCAATTTCTCTCTGGCAGATGAGCTAAACAGCGCAAAGTCCATGCTTCCCATTGTCGCGCGTAAATACACTATTAAAAATGGGACACTACGTTACTTTGTGCCTGTTTTTGTTGATGCGCAAAATTACAAATCATTACCTACCGAAGGTGAAGAAGCGAGAATTATTTTCTATCTTGCCTCTGCTCAAGATGATGAAGCGCTTTTTAAGAAAGCAGCCATTAATTATTACTCAAAATTAGATATTGTTGTTCTTTGTCTAAGCGGGATGCAACTTAGGGAGGCAATGTCAGAAACCTTATCTTTAAGCCGGGTTCTTTCAAATAGGCAAGAACTGAATGCCGACCCCGTGGCTAAAAAAGAGTTTGATGATCGGTATACTGCTTCTGAGCAATCTGCGGACTCTCTATTGCAAAATCTTGTGGATAGGCCGGAAGAAAGTGAATGGTACCATTCTAATAAAAAATTAGTTATTAGAAATAAACGCCAGCTTCAACACTCTCTATCATCCGCCCTAGAGTCCGTTTATACAAAGTCGCCACGTATCTATAATGAGTTGGTAAATCGAGATAAACCATCTGCTCAGGCAAATGCTGCAAGAAATAAATTATTGGTTGCGATGCTCGAAAATGCTAAAGAGAAAGATTTAGGCATTGAAAAGTTTCCGGCAGAGAAAGCTATTTATCGTGCGTTGCTATTGGCAACTAAAGTGCATCAACCAAGTGAAGAGCTAAATGGTTGGGGCTTTTCTCAGCCTACGACATTTGAGAATAATGACCATAGTAATATTCGTCATGTATGGGCCAGAATTGATAAGTTTTTGGATAGTACAGAAAAAGAAGCTAAGTCTTTTGCAGATCTAAATGCGGAACTTATAGCCCCTCCTTACGGCGTAAAGGCTGGTGTACTGCCAATTTTATACGTTGCTGTATATATTGTGTACCAGCATGAGCTAGCGTTATATGAAAAGAGGCGTTATGCCCCGTATTTCACTAAAGAGATGCTAGAGCAGTTTGTTAAGCGACCAGACGAGTTTAGCTTTCAGCGTTTCCGTATTTCTGGCATGAGAGCTTCTATATTTAAACAATACTCTCAGGTTATTCATGGTGACAGTGAAGAACGCACTTTGCTTCAGCTGGCAAAGCCGTTAGCAAACTTTATGGGAGGCTTGCCTCAATATACCCAAAAAACACGAAGGGGATTATCAAAGCAGGCTATAGATATCAGAGCTGCATTTAACTTAGCAAAATCTCCTGAGCAACTCCTATTTAGTGCATTACCCAAAGCTTTAGGCTTTGATCAAGCTGCTTTAGATGGTGATGAAAATAAATGTGAAGAATTTTCAGGTAAATTAAAAGAGTCATTACGAGAACTGAATAACGCTTATCAAACAATGCTGGATAGGCAGAAGGAGTTACTATCACAAGCTTTCAATGTCGACATGAAGCTCTCATTAGCAGAACTACGAAAAATTGTTTCTGTAAATTGTCATGGACTTGAAAACTATACAGTGGATAGCCAAGGCTTGAGAGCCTTCGTTATGCATGTTACTAAAAACACTGGGTCAGACAACGATTGGCTGAAGAACGTTTTGATGTTTCTTGGACATAAACCAAGTGATAAATGGCTTGATAGTGATCAGGACACGGCTGAATACCGCTTGAATGATTTGACCCGAAGGATTATTGATCTTGAGAAACTTCGTTTACATGAAAAGGACTGTACGGCCAAAATTGATGGAGATTTTGATGTATATCTCTTACGAAGTGTGAAGAAGGGGGAAGGGTTTCTAGATGAGGTTGTTGCTGTAGATCCTAAAAGTAGCTCCGCACTAAGTGAAGTTAGAGATTCAATAGAAAAAGTATTAACAGGTTTACCTGATGAAGAGCTCAGGCTAGCCGTACTAGCAGAAACAGTTGACTCGTTTTTAAGAACTTATCGCCAGAGCAAAGAAACTAAAACGCCTACAAATAATAGTTCAGAGTCGTTAAAGGGGGTATCCAATGAGTGAATCATTTTCGAAACATATAAATGACCCGAAATATAGGCACGTAGTGGGTATTTCCGGTGGGAAAGATAGTGCTGCATTAGCTATTTATATAAAGGATCATTACCCAGAAATACATGAAAAAGTGGAATACTTCTTCACAGATACAGGAGCCGAACTAAAAGAAATTTATGAGTTTCTAGATAAGCTGGAAGCTTACCTCGGCAAGCCTATTTTACGTTTAGGAAGTGACAAAGGATTTGAAGAATGGCTCAAAATTCATAATGAATACTTACCCTCAGCAAAGCAGCGCTGGTGTACTCAGTCAATGAAAATCAAGCCATTCGAAGCTTTTGTAGGTGATGATGCAGTAATTTCATATGTAGGTATTCGAGCTGATGAGAACCGGGAAGGTTATATCAGTCGAAAAGAGACGATTAAGGCTGTATTTCCTTTTATAGAAGATGGGCTTGTTCGAGCAGATATATTCAGAATGCTTGAAGATACAGTAGGCATACCAGAGTACTACAAGTGGCGCTCTCGCTCTGGTTGCTACTTTTGCTTCTTCCAAAGACAGGATGAGTGGCTTGGCTTAAAGCGTAATCACCCTGAATTGTTCGAAAAGGCAAAAGCTTTTGAGCAGCGAACTCGTGAAAAATTTGATTGGAAAGATGGTGTTATTGATGTTGGTGGTTACGGCTATACCTGGAGTTCCCAGGGTTCTTTAGATGAACTTGTAGCAAAAGCAGAGAAACGAGAAAAAGAACAAGGAATCATCGCTAAGTCATCAGATAGTAGTGGTCGTTGGCAGGATATTTTGAAGGGGCAGGATGATGATGATCCAGAAGATCAAGCTTGTTTGATCTGTTCACTTTAATCATAGTGAAGATTTCTTAACGGGTGTGTTGATATGCAACTCGTTGTTATTAAATAAAAAATGACATTTATATTTTGTGTTTAAGCAGTTGCTTTAATTAATAAATTTTAAGTGTTGACTGCTTTGTAGCTTTATAAACTATCGGTGTATTTATTGGTGTTTACTCTGTCCGATAATAAAGCTCTGATGGTTTTGAGTAAAATATTATCAAGTAAAAAATTGAACCTTGATATGACAACTAGTGGGAGTTTCATGTCATCACTGAAAAGTCTTAACTTAAAGAATGTTTACCGTACAGGTAAAGATGATCTGTATAGTGATTTTTACAAAAAATCACTATCAGTTTCGGTATCGTACGACCGGGCTGTAGGTTATTTCTCTTCGGAGATTCTAGCTATGAGCTTAAAGGGTTTAAGTAAATTAATTCTTTCAAATGGGGATATGAGGTTAATAATAGGTCACCCTCTTTCAAATGATGAATTCGAAGCAGTAAAGCATGGTTTGCTTTTAAAGGAAGTAACCTTAAACCTATCTTCTAAGCTAGAAGAAATATTAATTAATTCTGACAATGCGCACCCCCGACTAGAATTACTTTCTTGGCTAATCGCTTCCGGGAGACTAGAAATTAAATTTGCCTTACGAAGGGCGGGGATGTACCACGAGAAAATTGGAATTTTTAGAGATCAGGACGGTAATGTTGTTGTTTTTCAAGGCTCCGCTAATGAAACTCCACATGGTATGGTCGCCACCCTTAATGCTGAATCAATAAGTGTTTATAAAAGCTGGGATGAGCAAATCTTTTCAGCTTACGGAAATGAGTTTATTAACGGGTTTAATAGACTTTGGCTAAATGAAGAGACTGAAGTGGTAACTTTAGATGTACCGTCAGGAACATACGAAAAAATATCAAATAATGCAAAAGATAAAAGTAGTACCTTTAGCGTAGAAAATGAATTTGAAGAAGAGATTGAGGCACGTGAACGTAATCTCGCTAAGTTAGACCCCTTTATTCCAATTAAAATTGGAAGTAACACATTTAATATATATGACCATCAACGAGAAGCTTTGGCGTCATGGAAGAGCAATAGCTTTAAAGGGATTTTAAAGCTAGCGACTGGATCAGGAAAAACAATCACGTCAATTTATGGTGCAGTGAAAATTTTTGAAGCTAAGAAGCAAAAACAGCAGCAACTATTCTTGATAGTCGCCGTACCTTATGTTGAATTAGCTATTCAGTGGATAGAGAACTTAAGATTATTTGGTATAACTGCCCATGAGTGTTTTGATTCTAAAAGCTCGTGGGCGGAATCATTTGAAAATCAAGTTAATTATTTTAAAGCTGGAGTAAGTGATTTTTGTGCCGCAGTTGTAGTAAATAGAACTCTAGTATCTCCACTTTTTCAATCTTTAGTTTCCTCAATTGATAGTAGTTCCTTAATGATTATTGGCGATGAGTGTCATAATCATGGCTCCAAAAACATTAATGCTGCATTGCCTGCAGCATATTATCGAATGGGACTATCTGCAACCCCTTTTCGAAGTGATGATGACGAAATAGACTCCCCTTTTCCTAATGATGCTAAACAGCGTTTACTTTCTTATTATGGCGATGTTATTGCGACTTATGGCCTAGATGATGCGATACATGATGGGGTATTAACCCCATACGAATATCATATTATTCCTATTTATCTCACCGTTGAAGAACAGGAAAAATATGAAGAACTTTCACATAAAATAACGAAAATTATGCTTAAACGGCAAAGTTCAGGGTTAAGCCAGCAAGATAGGGCGAATCTTACAATATGTTGTGGACAACGAAGCCGTTTACTGGGTTCTGCTCAAAATAAACTGTCAAAACTTTCAGAATTAACAGCCAAAATTAGTGATGACAATAAAAGCCATACACTTTTTTATGCAGGTGAAGGAAAACCGTATGGAGATACTGAGGAAGAAGATATAAAAGTTATTGATAAAGTGTCTAAAGTATTAAATGAAAATGGCTGGAAAACCTCTCAATTTACAGGAGGGGTATCAAGAAGTGAAAGAAAATTTTTGATGTCCGCTTTTAAAGACAAAACCATAGACGCTTTAGTTGCTATGAAGGTACTTGATGAAGGTATTGACGTACCTGCGTGTAAAACTGCCTATATTTTGGCAAGTACCAAAAACCCTCGGCAATATGTGCAGCGCAGAGGAAGAATTTTAAGAAAGTCAGAAAACAAGCACTTATCTACAATCTATGATTTTGTAGTTTTACCGGCAAACGAGGGGCCTGCTTCAAAAAAATTGAAACTATCAGAAGCTGAAAGAATCAATGATTTTGCATTATTGGCAGTAAATAAATTGGAAATAGAACAAATAATTGAGGAGCACGGATTAACTTATGACTTCACATGACGAATTTAAGAAACAGTTATTAGATGCTGAGAAAGAAGCAAATAAGCCTCAAGACAAGTACCATGAAATCGCTAGGAAGTTAGTTAACATCGAGCGGCAGTCTTTTTATGGCGATGAAAGCTCAGTGAAGAGGTTAGGGAAAATTAGAGAAGAAATAAATAGGGCTGTAAAGCAAGGTGGTTCAAATGAAGTTTAGAAAGGTTGAGCTGAAGAACTTTCGCCAGTTTTATGGAGAACAAAGTATAATTTTTTCAACTAGTAAAACCAAAAATATAACATTAATCCATGCTGAGAACGGTACAGGTAAAACAGCATTTCTAAATGCAATACTATGGTGTTTTTATGAGATAACAACCAACAACTTTAAAGACCCGAAAGCCTTACTCAATAAAATTGCAAAAAAAGAGAACGCTAGAAGTTATAGTGTTTCAATTGAATTTGAAGACGATAAAGAAGAAGTCTTTTTAGTCCAAAGAGCCGTTGGGCTGAATGGTCAGGTTTTTAGAGTGTTCAAAGTTATAAATGACTCATATACAGAAGTAGATAAGCCTAATTCATTTATTAATTCAGTAATTCCAAAGGATATGGCAAAGTACTTTTTTTTCCAAGGTGAAGGCATTGGCAAAATGTCTGGTTCTAAAGGTGACTCGGTTGTAAAAACAGCAGTAAGAGAAATATTAGGATTTACTATTGCAGAAATGGCTGTAAGGGACATCCAACAGATTAAAAAAGAATATCAGAGGTCTTTTTCTAATGCAGATAAATCAGGACAGTTATCTAAGCTACAGAATGAGATTATGTCACTTGAAAGTAGCAAAGAAAGAAATCAAGAGAACCTACAAAAGTTTGCCAAAGCTATAAATTTGTATCGTGAAAAGTTGAAGGAAATTGACGACAAATTATCTAACTCTGACAGTGCTGTAATTAAACAAATCCATAACCAAAGGAAGTCTACAGAATCTCAATTAGCAAGAGAGAAAAGCCTTTTATTTAACGCACAAAAAGAAAAAATTTCATTGGTTTCAGAATTTGCTACAACGGTTTTTGGATTTGAATTATCAGGGTTAGCATTAGATTTTATTGATGAAGCGGAATACAAAGGAACTGTCCCTGCCCCATATAATGAGCAATTGGTAACAGATATTTTAAAGGCGAGTACTTGTATTTGTGGTAGTGATATTAATCCAGGCACTGAAGCTTTTAGCCGTATTCAAGATATGCTCAAGCAAGCTGCTGATCCTATGTTAGAAAATAGAATTCGTAAGGCAAGATCGCAATTAACTTCGATTAAAAACGATTCTATAAAGGCTAAAAGTAGATTTTCTAGTAATATTAAAATGCTATCGGACTCTGAAGCTGCCATTAGTAAGCTAAAGAATGATCTTGACGAGTTAAATATTCAAATTAAAGGTGCTGAAAGCCTTGAAGATATCCAAGGTCTCGAAAATGAGAGAAATAGAGCTAGAAATAATTTGATTCAAGATGAAAGGGCATCTGAAAGAGCTGTGATGTTAATTGAAAATGATGACAGGAATCTAACTTTAAAAAAAGGAGAGTTAAGTCGACTTGATACTTTCTCTTCTGAAGTTAAGAAGTTTCAAGATTTGGTGACTTTTTCCGAAAAAGTAGAGCAAGTTCTAAAGTCAACACTTTCTAAGTCTGAGAAAGATGTCGAGTTGAGAATAATTGAAAAAGTTAATAAATACTTAAAACAGTTTGTTAGGCAAGACTATACCGCGAAATTAAACCCTGTCACCTTTGATATTCGTTTAGTTGATACAAAGAATGACATCGTACCTGAGAGTGATGGTCAGGCATTATTATTAAGTTTAACTTTTATTTCTTCACTAATAGAACTATCTAGAGAAAGAAAAAATGCACAAGGGCAGATTTTAACACCAGGTGCGATAGCTCCATTTGTTGTTGATGCACCTTTTGGTGACTTGGATAATAAATACAAAGGACATGTAGCTAAAGCAATTCCTGACTCTGTAGAGCAGGTTGTTTTTCTTTTATCTTCAAGTCATTGGGAAGGCACAGTTGAGCAAAATATAAGAGAGAAAGTTGGTGCCGAATACAATATGGTTTTAGAAGAAACATCTGAAGCTAAGGGTAAAAGTCACGACTCAATAAATATTTTGGATAAAGAGTATGAGACTGTACGTTATGGACAAACTGTAGATCGTACAGTATTGGAAAAGGTAGGTTCTTATGTTTAGTGAAAATATAGATAAACAAGCTTGGAAAAAACTACCGGTAAAGCGTGATAGAAAGCATGAGCCTTTAGTCGATAAGTTATGTTTTGATAAAGATGGAAATAAGGCTATTTTTTTACGGATTAAATATCTAATGGTATTTGCAGCGATGGTCGGTTATTCAAAGGGTAAAAGGCAACCTTTGGGTAGTGATGGAATCTCTATTATTTTAGAAACCTATGGTACTGATCAAAAAGATGCATTTATCTACTTATTAGCACTTATGACAGAAAAAAATGGAACTTGCTTAAAAGATGATAACTTACCTGCTTCAATTACAATCTTTGAAGAGTATTGCAATGCCGGTTTAGAAGAAATTCAATTGTGGCTGGATGAAAACCCTGGAGATCATGTTGGTGTAGATACCTTAGCAAATAAAATATTCGAACAAGTTCTTGTAAATGAAAGATTACAAAACAAGGCTGACAATCCTGAAGAAATTGATGTAGATTTTTAAGGGCGAAATATGATTTTTTATAAGAGTTTATTTGTATAAATCCAGAGTAAACTACATAACTGACTAGTAGAATCTATTTATTTACACTTAATAATAGAGAATGTGGAGCCTTAAAGAATTAGAGCTCTACATGTATTTGTATTTATCTATTAGTGGTGAAGGTTCAAACCTTTCGCCATAATCAAAAAAATCAATATCTTGGTCGCGTAGTTTGATTTTAATTCGTTCTACAAGCATTGGCGTATCTTTACTCCAGTCATCATAGCGCATCAGGCTAACCTTGCCTGATCGCATATGTGCTTTGATAAGATGAATATCATCTATATCTCCATATAACTGTGTTGCACAACCGATATAAACTCTTAACTCGGGGGGGAGGTCTCCCAAATAGTTCTTGTGAAAAGTATAGCTATGACCTTCTTGTATATGCCCACATTGAAGTGTTTTATAAGCCTGATTACAGGCCTCAAATATGATCTCATTAGAGCCCACAGAAAATAATAATTCTTTAGCTTCATCTATAGCAGCATTGTATGAACTGAAAAATGCTTTGATATCACGTTTGAGGCTATCAGGCATCTTAGTTTGAGTTTTACGCTTTTCGAATAAACCAAGTGAAAAATAGACTAAAAGATCTTGTTTTCTAGACTTATGTGCCTCTTCAAACAATGCATCTCCAAAGTGTTTTTTAAGCGCTTCATGGGCTTTAATGTGAGATCCTGCTATACGGCGTAATTGCTCTGAAAATTCGAACTCACTGTTAGCGGGTATTCGTCCAAGTTCTAAAGATGTTTCCCAAAAATCAGTAAATATTTCTATGTGCTTATCAATAAAGTCTTTCTTAAGTGCAGGCTCACGAGTTTTTATTTCTCTCTTAGTCTTTTGTTGCCAATCTCGACGAATATGCTGTCGATCAGATAAAAACTGCTGCTCTTCTAACTTATCCTTAAAAACTAAAAAGATACCCTGTCCAACGGCAATAGCATTCTCATGGAGGCTTGTTTCAATATAGCTACGTATTTCTGATTGAGAATAGTACTTCTGGAAGGTGTTTCTACTGGTGACTATGCCATCTTTGTAAGGTTGGAATTGACTAATTACGCTTTCACCAGCAACCATGACGGACACTACGAGAAGCTTGTTTGAATATTCCCAAGCCCTATTTAGAGTTTCGGTACGTTCTTCTCTGTCTTCAATTACATTTAAGACAAATCCTAAATTCACTATGTCACTGTTAGATAATCCCCCTTCAGGGTTATGTACAGGGTCCCAGCCAGAAATATTAAGGCCGTGTGCTTCTAGCTCCCTTAAGTCGTCACCTTTTCCACACCCATAGTCGAGAATTGACCAATTACCGTCAAAGTAATTATGTTTAGCTAAAATTTGCATCGGCTGTGATAGTTGGTTTCGATCTATTGCCGTTTTATGTCTGTCAATTTCGCCATTAACAGCTATTTGAGACGAGACTTCTTCTGGAGAGGTCTCTGCTTTAGGTTTTATATGGCCTTCTTCATCAATAAAATAGCCTTTGTTAGATATTAATCTTTCCCAATTTTTTTTAAACCCAATAGTTCGAGAATTTTCGTACAGACCTAAGCGTTCGCCTTCCTCAGTAAAGGATTTAAATAAGGTAACTGCCTCATGATTTGAAGGTAAAAATGTTTCTTTTCTGTGAAGAATTGGGGGGTTATCTGATTTTTTATACGATGCTTTTCTTAGGGATAGTTTTGCAAGATCAATTGTGAAGCTTGTATGGAGGCTTGGGTAGGCATAATCAAAAAATGTAGGGTAGTTTAGCAATGCAAGTTTATAGTCTCGTTTGTAGTACTTAACAATATTCCACTCCCCATCTTCTATTTTAAGTGCGCTAGCAATACGGAGTGTAAGATCTGCAAGAATTTCATCTACTTGACCTAATGAACACTGGTGTAGGTAAACGGCATCAGGTAACTTCTTCCCGTGAGTAAGGGAGGTAACTAGACTCTTATATGTAATGAAATCCATGTTCTTTACTATTTATATTATTGATGAAGTTGGAAGGTACTCCTACTGTAGCTAATAGGTAGGCTGTACTCAACTGGGCTAATCAAAATAATCGTAGCTTTACAGTATAGCTAATCGCTAATTCTCGGGAGAAGTGTACACCTAGAATAGTGAAGTATTAATAAACATCATAAAGGTACAGAAATACAACTCACCATTAAGCTTAATAGTAGCTTGCATAATTTCTAGATTATCTATCATTGAGCTTTTAGGAGATGAATGATGGATAATTACCAGGATGATCGAGTCATATGTCCAAACTGTCAAAGACGAGTAGTACCAAGACTGACATTTGAAAACCAGGTGCCCAGAGCTTCGTGGTGCCCTATGTGCGGGAAGAAAGTTGAAGATTTTTTGGATTCTGGCAGTGCTGCGCTAGCTGTATTGGTGTTGATTGGTATTGCTTATTTGTTTATATATTTTTGATAGTCTTTGATGATATATCAGAGGTAAATGGGGCGATACAAACGAATGGTTAACCTAGTAGGTGTAACCACCTTCATTCTTTCTAACCTTATTTGAGTTAATAACCCTTCATTTAAATTCTATCTGTACCGGTAGGGGGTCTCTTGCTTGCATATTTTTCACACCTGGTATCGTGAGGTGCGAAAACCAAATGTTTAGAGAGGGATCATGGATATTACAGACTTTCATATATACAGACGATATCAGTTATTCGAAGGGGTTATTAGGTATACTGCACAAGGACGAAGAATTTACCGCCTTATGTTTAATCAAATAGGTGTGGATATTGATTCTGTTAAAACTTATGCAGAACATAAAGCGAGCGAGGCTCAGTACACAGCTCTTATGCAAAAGCAGTTGTCTGAGATAGACCCAGACAATGATGAGTCAGAGTTGACGATTACTAGGGGAGGGGAGCTAGAATTTACGCCTGTCGGGTGGCTGTTTTATGGAATGCTGTTTGGTAGAGCTATTATTGATATTCGTACGATTAAAACACGAATTCAGTTCGAGAATGCGCTAGATGCTGCTCAGGAAATGATAATTGATTGCTGGATAGACTTTTCTAAGAAATATCCTGGGAAATCATTATTTATTGATAAAATGGCAGCTATCGCACTGGGTGATGATCAAAAAATGGATGACATTGAAGAGAAAATACTCTTGCGTGATTCGGTGAGCCTTTGTTGATTATGTGTCACCGGAAGACGAGTTAAACTTAAAATAGCTGCACTTTTACTATTTCGTTCTTGCGCACCTCTAAATCCAAAATAGCTTCTTTAGAGGAGCGCAACATTTATGCTGTATATGACTTTACAGAAACCCCCTCTCTTCGCGCAAAGCATGCAGACTGAATAATCAGTATTGATGAAATAACATAGGCATCCCTATCTGAGTGTGGGTGTAGGTACTTCATTTTTTTAATAATCATCTCTATCAACAGATCATCATCAAGGGCTCCAGTAAATGGGCAGCGAGGTGATATATCCTTCCATTTTGCATAAATACTAACCGCCTCAGTTATATCCTGTTTGTGAGTCGGCCAGCCTGTTTCTTGTATCCAGCGAGATGTGTCGTAGTCATAGGTTGTGGTTCGGTTTGTCATTGGTTATCTCCTGTTAATTAAGGAATCATGACTTTACCAGTAGAGAGAGAAATGCAAACTGTAACTATTTATGTGAGATAAAGGTTTTTCTGGGTGTGCTAGATGACTTTACCTTAACCGTTTAAAGAGAGTTATTTGCCAATTATTATCCGGAATAACTGTAGTGCTATTAAGTCTAATTTCAGGTGTTAAAAATGAGAATAATGAGATTGAAAGAAGTGATGAAGACAACTGGGCTAGGTCGTTCAACTATTTATAAATACATTTCAGAGGGGCAGTTTCCAGAACAAATATCACTAGGTGCTCGTGCTGTTGGGTGGGTTGATAGTGAAATTGACGAGCGTGGTGTTGGTGACAGGACAGAGGATATTATTTCATTAGAAAAACAAAAGGCCTATTAAGACCTTTTGTTTTTTGTGTACTCATCCCTACATACGTAGGAAAACTGTACTACAGCAAATCAATCTTACCGATCATCCCCACTTTCGTGGGAAAAACTTACTACAGCAAAACATTCTTACCGTTCATCCCTACATACGTAGGAAAATATTACTCTACAGCAAATCAATCTTACCGATCATCCCCACTTTCGTGGGAAAAACTTACTAC
>OJFV01000022.1_pt1 | contig 167871 bp, 144 predicted proteins | sample 1594391 | NCBI WGS metagenome assembly OJFV01 (sample SAMN05416856, study PRJEB24817) | seawater metagenome | isolation source: Sea water | place: Canada:Atlantic | collected 2013-11 | reverse complement strand
GGCAAGGTAGGCCAAAGAAGGAGGTTGTTTATGGAAAATAGATCTGACACCTTTTTTGATTTTTTTAGCGTTGTTTGAAAGAAAGATAAAGACAGGCACTATTTAGTGCCCCCTCTTTAGACTACGTCAACTGATTATGCTATTTCATCTCGTTGCGCATCTTAGTCAGTATCTCAAGCCTTTGTGCATATTGCTCTTGGAATGCTTTGGGGTCGATACCATCGGCCAACTGGGCATATACACGCATTTTATTACCACCATAAATCTTAACTAGGTCTTCATTGGTATAACCTCTTGCCCAAAGGTCATCAGTAACTGCGGCTAAAATTTTCGATAACTCTCCGTTACCTGTCGCACCTTTATCGAAGGCCTTAATCATATAACCACCATCGTCATACATTTTTGCATTTTTCATTGCAAAGTCTACGACGCCTTCGGTTGAGAACATATCATCGGTAGCTATACCTACATGGTCAACACCGACTAGTTTCACATAGTAGTCGATCATATCAGCGGCTTGTTTTGGAGATATATCTTCAGGCCAAACGCCATCCATCATCCATTCGGTAAATGTTGGGGCTACATAACCTCCAGACTTCGCTGCGCGAAGTGCCTCATCATCCGGGATTGCGCGATAACACCCCTTTGGCGTTGCTTCTGATTCATTTTTGTAAAGTCCGGCAGGCACAGAATGTGAATAAATAAATGGTGTCCCTGGATGTTTCTTTTCCATGTAATCCATCGCTTCATTCGCTGTTTTAGAACCAGTATGGCTTAGATCAAGGATAACGTTAAATTTAACCATTTCATCTATAACAGATTGCCCCCATGGAGTTAAACCGATATCACGACCATTATAAGCAGCTAACTGACCCGAGCCTGTACGGAATATATCGTTGTAAGCCAAAATCATACTTGTTAACCCCATATCTTTAAGAATGGCCATACGAGTAACATCTTCTTCAAGAATGGTTGCAGTTTGGCTGTTCCAAAGTACGGCTGTTTTTCTTTCAACATGTGCCTTCTCTATATCTTGATTAGAATGCACTACGATGAAATTATCGGGTTCTTTTGCCATCGCATTACGATGCTTATAATGATGAAAGAGGAAGTCGTCAAAATTATGATCTGCTGCGGTAATGGTATATTCATGCCCTGTAATACCGTTATCACGAGCATCTTTAAAATAGTCCAGAAGCTGTTGATCATCCATCCATCCAGCGCCGTAAGGACTCGCCAACATACCAATGACAATAGTGTCTTGCAGGAAGGATTTGGCCTCATCTGATGCTGACCATGTTTTACTCTCTATACTGGCGTATGCTGTGCCCATGGATAAATATATAGCCATCGCAGCCAATGAAAGTTTTTTAATCATAGTAACCTCTCGATATTGAGTTTAAGCCCATTTAATTTGCGTTTCTAATCTGTCACTCCGGTGAGTGTATTGCCTAATTCTTCATTTCCGTTCTGAATTTCGTTTGTTATAGGTATAGCCTTGCCCTAAGACCAAAAACCCAAGAACTAGGCTCCGATGAAAAAGCAGGGTCTTTTAAATATTGAATATCCGGAGTAATTTGGAAAAAGTCATTTATGTGCATGTTGTAGTACAACTCACTTGTGAATTGAGTTGAGTCATCAACACCGTACGCGTTTTCGAGATTGTCATTTACTTCGCTCCAGTTAACGGCAAAGCCTAAGTTATTTTTTTCTCTCGCCAAACCAAAGTACCCAATACCGACTGTTAGCGACTTGTCGTATAGTGCGACATCACCCTCGGAGAGTCCTCCACGAATAAATGGCATAAGTTGTGTATTAGCGAAATAACTGGCGGAAAAATTAACACCCTGTCCACCATCGGAATTGGTAAGATTATGCTGCGTTCCACCATCAAGATGCCATGCAGTAATGTGAATATTATCGGTATAAATTTGTTCTTGAGATGCGGTCCAACCCAACTCAAAAGTAGTAAAGAGCTTTCCATCACTAAACAAGGTATCAAACCCTTCTAACGGTTCATCAGACTTTCCTTTACCGTCAGCGATTCCTGTCACCACGTAGAAATTTTCATTTAGCATATGACCAAATGCTGCACCCAGAATACCATCATCGGGCAAACCAATGGTCCCGCCACCCGTGCTAAAGGCTAAGTTGACGAACCCATTCCAAGGGCTAGCAAGAGCGTAAACATCAACATAATCCGTAGTATCTAGATACCCCATCATTAATGTGCCTTGTCCATTGCTTACTTTCTTCTTCCAATACAAATTCGTAAGGCGAGCGCCTTGGTCACTATATGCCGGTCCTATCATTCCAGCATAACCAAGTCCATCACCGAGGAAGGACAACTCTTTAGGTGATAGATCTGTATAGGCATGCCGATGTTCAACTTTCCAGGTGACACTGCCAAAATCACTTTGATCAGCACCATTAAAATTCCATGTACCGTAAAATCGCGCAACTCCAGACGTCGCACTATCCTCTCCTCCTTGGGTAGGGTCGGACGCTGATAATGCCAAGACTTGATAGTCCAGACCAAAAGTAAGGTTCTTCTCAGAAGCAAGGCTTTCACGCCAACTTTGTTTTGGTCTGGTATTTTCCTGTATTGTGTTTTCTACCGCGTCCGGACTACCAAAATTGGCCTCAGCTAATGCATTGGCTGAGAGGGCAATAATTGGTAATGGACAAAGTGCTTTATAGCTTGATCTTAATATTCCATTTAAGTATCGAATCGGCATAAAAGTGCCTTCCATTGCGTCTATAGAGTTCGATTTAATTCCTACAGGGTGTACGTAACGTGCTAAGCCCTATATTCTAGTTGTTTCTATATGTGTATTATTTGTTAATTAACCTTAACTTATCATAGCAGTGATTTAGATAGTATGTATGGGTATCATTTTACGACACCATTTTTTATCAACGCATTAGCAGTTAATAGGACCAAAAATCGTGAAGGCTATTTACCAGATATCTGCTGGACAACTGACACCTTTTATTAACACTTTTGTCAAAATTGGTACTCCTATAAATCCTCTTCTTGGAGCAGTCGGACTTTCTCCTAGCGTTCTTGAAAACTCTTCAAAAATGATACCGGAGTACGCGGCATGGCATATGGTCGACATTATCTCCCAAAAAGAAAGCATTGATAATTTAGGGATATTCGTCGCTTCGGTAGAGCGAGAAAGCTGCTTTGATGAACTAGGGATCGAAATGGCGAAATCAACTAATTTGATTTCAGCACTAAGGTGTCTGGTTACTCAGTTGCTCAAATATGCCAACTATCAGAACTATTGGTTAAGTGAAAACACGCGATACATTTTCTTGTGCCGAGTTGGGACACCGGGTATTGATGTGGGTGCATGGCAAATGGAACAGTATGTATTGAGCTATTTCATTTCGTTCATTAAAAGCTATTTGGGAGCCAGTTGGACTCCAGAATTCATTTGCGTACAAGCGCCGGAGTCCATTGATAAACAAAATGCTTTTAAGGATATTAGTGTCAATTACTTGATGCCGCATGGTGCTATAGCAATAGACAAACGTCACTTCAGTCGAGATATCGACCGTTCAATAGTGCATCCGTCATCACATCAGCAGCAATCAGGTAAACAAACGTTAGAACTACTCACTGAGATGATATCCAATCGAGTATTTGAGAAAAATGCAAGCCTTGATAATGTTGCTAGCGCCCTAGGAATAAACCGTAGACAACTTCAAAGAACGCTTGAAACGGAAGGAACCAGTTATCGTGAAATAAAAAGTAAAGCTATGATTCAACTCGCGTGTCAATTACTTCGTGAGTCTTCTCTCTGCATCATTGATATATCTTTAGAACTCGGATATCAAAACCCTAAAAACTTTACGCGAGCATTTAAAGCCGTCACTGGTATCACACCTAGTGAATATAGAGCCATGTGAAAAAAAGGTGTCGAAAAAAACAAAAAATATGTCAGGTCTGAATAGCACTTACTTAAGCGTATTGCCCCGTGATCTCTAGCATGGTTTGGTGCGCAAGTGCATATAATAAGTTGTAGCCTTGATGAAAGGAGGTACGACTGCAATCAGGGTTGGGCTATTTGCGGTTTCAGTTTGGCGAGCACCTTTTTAGACACCTGTGCGCATTCATCATGCTTACCCTTTAAGCCACCATCTCATCTAATGGCTTAGGCTTCGATATGCCAAATCCTTGGCCGAAGTGTATGCCCATTCGGCGGATATCACCAAGAGCATATTGGTCTTCTACGTTGCCGGCGATGGTTTGCTTGCCGGTTAGGTTAGCAATTTTTTGAATGCTTTCGACAATCACTTGTTTAATCGGGTCTTCATGCATCGACTTAATCAAGTCGCCGTCTATTTTAATATAGCTTGCGGGAATCTCAGCTAAATACTGATATCCAGTGCTGGTTTTACCTACCTTATCGATAGCGGTTTTACTACCTAGCTCGTTGATCGTGTTGGCAAAGGCTTTTGCTTGGTCGAAGTGTTCTACGACACTTTGTTCATCGAGTTCAAAGCAGAGTGTTTTCGCTTCAAGGCCAAACTGGTTCAGTTGACGCTTAATAAAGGCGGGTAATTTGGGATTAAGCATGCTTTCTGCGGCGATATTGATAGAGCAGAGTTTACGCCTGTGTTCGAGTTCGTTGTGTTGGGCTAGCCATTGCATGACTTTATAAATGACCGCTTGATCGAATGCTCTGATGATATCGAACCGTTGTGCTATATGAATAAACTGAGATGGCATAAACAGGTTGCCGTCAGTATCTTTAATGCGCGCTAGCACCTCAAAGTAGTCGCCCCAAACAGGGCTGTTGACGGGTCTAATCTGCTGGTAACTGAGCTGAAGACTGTCTCCGCCACGAACGGCCTTTTGTATCATTTGAATTTGCTGTTTTGACTGTTTTAGCTCTGTTTTTCGCTGCTCACGGTGTATGTTGTAGCTATGCACTCGGTTGCGTCCCGCTGCTTTTGCGGCATAGCAGGTGCTATCTGCAATTTTTACCAGCTGTTCAGTGCTTTCACTATGGTGAGTAATAGGGACGAGGCCAATACTGACGCCAATCTTAAAATACTGTTCGTCGTATTTGAATTCGTAAGATGAGATTGCATCACGGATATTTTCTGCTACACGATGAGCTTCTTCGGTTGAGCAGTTTTCTAGAATAGCGGCAAACTCATCGCCACCCACTCGCGCAAAGGCATCTCGTTGACGTATTTTGTCGTTAATAATGCGGCTTATTTGGCGAAGTAATTCGTCCCCTGCGCTGTGTCCACAGTGGTCGTTGACCTCTTTAAACTGATCAAGATCCATATACAGTAACGCATGAGTGGATTCGCGTTGTTGTGCATTGGTTAAACAGCGAGTAAGCCTGCTTTGAAACTCTCGACGGTTAAATAAACCTGTTAAGGGGTCGTGTTTGGCGAGATAGTTGAGTTTCTCTTGAGCTTTAACTCGATCGGTTATATTGCGTGCAATATGAGCTGCACCTAGTCGCTCGCCTTTATTGTTAGTGATGCGGCTGAAGCGAATTTCATAGATGGGAATATCCTCTTCACGTTGGGCTAGAGGCATTTCTACACAAAAATTATCCCGCTCCAGGGCTCGCTCCCAAAGACGTTGATGGATTCGGCGTTCACTTGGAAATGATTCAAGTAGTTCTGGCAACGTGTCGCCAACAGCAATGGCAAACCCGAATATTTGTTTGAACTGTTTTTGATAAGCATTGTTGAATGTAATGACCTTTAGTTGATTATCAAGGGCCAATACTAAATCTTCAGTGCCTTCTAAGACGCCTGCCAAATAATTGCCTAGCTGACTTTGCTCGGCTTTAGCGTTATGCAATTCCGAAATATCCTGAACGGAACCTGAAAGGTGGGTTATTTGTCCATTATTTTGGTGTGCTTTACCGGTAATTCGAACCCAAACCGATTGTTGATCGGCATTTAGCATCGACACTTCAATTGAAAAAGATTCACCTGACATTAAGCAGTGTCGAAATGCGGCTCTGATGCGGGGTTGTTCTTCGTGGAAATAGTAAAGCATGTGCTCTGTGGTGATGTCTTCGCCTTTATCAATAGCAAAAATAGCATATACGCCATCAGTCCAGCTAACTTGATTAGACCCTACATCGAGCTGCCAGCCTCCCATTTTCCCGGCCAATTCGAACTGCTTGGTTAAGGTGTTGTCACCTAGTAAGCGTTGTGCGGCTTCAGAGTTATTGTGAGACCAAGGGGTTATTGGCTGCTGGAAAAATTCTTGGTTGTCATCGGTGGCATCTTTTATGGTGATGGTTCCAGGAAAGAAATAGCCTGTTCTATGGCGGAAAGTCACTCGAATCGTTCTGTCGTTCTGAATCATCTCCCGTTGCTGGATAGGCTTAGGGTAATCAAAAGTCGATGCGGCAAGTGTTTTGAAGTGCTGACCAATAATATCCAGGTTCTTATAGCCAAACCAGCGCTCAGCAAGAGGGCAAAGCTGTACAATGTGATTATCGTCATCGATAATCACCGCTGCGGGCTCGCATGTGTCGCCCTCGCTAGCGTCAAGGTCATCATCGTTACGAATACGGCTGATCTCGTACTTCTTCATAGTATTCATGCCTGCTTGCCTATCTAAAAGCACAACTCATCATCAAGTAAAGATGCTAAATGACGGATAGTCATTGTTAATTAGCGAGAATCTGGTCGTTTTGTGAGCAGTTTCTCAGTAGTTCGCACCGAATGCGTATGATTGGACGCTATGGACATATTTTGCGGTACGATTGTTTACTGTGATTTCAGATTTATTTTGCGATTATTTTTATTGGGTGCTATTTATACCAGATGTTACCGTGAAGTTCATTATCTGGACACGGTGTTATAGAGATTAATATCTCTATTTATAGTAATTAAGCGTAAGAGAGAACGAAAATTCAATGGGTCTAAAAAAAGTTATTCAGCCCGACTATCGAGAGGGTGTAGATCGTAAGCAGCTGAATATATTGCGAGACCGTTTTTTATTGATTAATCAGCGTCGACTTGAGCGCACTCAGCAAGCCCTCTCCCTGCGGCATCAAGCTACACTAGATCTTCTTCCGCTCTTTTTTCAGGTCAATCACCCGTTATTGCCAGGCTATGTATCGCGGGACACGCCCCGTGGAGTAGCGAACTATGTGCCTGAGAAGCTGGTTTTTCAGGCCGCCCAGAGGTTCAGTAAAACCTTCAAGTATAAGCCGGAAAAAAGACTCAAACCCGACATTCTTTCGCTATTTATGATGGGCAGTATTGGCACTATTGCACAATCTGAGAGCAGTGATATTGATATTTGGCTTTGTCACCGTTCAGGTCTAAGTAATGATCAGTTAGCCCTATTGCAACGAAAGGCTGACCTTATTACAGAGTGGGCTGATGCAGGGGGCTTAGAAGTCCATTTCTTTCTGATGGACGCGAATCACTTCAGGCAACGTCAGACTGGAGGTGTCGATAAGGAAAGCAGTGGCTCAGCGCAGCACTTTTTATTGTTGGATGAGTTTTATCGAACCAGTGTGTTAATTGCCGGCTGTTACCCCTTATGGTGGTTGATCCCTGTTTGTGACGAAGATGAATATGATACTTTTTCAGCGCTATTAACTGAAAAACGTTTTATTCGTGAAACAGATGTCATCGATTTTGGTGGCTTAGCGCATATCCCGAAAGAGGAGTTTGTGGGGGCGGGTATGTGGCAGCTATACAAGGGGATTGATGCGCCTTATAAGTCAGTGATTAAGTTGCTGCTAACAGAGCTTTATGCACAAGAACTGCCTGAAAAGTTAAATCTGAGTCTTGAATATAAGCAGGCTATTTATAATGACGAGCTAGATGCTGATGATCTGGACCCCTATGTCATGGTCTATCGTCGATTGGAGGACTACCTAAAAGCGCGTGGTGAGATAGAGCGATTAGAGCTAATTCGTAGAAGTTTTTATCTTAAAGTGGGGAAGAAGCTAACAGGTAAACCTTCGACAAGAACCGGGTCATGGCAGCGCAAAGTAATGATGAATTTGGTTGAGGGCTGGCAGTGGCCAGAGTCATTGCTGCTATCGTTAGATCATCGAAATCGTTGGCGTGTGCCTCAGGTGGTTAAAGAGCGAAAGGCTGTGGTGAGCGAGTTGACCCATAGCTACCGGTTTTTATCGCAGTTTGCCCGAACCCATAGTTTAAAAGTGCATATCAATGCAGATGACATGGCTATTTTGGGGCGAAAACTATACGCCGTTTTTCAACGTAAGGCAGGTAAAGTTGAGCTGATTAACTCGGGAATAGCGCCCTCCTTGCATGAGGATCATTTGGCTTTCCATCACCAAAGTAGCCAACCGCTGTCGGCTGATGCAAATGGCTGGTTGCTATATAGAGAGCTTGACTCATCTACTGACGTTGCTTTTCATCCGGTCTTGAAGCGTTCAACCAGTATTGTTGAGCTTATCGCATGGTGTTACTTCAATGGCATTGTGAGCAGAGGTACACGCCTTAGTTTAATCGCGGGTAAAAGTGCCATGACGATGTTTGAGCTGAAGAATATCATTTCTACCTTTGATCAACTGCGCTCATACCCGTTGCCGCCCGTTCCTCAAAAGATGTTTCGTCAAAACCACTATCCACTTCATACCATCTTGTTTGTTAATGTAGGGGTTGACCCTATGGAAGAGTTAAGCGCTCGTGGAGTACACAAGCTCAGTGATCGAAACGACTCACTAGGGTATAGCTCGTTTAAAGATAACCTAGTAACCACGCTAGATCAGGTGAGTATCAATAGCTGGCATGAGCTATCGGTTCAGCGGTATGAGTTGGGTGACACGTTAATTCAGTGCCTTAAATACTATTTAGCGTGCTTGGTTGAAGTGGGGGGCCACCCTATGCCCAAGCTAGACGTGCGTTGTTTTTGTCCCAATAGAGCCATGGCGATTGCCAAAAGGGTCAATACGTTATTCTCTGATGTTGTAAACGCTTTTTTTAGTGCTAAAGGTATATTGCCCGTTCGCTATATTATCGAAATGGATCGTCGTTTTTTTGTGGTCCAGTTTTTTAATCAGCAGCCAAGATTTACTGGCTTTGAGAGTTTGCCTCTGCTGTTATCCCACCTGGAGCAGGCGCAGTCTTCATATGCACCGGTTGTGGTTGATAACTATGCGCTGTTAGATCAACCGAAATTGAGATTGGTATTTGAGACTTCAAGATCTGGCTCGATTCAGGTCTTCTATCATGTTAAAAACGATGTAGCTGACCTGTATATTGTTGATGAGTATGGTTCGCTATTTTCCTACTTAACGCCATATCACAGCCAGCAATCTCTACTTATCCCGCTCTATCGTTTTTTTACATCTATACTTGAGCGGCGCCAAATGCATCAGTCGATTGAAGCATTTTCTGCAGATTTAGAGTTGGAGTTCTATGAACTCAAAGTAGGTAAGTCACCGATGGAATATACGGTCGACAAAAAGAACCTCTCTCCAGACGCTATTGCGTTGTTTGTTGATGTTCAGGCGATTGGTAATTATGACGGTCAAGGCGAGTTACGGTTTGATATTTATTGTGATCAACAGGAGTTTTCGGTATTGGAGTATGGAGAGCGGTTGATTCCTGCTGTTGCTCATTACATCCGTTCAAAACGCAAGCCCGGAGAGCCCTATCCATGCTATTTGACTGACTTGGGTCTTCCTCAAGGGTTTGATCAGCATGATTATCAAAGCAGCGTCCAGACTGTACAGTATTTACAGTACAAAAAAGCATTAGAGGAGAAGCTCAATCAAGCTTTGATGCAGTTAACCAACTGAGTGGTAAACATTGCGAATGACGCAGGAAATAACGGTGATTTGTTATGATGGATGGAATAGAGTTTCAGGGCGCTAACGGGTATACTGGCCTGATTATTTTCAATGGTGGGCCGCTATGCTGAAGCGTTTTCTCGTTTTGACCCTATTATTAGGATTGAGCTTTGTTATGTTGGCAGGCTGTGGCCAAAAAGGCGCCTTGTACTTACCTGCTCAGAATGGCGAGCCGGCTGCTGAATTAGAAACGGTTGAATCAGGCAGGGTTGGCCCTGATCAAGATAAGCCGATTAAAGCGACACAACAAGACGAGCCTCCCACGACTGATTAAACTGTTTTACGGTGAGTAAATTTGATATACAAGGCCTGAGTTCAATAACTGCAGGTCGATGTTAGCCCTAGAGAGAATCATGGATTATTTTAATTATTTAGATGGCCAGTTGTTTGCCGAAAACGTACCTGTAGAGACGATTGCGTCAGAGTTCGGTACGCCCTGTTATGTCTATTCAAGAGCAACATTTGAGCGGCACTATAAAGCTTATGATAATGCTTTGACAGGCCACCCTCATTTGATTTGTTATGCGGTAAAAGCCAACTCCAATATAGCGGTACTTAATGTATTGGCCAAACTAGGGTCTGGTTTTGATATTGTGTCTATTGGCGAGTTAGAGCGAGTGCTAGCAGCGGGTGGTGAGCCATCTAAGATTGTATTTTCGGGTGTTGGCAAACAGTCACATGAAATGCATCGTGCATTAGAGGTTGGGGTTCATTGCTTTAATATTGAATCTGAAGCGGAGTTATACCGGCTAAATGATGTTGCCGCTGATATGGGGCTTATTGCGCCGATCTCTTTACGGGTTAACCCAGATGTTGATGCGGGAACACACCCCTACATATCGACCGGTCTAAAAGAGAATAAATTTGGTATCGATATCCAGCGCGCGCCTGAGGTTTATGAGTTGGCCAAAGGGCTAAAAAATCTCGAAATAAAAGGAGTGGATTGTCATATCGGTTCGCAGTTGACAGAGGTTCGTCCATTTTTGGATGCGCTGGATCGAGTACTAGTGTTAGTGGATAACCTTAAAGAAAAGGGTATTGAGCTGAAGCACCTCGATCTTGGTGGTGGCTTGGGTGTACGTTACCATCAGGAAACGCCGCCAGAGCCCAGTGAATATGCCCGTGATGTTATTGCTAAGCTGAAAGGCAGAGAGCTTACACTCATTATGGAACCAGGGCGTTCAATTGCGGCTAATGCGGGAATTATGTTAACCCGCGTAGAGTTTTTGAAGTGTACTGAGTATCGCGACTTTGCGGTTATTGATGGTGCTATGAATGACCTTTTGAGACCTGCTCTTTACTCAGCATGGCAAGATATAGTGCCTGTTACGCCAAGAGGCACGGGCGAGAAAAGGCAATATGATTTGGTTGGCCCTGTGTGTGAAACCGGTGATTTTCTAGGTAAAGATCGAGAGATGATACTAGAAGCTGGAGACCTGTTAGCCGTTCGTTCTGCAGGGGCTTATGGTTTTGCAATGAGCTCTAATTACAACAGCCGAAACCGTCCAGCTGAAGTGATGGTTGACGGTGATAAAACACACTTGATTAGGCGTCGTGAGTCGATTGCAGATCAGGTTGCACTAGAAAAGATAATAGCTGAATAATAAGCTACTTGTGCTTAAGTTGTTTAGTACTTAAGCGATTATCCGCAGGGGTAAATAGAAGGTTTAGAGATGTTAATAAAGTTTACTAAAATGCATGGCCTCGGGAATGACTTCATGGTGGTTGATATGATTAGTCAGCATGCGCACTTGAGGGCAGAGCAGGTTAAAAAACTCTCAAACCGCCATTTTGGAATAGGTTTTGATCAGTTGTTGTTGGTAGAGCCTCCTGGCCGACCAGATGTTGATTTTCGTTATCGTATTTTTAATGCCGATGGCAGTGAGGTGGAGCAATGCGGTAACGGAGCACGTTGTTTCGCTCGGTATGTTATTGATAATAAGCTGACCACTAAAGATCGTATTCGAGTAGAAACCAGTAATGGTATTATTGAACTTGAAGTAACGCCAGATGGTCGTGTTATAGTCGATATGGGGCCCCCTATATTAATACCTGAGAACGTTCCGTTTGTGGCAGACAGTATGTCCGCTGAATACGAGATAAACGTGCCCTCGTTGGCTGGCGATAACACCGAGCTGGTAATGGTTAGCGCTGTATCGATGGGTAACCCGCACTGTGTCTTGTTGACCGACGATATTAAAAGCGCGCCGGTAGAAAGGCTTGGTCCACTACTCGAAAGTCATGAGCGCTTTCCTAACAAGGTTAATGTTGGGTTTATGGAAATTATACATCGGCGCTTTGTGCATCTTCGTGTATATGAACGTGGTGTCGGTGAGACAATGGCGTGTGGTACTGGTGCGTGTGCGGCAGTGGTAGCAGGCCAGGTCAGGGGGTTGCTAGATACCAGTGTTGAGGTAAAATTGCCGGGTGGGAATTTACAAGTTGAGTGGCTAGGTGAGGGGCATTCGGTGATGATGAAAGGCCCTGCAACTAAAGTATTTGATGGTCAGGTTCGCGTTTGAGTATTGCTTATTAAAATGGCTAGCGCAGATAATAATTAAAAAGTAATGGTATTGGAGTCGAGTTTCAATGACAGATAAGGTAGTCACTTCTGAAAACCCAAAAGAGATCACTGAGCAACAGGTTGTTGAATATCTCCGAACCCACTCAGATTTTTTCACAGATCATGGGTATCTTCTTAAAGAGATAAAACTTCCTCATCAAAGTGGAAAAGCAATATCCCTGGCAGAGCGACAGGTTCATGTATTTCGAGAGCAACGTGATGACCTTCAGCGCGAGCTTGCAGACCTTATTGATATAGCCAAACAGAACGACCAGTTTTTTGATAAGAGTAAGCGCCTGCTAATGAATTTACTTGAGGCTCAAAGCCTGGATGAAGTGATTATTGTGGTCGAAGATAGTGTGCAGAATGACTTTGGTCTGGAGTTCTGTAGCATGCTGTTGTTTGGTGACCGGGTTGAATATCCGGTTAGCAACGTGCAAATGATCTCTCAAATTGAAGCTGAAACGGTTTTAGGCACGTTAATAGAGAGTAGGCGGGCAGTTTGTGGACGTTTTACTGACGATCAGTTGCAGTGCTTGTTTCCAGAAACCACTACTGCAGTTGCTTCTGCAGCGGTAATACCCTTACGAGGCACTGAGATTTTAGGTATGTTTAGTCTCGGTAGTAAAGGACAAGATTACTTTGAAAGTGGCATGGGCTCGTTATTTTTAACGTATATTAGCGATACCCTGAGTCGTCTATTACCTCCCTTATTACAGCGAGAAAAGGCCGGTTCAAAAGCGGAGAGTGTCGCCTCATTGTTAGATTAAATCGCTCTATTGGCAGGCCCTCAGTAAAAGAGAGGGCTTGCCAAGCTACATCAACAACGCCTCTCTTTTGCATTATCCTTTCTTATTCGTTATTCAAGTGGCATAGCATTCAAACACTTAACTTTGGTCATAAGTTGGTTGTGATTGGGTCTAGCTTTGATACTTGAAGTCTTTTTTAAAGTTTTTTCGCTTGCCTCTATAACGTAGTTGATTCTCTAATCAAAATCTTACGTATTTTGCGTTATTGTCAATGATGCAAAATATAAATTGACATTAGATTAAGGGGAGGTCATTATTTCTGCATCATCGCTTATGAAGAGAAGTGCTTTGAAGCTAAAACACGTTGCAAGTATCAGTGCGGGTTATCCGTTTAGAGGGAAGATTAAAGAGTCCTCTGGCTCGGGTATCGTCGCTGTTCAAATGAAAGATGTATCGCCGGTAACCGGTGTGAACTGGGCTACCTGTATCGAAACCACACTTGAGGGAAAGCGTCAGCCAGACTTTTTAAGTCATGGGGATATCCTGTTTGCCTCACGAGGTTCGCATAACTATGCCGCTTTGGTGGGTGGGAAGTCCGAGCAGGAAGGTGCACTATCAGTTGCGTCGCCCCACTTCTATCAAGTTCGCTGTGAGAGTGAATTAATATTGCCTGAATATTTGGTTTGGTTTTTAAATCAGAAACCTTGCCAGCGATATTTTGAACAAAATGCTGAGGGCTCGCTGACGAAGAGTATTCGTCGTAATGTGTTGGAAGATGCGCCCATTGCTGTTCCGTCGCTAGAAAGGCAACAAATGATTATCGCGTTATCTGAAACGCTAGCAGAAGAGCGGCAGCTGGTAGAAAGATTAATAGATAACGGCGAAACCTTAATGAATAGTATCGCCAAAGACCTACTTAATAAATGTAAAGAATAGACCAGCTCAATAAGCTGTCATTGTCTTAAAAAATACCGACACAAAGGAATACGAACTAAATGAGTGATTTAACGAAACAAGAATTGATAAGCCAGGATGCTATCAACAAGTCGTTGTGGTCTGCGTGCGACACATTTCGAGGCACGATCAGCGCCGATACCTACAAAGATTTTGTGCTAACCATGTTGTTCCTCAAGTACATTTCAGACGTTTGGCAAGACCATTACGACGGTTATAAGGCTGAATATGGCGATGAACCTGAACTGATCGAAGAGATGATGAAGAGCGAGCGCTTCGTTGTGCCTATGGTCGAGTTGAAGAACGATGATGGCGAGGTAATTGATTCGTTTAAGGCGACATTCTATTCCCTATGGGAGCGTCGCCATGAGCCCGGTAATGGACAGCGTATTGATATTTGCCTGCATGAACTTGAAGAAGCAAATGGCACTAAGCTGAAGGATGCCGGTAAAAGCGTGTTTCAGGATATTTCTTTCAATACAGACAAGCTAGGTGAAGAAAAGCAAAAGAACACCATACTGCGCCATCTGCTTGAAGACTTTGCAAACGAAGACATGAACCTACGCCCAAGTCGTGTTGGTTCACTAGATGTGATTGGTAATGCCTATGAATACCTGATCAAAAACTTTGCAGCCAGTGGTGGCCAGAAAGCAGGCGAGTTTTATACCCCTCCTGAAGTCTCAGACTTGATCGCTGAGTTGCTTGACCCTAAGCCAGGCGAGTCTATTTGTGACCCCGCCTGCGGCTCTGGCTCATTGCTAATGAAGTGCGGCAGAAAGATCAAAGAGAAATACGATAGTAAACAGTATGCACTGTATGGCCAGGAAGCGATTGGTTCAACTTGGTCACTCGCCAAAATGAACATGTTCCTACATGGCGAAGATAACCACAAAATTGAGTGGGGCGACACCATTCGCAATCCGAAACTGTTAGATCAAAATGGCCAGCTAGAGCATTTCGATATCGTTACTGCTAACCCACCGTTTTCTCTTGATAAATGGGGGCATGACCAAGCTTCAGACGATAAGTTTGCTCGTTTTCGACGCGGTGTACCGCCGAAGACCAAAGGTGATTATGCCTTTATCCTACACATGATTGAAACGATTAAACCGACGGGCGGCCGTATGGGCGTTGTGGTGCCTCATGGCGTGTTATTTAGAGGTTCAAGTGAAGGAAAAATTAGAACCAAACTGATTGAAGAAAACTTGCTAGATGCCGTGATCGGCCTTCCTGAAAAGTTGTTTTACGGGACTGGTATCCCAGCAGCCATTCTACTCTTCAAACGGTCTAAGTCAGATGATTCCGTTTTATTTATTGATGCAAGTCGAGAGTTTAAGGCGGGTAAAAACCAGAACTTATTAAGTTCAGAAAATATCCAGAAGATTGTTGATACTTATCAGAATCGCGCCACAGTAGATAAGTACGCCTATCTAGCAACTAAGGATGAGATTAAGGAAAACGACTACAACCTCAACATCCCCCGCTATGTGGATACTTTTGAAGAGGAAGAAGAAATTGACTTGATGGAAGTGCGCGCTGAACGTGAGCAGCTTAAAGCTAAATTGAATGAGCTTGAAGGTGAGATGGCGGGATTCCTAAAGGAGTTGGGTTATGGTGCCTAGTGGATGGGACGTTAAGCAGCTCAGCGACCTTGCTACAGTTACTTCAGGAGGCACCCCGAGTCGCAGTAAATTAAATTATTGGGATGGAGATGTTCCATGGGTTAGGACTACTGAGGTACAAAATTGCCATATTTTCCCAAATGATGTGCGAGAGTTCATTTCGTCGGAAGGCTTGAAAAATTCGTCGGCTAAGTTATTTCCGGCAGGAACTATCCTACTAGCGATGATTGGTCAGGGGAAAACACGTGGTCAAGTTGGTTTGTTGAAGTTCGAGGCTGCGACTAACCAGAATTGCGCAGCGATCATTCTTGGAGAGGAGCAGTTTTCAGAGTTTCACTTTAACTACTTACTGAGCCAGTATCAAAATATTAGGAATCTAAGCAACTCAGCAGGCCAAAGTAACTTGAGTGGGGCGCTTGTTAAGTCAATTCGTGTACCGGTTCCTCCTTACTCAGAGCAAAAGAAAATCGCTGAAATACTGTCTACTTGGGACAAGGCGATTACTGCTACTGAACAGTTACTCGCGAATAGCCAAAAGCAAAAGAAAGCGCTTATGCAGCAATTGCTGACGGGAAAGGTGCGTTTACTGGATGATAATGGTAATCGGTTTGAAGGGGATTGGAAGGAGTATCAAATTAATGACCTTGTTAAAGATGTCAAAAGGCCAGTCGTTTGGGATGATGAAGATGAATATCGTCTTCTAAGTGTTAAGCGGCGTTCCGAAGGAGTGGTTCTTCGAGAAGTGCTTCAAGGTAGTCAGATACTGACAAAAAAAATGAAAGTGGCTTCTCAAGGCGATTTCCTTATTTCTAAGATGCAAGTCGTGCACGGTGCTTCAGGCTTGGTTTCCAAAGAGTTTGATGGTTGTCATATTTCGGGTTCCTATATTTGCCTTATACCAAAAAATACTGATGTGCTAAACATGAACTTCTTTGCATGGTTTTCGAAACAGAAGATTATGTACCACAAAGCCTTCTTATGTAGCTATGGGGTCCATATAGAGAAAATGACGTTTAACTTTGGAATGTTTTTAAAGGAGAAAATAACCATTCCATTGTTGGTCAAAGAACAAGAGAAAATTGCTGAAATACTTACGAGTGCAGACGAAGAAATTAATCAGTTGATAAAAAAAATATATCTTTTAAAGCAAGAAAAGAAAGCCTTGATGCAGCAACTGCTGACGGGTAAGCGTCGAGTGAAGGCTTAGGGAATTAATATGAATGATACTCAATCACGACTGGTTAAGGCTGCTCAAAAAGGTGAGTTGCTAGAAGTTGCCTATGAAATGTATAGGGCGGAATGGGATGAACGCAAGACGGTTTCTGATGCGCTTTCTGAAGTTCATAACAAAGGTTTGGTTGATGCCATCAAAGAATATCGAAAGTTAACTCGTGACGATTCGAAACGAGATTTTTTTATGTTAAGGCATGCTCTGGAAGATGCGCTTCCGACGATTAATGCCCCGGTAAGAGAAGTATTGGAGTGTGTCAAACATCTTACTTTGGCGGCTGGTAATGATATGGCGGCCGGAGCTTTAATTTCACCGTTTATTAAATATTGTAAGGCAGATAAAACCAGACCAGATGAAGTGCTTAACTATGCAATTGAAGAGATTGACCAAGAAATAGATTTTGTGACTCCAGCAATTCTGGCTGGATCTAGTCATGACTTAAATGCATTTGTTAGCAAGGCGATTTCCTTATGTGGGGATGATTGTTTGATTACAAAGCGCCGTGCGGTTCACGCTTTAGGTCGGGTAACCTATGAAGGGGATGAAACTCTGGTCTTCCAAGCTTATAAAGCTGTCGTCCTATTAAGTGAAGAACTAACTGATGGTGCTATCTATGCAGAAATTTTAAAAACACTATTTGCATTGAGTCAGGAACATGCAGAGGTCGAAAAAAAGGCTTTATCTATTGTTGATTCGATATCAAAGTTGGTTGATGAGCGGCTAACGCATTCTGCATCGGACATTCTGTTTTTTGAAAGTGATAAGATTACAGACGATATGCTCGAACGCCTTTTGGCAATACTTGTTCATACGTTGCCGAAGAATGGAGGAACAATTGATCATATCGATTATGGGCTTCAGAAAATGGTGCAGAATGGAAAATTTGATCAAGTGGTTTTATTCCTTGAGAAGTTGTTTGAGCAATGTGATTACCAAATTGATGTCACTGTATTTGATAGTTTCGTTCGAGAATTATTTCAAAATAAAGAGGGTTACCTACAGCCATTGTTGACTAAATGGCTACTTGCTAAAAAGGTAAAACTAGGGCGATTCTGTTTTGAAATGTTGAATAGCGTTACTGATAAAGGAATACCTCTCGCAATTGATTCTCCACAGTTAAAAGGTTTAGAAAGCGGTGCTTTTCTATTCTTAGCTAGAAAGGCGTGCGGTTGGTTTTTTATGAGACCTGTGTCTGCAGTGAGCCTTATGCTTTCTAGTATCGAGTTGGCTTCTGAAGATGAGGTTGATCAGATTACTGAAGTAATTTTTGACCCGCTTCTTATCAGTTATCCTGGGTCTATTCGCGACTATTTTGACTCAATCTATGATGACTCAAACTCTATAGTCCAGAGCACGATTGAGGAATTGAGGAAACGTTTAGAGGCTTATCATGAGGGGCTCAAAGCTACTCAGGAAATTAAAGAGTTGTTGCCACCAGAAGTGGATCGGGAAACCTACGCTAGATATCAAAACCGTCTTATGAATGATTCATACAAGGGAGCTCGAAAGTCTTCAATATTCAGCATGATTGCTACTGAATCAGTACTTCTGTATGGAAGGAGTTCTATTCACTATATTTCTCATGGTGACAAAAAAACAAGGCAGGAAACCCCGCTTCAAATGTTTAGCCACTCGGTAGAGTATCCCTCTCTGGAATGCTTGGATCCTCACGGGTTAGACAGTGCCATCCGTAGGTTTCGTATAGAGGGGTGCCGGTCATGAAATTAATCATCCGAGAGTACTTGGCTTCGTTAAGGGAACGAAATGAACTTGACGCTTTGTTGCCTGACTTGTTGTCTCAAATGGGGCTAGATGTTTTTTCTAAACCAGGAATTGGTAATCGACAATATGGTGTGGACGTCGCTGCATTTGGCTCGATTGAAGGCGGCGAAGAAAAGGTCTATTTGTTCTCAGTAAAATCTGGGAATCTAGGGCGTAAGGATTGGAATAGTGGTTCTGTTCAGGACCTTCAACCTTCTCTAGATGAGATCAGAGATGTTTATATTCCTAATTATTTGCCGGTCGCTTACAAAGATAAGCCAATTGAAGTTTGTATTTGCTTTGGCGGTAATTTGAAAGAAGATGTTCGCTTGAATGTTTCTTCTTATGAAGAGAAATATAAAACTGATCTATTAAGCTTTAGTGAGTGGGGCGGCGAGAAGTTATCAGGATATATTGAAAAGTATTTTCTTAAGGAAGAACTTCTGCCAAAAGCTTGTAGGCAATCTCTACGCAAGTCTCTGGCTATGCTTGATGAGCCCGAAACCTCCCTCAGGCATTTTAGGCAACTAGTTCTATTCCTTTGTAATGATACAGATAAATCCCCTAAGGAGGTTTTGACCTCTATCAGACAACTTTATTTGTGTTTGTGGGTGCTTTTTTCTTGGTGTCGAGAAGAAGACAATCTAGAAAGCGCTTATTTGTCTACAGAGTTTGCTTTGTTGCAGTCGTGGCAGACGTCCAAAATAGCATTCGAAAAGTCGGACAAGGTCTCTACCGCTATTCTAGAAACGCTTAGTTCAATACAAATGTTGAATTTACAGGTATCTAGCTTGTTTCTTGAAACTAAAGTTACACCATTCACGGACAAATTATATGCTTTGTCAGCGGCTGTCCGTCCTTCATGTGGAGTCGATGTAAACCTTAAGCTATTTGATATTGTTGGGCGATTGGCTTTGTGTGGCCTGTGGGCTTATTGGTATGTAGCTAAATCTGATGATTCAGATATGGGCAAGGAAATTGTCAAAGCTTTCTCTAAGACTATTGAAAATTACCGTGTAGCAATTAAACAGCTGATTTCTAATAACCCCATTTTATTTACTCCGTATAAAGATGATCAAGCTATTGATGTTGCTCTCGCAGCCTGGTTTTTAGCGTTGGACCGAAATAGCCATGCCGATTTGAATGCGTGGTTAACACAAATGACTCAACAAACATCATATCTCTTTCAAACTAATGGTAAGTACCCTTCAACGATAAGAAACTACAAAGAGCTAATTGAACACCCTCAGAAAGATACGGATGAGTACAGGGTTAGTGTCACCAAAGCGAGCATCTTATACCCCTTATTATCAGCGTTCGCATCGGTACTAAAATTTACTGACCTTCTATCTTTAATGGGATCATTAAAAAGTGAATTCTTGGGGCACTGTAATTGCCAGGCCTGGTTTCTAGACGAAGCTTCGGAGCTGCATTTATACAAAAATGACGATAACCACGGAGGTGTCCTGTCACACCTGACGGTAGATGATGGTGATGCTTTGTTGAATGAGGTTTTTACCGAGTGCAAGAACTCGCCTCATTTCAATGAGTTGAGTGTCATTAAGTATCAGAACTGGCCGATGCTTTTATTAGCATGTCGTCATTACAGGTTACCGTTTCCAATGCATTTTTTGTTAGAGCTCTATGAGCAGATTGAAGGTGAAGAATTTGTTACTGATGGAGAGCAGGAAGAGGAAACAAGTAGCTCGGATGTTAACGTTTGAGGTGGGAGGAATGAAATGAGTTTAGAAGAATTAAAAAAATCCATAATTGCTGAGAGCAATAGAATCGAAGAAGATGCAGAGCATTCCTTTAAAGGACATTTTAATTCTTCTGAATTTTGGTCTCATATTAACTTGGCTTTGGGATTGCCTGCAGCCCTTCTAGGAGCTTTTGCTGGGGGAACATCTGCGGCTGATGGCTCTCAGGCCGCGATTACTGGAACAGCACTTTTAGCCTCAGCGCTTGTAACATGTATGACTTTCCTTAAGCCCTCCGAAAAATCAGACAGTCATAAAAATGCAGGAAGCTTTTACCAAGCATTGAGAAACCAAACAAGATTATTTAGAGAAATAGACCTTGAGTTTGAGGATGATGAGAAAAGCATTAGGAAGCGTTTGCTTGAGTTATCATCGAGACGTGATGAGTTAAATTCAACGATGCCAAGTATTCCTAGGGCTGCGTATGAAAAAGCCAAGAAAGATATTGACTCTGGAAGAGCGCGATACCAAGTAGACAAGGAGAGAATAAAAGATGAGCGTTAATAGTTATTTAACTCAAACTGCAGGCCAAGCGATCATTCGTGAGTCTGAAAAAGAAAGTATTCAGCGATCCATATCAACAATGCAGGCGCGTCTAAATAACTATTTTCCGAATGAATTGAGTCGGCATCTCCTGTTTGGTTCGTATACACGAGGTACAATTTTACCGCGCACTATGGATAGCAATTCAGATATCGACTACATGGTGGTTTTTAGTGATGGAGCCTACAAGCCTCAGACGTACTTGGATAAGCTGCGTCGTTTTGTTAATTACTATTACTCAAGCTCTGAGATATCGCAGTCTCACCCAACAATTGTCCTGTCGTTAAATCACATTAAATTTGAACTTGTCCCTGCAACGAGGTCATTTTTTGGGGGAGTTCAGATACCTGCAAAAAGTTCGGACTACAATGACTGGATATCAACAGACCCGAATGACTTTAATCAAACATTAACTTCCGCAAACCAAACTTATCAGAATATGATTAAACCTATGATTAGGTTGCTAAAATATTGGAATGCCGCAAATAATCGCCCGTTTGAGTCATTTGAACTTGAAAAGATGCTCGCAGAGAGATCGTATTTTTCAGTTGGCGGGCTTCTAGGAAGTGGGCAATTGAAAGACTACTTTCTTGATGCTTTAGGGGGACTACAGGTTGACTTTTTCGCCCCTCAATATAAAAAAGATGCGGTTAATCGGGCGCATCAATTGGTTCAAGAGACGAAGCTCTACCTTAGCCTTGGGTATGAAGATACTGCGCAGCAGAAAGTTCAGCGACTAATACCGCCTGTAGGGTTATTATCTGGGCTCGGGGTGGTTTAATAGCATGGCACGAGTAAAATGTACTAAATATTTACTCCAATTTTTAAAGGCTAGCTTGATTATTTATGGCCTCTTTCACTATACTTCACCTAACACAACCGCCACGCTTAGTACCTTTGTCGTCTCAGACGCCTTGGGCAACGCGCAACCTTGGCGGTTTTTTTATGCCTTCCATTCGGGAGGTAGCCTTTGAGTAACGTTTATCATAAACAAGCACTCACCTTTGAAGATCAGCTAAATCAGTTAGTTAGTAGAGGTCTTGAGGTCCGTGATAGAGATAGCGCTTTGTCTGCGTTGTCATCCATTAGTTACTATCGTTTGAGTGCTTATTGGTTCCCATTTAGGCAGAGAAACACAGACGGCTCTGTTCTCAGTACTTTACAGCCTGGCACGCCATTAGATGAAGTAATTAAGTTGTATGAATTTGATCGACACCTTCGATTGAGCGTGATGGATGCGATTGAGCGCGTAGAAGTGGCAATCCGAACGCAGCTGACCTATCACATGGCGCATGCTTACGGTGCGTTTGCTCATAATGATTCTGGTAATTTCCATCCTAATTTTAGGCATGCTCAGTGGTTAAGTAAGCTAGAGCAAGAAACTGAGCGTTCATCTGATGAGTTTATTCGCCATTATAAGTCTAAATATGAAGGCTTTCCGACAGTGCCTATCTGGATGGTGACAGAGGTCATGAGCTTGGGCTCGTTATCACTTTTCTACAAAGGGCTAAAGAATAATCGGCGGGAATGTGTTGAAGATAAAAAAGCTATCGCTGACCGCTTTAATGTACACCATAAAAGGTTAGCCGAGTGGTTGCATACCTTAACCTATGTTCGAAACGTCTGTGCTCATCATAGCCGCTTGTGGAACCGGGAGTTAGCGATTCGGCCAGATCAAAACCGTGACCCTTCATGGTCAAGACCTATTACACCAAGAAATGACCGAATTTTTTATATTTTACTGATCCTACGGGATCTGCTCCGGTCTACCGGAAATGGTGATGAGTGGGCTGCATCTTTAAATGAATTATTAGCGCCAATTGTCGTTACACCAAAATATCGTATCGCAATGGGAATGCCTGAAAAATGGAGAGAACATCCAATATGGAAATGAGCTACACGCCAAAATTCCAAGAGGAATATAGTGCCAAATTGCCTGCCTTGTCTTTGTTAGTCAATCTAGGTTGGACGTTCCTATCGCCTGAAGAGGCTTTGCAAGCACGTAACAATAAACTAGACGAAGTGGTGTTACGCAATGAACTACATAAACAGCTAGCGAAGCGTCGTTTTACTCATGCGGGGAATGACTATCCGCTTTCGGCTAGCGCGATAGATAATATTATCTCTGAAATTTGTAGCCCAGCCTTGAATGAAGGTTTATTAACGGCAAACGAGAAACTCTATAACCATTTCCTTTACGGCATATCGGTGACCGAGTTTGTGGGTGGTAAGAAGGTTAGTCCGACAATCCCAATTTTTGACTGGAATCGAGTAGATAACAACAGCTTTTTATTTACAGAGGAGTTTAGTGTTACCCGTTCCGGTGGTGCAGGTTCATCGGTTCAGGATAAGCGACGACCAGATATTGTGTGTTTTGTGAATGGTATTCCTTTAGTTGTGATTGAAGCAAAACGACCTGATGGCAATGCTAAGAAAGGCCCAACCATTGAGGAAGGGATTTCACAGAGTATTCGAAACCAACGTCATGATGAGATTCCTTTATTGTTTGTCTATAGCCAGCTGTTGCTTTCTATTAATGGCAAAGAGGGACGATATGGCACCTGTGGTACGCCTTCAAAATTCTGGGCTGCTTGGCGTGAAGAGGACATTAATGATGCCGAAATGCTCTCGGCCAAGAATAAGGACTTAAGTGATAAGCAGAAAGAGGGCTTATTTGGCTATCGTTCCCAAAGTGATCTCGATTGGTATGAAAACTTGGTCAATGGTGGCGAACTGGCTGTAACTGGTCAGGATCAGGTTCTGATTAGTTTGATGTCGCCTGCGCGTTTATTAGAAATGGTGCGGTATTTTACATTGTTCGATAAGAAGGCTGGCAAAATCGTTGCCCGTTATCAGCAAGTATTTGGCATTAAGCGGCTGATTGATCGTATCAATGATAAAAGGCCTGATGGTGGCCGTGAAGGTGGCGTGATATGGCATACGACAGGGTCTGGTAAGTCTTTTACCATGGTATTCTTGAGTAAGGCTTTAATACTGCATCGGTCTCTAAAGCAATGTCGTATTGTCGTCGTCACAGACAGGGTAGACCTTGAAGATCAGCTGAGTAAAACCTTTGCTTCTGGTGGCGAGTTAGCAGGCAAGAAAGACCGAGATGCCGCGATGGCTACGTCAGGTAAGCGCCTAGCGGAGCAAATAGGTCGTGGTAACGAACGGATTATCTTCTCATTAATTCAGAAGTTTAATACCGCGACAAAACTGCCGGAGTGTAAGAATTCGAGTGCCGATATTATTGTCTTAATTGATGAAGGGCACAGAAGCCAGGGTGGTGAAGGAAATATCCGAATGAAGCAGGCTTTGCCGAATGCTTCTTTTGTAGCGTTTACGGGTACGCCACTTTTAAAAGACGATAAGACCATCAATAAGTTTGGGCCAATTGTTCATGCCTATACCATGCAGCGTGCGGTAGAGGACCAGACAGTAACCCCTTTGCTATATGAAGAACGTATCCCAGATCTGGATGTAAATGAACGCGCTATTGATCGCTGGTTTGATCGTATTACCGAAGGCCTTACTGAAGAGCAGCGAACGGACCTTAAGAAGAAGTTTGCCAAGAAAGGGCAGGTGTACGGGGCTGATGATCGTATCCGTTTGATCGCTTTGGATATCGCCAATCATTTTATCAAGAATATTGATGAAGGTTTAAAGGGCCAGTTGGCCTGTGATAGTAAAGCGAACGCAATCAAATATAAAAAGTACCTGGATGAAGCGGGCTTATTTGAATCTGCTGTTGTGATGAGTTCGCCTGATACGCGAGAAGGCAACACGGATATTGACGACAATGCTATGCCAGAGGTTACTAAGTGGTGGAAAGATAATGTAGGAGGCGAAGACGGGCAGGCTTATACGAAACATTTAATAGATCGTTTCGACAAAGACGATTCCCTTCGCATGTTGATCGTTGTCGATAAGCTTCTTACTGGTTTTGATGAGCCTAAAAATACGGTGCTCTATATCGACAAACCTCTCAAGGAGCACAATTTAATTCAGGCAATTGCGCGAGTTAACCGTCTTCACCCTAAAAAGAAATTCGGATTACTAATCGATTACCGAGGCATTTTGTCTGAGTTAGATACAACGATTCAAAAGTATCAGGACTTGGCTTCTCGTACTCAAGGCGGTTACGACATTAATGATATTGAAGGACTCTACAATGCAATGAGTTCTGAATATAAGCGCCTACCAATGCTGCATAAATCATTATGGGCTATTTTCAGTGATGTAAAAAATAAGAATGATATTGAACAGCTACGGCAAGTTTTGGTGCCTAGAACGAAAGAACAAAATGGTGAAATGGTCGATGTTAACTTAAAAGTACGTGAAGACTTTTACGAAGCATTAAGTGAGTTTGCTAGTTGTCTTAAAGTCGCTCTGCAGTCCGCAAGCTTCTTTGAAGATACTAGCTTTACTGATGAGGATCGACGTCATTACAAAGAGACAGTAAAACAGTTTTCAAGCTTGCGTCAGTTAGTGAAACAGGACTCAGGCGAAAGCATTAGCTATGATGAGTATGCTGAACAAGTTAAGAAGCTAATGGATAAACATGTCGTCGGGGTCGAGGTTCGTGAGCCTGAAGGCGTTTATGAAGTAGGTAAAATGGGGCAGCAAGAAGACCCTGATACGTGGAGCGATGATAAAACTCGAAACGAAACGGATATAATTAAAACTCGTGTGACCAAAACAATTGAGCAAGAGTTACAGAATGACCCGTATGCTCAGGAAGCGTTTTCTAAACTGTTACGTGAAGCTATTGAAGAGGCTGAGCAGTTATTTGAACATCCTCTAAAGCAATACATGCTCTTCCAGGAATTTGAGGCGAAGGTAAAAGAAAGAAACCTGGATGAAATACCTGATGTCTTTGATGACAATAAACACGCTCAGGCTTATTTTGGGGTGTTTAAGAAGGCGATGCCTGATGCGCTGTCAGGTAGTGAAGGAGATGCTTCTGAAAAGTGGGTAACGCTTGCATTTACTATTGATGAGATCGTTGAAAATTCGGTCGCTGAAAACTCAATCAACCCGCAAAATATTGAAGCTGATATCCGTAAGAAGGTACTACCCATAGTTTTTAAGGGGTGTAAGGCTGAAGGTGCTGGAATGGACCAGGCAAAAGCGATTGTAGAATTGGTTATTCAGATTACCCGCGTTGGCTTTAGTGGGATTTAATGCGCTGTGAGTGTGTTAATTTCTAAATCAGCTAGGGAGGTTAACTCTCTAAACGTGCCACCCGAAGAAGTCAAAGGCACTACGCTTTGTATAAACTATGGTGATCAGCAAATAAATTTTGTTCGATCCCTTAGGAAGAGCAATGCCAACCGGGTGTTAATCAAAGTACACCCTGATTGCCGTGTTGCCGTGCAAGCTCCAAGTAGTGCTTCAGATCGTGATGTTGTTGGCGCGGTTAAGAAACGCGCTCGCTGGATTCTGACTCAGCTTAAACATTTCAAAGAGCAAATGGCCTATATGACGCCCAGGCAATATGTCAGCGGAGAGGGGCATTATTATCTCGGGAAGCAATATCAGTTGAAGGTACAGGTTGAAACCACGGGGAAGCAGCAAGTTAAACTCTTCAGGGGTGTAATTGTTGTCACCGTTCGCTCTAAATCACCTAAAAAGGTCCGTGAGCTTCTCCTCGCCTGGTATAAAGAAAGAGCAAAAGAAACCTTTCAAAAGAGATTGCCAGAAATGTTACCCAAAACCTTATGGGTGTCTGAGACCCCTCCTATTAGAATTAGAACCATGCAAACGCAATGGGGAAGTTGTTCCCCAAATGGTTGTTTGACCCTTAACCCTCATCTCGTAAAAGCCTCGCGTGATTGTATTGATTATGTGATTTTGCATGAGCTTTGTCATATCGCGGAACATAATCATAGTGAGCGCTTTTACAGGTTAATGAATCAAGTGATGCCTGACTGGAAGGCAGTCAAAGAGAGATTAGATCGGGATGCATCTACAATTTTTAACGGAGTTTAATTTCATTTTCAGTTTGGCAGTTATTTATGTAATAACATTATTCTCAGTGTAGTATGGTCAAAACAGGAACAACACCACTATGATTAAACTCATTACTTTTGATCTCGACAATACGCTATGGAATGCAGACCCTGTATTGGTTAAGGCAGAAAAAGTACTCTACAATTGGCTACAAGCAAACTGCCCTGAGTTGGCTGCTCGTTATAATATGGAAACAATGCGTGACTATAAAACCGCTATTGTGGCTGATAATCCTGCGTTGCTGCATCGGGTTAGTGCGTTGCGCCTTGAAGCATTAAGAAGAGCCATGCTGGATGCAGGCTATGGCAAGTGTGAAGCTGAACTGCAAGCAAAACAGGCATTTGATGTGTTTCATGCGGCTAGGCAACATGTGACTCTATTTGACTATGCCGACGGCTTGCTCGAAGGCCTGAGTCGGCGATATCAGTTGGCGGCGTTAACCAACGGCAATGCAGATGTGTCGATTATTGGTCTAGATCGCTATTTTAATTTTGCCTTGTCTGCGGATGATATTGGTAAGCAAAAGCCACACCCTGAAATGTTTTTAGCTGCACTAGAAAGGGCGGAAGTTAATGCAAGTGAAGTGGTTCATATAGGTGATCATCCCGAACAAGATATTGTCGGCGCTTATACTGCAGGTTTTCATACGATTTGGGTTAATTTTGATGAAAAACCATGGCTCAGTGGTTTAGTGTCTGATGATACAGCGATAGGTGAAGCGCCAGTACCTAGTGCTGTTGCTAACTGTTTGAGTGAAATACCAAAACTGATAGGCCAGATTGAAAACAGCATGATTAAATAGGCTATACTTGAAGGGATAAGTCATCCTCTATAAATAACAATAAGTGGGATTAGGTGCTCATGTCAGGATCAAAAACGGCCAGCAGTGATCTAAAGCGATGGAAAGATAAGTGCTTTGCTCAAGCAGAAGAGCTAGAGCAGCAGGAAAAATCTTTCGAGGATCATGTCGATCTTTTACAGCGCCTCCTTGTCAGGGTCAGTCTAGCCGCAGATGGCTTGAATGAAGACTTGGACAATGAGTTATCCTCACTTCGAGATCAGTTGAGAAAAGGCTCTCCCAGTAAGACTGAATTAGCTAGCCGACTAGGGAAAGTTGAAACCGCTGTATTGGCGCTAGATGAACAGAAGTCAGAGCGTACAGAAAAGCTACTAGATGCGCTTGAAAGCTTGGTAGAACAGTTACTAGAACTAGAACTAGAGCGAAAGCAGAAAAAGCAACTTAAGCAGTTGTCTAGGGAGATTAAGGGGAAGAAAAACGGTTTAAGAGACTACCCAAATTTGTTAATGCAGTATGCTCATTTGCAAGAGGGGGCCCTGAAACACCAATTTGACATGATGGGTCAAGATAACAAGAGTGGTATTCTTCAGCGATTTTTTGGTTCCAAGCACGCGCCCAACTCCGATCTGGCGGGTGATTCTGAGACATTATCTTCACAAACATCAGAAGACACTAACGTTTCTCTACCAGACTCAGACGCTACGAACCTTGATATAGCACCTGATAGTGTGGAGGGTGAGTTTATGCCCGGTTTTTCTGCTATATCTGGGCATGTGAGTTCTGCGTTGAGTAACTTAATTACGCAGTTGAGCATTCCCCCTACCGCTGAGCCTACCGCTGAGAAAATCCAAAGTACGATTAGTGGTGGTTTGAACTGGTATGAGTTAGGACCCACCATTGATGACGTCGCTAACTTGGTCATTTCGGCTGTCGGAAAAGGCCAAAAAGATTTCGAACTATTTTTACAGAATCTGGATGTTCGGTTGGCTAAACTGCAGGAGTATTTAGCTGAGAGTCAAGCCCAGCAGCTGGATTGGCGTGGTTCGAGTAGTGATCTGGATCGTCAGGTGCGGGATCAAGTTAATAGCATTTCTCAAGAGGTGTTAGAGGCGAATGATATTGACCATCTTAAGGTTTCAGTGACGTCTCATATTGAAACAATTATCGCCTCGATGGATGACTTTGTAGCGACTGAAGACACGCGCATCGAAGAGATGAATAAACAGATGGAGGCAATGCAAAACCGTTTAGTCACGATGGAAACGGAAGCAGGAGAAATTAGAGCTCGGTTAAAAGTCGAAAGGGCCAAGGCGCTCACTGATGTGCTCACGAGCCTTGCTAATCGTGAAGCATATGAAGAGCGGTTTTTGATGGAGTTTGAACGCTGGAAACGTTATCGCCAGCCGGCTGCAATTGTGGTGGCCGATATTGATTTATTCAAACGTGTGAATGATGATTATGGGCACCTAGCGGGTGATAAAGTTATTCAAATCATTGCCAAAGAACTATCGAATCGCATACGAAAAACAGATTTTGTAGCCCGCTATGGCGGTGAGGAGTTTGTGATTATTATGCCCGAAACGACGTTAGAAGATGCAATTCCTGTGATGGAGAAGACGCGTGAAATGATCTCACGTTTACCCTTTCATTTTAGGGATGAGCGTGTTCAGATTACCATGTCGTTTGGTATTGCGCCTTTTCAGGATAAATATACATCTGACGGAATTTTTGAGTTGGCTGATAAAGCTTTATATAAAGCTAAAGAAAATGGCCGCAATCGAGTCGAAATTTCTGAACCTAATAAAGACGCGTAGATACATACTGTATGTTAGGTGTCTACAGTATGGTTAAGTGACTATCTGCGGGTTGGTCATCAATATATTCAGGTAGGATTCTAATTAAGTGTTGAAGTGGTCATCAGTATTATTATGGGTTTTGTGGGTTACTTTCCTGCCGGCAGAGGTTTACGCGGAGGAGGCCAAAACCTTCGCTGATCTTGCAGAAAAACCACATAGTACCATTCAGCCTGTTTACAATGATTTCTTGTCCCCGGAAGAAAAACAGTGGTTGCGAAACAATCCGAATTTAGTCCTTTCTGGCGATATATTTTGGCCGCCTTTCGAGTTTATTGATGATCGCGGTAACTATGCCGGAATGGTTCGTGATGTTATAGCGTTAATAGAAAAAAAATTGGGCTATCGTTTTGATATCGACCATAAAGATAGCTGGAATGAAACCCTTGATAGCCTGATCGACCGTGAGATTGGCGGCATTACGGCCATTGCCAAAACGCCTCAACGTGAAGACTACATGTTGTTCTCTGAGCCTTATTTTTCGTTTCCTATCGTATTGGTGATAAGAGAAGGTCTAGGGTTTGTGACTGACCTTCGTGAGCTTGAAGATGAGCGCGTAGGGGTTGTGAAGGGTTATGCCTCCTACGACTATCTGATTATTAATCACCCCGACCTAAATATACAGACGATGAATACTGTTACAGAGGGTTTGCAAGCCCTGTCTGATGGTGATCTTGATGTGTTTGTCAGTAACATTCCTTCTGTCAGTCACTTAATCAAGACGTTAGGCTTATACAATGTTCGATTAACGAGCATTACCCCTTATGTGTATGACTTGCGTGTCGGTATCAATTTGGATTACCCAGAACTCGTGCCCATTATCAATAAGGCGATTGCTAATATTCCTCAAGAAGCATTTGACGAAATCTACAAAGAGTGGATATTCACAGATATGAAGGTGAAGGTCGACTACCGGATTGTACGTCGTATTGGGCTTATTTCTATCTTTGTTATCGGTATTTTCTGGTATTGGAATCGTAAACTATCTAAAGAAGTAAGTGATCGTATAAAGTCTGAAAATGCGTTACGAAACAGCGAGGAACAGTTACGGAAGGCGTCGTATGAGGCCGAACTAATGGCTCGTAAAGCAGATGAAGCGAACCAGGCCAAAAGTATTTTTTTGGCTAATATGTCCCATGAAATACGAACGCCGATGAATGCGGTAATGGGTTATACCGAACTTCTATCCGCGGCGGTGCAGGATAAAAAGCAAAAAAGTTATTTAAGTTCTATTAGGGCGGGAAGCAGAGCTCTGCTGACCCTTATCAACGATATTCTTGACCTCTCAAAAGTAGAGGCGGGCAAGCTCCATATCGAGTATCGCCCTATTTCGATCAGTCCATTATTTGATGAACTTCAGAAAATCTTCACGGCTAAGATCGATAGTAAAAAACTACAGTTTTCAGTTGAGCTATCGAAGACTATCCCTGATGCAGTTATGCTGGATGAAACACGGCTAAGGCAGGTCCTATTTAATTTGGTGGGGAATGCCATCAAGTTCACACATACCGGTACGATTTATGTGAGGGCTATGTCTGAGCCTTCGACCGACGTGAGCAAGGTAAATTTAACGATAGAGGTTGAAGATACCGGGATTGGTATTCCTCACGACCAGCAAGAAAGGATATTTAGAGCCTTTGAACAACAAGAAGGCCAGAGCACGAGAGAGTATGGAGGGACAGGCCTTGGTTTAGCCATTAGCAAAAAACTGGTTGAGATGATGGGAGGCGAGTTATCCATTAAGAGTGAGGCAGGTAAAGGTTCATGCTTTAAGGTCACCATTGGCAATGTCGAGATTGCCAGTGCTGACCAACTAGTCGACAGTGAACTGCCAGATAGTTCCCGGTATCGTTTTGACCCGGCTAAGGTTTTAGTGGCTGATGACGTAGCGCTCAATCGACAGTTGGTTAAAGACCTGCTTGAAGGCACGGATTTTGTTATAAAAGAGGCCTACAACGGAGAGCAAGCAATAACGGTTGCACAGCAGTGGCAGCCTGATCTAATTCTGATGGATATTCGAATGCCGGTGATGGATGGTTATGAAGCAACCTCCAAATTGAAACAAAGTGCAGATACAAAGTCGATTCCCGTAGTTGCATTAACGGCTTCAGTCATGAGTAAGGACGAGCATAAAATAGAAGATGCAGGCTTTGATGGGTACTTAAAGAAACCTGTGAGTGGCAGCGAACTCTATGCCGGAATGGCCGCGTTTCTGCCTCATTCAGTGGTTAGCGAGAGTGCACTCATTGATGGCAATGAGGTGAGAGGTGATCATAGAGCGACTCTTGGTGGCAAGGTATCTACGGTTGGGGCAAACGAAAGCTTACCGTTTTCATACGATCGTAGTGTGCGGCAAGAGGTAAGGGATGTTTTTATTGCCCAGTGGCAGTCGGTGGTTGGCACAGGTGATATTGCTGCAGTGGGGGCTTTTGCAGAAGCGCTGCATAGTGCTTCGGTAGTATCTAATTTACCTATTCTTGAAGTGTATGCGAATGAGTTAAAGGCCGCTGCTGAAGGGTTTGATTTGGATGAAATGCAACGTTTGATGGAGAGCTTTGAAGAAAGGGTAGCAGATTAAGCGCCACCCCATTGAAGTTCCGTTTAACGGTTCACCTTAGATTTAGTTCAAAGGCAGTCATATTGATTGTGTGCGTCAAACGAGACTGAAATCATATCGTAGCCATTGTTTGATAGCTGCTCAATAAGCGAATAGTCAGTTAATACAGTATTACATATAGAGTGAATGCTGGCTTGTAGCTGCTGCTCGATTAATATCTCATTATCTACTTTAAAGTCTAATACCATATATTTTTCAGTGCCGTTTTCATTGTTTGCTATCTGTACAACACTTTCATGCTTTACAAATACAACGGATGATTGGGCAGGGTAAGCGTTGCTGAGTACCGCTTCAAGCTCATCTGCTACTGCTTGAGCGTTAAATGCACCTAATAATAACGCCCCTAAAAGTAGGTTGGCTATACGGGGTTTTGAAAACATGGCGACAACTGAATGAATAAATGACTGTGTTTTCATAGCTACTTCCTTACGCTTAAATATATAAATCAAACTGAATGCTTATGTGTTTAATTATCGCATAAAGTGTCAGAAAGTAACGGTATGTAACAGGCAAGCTGGTCTGATTTTGCAATCGTTCACAAACAGAGTAGTGGGTTGCAGTATTAGATAAACCTCTATATTGGTATAAAACGTCGAACATAATAATCTAATGCAGAGAATAAAGATTGCCTGTAGGATCTACCTAAACCACATTCAATTTGATTAGGTAAGCCAATGGAACCGCTAGTCAAGTCAGCACAACAGTTTGCCACTCAGGCGCATACACAAATAAATCACTTAAGAAAATATACCAAACAGCCTTATCAGGTTCACCTAAAGCAAGTGGCGCATATCGTATCTGAAGTGACCGATGACCCTGAGGTAATCGCCGCTGCCTGGTTACATGATACCGTGGAAGATACACCGGCCACGTTTGAGGATATAGAGCTTAAGTTCGGTTCTAGAGTTTTACAGTTTGTGTTTGATTTGACGGACGTGAGTCGACCCTCTGATGGTAGCCGAGCTCAACGTAAAGCGATAGATCGAGATCACCTTAGTCATGCATCTCCTGCGGCTAAAACAATAAAACTCGCTGATCTAATCGATAATTGTGCTGATATCTGTAAACATGACGAGCGATTTGGTCGTGTGTTTGTAACCGAGATGCAGCAACTATTGCCTCATTTAGCCGATGGCGATGAACGGCTTTTTAAACGAGCAGAGCGCCTTAGTAAAAAATGGGCAGAAAAATGGTCAATACCCCCTTCTGTTGACATTAAATGGACAGCCCCCGCTAATCTTCACGTGACTAATAATTTGTTTTCTAGTCGTAAGTTGCAACGCCTTTTTGGGGAAACATTTTGTGCTCGGGATATTGCTGAGTCGCTTCCGTCTTATGATTGGGATATCCTCGAAAAGGATATGTTAAGTCACCTGAGCGCTAACCCTGTGATAGGCCTCAGAAAATCAGGGTTTGTTTATGGTTATGTTCTATTAGATGAAACGAATACAAAGCCCGCCTGTCTTAAACGGCGCTTTATGGATGCTCAGTTGGTCGATATTGATACCCCGTTGATCAATGTTATTGCCGCCCTTGTACATCATCAGTTTTGCTTTGTGACCAGTATGGGGCAAGTCGCAGGTGTCATTTCTCGCAGTGATATTCAAAAACCCGTTGTGCGTATGTGGCTCTTTGGTTTAATTACCTTAACCGAACAATATCTTGCCGATCAGATAGAGCAGGCATGGCCAAATGATGAGTGGGTTAAGTTTGCCCCTCCTGCACGACTTACAAAAGCAAAAGAACTAAAAGAAGAGCGAGAGAGAAGAGGGCAACAATGTAATTTGCTGGATTGTGTTCAGCTATCAGACAAAGCACTAATTCTTCTTGAAGATGCGGAGCATCTGGAACGGTTTGGGTATAACTCCAAACGAGAAGCTAAAATAGCCATTAAAGAAGTAGAATCTCTACGTAACAACCTCGCGCATGGGCAAGATATAGTCTCTTATGATTGGCCGCAGATTATCCGTATGACATCGAGGGTCAATGAAACGCTGTCTAGTTATTAAATTGCTCTGTAGATATTAGCTCCCTATAATCACCAGAATATTTTTTGATTGAGCAGAAATCACAATGCTATTGATGATGCTGGCATGTTGAAATTGCTAAACCGCTACGTTGTCTGGTTTTCGTTAGCAATAGGGTTACACGCGCTATTGCTGATGATTTTGATGCCGATACTTGAGCCTATCCAGCTGCGATTGCAGTCAGGTCATCAAGCTGTTTCAGTGCAGCTTGCGCGGGTGGCGAGTCGTCAGCCCTCTGCCTCCATACCACCACAGTCAAGCAGCACTGATGGGACTCCTGTGCGGCTACCTGAAAAAAACACTCGTGATTTTAACAAGCGCATTGATAAGCCTCTAGCGAGAGTAGAGGCTCAAGTTACAGTTCACAAACCTGCGCAAAAACAAGCCTCTACAAAACCGCAGATGCTACCGAAACAGGCTAATACAAGCCCACCTAAACCCAGATTAAGTAAGGTGGTGTTAGATAAATCCGTGACGATTAAGCGTATAACTAAGGCTGCTGAGCTCCCAGTGGTTGTCAATGATCAACCGCCCCTCTCTTCGGCTTCGTATCAAGAAAGTGTTGCGAAACCAATAGGGGTTTTGGTGGTTGCTCAACCCTTGTCTGGTAATAATCCGAAATACCCTAGAAGGGCGATTATTCGCAATCAGCAGGGCAGAGTGATGGTTAACTTTCTAGTCGATCAAAACGGGTATGTCGATAACATTGAACTAATAGAAAGTAGTGGTTATGACATGTTAGATGAGTCGGTCATAAGGTTTGCAGAACAAGAGCGGTTTATTCCCGCAATGAAAGATGGCATCTCTATCGCGTCGACTCAATCATTTCTATTCAGGTTTGTACTTGAATGATGATGGCATGATCTTAGTGCTGTAACTCTAACGCTCTGTTCACCGTGACCATAAGGCTCTACCTCGGCCTCGATAGAGAAGTATTGATATAGGTTTTGTTTGGTCAGTACTTCGGCAGGTGTACCCTGCGTGATGACCTTCCCCTCTGCTATTAGTATTAGCTGGTCACAAAAGCGCGATGCCAACTCTAAATCATGGATCGCGGCAATGGCGAGGTGGTTTTCTTCTGTTAGTGTTTTAACCAGATTTAGCACTTCGAGTTGATGGCAGATATCGAGACTAGCAGTGGGCTCGTCCATCAACAGAATGGGCGCTTCTTGTGCGATGGCTCGGGCGATAAATACGCGTTGTCGCTCGCCTCCTGACAGTTGGTTGACGCGACGATCTGCCATCTGAAGCAAGTCGGTTTTCTCCATCGCAAGATTGATCAGTTGGCGATCTCTGTTACTTTCAGACTGAAATGGGCCTAAATGAGGGTTTCTGCCCATGGCAACAATCTCTCTAACACTAAACGCGTAGTTAATCGAGACGTCTTGCGGTACCAGCGATATATGGCGGGCGATGTCTCGCTGCTTATAGTGCTTGAGAGGCTGGCCGGCAAGCGCAACGTGACCTTCTGATGGCGTTATCATGCCCATCAGCAGATTGAGTAAGGTTGATTTACCGGCTCCGTTGGGGCCAATAAGGCCGATAAACTCACCTTTGCCAAAGCATAAGTTAACTTCCTTAATAACCGGTTGTTTGCCATAGCTGAAGCCTAGGTTCGAGCATTCTAGTTGTGTTGTCATCCCATGCGTTCCACTTTATAGCTGTATCGACCAACGTTTTCTAACTAACAGAAACAAGAAAAAGGGCGCGCCCAACATCGCGGTTGCGACACCCAGTGGTATCGCCTTTTCGGGTGTTGCGGTGCGCAGCAACAGGTCTGCTCCGACAAGCGTAATGGCTCCGCCGATGGCCGAGGCGGGTAGTAAGTATCGGTGATGAGGCCCCATCATTAGACGAAGAATATGAGGGACGACTAACCCGATAAAGCCAATGGACCCGCATACCGAGACCGTTGCCCCCACCATCAACGCAGTAATAACCAGCAGCCATCTTCGTGTACTGATCACGTCGATGCCAATTGAGGCCGCATGAACTTCGCCCAGTAAGAGTGCGTCGAGATTGCGAGAGAAAAACAGCTGCATGCCGATACCCATTATTGCGAAAGGTAATAGCAACCATACATGATCCCAGGTGCGGCCATCGAGGCCTCCCATGGTCCAATAGACGATCATGCGGCCGACTTCCCAGTTGTTCAGGGATAACGCGAGAATCAATGATGATGCAGCTGCATTCAACGCGCCTATTGCCACCCCTGCGAGCAACAAAGTACCTGTAGCGGTCTGGCCTCGTTGGCTAGCAATTCGGTAAACCAAAAAAATCGTTAAGCTTGCCCCGATAAATGCAGCTAGGGGTAACGCCCAAACAGATACTGAGGCCAGCCCCAGGTAAAGGGCAATAACCGCGCCTAAGGAGGCACCAGACGATACGCCGAGCACTGAAGGTGAGGCTAAGGGATTACGAAACATCCCCTGCATGACCGCACCGCTAATCGCGAGGCAAGCACCCGCAAGGGCGCCTACCAGTACTCTTGGCATGCGTACATCGATCAAGACACTTTGCATCCATGGTCGTAAGCCTTCAAGGTGTGTGGGCCAACCTAAGGCGTTGCTTAATATTGCTAGCGCTGTCTTCAGCGTAATATCAGATGGGCCATGAAAAATGGCCGCTGTCATGAGTGCCAATAGCGTTAGTAGCATGAGCGAAATAATACGCATAGGTTTGGCCAAAAACGTCATTCAAATACCTCAGGATGTAGCAGTTTTGCTATCTCTTCGATTCCATCCCAACTATATTGTGAAACGGACAGCACCCATGTACCTCGTAAATCATAAACCCGTTGTTGCCGTATTGCGGGGGTGTTTTGCCATGCGGGTCGTGCGGCCAGCCGCTCAGATGGAACTATTTCGCCTTCGGGTGACCAGCCACTCATTAAAACAACATCGGGTTCAAGCCCGATGGCGATCTCCTCACTGATTTTATGTGAACCGGTTATGTTGGTTTCATTGATGACGTTATAGCCACCGGCCATTTCGATCATTTCATTGATCTTAGTGCCTGCTCCGGCGGTGTAACCGTCGAGACTGTAATAAAGCACTCTTGCGCGATCTAGACCATTAACCTTTTGTGTTATCGACTGAGCATTTTTACGTAGTGTTGCGAGTAATGTTGTGGCTTGTTGCTCGCTCCCTGTCACCTTGGCAACAAGCTGAATGTTCTCTTCAATGTCTCTGAAAGAATCGTAATGTCTGAGGCGTACAACGGGCACACTTGAGCTAAGCAGTAAACGAACGGTTTCTGCACGGGTATAAGAGGCGACAAAGACTAAATCTGGCTCTAAAGACAATATTTCTTCGACTTCCCCTTGGATGCGTTTAATCTGCTCAGGGTACCAGTGGGGAATGTTAGACATGCTGGCGATGTCAGAGAGGTGTGTAACGCCTGTGATGCGGTTAGTATCGACTAATACGGACAGTATTTCGTCGGTTCCAAGCGTTATTGAGACAATACGTTGGGGAGGTTCGTTAAGTGAATACTCTTCACCAATCGGGTCGACCAAAATTTTGGGGAATTGCTCCCCTTTAATAATGGTCGGCCGTAATGCGTGATCGTTGAAAATTTCAGCGTGAATATCCAGCTCCATAGTTGCTACTCCACCGATGATAATGGCTAAGACAATCAATATGTGGTGGCTGGATATTCCGAACATAGGTGCTGAGGCCCTTACAAACCGCCCTTAATCGTGATGCCTACCATAGCATTAATGCCCATGGTGCCATAGGTCAGAACTTCTTCGTACTCTTCATCAAGCAGATTGTTTACCCGGCCAAACAGTTCTATATGCTCGTTGAACTGATGCGAAATAGCGGCATTGACTAGGGTGTAGTCTGAAAGGGATACCTGGGTGGTGTTCCAAAAGACATCATATTCGTAGTCATCTTGTTTACCATTATATTGAATACCCGCAGTTAACCGAGTTTTCTGGTTGGATAACAGGTAGCTACTATTGATGCTCGCCAAATGTTTAGGGCGTCGTACTAGCTCATTACCATTTCCGTCGTCCGTATCGGTGTAGGTATAGCTGCCATCAAGACGTAGGTTTTGAGTGGGGTTTAATACCACACTGAGTTCAACACCCTGAATGTCTGAATCAGAAGGGATGTTGGTGGAACTCAACCCCGCGCCAACAATTAGGTCGTCTATATCGGAGTGAAAATAGGTAAGGTCTACATAGCCATCAACCCTATCAAAATGATATTCAGAGCCTATATCCCAAGTTGAATTTTTCTCGGGGCGAAGGTCGGCATTACCTGTGTAAGTAGGCGTGCTGCCGAACAACTGAAACATGGTCGGGTTTTTAATGCCGGTGCCTTTGCTGGTATGAACTCTTACATTATCAACGACCCAGCCGGCGAAGGTCAGACGGTAGGTGTTAGCGTTCTGAAATAAACTGTTGAGGTCGCGTCTGCCCGCGACAGTGACGTAAAATCGGTCACTGATATTAGCGCCGTATTCGAGTACGAAGCCAGACATATCCATTTCCTGATCTGTGGTAGAGAATCCTTTGCTGTAGAAGTCTTCTTCTTCATGCTCTGCGGCGAAGGTGATACGGTGATCAAGATCGTCTTTAGCTACTAGACCGCTGCTCAAAAACAGGTCTGTTTGATACTCGTATTTTTGCTTGTTGCCTTCGCTGGTGTAATTACGAATACCGGCGTTAAAATACTTGTTATCGGTGTCGTTGGCAGAAAACCGATCTTGTGAGTCCATTGGTTGTCCATTAAATCCAATTTCGCAGAAAGCTTACCTGACTGCTGCGTGGTTTTAACGTTTTCATCGGTATCAATAGCGCCCACGCCACCTATGAAACCATCGGTATCTACATCGGCGTTCATGTGACGTAAAACCAAGTCTACAGAAAGGTTATCCAATACATTGATACCGCTTTTAAAGTTGATGGTGGCGTTTTCATAACCATCTTTTTCGGTATTACCACGGGCTTCGCTAGCGGTAGAAATGCCATCAGTATTCAGTAACGTACCGCTTAATGCGTAATGATAGTCATCGGTACCTGCATTGATGCTAAGGGTCTCTTGGTGTGTTGCAAAGCTCCCTCCCTCCAGGGTTACTTTACCATTTAACGGGCCGTCCCCTTTTTTGGTGACAATATTGATTACACCGCCCATGGCATCACTTCCCCAAAGGGCACTTTGTGCGCCTCGGAGTACTTCAACACGCTCAATCTCGAGGTTGAGAAAATTAGCAAAATTATACTCACCGCCATTGGCTACATCGTTAACCTCAATACCATCTATTAGTACGAGGGTCTGGTTGGCTTCTGCGCCACGAATACGAACCTGAGTCGGCGCACCTGCTCCGCCTGACCGGCTAACAGCGACACCGGCTATATCTCTTAGTACATCAGATACCAGACGAACCTGATTCTGTTCAAGGTAGTCTGAATCTAAAACAGTGACAGCACTTCCCGATTCTTCGCGAGCCATTTCAATACGCGATGCACTGATGACTACTTCTCTTGGTTTATGGGTTTCGGTTGGCTCTTCCGCATGGGCCAGAGATGGTAATAATGTGGTGATGGCCGATGCTAAAATTGAGGTCTTAAAAAAAGCTGGATACTGCAAGGTATGCCCCTTAATAATTTTAAAATTTGGAGCTGGAAATGCGTCTTTGCGAACCATGTATAGACAGCAAACTTAGGTCGCTGGATCATGGTATCGCTCGGAGGACAGAATTCAGAGAAGGGGGACCTTTTACCGATTCGTTTCCAGCAACAATAATCTATGTTATTGCCACCGTTACGGAATCCGCCCAGGCAAGCTCCCCGCTTGATGGTAGGTGACGACTCTGACGGCAGGTCTCCTGGCTCACAGGTCGTGGTATTTGGCTCACCTTCCCGGTTTCCCAGTGGTATAAGAGCTCATACTCTCTGCTAACAGTTGCGGGGGCAGCCACGGTTTTTAACCGTGTTCCCTTTGAATCTCAATTAAGAGAACCGTCTTCGGCGGGGATTCTAAACGCAAAGGGGGGTTATATGCAATCATTCAGACGGGCACCCGCCGAGAATGAGCACTTAAATCATCACGATTTCATTGTCAGAGCCGATACCCGAGTTGCTGATCCAGCGGGCTACATCGGCTTGTTTGATGGGGCGGCTAAAATAGTAACCTTGAATCGTGTCGCATCCCATTTTCTGTAGTTGCTTGAGCTGGTTCATGGTTTGTACGGCAGAACTCTGATTTTGCATCAATAGGCTTTCGGTAATTTCGAGCTCTAGTCTTTCTGGCGGGAACTGAGTGTCTTGTAGTACTTTGCGAACGCTAGCGGTCAAGTCAGACTGGTGTAGTCGGTCTTGGAATAACATTCGGTTCTGTGTGAATGCATGGGCCATCTGATTGTTCTCAAAGTAGACTAAACCGACCTGTGTACCTGCATCAGATAAAGGGATAGCCATTGCTGACTGAACTTTGGTGTTGCGTAGATATTCTATAGGGAAAAAACGTTGTTCTGCCCGTACGTCAGCGACCAGTTGTGGGCCTCTAATTCTTTTTACGTAGTTAATGAGTGACTTTGAGAGTGTGAAATCGTGGTATCGGTTTGTGTGCTGACTATTTCAGTGCTTTCATGGCTGCTGAACGAGGGGTAGGCTGGGTTTTCAGTAACTCTTTGAACTCATATTCCAACCCTTGGGTTTTGGCGCGATTACCCCAGTGAAAATATAAGTAGTGTGCACGTTTGATGTAGATGGCGGCAATTTGTTTGCGGTTTTGTGACATCCAGAAACGCGCATAACGTTCGTTTGCCAAAGCTTCGATATGAATGACATGGCTTTCACCTGCGGTTGCGATTGCCGCTTCGAACAAATCCATCGCGTCAAGTGGCTGACTATTGAGTGCAGCCAACTCTGCTTGAATAAGTAGGTACTTATGTAAATAGTTATTAGTGCAGTTGTCGGTATATAGCTTTAATTGTTGTTGATTACCGTGAATGATGGACTGCAACTCATCCCAGTTTTCCAGCGGTGATCTGGAATGGCATTGTAGAAAACTCATCGAACTCAAAAAAAGTGTTTCTGGTACCTTTAACGTACCATGCAAGTTAACAGGTACACTCATGAGCGTATTCTGAGCAATGCTTGCTAAGTCGTTCTGTTGGTCGCTCCAAAATCGACTACAAAGTGAACCGAAATCGTAACCGGCCATAAATACCGGAATATGCTGGTGATCTTTCAGAAATTGTAGTTGATCAAAGGTATAGCCTACATCTTCATCGCAGGTGTTTTGAATCGTCCGACAGAAGGATAGTGCGACATTGAAGAGAGGCGTGCTTTCTTTTTCTAAAAAGGTCAAATACTGGCGGCAGTCTGCTGCGACTTCGGTAAGCGCTCTGCCCTGAATGAAACCATCGGTGATCAAGTAGTATGCAGCATAGCTGGCATAAACCTGATCACCCGCTTCCACGGCACATTCAAACGCACTTTCTAGCCAGTAACGGCTTTTGCTGACAGGGTTCTGCCAGTTATTGATCGAGATCGAAAATAGCAAGTAACTGCGGTTTCGAACGATTAAGTTATCGCACTCCTTTGCTAGTTCAGCGCCGGCAAGCCCGAACTGATAGGCTAGACAGTGATCATTTTTTAAAAATCCGTAAACCAATGCAAAAGAACAGTAGGCAAACGGCGTGATCTCGCTTCGGCCATTTTTAAGGCTATAATTAACGAGATAAATTGAGACTAGGGCGAGTAGGTTTCGTTGGCCAGTGATGTAGCAGGGTGTCCATAAACGCATTAGCAGCCGCATAACCAATAAATGGCGAGGGTTCTCGGTTTCGGTGGTCTCAATAAGGTTTTGAGTGTTTATATCCTCAAACCGAGAGGGGAGCTCTTGTAGTAGTTGGCTTAATTCGTCCGCTTGTTGTTGTGGGTCTCTTGGAATATTGACATTTAGAAGTGTCAGGCCGCTAAGTAGTACGTCAATCGACTCTAAATACTGCCCCCGTAACTCAACCAGATTCATCTTAATAAGCAGCAGCTTTATTTTTTCTTCAATGGATAGTGCATGTTGTTGTAGTTCGTTTATCTGCTGTTCTGATTGTGAGAAACGACGGCAGAGCCCTTCGCACTCCGCAAGCACTAATCCTTGCTCAAAACGCAACTTATGATGTTGGACCCAGATGTCAGGACTATCTAATAGACGAATACTTAATTCAGCATAAAATACTGCAGACTCAAATGCCGTTGCTTTACGAGCTTTTTGTGCAGCACGTAAGCATACCGTGGCAGCACTGAGCCGCCTTTTATCGGGCAGCTGTTCGATACCTGAGTTAAATTGGTTGGCGATATCAAATAGCTGCTCTTGCTGTTGCTCTTCGGTTAGGTGATTAAGTAAGTAGTCGCCAATTTGCAGGTGATGTTGTTGTTGCTTATGGGCAGGCGCTAGGTCGTAGGCGGCTTGTTGTACTCGATCATGGAGAAATTCATAGCTGGAGGTTGGGCTTGATGTTCGTTGGTCACTGTCAGACCATTGGTTCTTAGAAATAATCAGCCCTGATTCCATCGCAGGTACCAAGCGTTGCTTAATATCGGTTTCTGTCAGGCCTTCTTCTGACAGGGCGATGATACGAGTCAGGTTTTGGATGTTGAAACGACTGCCAATACATGCAGCAAACTGTAGTAAGTTTTTGCTTGCAGCGGGAAGGCGGTTGATTCGGCTAACGACCATGTCTACGAGTTGATGATCGGTGACTTTTTTAACTCTGTCCGGTAGTTTGTAGCGCCACTCTCGGCGTTCAGTATCAAAAAACAGCTGCCCGTCTTGATTGAGGGTTTTTAATAGCTGAGTGACATAAAACGGGTTGCCTTGTGTACGACCAAAGATATATCGTGATAGCTTAGCCGCTTGTTGGTTTGTATATTGTAGTGAGTCGCAAATAAGTCGGGTGACTTCGCTACCTTTTAAGGGTTCAAGGTGTATCTGCTTAACATTGGGGGTGTTTTCGCGGATATGTTTAAGCGTATCTATGAGTGGGTGACCACCATATATTTCACTATCTCGGAAGGAACAGATGAGTAAAAGGTGGCAATCGTGCAGTTCAGTGAGTAGTGACTTTACAAAGTCCAGACTAATGGGGTCAGCCCATTGCAGGTCATCAATAAAGATCACCAAGGGATGATCTTTTACTGCAATCACTTTGATAAAGCGCTGTAACAGCCTTAGAAACACTTGCTTTCGGTCGTTGCAGCCTAAGTCGGGTGCTGAGGGCTGTGGTCCAATAATGGTTTCGAGCGCTGGAACCAGCTCGATCAACATACTGGCCTTATTGCCGAGTACACTGATAATTTGATGCCTGAACTCTGCCACCCGAGCTTCTGGCTCTGCTAGTAATTGTTGAATGAGCACTTGCAAACTTTGGGTGATCGCACTGAGTGGTACGTTTTTCTTGAGTGGCTCAAATTTACCGGATATAAAATAACCTCGGCGACTGAGTAAAGGCTTTCGTGTTTCATTTACCAGTGCGGTTTTTCCCATACCTGAAAACCCGCTGACTAACACCAGTTCGGTGAGCCCTGTCGTGGCGGTTTCAAATGCCTGGTTTAAACGCGCAATCTCCTTTGTTCGGCCATATAGATTTTGAGGGATCGATAGTTGCTCATTACGATCATAAGTCCCCATTTCGAAGGCTTCAAATTGCTGAGTCGTTTGCCATTGTTTAAGGCATATTTCTAAATCATGCTTGATGCCTTTGGCCGATTGATAGCGGTCTTCGGAATGCTTAGCGAGTAACTTAGCTAAAATTTCATCAAATAATGAAGGAATGTCTTTGCGCCAGTTAGAAATTTTGGGTGCAGGCTGTGTCAGGTGAGCATGCACTAACTCTAAAGGGTCGTGGGAGTTGAAAGGGCGCTGCCCGCAGAGCATTTCGTAAAGTGTTATTCCCAGTCCGTAGAAATCGGTACGATAGTCGACCACACGATTCAGTCGGCCTGTTTGCTCGGGTGCTACATAGGGGAGGTTACCGCCGAGCAAGGTGGTTTTCATATAGGTCGGTGATTCTTGGGACAGCTTTGAGGCCATGCCAAAATCAATAATTTTAGCTAATCGCTTTTTTTCGTTATAGGCAATGTTATAAGGGTTTATATCTTTGTGTATGACCTGTTGGGAATGAACTTCGATCAGCGCTTTTACAATTTGAAGGGCTATATCCAGAAAGGTGCCGATTGGGAATCCTTGCTCAGGAATACACTTCGCTAACGGTTTTCCGTTAAAGTCTTCTGTTACAATCGCTGAGCGATGGTGGTGTTGCAGCAGCCCTCTGTAGGCAATAATGTGTGGGTGGTTGAAATGTCGCCCAATTGCATATTCGTGACGAAGCCGTTCCATTAAAAACAGAGGTGGTGTCTCGCTGTGTGCTGATTTAATGATGATCGGCTGATCATTATTAAGGTCATAAGCCCGCCAGGCACAGGTCTCCCCATGGCGCGATAGTAGCTCTAAGATTTCAACGCCTTTGAAGGCAAGTTGTGAAGAACTCATGGCTTATCTTTTATTACTGTAACCACCGCTATAGGCAGTAGTATTGAGTTGAGTGCACTTGCTGATATACACAATTGAATACAGTATAGGCAGTGAATTAGAATTTCATCTGTTAGACAAATGTAATGTTTTGAAATTGAGTTGTGAGCGAGTGCTATTAAAAAGTAGGTGTTGAGGGTGTTAAAGTACGCTTTGCAGCGAAAATCTCATTTAATTAGCTATAGTTATATAATACGGTGTAATATTTTTACTGAACGATGATCGAATAACAGGAAGATTTGGTGTAATGAGTGAGTCTCTTTACGAGTTAGCATTCTCCGGACGATTGGTTGACGGAGTCAGCCTAAATACCGCTAAAAGTAATGCAACAAAACTGTTTAAGGCATCCGCCGCGCAGGTTGATAAAATGTTTGCGGGTGGCAGAGTGGTCATTCGAAATAAACTTGATAAAGCCACCGCTGATAAATATATCGCGGTTATGCGGAAAAACGGCTTGGTATGTGAGGCTGATATAATGGGGATTGCAGGTGTTGCTCAGCAGCCCGCATCCGCCCCTCCAAAAGCAGCGTCTAAAGTGCCTGAGGTACCTCAGCCAACCACGCCTTCCAAATCCACCAAACCAGTGATAGCTAATTCTGCCGAAGAACTAAAAGTCTTACCGTTATCTTCTGGGTTCTCAGTGCCCGGTAATGGCAGTGAACATCATGAAGCAGGCATCAATCTGGCAGGGGACGAGGTAAATGATATTTTGCAGCAAAGCCATCTTGGTCTTGACCCGGAAGGGGTTAGATTATCAGAGCATCATGACGTTGATATCCCCGTTTTTTCTGAGCTTGATGGTATCTCCTTGGCACCAACAGGCAGTGACTTAGTTGACCCGATAGAAGAGGTGCCACCGATTGTGCCTGATGTGAGCAGTATCTCTATCGCTCCGACTGGCAGTGACCTGGGACAGCTTAAAAAAAATGAAGCAATAGAGGTGCCTGACCTTTCCCACCTTAGACTGGACGATCTGCCCGATAATCAATAAGATAGACTATTTATTTAGCCGTTTAAGCGTCATGTGGCTAGTGAGTAGTTTTTGGGGATACTTTCATGGCAGGTTTGGTGCTTAGGGTTGTATTGGTAATTGCTTTTTGTTCGTTTCATGTGTCCGCTGAAACATCTTCTCATCACGATTCGTTAAGTGGCACTCATTCCGTTACTAGTAGCAGTGGGGGGCAGCGACCTGTTATAGGCTTGGTTTTGAGTGGTGGCGGAGCCAAAGGCATTGCCCATGTCGGCGTTCTAAAAGTCCTTGAAGAGATGAAAATACCCATTGATATTATTGTCGGTACCAGCGCAGGTGCTTCTGTCGCTGGGGTATATGCGATAGGGATGCCGCTTGAAGAAATTGAAGAACGCTTTCATGTGATGGACTGGGATAAGGGGTTGACGGATGAGCCGCCTCGAGAAGATAAAGCCTTTAGGCGTAAACAAGATGACTATGACTTCGCAACAGGTTTAACACTCGGGGTGGGGGCTGATGGGTTTAAGTTTCGTAAGGGGCTGATTCAAGGGCAGCAGCTGTTGACTATATTGAGCGACCTTACCCTTCAAGCCTCTCATATTGAAGATTATGATCAATTTCCCATTCGTTATCGTGCGGTTGCATCGGATATCGAAACTGGCGAAACCGTCGCTATCGATAAAGGAAACCTTGCATTGGCGATGCGGGCGAGTATGTCAATCCCTGGCGCGTTCCCGCCTGTTAAATATGAAGATCATCTACTAGTAGATGGGGGGATTTCAAACAATTTGCCTATTAATATTGCGCGTGACATGGGGGCAGAGCTTATTATTGCCGTTGATATCAGCTCACCGCTGTTAGAGGGTGATGATGTTAATAGTTTGGTTGGCGTGGTTGAGCAATTAACTAATCTACTGACACGTGGAAATGTAGACGCTCAATTGGCAACGTTAACCGAAAAAGATATTTTACTTAAACCTAACTTGGAGGACGCTGGATCTGGTGACTTTGGGCGGGGCGATGAGTTGGTTGAAATGGGGGCGACGGCAGCAAGAGCTAGTGCGGTGCGCTTAAAAGGCCTCTCAGTTGATAATCAAACCTGGATTGCATACCAGCTAAAAAGAGGTCAGAACCTTAGGCAGGAGCAGCCTGTGGATCGAATAGAGATTGCTAATAATTCGGGGGTTGCAAATAAATTTATATCTTCACGTATTGAGCAGTCAGAGGGGGAGCCGTTAGATATCGCCCAGCTTGAGAAAGATTTAGATCAAATATATGGCTTAGGTTATTTTGAATTAGTGTCTTACGACATTATTAATGAGGATGGTCAAAACACCCTGAAAATCAATGCAGAAAAGAAGTCCTGGGGGCCAAACTACTTGCGTTTTGGTTTGCAATTTGAAGAAAACTTTAAGGACGACACGCGTTTTAACCTTACCTTTTACCTAGATCAAACCGCGATTAATGATTTGGGCGCCGAATGGAAAACAGCCGCACGAATTGGAAGCCAGCCATTTATACAAACGGAGTTTTTTCAACCACTCACTTATGAATCAACCTACTTTCTTTCATTAAAAGGCGAGTATAAAAAGCAAGATGTTAATATTTATGAAGACGGCAATAAAACATCAGAGTGGGATGTTGCCAATGGCAATGTTTCGGCGGGTTTGGGAAGAGAGTTTGGTAATACTTCTGAATTAAGAGTTTACTATCAAGTAGGTCAAGCAGATGCCGAGCTTGAAATAGGTAAAGAGGACATTAATAAGTTTGATGAGAATATTGGCAGTGTTATAACGAGCTTTACTTATGATTCGCTAGATAACTTATTTCTTCCCCATAACGGAGTGATCGCTAGAGGAGAGTGGAGCGTCTCAAGGGATGAGTTCAACGCATCGCATGACTATGATCGAGTCACTGCTCTTTTAGGCGGTGCGTACTCATTAAAGCGCTACACCTTTGTTGGGCGCGTCAGCGCTTCATCCGTTACTAAAAACAGTGCTGGCATTAGTGATTTTGTCACATTGGGAGGGTTGTTCAATTTATCCGCTTATGGCCGAAATGAGTTTTCAGGGCCAGATGGGAGTTTTGCCAATATGATTGTGTATAGAGAATTCGGAGGCCCGTTCATTCCTTATATGGCAGGTTTCTCTTATGAAGTAGGGAATGTCTGGGATGATATTACTGAAGCGTCATGGGGGCAGGTGCTGGATTCATATACGTTATTTGCCGGCAGTGACACACCTATAGGCCCCGTTACTCTGGCTGCAAGCTACGCTGATAGCGACCATCAAGCAATATATCTTTCTATTGGAACAGATTTCTTCACGATGTTTTAACTTATTCAATGGTTGTTAATAGTTCGAACTCATCGCCTCCACAGGCGCCTGATATCGGGCTTCTTGTGATGGCCTTCACTTCCTGTTCCAGTTTGATATCTGTAAACGATATTTCATTTAGCGGAATTTTGAAATATTTATCGCCAGGGTAAAACTTAAATCTGATGCTGTTCGCCGTTATTTCAGTGACTTCAGCAATGCCTTTGGTGGTTTCGTAAACGCATAAAGGTTGGGCTTTACCGGTGTCAATAGATGAAGGTCGGTCAGCTTCTTTAGCGGAGTCGGGGCTTGTCTGAGCGGGGTTAGTACTGCAGCCATTTAATAACGTTAAAACAAGCAGCATGCTTGAGCGAAACCACAGAGAGGAAAGACAACGTTTAAGTGTTTTTGCTACCGACATAGCCAGAAATGGGTCCTGCATTTATGTTCTAATTTAATCTCAAGCAATGCACTGTAACACTTGTCGGCATTGCTGGTTGGCATAATCTGTAAGTATTTTGATGAGCTCATCTTCATTTCGTTCTTTAATCGTATCTAGAGAATGCCGCATGTGTTCCAAGTTCTCTTTTAATACCGGTGTACCCTGTTGCAACGCAACAAATGCACAACGTTTAGCTGACGGCCATAAATCTTGTATTGCACTGACAATGAAATAATTGTCGGCATAGGCCAATGACGCTTGGGTGTACTCTATTCCTATATCAAGAAACTCGACTAACTGACCTTTTTGAAAACACTCATCCATTTGAGTGTATAGGTTTTCCATCTGGTCAATATCTTCTTGTTTCCACTGTCTGATGAGCTTGAGGCTGGTATTAGTTAGGTACATGACCATGGCTTCATATAAACTTTTTACAAAGTGCTCATCAAGCTCGGTGACAAATGTACCTTTGCGTGGAGTGCTTCTGACCAAATGTTTTTTTTCTAACAATAAAAGTGCTTCTCTAACAGAGCCGTGGCTGACCTCCAGCTCTTTTGCCATAGGGCCTTCATAAATTCTTTGCCCTCCTTTTAACTGATTAAATGCAATCAGGTTTTCTATGTGAGTGGCCACCTGTTCAGTCAGGGTCTCTTTTGGCTTGAACTGCATCGTATATCCGCTTTGTTTTTATTGATTTTCAGTTTAGATAATAATATCTGGACATACTATCTACCTTAATCGTTCAAGGCAATTTCTCTTGCACTCCAATTATTTAGTTAGAGGATAGGTGCAAACAAACGGGCTCCTCTGCATACGATCCTAAAGGCCCATGAACGTTGACGGTAGTCTTGTGCTGTCGATTGGCTACAGCCACTAAAGTCATGAGTGAGCATAGTTTCCACTTCGTTAATGAACTGGGTATTGCAAACCAACGCGGTTACTTCAAAATTTAAGCGCATTGAGCGATTATCCAGATTTGCGGTTCCTACACATGCGTAGCGGTTATCGACCAGCATTACTTTTTGGTGCATAAACCCTGCTTTATACCTGAATATTTTAATGCCGCTTAGGTCTGCCGTTTCGAGATATGAGAATGCGGCATAATAGACCAGAATTTGGTCAGGGTTGTCAGGGATCATAACCCGTACATCTACACCTCTTAATGCCGCTAGCTGCAAGGCGCTCATTATTTTCATACTTGGTACGAAGTAAGGGCTGGCTATCCAAAGTCTATCGGTTGCATGGTTTATGCAATTTAGAAAGAATAGCTCACAGGTGTTGAACTCATCTGCAGCGCTAGAAGGAATAATCAACACAGAGGCGTCTTCCGATTCAGGTTCATGCGCGTAGACTATTGTTGGGGTCCAGTTGAGCTCAGGAACCTTATTGGCGGACCAGTACCAGTCTTCAATAAAACTTATCTGAAGTGCGAGCACTGCGGGCCCTTTGAGTTTAAGGTGAGTATCTCGCCAAGGCGAAAGTTTTGAGTGAAGCCCCAGGTATTCGTCACCGATATTCAGGCCGCCGACAAACCCTATATGACCATCGATGATGACTATTTTTCGATGATTTCTGAAGTTAATCTGAAAGCGTTTTCGGCGTTTACTAGTGGTATTGAAGGAGCGTATCTGAGCACCGGCAGAGATTAATGTATTAATATATCGATTAGACAGTTTGGCACTACCGATATCGTCATATAGAAAATAGACCTTTACACCTTGAGCGAGCTTATCTAGTAAAAGTGTACTTAGCTTTTCGCCGGTGCTGTCATGTCTGACGATATAAAACTCAATTAGGATATACTCTTTAGCCTCACGAATAGCACTGAACATACTGGTATACGTTTCTAGTCCGTCTACCAATAATTGGGCATGATTGTGCTGTGTAAATGGCATGGTGGTGAGCTGGGTAATAACATCATGCTCTCGGTTGTCACTGGGGGAGGGACAAATACAGGTTTCTGAGTACGCTGAAAGAGATTCGGATATATGTGACAACTCCTTGTCACCAATTCGGCGCGCTTCTACATACCCTTCAAAACGACTTCGGCCAAAGAAAAAGTAGAGTAGAACGGTAATATAGGGGAACGATATTAAACCGACAATCCAGGCTATTGCGCCTTGGGCGGTCTGAAAATTTTTTAATACATGAAATATGCACAGCAGGGCTAAAAAGTAGATAAGTGTTAGCAGGCTGGCAATTAAGCTAAAATCCATTTTTATTCCAGTTCAATATTCTTGTTATGGCGCAAAACAACAGAGGAGATAACTGCTACTCTTAAGTAAACTCTGTGTTTACTCTTAGTTGCTGCTTAGTCTATGTTAAAACGAATATTTTTGCCTAGTATCATTATCATTCTTGGTTATGGTTTTTGGTTGAGTCCTGACTTTCAAACAATCTGCGCCGGAGTCGCTATATTCTTGTTTGGAATGCTATCGCTGGATTCCGGTTTTCGTATTTTTACCGGAGGCGTGCTTGAAAAATTGCTGGCAGCGACAACAGACCGATTGTGGAAGAGCATTGGCTTTGGCGTTGTAACGACCAGCTTAATGCAGTCTAGTTCATTAGTCACCGTGATTAGCATCTCTTTTTTATCCGCGGGGTTGATTGGGTTATCCCAAGGTATAGGCATTATCTTTGGTGCCAATATTGGTACTACCACGGGGGCTTGGTTGATAGCAGGCGTAGGCCTGAAAGTGAATATTTCAGTCTATGCAATGCCAATGCTGGTGTTCGGTGCCCTGTTTGTCTATCAGCGTTCAAAACCCATAAAGGGCGTTGGCTATATCTTGGCCGGGATGGGTTTTTTGTTCCTCGGTATTCACTTTATGAAAGAGGGGTTTGATGCCTTTAGAGGCAATATCGATCTCACGCTATATGCGCTTCCTGGTATCAAAGGGCTATTGGTTTACACTCTGCTGGGCGCGGCTGCAACGGTGATTATGCAGTCTAGTCATGCCACGTTAGTGATCACGATCACTGCGTTATCGTCGGGTCAGCTGGAATATACCAATGCCCTTGCACTGGCGATTGGCGCCAATGTGGGGACGACGGTTACAGCGATACTGGGCGCATTGGGCGCTAATATTCAAGGTAAACGACTAGCAGGGGCTCATTTGGTTTTTAACGTCATTACGGGTGCTGTGGCGTTGATACTTATTGCACCATTGCAGCACATGGTAGATCAAACAGCGTTATTGTTGGATATTGCAGATGATAACTTTACATTGAAGCTATCGTTGTTTCACACGTTATTCAATGTAGGGGGGGTGTTAATTATGCTGCCTTTTATTACACGACTCGAAACGATGTTGATAAAACTGTTGCCTGAAGAGGCGAGTACCAATGAGTTACTTTTGAAAAACGCCAGTGGTGTTTCTGCTATTACTGATACTCCAGCACCACAGCCTGAAGTGCGCCGAGCGCGTCACTTAGCGCCGGCATCATTGATCTACCCTGATACGGCGTTACACGTGCTTATTAAGGAAGTGAATGATCTCGCTGATAGAGTGCTAGCGGTGATTACCTATGGTCTTTACTGTAATTTTGATGCGGTTAAATCAGACCAGCCTATTGAATCGATTATGACTGTATCTGACAAAAAACTATTTAGTGAAAATATTGATGATTTATATAAAACTGAAATAAAAGGTGTTTATAGTGACATTATTGAATTTGCGGCCAAATCCCAGCCTCAAATGAGCCCAGCTCAGAATCGGTTGGTATTTGAGCTAAAAACTGCCTGCCGTAATGCAGTGGAAGCTCTTAAGGACATTAAGCATTTAAGGAAAAACCTACATCGTTCGATGTTCTCTGACGACACTCGCGTGATCGAACAGTATGAGCGTTTGCGGCATGATCTTGTCAAACTCATTCGTGAGATAACACTCATTAGAAATCGCCCAGATAAAGGGTCTTTGTTGTCGGTTGATAGGGCAAGAGTGCATTTAGAGAAGGCTGATGTTGCGGGTAGCGGAGAGCTTGACCAGTTGATTCGGCAAGGGGCCATTCCAGGAAGTGTGGTGACGTCCTTGATGAACGACTTTCACTATGCTCATGCAGTAGGGCAAAAACTCATTACGATGGTAGAGTTATTGCAAGGTGCCTCATCGACTGGCGATAGCGCGATAGATTCTGAGTTGACCCTAGATGCGAGTGAAATATCAGAGGTGATTGAAGAAATAGGTCAGCGGGATGATAAGCCAGATTTATCATCAAAGGATAAAGGTATACAAGATGCCAGATAAACATAAGGTCCAAAAAATGCTGACTAAAATCAAGGTGTTTCTTGATAGTGATTATCGAGAGCAGGTCGAACGGAAGGAAAAAATAACGGAAGTACTTAAACGATTGAAGGGCAGGACTAAAGCGATTGAGCGACAGTTGGAATCAATAGGGGATAGCGAAGATAAAACTCCGCTACTAGATGAGTTGGAACTGATAAAAGCTCAGCGTAAAAAAGCTATAAAAGTGATCAAGAGCATTAAAGAGGAGTCCACGTAAAGCCAAGGATTACTTTTCTGGATAAATGAATTTTTAAGTATAGGCGGAGACTCTATTTCGGCCTAACGTTTTGGAGCGGTAGGCCGACTTGTCTGCTCTTTTGAATAGATCGGCTCCAGTGACTATATCTTTACTATACTCTGCAACGCCTAATGATGCAGTGACCGATATGTTTTTTGAATCATAACAAAATACGTAGTCAGCAATTAGTTCCCGAATGCGTTCGGCAATATCCATCGCTTGTACGATGCTGGTTTGTGGAAGCAGTATAACAAACTCCTCTCCTCCGTATCGGGCAAACACATCCTGGTCTCTTACCCCTCCAATGCGAACAATATCAGCGATTTCTTTTAATATATAATCGCCGGCATCGTGTCCATATGTGTCATTGAGTACTTTGAAGTGGTCTAAATCAAAGATTATTAGCGTTAGGTCTTGCTGAGTAATTCGGCAAGCTGTAATTTCCTCTTCGAGTTGCTCGTTAAAGTAACATTTGTTAAAGCAGCCTGTATGCCTGTCTGTATTGGCTACAAGGCTTAGTTTGTCGTAAGCAAGTCGTTCATTGTCACCTTGGGGGAGATATTTAAAGGCAAAATTTAGCACTTTGATGATATCGCCTTTTTTTAGCTGTGTGGGCTTTTCAATAGAGCGGTTATTTACATAAGTACCATTTTTGGAATTAGTATCCTCTATAAACCAGTCGCTGTTAATACAGTAGAGTTTAAAATGAAAGCGAGAGACCCCGACAAATTCCAATCGAATCGGATTTTTATGGCTCCGACCTGCGGAGATCATACTGTTCTCCAAATCAAATATAGTGCCATTGAGTGCGCCTCCTATAGCCAATAGGGCCGCAGGTTTTTCCAGTGCTTCATTTTCTGTAGTCGTCAGTACTTTTTTTATACCCTCTGCAACATAGGTGATAGTTAGATCATGATCAACGGGGTCATTCTGTTTCATTGCGACCATAGCCTCATTTGGATGGTACATTTAATTTCTATGCTTCCCACTCTTTGCTTTTGGGAGGTCGGCCGCGCTTTAATGGCCGAACAGGACGATCTACCAAATTTTGAATGCGGCTTTTAAACAGGTCGCCGCCGAGAACTAATTCTAAGTTTAACGTTTCGTTTATATGTTTTTTAGTGCCCGGGTCGATTTCATAGCGAAATAGTTCTCTATATTGTTCGCGCGATGTCTCTTCATCTTCACCCAACTCTCTGAACATTGAGTGTGCGGTTAGTAACGTACTATCGACTCCTTGAGCATGGTTTAAGTAGCTGGACCATAAATATTTATCGACGGAGTCGGCGAGACCCCTTTCCACTGCGAGACATTCAATATACCGGTAGCAGGTTATCAGGTAACCTGCTGCTTCTAATAGGCTCGACTTGTATCGACCTTCCCATAATGTGCCACTGCGATGGTATTTGTGGTTTATGTACTGCACATAACGTCTACCGAGTGATTGCATCATTTGTGATACTCCGCCCTGAATCCTTGGAGTGGCGAGAATGTGTATTTCAGTCTCTAGCAGTGTGTAGGCATGAACCTCACATTGATACTGCCGTGAGGCTTTTTCTAAACAATCAAGAAAGTAGCCGTAGTCATCCTTGTCAAAAAAACATGGGAGACGGTTATGACCTCGCTGCATAATATATTGTGGATGATCTTTTAAATTGAAGCGGGGTTTACGAGCCATATAGGTTCACTATTGTCTAATAAAACTTATTTCAGAAATATGTAATTGGGTAGATTGTTGTCCAACTACATATTTGTTTGCTACTTAACTACAAAAGTATGATTTAACTGATCTGGTAGTTAAACATATCTTGGTCGTTGACGTTTATATGGACCTTATTTATTGATTCGCCCTCAGCCATTCGCCCTAAACACTCAGCCGCAAGTTCAGGTAATAGTGACCTATTAAGGATAGTTTCAATGTTACGTGCGCCTGTATCTACTTCCTGGCTCCTGGCGACGATATGAAGGATAACATCTTCATCATAGCTAAACTCAGCGCTGTAATGTTCCCGGATTCGCTTTTCAATTCGGTTCATGTTGATCTTACAGATCTTCATAAGGTTCTCATCATCAAGCGGGTAGTAGGTGATGACATTGGCTCGCCCAAGAAAAGCTGGCTTAAACGACTTCAGTAGCTCTGGACGCATGCTATCCAAAAGCACTTCAGGGTCTGGTCTTTCTTCACCTTGCGCGCAAATGGCCCGAATAGCTTGCTCCCCTGCATTTGAAGTCATAATGATTACAGTATTCTTAAAATCGATATCTCGGCCTTCACCATCTTTAATCGTACCCTTATCAAAGAGGTTATAGAACACATCCTGAACACCCGGGTGAGCTTTCTCCATTTCATCAAGTAGAATGACAGAGTAAGGTTTACGTCTTGCTGCTTCAGTCAGAACACCGCCTTCGCCGTAGCCGACATAACCCGGAGGGGAACCGAGCAACATTGATACTTTATGTTCTTCTTTGAATTCAGACATATTGATAACGGTGATGTTTTGTTCTCCCCCGAAGAGCGTATCAGCAAGCGCCAAAGCTGTTTCTGTTTTGCCTACACCGCTGGACCCAACCATCATAAAAACCCCTATAGGTTTTCTTGGGTCTGTTAACCCCGCCCTGGATGTGCGAATAGCTTGTGAGATGGCCTCCAATGCATGTGATTGACCAATCACTCGGTCTTCCAACTGATCTTTTAATTCTAGTATCGCGTTGATTTCGTCACCAACCATTTTCCCAACAGGGATGCCTGTCCAGTTAGCAACAACATCAGCGACTGCTTGGCCATCAACGTGGGGTTGCATCAAGGGGCATTCCTGTTGAATCTCAGCCAACTCATTATCGAGAGACTTCAACTTTTTCTGTAGTTCTGACAGTTGTTCAGGGGAGAGGCGACCTTCGTTTTCTTCACTGTCATCTGGAGCTTTTGTGCTAGCAAAATAGTCCGTTTCAATGTCATCTCGAATAGCGCGAATTTGTTCTATTATGAGCTTTTCTTTTTCCAGTTGTTGCTCTTGTGCTTCTAGTTCAAGCAATGCCGTTGCTTTTTCGGTTTCTGCCTCTGTTATTTGTTCTTCGCAAAGGCCAGTAGAGGCATTTTCTTGGTTCAACATTGCGAGATTGGTGTCAAGTTGTTGAATGCGACGTCGAGTGTCTTCGATTATTGACGGTGTAGCGCTTAGGCTTAACGCTACTCGGGCGGCTGCAGTGTCGAGCAAGCTGACTGATTTGTCTGGGAGCTGTCTTCCGGGGATATAACGTGCTGATAGTTTAACTGCTTGTATGATTGCATCATCAGAAATTCTAACTTTGTGGTGATGCTGTAGTGAGGTTGAGATACCTCTCATCATATCGATGGCGACAGACTCTGTGGGTTCTTCAACTTTAACGACTTGAAAGCGACGAGTTAATGCAGGGTCACGCTCAAAATATTTTTTGTATTCTGCCCATGTAGTGGCGGCGATAGTGCGTAACTCACCTCTGGCAAGAGCCGGCTTAAGTAAATTGGCTGCATCTCCTTGCCCTTCTTTTCCTCCTGCACCAATAAGTGTATGGGCCTCATCAATGAACATAATGATGGGGGCCGGAGAGGCCTTTACCTCTTCAATAACCGACTTTAATCGGTTTTCAAATTCACCTTTAACACTTGCTCCTGCCTGCAGTAAACCAAGGTCTAAAGAGTGAATGGCGACACCTTTTAGTGGTGTTGGTACATCATCATTTGCAATGCGCAAGGCAAGCCCTTCGACTACAGCCGTCTTACCAACTCCCGCCTCACCTGTGAAAATGGGGTTGTTTTGGCGACGGCGGGTAAGGATGTCTATACATTGTCTGATCTCTGAGTCGCGCCCAAGCACGGGATCAATCTCGTTATTTTTTGCTCTTTCTGTCAAGTTTACTGTAAATTTACTTAAGGCTGAACCACCCGTTGCGCCAGGCATGGGGGCTTCGCCTTCAACAGCAGGCGTACGTGATTCGTGCCTGGATTCAGTCGTAGTACCAAATGTTGTCTGAACTATAGCTCGCACATCCTCAGAGGGTATTTGGTTGAGGCTAGGGGCAGATTCGACCAGCTGTCTTCTTAATGAGTCATCATTAAGTACTGCTGCAAGTAGGTGTCCTGAGCTGATACTGCCGTGTGACATATCGACCGAAGCAATCATCCAGGCATACTTAGTTGATTCCTGAAGTGTTTGTGACAGTGAAGGCGTTCTGGTGTTGCCTGACTTTAGTTTATCTAAAGCAGTGGTTAACTCAGAAAGGACTTTGCCCACATTGCCTCCAAAGTGGCTAATGACTTTTTCAGCATCAGTATCTGACTTTTCAAGTATCTTTTGTAGCCAGTGCTCAATTTCAATATTGTAATGACCCTTATTCAGACATAAGCCGGCTGCATTATCCAGTGCGTCTTTGAGTGTAGGGTTCATCCTTTCAACTAGTGCTTTTAAATTAACGTTGAACATTCTTTATTATCCTGTCAGTTTCTGCTCTGTTGCTAATCGACGCATTCCGTGTTTTGAAACACTGATTTTTATAATATTGTCAGATGGTTTTCGGCTTTTTAAACGCGAGTTCCAGCCTAATTGTGGTTTATTTACCGGGCCAAAACTGGCGGTTTTTAATCGACTCGCCTTAATCTTTAACGTTAGATCAAAGTCGAGCTCTGTTCCTACTTTAAATTTTATTAATTCATAAAGAGCATTAAGTCTTTTGGAGCCTGGTGAGAAATTCATAAACTGTTCGTACTCAATGTCTATGATCTCAATTTCAAAACGATTTTGTGCGCACCAACAACGTTTACCTAAGAGGGCATTTCTTCCTAATGAGTTGTTAATGCCGTTGGACTTTTTATCAGCTAGCCTAGTTCTGACATCTTGGGGTAATTGTTCCCATTGTCCTTTGAATTCTTTGATATGTACCGATAAACCAAAATGATGACGGATCGCATGTTTTAGTATTGAGGGGTTACAGACTTGGCTGGCTCCAAAGCCTGCGTAGTTGAGCCATGCACCTTCAGGTTTATTAAAAGCCGCATTTGGCTCGTTGGATAGCCCTGTTAACCCTTTTAGCATCTCCTGATGCCAATTAACCTTGTACTTTGAAATCTTTACTGTTTTGTTCTGGTGCTTTAGCCATGGTCGGTGCTTCAGCCATGAGCGATAAAACAGTGATAGTGTTCGGTGATTAAAAATGTCGAGAAAATCTTTTAAACCATAATCTTTTGCCCGTAAACGGCTAATAACAAGCTCAGAGTAATGAAATGGAAGTACGCCTGCGTTTCCGTTTAGCCCCCAAAAGTTAACATCTAACTTCCACTGTTGGTTGGTAGAGTTGTTTGGGTTTAGTTCCTTCGGCGTACTCTGGCGTTTAACCATTTGAACGGGCGCAGGTTCAAAGTTAAGATTTGGGTTACTCCTAAACTTTACTGACTCATTATTTACGGGTGAAAACTCACCCACATCTTGGGCTGTGCCATCACGGGTTTGTGCTTCCTGTTCAATGAGCGAAACTAATTGGAAAAAATCGAATCGCCAAGGTTGGGACTCGATTTTTTCTATTAAATCAGTGCTTTTTCGCCGATTCTCGGTGGCCATATTTTATATGCCTCGGTTTTACCTTTTAATCGTACGATTAAGCGGGTGAATGAATTAATTGAACAGTACATTGAGAAGAACTGTTGCAATACCATTGAAAAAAGAAAAACACTGCTACCAGAGAGTAACGACTCATCTAGTGAAATTTCGATCTCAGTCCCTCTACAAATAGCCGTTCGCCCATGTAATGTTATGGGGGCCGTGATGGAGCGAGTTTGAAGGGATTGAATAGAGTTTATTAGAGCGCGGCTAGCTGCGGTGTCAGCAAAGTCATAAAGCGATAATATTTCCTTTAATCGTTCTGTCGCATTCTCGCCATGTAGCGATAAATGATTAAGCGACAAATGGGATATTAGTCGCCATCGAGCACCGTTACCTTGCGGAGGTCTAATGGTATTGGTGACTCTAGTTAAGGTGTCAATCCCTTTTAATGCTATTCCGAGGTCGACAAATTTAAAGTGAGGCTGCCCACCCCCGAAAGGTAATTTTTCAGGGGTGTTTCGGTTGAAGCAATGGGTGCTGAGCGTAATAGTTTCATCATCTGCTTCTACTGGATTAAAATTCAGGTCAACAAGAGAGATATCTATTTCAGAACCAGGCTCATTCCCAAGCGCACCATCATTAGTCGACACTCTATCGCCTTGCCAAAAGCGTTGTTCATGGCGTTGAATATCGCTGTGATTGAGACCATAGAAAGGCTTGTACTCAGTTTTTTTACCATCTCCGGTGAGTCCTACCACTTTGTCTATAGAGTATACTTCGTAGTGCTCAGGGAAGCGTGCATCGGGAACAACACGATAATTGTAATGTTCATGCTCCAGGGAAATTGGCTCGGCTCTATGAGGGAATAGGTTAACCACCGGAACGCAATTGAGTGCAAAATAGTTTTCGGTAAGGTGTCGCTCTAATTCTTGATCGCCGGTTTTAGTGTAGATGTATAGGTCAATCTTGTTCGTGTTTTGAGGTAGCCACTTTTTCACATCACATAAATCAAAAAACAGGAACTTCTCTGGAAAGGTCATAAATTCGGTTAGTAAACGGTAACCGATAAAAGACTGGGCAGGATAAGGTAGTAGTCCTTCGTTTTCTGCAAACCCAACTGAACGTATGCGGGATGGCTTAACCAGTTTATAGCCTCCGCCCTCGGTTGAGACTACGATTTGCTCTGTTTGATTGAGTATGAGCTCGTAGAGGGAGTATATTCGTTGAGTTTGACCTTTTAAGTGGAATCGAAGGTGTTCGAACTGCAGATCGTTAAAGTTTACTTCAGGGGTTAGCGATTCAAGTTGAATGTGTATTACGCCTTCAGCCCCTTGAATATCTTTAGCTCCGGGCGTAACAAAAGGCCGCTCTTGTAATCGGGCCTTAGTCACTTTAACGGGGATAAGGTCCGTTGCATAAGCTGTTTGGAATTGACAGGTTTTACCATGAAACGCGCTACTTTCTATCAATGAGGATTTTGGAATCTTCATGACGGCATCAAGGTCATTCTCCGGCTGAAACTGAACAATAGACATTGATGGAATGGGCCGCAGATAGTGAGGGTAGAGGTTGGTGAGCAGGGCGTCTGAATAACCAGGGAAGTCGTCTTCGAGTTTTTTCTGGATTCGTGCGTTAAGGTAGGCGACCCCTTCTAGCAACCTGGATACATGAGGGTCTTCTACAACATCATCGCTGATTCGTAAGCGGCCTGCAATTTTAGGGTGAGCCTTAGCAAATTCAGCGCCGGATTGTCGTAAAAAGGCGAGCTCTTTTTCGTAAAAAGATAACAGTTCGTCAGACATTAATGCACCTCGCCGATATGTACAATGTTGGTGATAGGCTCCAATGAAGAGTCAAAAATTATCTCCTCAGGTAAAGGGTCTGCATACATTATGGCTTCTATTCGAAAGTCTAAACTATCACCCATTGTTGCCGTTTCATCAGGGATAGATACATGCACTGACTTAAAGCGTGGTTCAAATTTTCTAATATGATCTTCTACAATTGTACAAAACTGTTCGCGGCTATTCCCGTTTACAAAATTAAACGTATTCAGATCTGGTAATCCATAGTTTACTAAGGACTCATCAAGATTGGGGCAGTTTTCCGGAGGTGATGTGCCACGGTAACGAGTATTGAGTAATATTTCCAGGTCTCGGCGTACGCCATTCCGTATTTCATTCATCATTTGATGTCGTTGCTTTTCGGGCTCTTTACTTTGATCTGGTCGTTTGTCGATCAAACGGTCTAAGATTGATGATCTTAACTGTTGACTTTTTTTGGGTTGATTCATGCCTCTGCATCCTTGTACGTATTACTACATTAAACGCGGTGGCGTTAGCTCAGTAGTAAGGTGTAATTCGGATACCAGGCTGTCAGCCTGATAGTGAGGTTGTAGATTGATATCGACCCAATAAGAACCTGGTTTGTCGGGGCTCTCTTTAACATCTACAGATGCATTACGCAGGGGGTATTTTGCCTGCATTTGCCACTCTGCATCTTCTTGAGATACGGTATATCCATTAAGCCAGTTTTGAATGAGGGATGCGCATTCGTCAGCTCTGACATAAGAGCCAATTTTGTCTCTAGCCATGACCTTAATGTAGTGTGCAAAGCGTGAACCACACAGAACATGTTGTAAGGACGATGCGACCTTTTCATTGATGGTTACTTGCCGGTCTTCATATATTTTGGGTTTGTGTAAAGAGGGTGTTGTATGAAATGCGCCCATGGCTAAATCGTAACATTGGCAGAATGGAATAAAGCCTAGTTCGCTTAGCTCCCGCTCTTTATTGTCTGAAATAATAATGTCGGCTATTGGTTTATCTGCAACGGCTCCACAATCCGTTGAAAAGTAATCAACGGTTAAATTCGGAACAACACCACCCGCTAATTTATCTCTTGGCACTCCTCGAATGTGAGAGAACCAGCCGACTTCTGAGAACTCTCTAATCAGGACTTTGGCCAGGGCGAAGTTCGCTTTACCCCAAACATAGTTTTTCTTGGAAGCATAAGCGGTTGATTCTTCATACCTGATGCCTCCTACCGAATCTACTTTAATCGCGTATGGTGCTCTAATTAGGATTCGAGGCAATGTGATGCCAAGAAAACGGGTGTCTGAGTGCACTCGTAAACGATTCCAGGCTTGATATTCAGTTTCTTGAAAAATATCGTGGAAGTTTATAGGTTGTGTTAACAGGTCAAAGTCGTCTAACCCAAAGAGTTGAGGAGAGGCATTTATGAGTAGCGGAGAGAATGATGCTGCTGCAATTTCTGCTAGGCGCTCTACTGTAGGTATGTCATTGTAGCGATGTTCAGGCGTAGGTTTGTGAGAAATGCTGAAGTCGGCGATTAGTGTGCCGTAAGGTTCTCCTCCAGGAATATCAAACTCATTGCTATATACTTTTTGAAATAGTTGGCTTTGGTCAAACTCAACGGCTCGATTGACGTCTTTGGTGATCTCTGACCAACTAATATCGAGTACTCGTATTTTAATGTTTTTGCGGCCTATAGAGAAGTTAACGAGATCAAATAAGCTGCGCCAGGTGCTTTCAAGCTGAATTACTTTAGGGTCGTGAAGTACTGTATTGAGTTGAGTTGTAATTTTTGAGTCAATTTCAGCGATGGTTCGATTGATCCATAACCAAAAATCCTCTGTCGACTCTGGTCTAGCATACCCTGCACTTTCTATACTCGTTATGACGTCTGTAAGTAGATGTTTAGTCGACGTGAGTGAGTCGCTACCGGGAGCAAATCTTGATTCCATCAATTGAAGTATTTGTACTGTTGTGGCTGAAAGCATGGAATCGTCAGTTCGGTTATTTGAGGAATGAGCGTTTATGAATATGTAGTATTAATTAAGTTGTTATGAGCTTTTAAAGTTTAGGATTTAAAAACCAAAGAGGGCATTTGCCCTCTTTGGTATATCGCGTTAGCCCGACTTAGGGATATCAGCAACCATTCGTAGAGATGCAGTTAACTCTTCCATCTGTAACCATGGTTTTAGGTGAGCAACAGCGCTGTATGATCCTGGAGCGCCTGGGTTCTCCTGAACCTTGATTTGAGCTTCTGCTAATGGAAACTTTGACTTCATTTCGGCACTGGCGTCAGGGTTGCTGTTGGTATAGGTATTGATCCAACGGTTTAACCAACGCTCCGCATCTTGTGCTTCCATGAAAGAGCCAATCTTGTCACGTGCCATTACTTTCAAATAATGGGCGATACGAGACGTGGCCATAACATAAGGAAGACGAGCTGAAATTTCTGCATTAGCGGTTGCAGCATTATCGTCATACTTCTTAGGCTTTTGCATGGTTTGTGCGCCAAAAAATACGGCGTAGTCAGTGTTTTTGAAATGGCAGAGTGGAAGGAAGCCCATTTTCGATAACTCTGCTTCTCTACGCTCTGTAATTCCGATTTCTGCTGGGCACTTTTGGTCCATGTCGCCATCATCACTCTTGAACAAGTGAGAAGGTAAACCTTCAACCTTGCCGCCGCCTTCAACACCTCGAATAGCCGTACACCAGCTATGCTGTGAGAATGCTTGCGTCAGAGTTGTGCCCATGGCGTAAGCCGCGTTCATCCATGCATATTGATCATGAGCAACATCAAGTGATTTACCATTTTCATCTAAAGGGAATTCTTCGTATCGAAACTCTTCTACTGGTTTGGATGCATCACCGTAAGGAAGTCTCGACAACACGCGGGGCATCACTAGCGATACGAAACGGGAGTCTTCAGACTCGCGGAAACTACGCATCTTAATGTACTCCTGAGATTCAAATATCTTCTCAAGGTCACGAGGGTTTGAAAGCTCAGTGAAGTCTTCAAAGCCAAACATTTCAGCGCCAGCAGCTGAAACAAATGGACAAAAACCTGCTGCAGCTACACCCGACATATTGCTTAGTAAATCTATGTCATCCGGGTGATTAGTAAACTCATAATCACCAATAAGGGTTCCGTATGGCTCGCCACCGGCCATGCCAAATTCGCTCTCATATACTTTTTTGAATATTTGGCTTTGATCAAACTCCACTGCTTTATCAAGGTCTTTGAAGAGTTCTTTTTTGCTGATATTGAGCATCCTAATCTTGAGTGAAGAACCCGTTTCGGAGTTCATTACCAAGTGATGCATACCTCTCCAGGAACCTTCCAATTTCTGGAATTTTTCGCTGTGCATGATCTCTGCTAATTGCTCAGAGATTAATTGGTCAATTTTGCTGACAGCTCTATCAATCGTTACGGTAAGATTTCGATCCCAGGTGACGGTGCCTGCCATAGCCTGTTTGGTCAGGTTGGCCAGTAAATCTTTTGCTGCATCAGGTTCGGTTTGCTTTGTCGCACCGATAGCTTGATCCAGAAAACTGAGTGCTTCGGCTTCTTGCGCTTCTGCTCCTTGACCTTGTGCTTCTGTCTCACTCATTACTCTGCTCCTTCTGGCTTATCGGCTTCTATACCTAGATCATTTGATAGTGACGCGATTGAATCTGCATTCTTGAGTACTTCTTCTAGTACGCTTTCAAGCTCATCAGACCGATCAGCTTTACTCATAAGATCGCGGAGTTTGTTGCGTGCTTCCAATAGCTGCTTTAAAGGTTCTATTTGATTAACCACATTTTGTGGCTCGAAATCTTCAATAGAGTTAAATTGCAAATTCACGCCCATTTGCTTGCCATCTTCACCTGATAGCTTGTCATCTACTTTAATATCTGCCGTAGGTTCTACCTTGCCCATGATATCGTTAAAATTATCTCTATCGATCTGGACAAACTTTCGTTCTTTTAGTGCTTTCTTTGACGCAGTATTGTCACCTGAATAGTCTCCCATGACACCTACAACGAATGGCAGCTCTTTCTTTTCTTGAGCTCCATTGGTTTCGACGTCATAGGTGATATGTACGCGCGGTTTCCGTACGCGCGAAAGTTTATCTTGTAAGCTATCAGACATGTGTATCCCTCATTATGTATTCTTGCTGTCTAAAACAATAGAACGTAAAAAATTGGCTACCAGCCGCTTAAATTCTCTTCTTGACCGAAATCGTTATTTTCTGTCTTTTTCTCTACAGAACCTGCAGCAAGAGCAGGTTCCGAAGTAGTCGTGGGCTCTACTGCCTTGGCGGATTGAGAAAGCTGGCCTACTGGGAGCGCCCCTTCACCGAGGTCGATGCCCGTTAATACACTGTAATTAGCTCTGGCGTTGGCATCAGGTATGAGCTCCATCATAAGCTCTTGTAATGACAAGTTACCCCATTTAACAACCCGTTCTAAGGCACCGCATAATGGCGAGTGAGGCTCTGTTTGACGAAAATAATTAGCGACATGGAGTAGCTGATTTAATGCGTCACTTCTAGATGAAATTGGGCCTGTAGCGAGTGTGGCATGCTGCATATCTTGCGTTGTTGCAGCGGAGGTGTTTGTGGTTGAGCTAGCTTCTGGGGCTTCGTTAGGCCCTTCGGTGGCGACTGCCAGCTTATCTTTGGTGAGTGATTTAAGTGCATCTAAAACACCTTCTAGTGTTTTTTTGATCGCAGAGCTTGGCGGTGCGTCTGTAAGGCCACACTTTTCGTCGAGCGCTTCTGTCATTGAATTAAAGCTATCGAGGCTTTCTTCAAGGTCTTCAATAATTGACAAATAAAACTGATTTGAGGATGCGCTTACTTGATTATTGATATCCTGAAGGGTCATTCCGATATCATCAGAGCGTTGTTGCTTCGCTTCGGGGTCAGTTATTCTATCGGCTTCTTGGCAGCGGAGGTAAAGGTTGAATGTGAATGGTTGGTCGTAATCTTCACTTAGTTCAACGTTTTTAAGTGGGAGTATCAATGTGCCTGAACCATCTTCTCCGTTTAACCCTGTTAATGGGTATACCCGAGTTTCGATGCCATCTTCGTCAGGCATAGGGTAAATGTCATCCCAAAAGTGATCAATCAGTGCTTTGTTAAGGCTAAGAGCCTCTTTAAGCCCTTTATAACCATGTAACTTGACTGCTGCTTCGGTTAGCCATGCAGCGACTTCTATATCTTTTGCTTGAGCTTTAATAACAGTAGGGGCAAGCTTAAAAATAGTCTGCCAATGAGAATTGATCTCGCCATTGGCATCACTGTCAAATTTTCTTGCTCGAGCGAGCCCGGCAATTGTTCTACGAGCATCTTTTAGTGTTTGATAGTCCGGGCTTGATGTTTCTCTCAAATCCGAGCCACAAGGGTTATCCCCTTCGATTGGGGACAATAAACTTTGTATGTCTAGTAAATCCATTTAGGCACTTTTAGGTTGTGTTAACTTAGTTAGCTTGGATGTTTTTAAGCTGTCATTAAATTTCATTTATATACTGGTATGTATATAAATATTGACCAGTATCAATAAATGAATGCAAAATTAAATGTAGCCGAGCGTGTATCTTTATACAAAACCTATCATTTAAAGTAAATGCGATGCCGATTTTATTAACGAGTAATTAGTTAAATTTCACATTTCTTCCTTATTGGTTGATTAGTCTACATCAAGTGGCAAGACATGATGCAAAAACTAGCTAGATTTAAGATTAGCAGATTTATTTTTTTTTGCTGGCCGAAAAGCGGGCAGAAGGCGGGGATTGTCTTGTTGCCTTTCTTTTTAAGCCAAATTATTGGATGTGCATTGCCTGCATACAATGTTTTGGAAGAGGCCGGTGCCGATTATGATGTCGTATCTACAGGCTATTTTAAACATCTGGTTTCGATCAGACACGATGACCATAAAAACGGAGTGGTTGTTGTCTATATCGAAGGAGACGGTCTGCCATGGGTTTCCCGTACAAGGGTTTCATATGAACCTACGGCAGATAACCCCCTCTTGTTGAATTGGTTCGTAGGGGTCGAAATGCCATCTATGTATTTAGGTAGGCCCTGTTATTTTGATTTGAATGACGAGCATTGCTCTGCTTATTGGTATACCCACGGACGTTACAGTAACGACGTTGTAGATAGCATGGTGCGAGCTGTTGAGAATGTTCTGCCAGAGCGACCATTAATACTTGTGGGGCATAGTGGTGGAGGTACCATTGCTATGTTGATAGCTGAGCGACTGGATTATGTTAAGGCTGTCGTGACTATTGCAGGTAATTTACAGGTACAGGAATGGATAGCTCATCATAAGTACTCAGCGCTTAAAGGCTCCCTCGACCCATCGGAAGGAGCGGTTCTTGACGACGGAGTGAGTCAGATGCATTTTTACTCCACAGATGATGAAGTTATTAAGTCAGAATGGATTACGTCATTTGCCGCCGGTCAACCTCACGCGAAAGTAACTGAGTTTCCAGTCGTTGGGCATTCTGTTGGGTGGAATGCCTATCGCTCGGACATTATGGGGTATTTAGATGAGTTAGCGCGTGAGTTGGATCGCATAGAAAGTAGAAACTAACAAATGTAATTGCTCGAGTTGATGCATCGGTTCTACCTGGCCATAGAGTGCAATGCTATAGTAAGTGGCATAATTGGGTTGTGATCTTTAGATGAGTGTTGATATATCCAAAGTGGGTGAAAATGGTTTGGGCAATGGGTTATACGAAAAAACTAAGTTTGTTGCTAATGATTATCGGTGTGACGGGCTGTACAACTGAAATAGTTGGCTCTGTTGGTACTTTAGAGGATGCTGACAATCTCATGGTTGTAGATTGTTTGTTGCCTGGCAAGCTAAAGCAGTTAGGACGAGGTGCTCGATATATGTCCCCTCGACAACCCGTAAAAACAACCGCATCCGAGTGTGCAATTCGTGGAGGGGAATATGTTGCTTTTGATCGAGCTGATTTTGCTACATCGTTGAAGATTTGGTTACCCCAAGCTCAGACCGGAGATTCTGAGGCGCAAGCGTATGTTGGGGAAATCTATGAAAAAGGCCTTGGACTTCAGCCTGACTATGAATTGGCCGCCGCATGGTATAGTAAAGCTGCAAAGCAAGGTTTGACCAGAGCACAGATTAATTTGGGCAACCTTTACGAAAAAGGGTTGGGTGTCGAGAAAGACTCCATTAAAGCATTAAACTGGTACCGGAAAGCATCAGGTTTAGAGGTTGATAAGCTTCAGTATGCATCAACCATTATTGCCACTCAGGAGCTGCAGGCTGAGCTGGGTAAGCTGCAAGGTGATATTGAGAGCCTGGAGGAATACAAAAAGAAAAACGAAGCCGCCATTAGTAAAAAACAAAAAGAGTTAGCGTCAAAGCGGCTTGAAACGATTACTGCGAGTGCGCCGTCTTCAATGCACCTCCCCCCCTCGATACAGATTATTGATCCGCCTATATCATTAACCCGAAGTGGGCCTACCGCTTTATTAAGGGGTGCAGTCAGTGAGCGAGAAGTGATTGGTAAGATAGATGCGCCAGCAGGTGTCTCTCAATTTATGGTGAATGGTGCTCGTGTAGAGGTGGATGAATTTAATCTGTTCTTTCTAAATGTGCCTATAGAGAGTAGGCGAACGCTGGTTTCAATGAGTGCAATTGATAAGGTCGAGCAAACGGTAGGTTTTGATTTTACAATGTTTGCTGATTCCATGCAGGCAGGTTCGGCTTTTGTCGAGCACCGAGAAAGATCTGGCGGAAGTAACATTTCATCTGATAAGTATGGCAAATTCTATGCGTTGGTAATCGGCAATAACGAATATATTAATTACGTTAATTTAAAAACAGCCGTGGCAGATGCTACTGCAGTCGCTAAAGTGCTTAATGAGCGTTATAGTTTTAATACTCGACTTCTACTCAATGCGAATCGGTATGAGATTCTTTCAGCTATTAATGATCTTAGAGATAGTTTGACCGAAAAAGACAATCTTCTTATTTATTATGCTGGGCATGGTGATCTCGATGATAGTAATGAACGAGGGTTTTGGTTGCCGGTAGATGCTGAGCCGGGCAGCTCTGCGAATTGGTTGTCTAATGTGTCTATTTCAGATCAGCTAAATACAATGAAAGCTAATCATGTCATGGTGGTGGCTGACTCGTGTTATGCCGGTACGCTTTCGACTGCCTCTGTGGCGAGACAGAATCTCAATCTCTCTGATGATGATATTACTGAATGGCTAGATGTGATGTCTGATGTGAAGGCAAGAACCGTTTTGACTGCTGGTGGTGTTCGTCCAGTATTGGATTCAGGCGGTGGGAAGCATTCAGTGTTTGCAAAAGCCTTTCTAAATGTATTAGAAACAAATAATCGAGTACTGGATGGAAATAGTTTGTTTGTTTCAGTTTTGGGTGATGTAAGGCGAGGTTCAGCTGCACTGGCGCACGAGCAAGTGCCAGACTATGGCGCTATTAAGTATGCAGGTCATGAGGCCGGTGAGTTTTTCCTGTTTCCTCAAGAATAGGCACGCGGCGTTAGGTTATTAGTTAGGTTTTTATATGTCAGATACAGTCGTTATTCCAGCCGCTCAGGGAGAGGGTGCTTCTTTTGGGAAGTATCAGGTGATCTCAGAGTTAGGCGAAGGGGCTATGGGTAAGGTCTATAAGTGCTATGACCCCGATTTTCAGCGAATGGTGGCTGTAAAAACGGTTCATAAAGCGCTGTTGGATGACTGTCCTTCAGGGGAGTTTAGAGAGCGTTTTAAAAATGAAATGCGGGCAGCTGGAAAGTTAACACATCCAAATATTGTTGCAGTTTTTGATGCGGGAGAGAAAGAAGGGGGGCCTTTCTTTGTTATGGAGTATGTTGAGGGGCAGGAGCTTAAACACATGCTTGATGAAAAGATGCACTTCACCCTAGATCAAAGCCTTAAGATTATTTCGAATGTATTAAGTGGGCTTTCTAGAATTCATCAGCATGGCATTGTTCACAGAGACCTTAAACCTGCTAATATATTTGTTGCTAGCGATGGGGTGGCCAAAATAGCAGATTTTGGTGTCGCAAAATTAGATAATTCAGAAATGACACAGGTAGGAACCGTTATTGGCTCCCCCAAATATATGTCTCCTGAACAGTGTGTTGGAGAACCCGCAGATGCGAGATCGGACCTGTTTGCAGTAGGCATTATTTTATATGAAATGTTAACGGGGAAATATTGTTTTAATGCGGACTCGACTACTGCAATTACACAAAAAATAATAAATGTAGAGGCGCTTTCAGCATCTACTGTCGCTCAGACTTATATACCGACACATATTGATAAAATTTTAAAAAAATCCTTGGCAAAGAAACCAGCAGATCGTTTTCAGAGTGCGGAGGAGTTTTTGTCTTCTCTTACGCTTCACCCTTCTAATAGCGCTGTACCGGGCTCTGGGTTGTTGGTTAAGCTGGGCGGGGCGGTTGTTTCCGTTGTGGCACTTGGAGTTCTAGTTGTAGTTTTTGCTTTTGACGGGACGCAAAACCTAGGCCCCAAGCTCATTAATGAAAGTCGTAAAACTGGAATGGAAGAAGTTGTCGAAAATTCTGGCAATGCTGAGACCAATCAAGGGTATAGACGGTTGATCACAGGTGGCGGGGTTGTTGAGTCTTCAGGTCAAAGTAGTGATGGGGCACGCCAAGTAGAATCACTAAGTACGGAAAAATCAGCGAAGATAGCTAAACTGTTTAAGGTGGCAGAGACTTATAAGCGAATCGGGCGGCTAGTTTCGCCGCCAGGCTCCAATGCCTATGATGCATATAAAATCGTATTATCGATTGACCCTGATAATAATGATGCATTACAGGGGGTTGTTGATGTTGAGATAGCGTTGGTTGATAAGGCTAATCAATATGTTGAAACGGGAGATCATGACCGAGCGTTGCTTACAGCAAAGGCGGGGTTAGAAGTGTTTCCTGATGCACGAATTTTCTCGGAGCTAGTAGAAACAATTGAACATGCTCCGCGTTAATAACAAATATACTGGCGAAGATGCTTGGATGGCCTAGTGGCATCGAGTACTCTATTGGTCTTCATGGAAGAGTTCTTATTATGAATAATAAAATGAAAGCTTTATTTAAAAAGCGGTCAACGGGCAGGGTAGCTAGCTATCAGCATGTGACTATGGCATTGGTTGCTCTCTCTCTACTCATCACATTGAACGGTTGTTCCAGTGTGTCTGGGAAAAACGGTAGTGCCTCAGCTCGACCTACAGATGAATATCAAGCGCGCACTGTACGTAAGGCAGCCCCCCAATCTGCTACTGCAGCGAATGAGCCTAAACCTGTTGGCGCGCCCGCTGAACAACCGCCGATAAAATCATCCGAAAAGGTAGCCGTACAAAGTACTTCTTCGGCGCTAGCACAAAATGCTACGCCTAAAAAGGGTGCCTCATTACCATCCTCCAAGTCTCAACCCAAGACCAAGACCAAGACCAAGACGGTCAAGCTTAAGCAGAAAGTACCCTCCTCAGTAGAGTCAGCAGATTCAAGCGTATTGGCCGCACCAGTGAGTAAAGCCTCGCCGATAGAGACCTCTGCAGAGAAACCATTACACCAAAGCGAGACTCAATTGCCAAAGGGTAGTGCTGAGCCTTTACCTGCTAAGGTGAGTAGTGATGTGCCCAAAGAGGGCATTTTATTGGCTAGCCTTGACCAGTTGCCTATTTTAATTGATAAAAATTGGACGTTAGATAGAAATAATGACTCCCTAAATAGCTGTGCATTGTCTTATCGAAGACTGTTAATAGAAGATGGTCAAGGAGAGTCTCCCGTTGATGTCGTGATAAAAAAAGATAGCGTCATTGTCAACACTGGCTCAAATATCGATTTGGGGTATGAGGGTACAGGGGTTACCGTTGATACAAACTCTCAGATATCGATAGAAGAGTTATTGAATGAAACATCAATTCAATTTAAACAGAGTCATAAAAAACTTGTAGAAGAAATGGAAAGAGGTGAGGTTGCTAGGGTGACGCTGGGTTTTTGGCCTACATGGCCTATAACGCAAACTTATTCGGTGAGCTTCGAAGTTGGTAATTTCTCTTCAGGTCATCAAGCTTTGATGGCATGCGTTGAACTGGAAAAAGAACTTAAATAATAGGACTGATAATGGGATTACGGTTAAAGTTTAACCTTGTTTTGAGTGGGGCAACATTGCTTGGGCTGCTGGTGGCGGGATTTTTGGGAAACCAGATGCTGCAAGACAATGCCAGAGAAGAGGTGTTGGAGAAGGCTCGTATTATGATGGAAAGTGCTGTCGCAGTGAGACATTACACCGTTAATGAAATTAAACCCCTATTGGCGGTACAGCAGCGTCGACAGTTTATTCCCCAAACAGTGCCTGCATATGCAGCGCATAGTTATGTAAAAGCCCTGCAGAAAAACTACCCTGATTATAGCTATAAAGAAGCTACATTGAACCCAACTAACCCTGCTAACAGGGCCACGGAGTGGGAGTCTGATATTGTCGCATGGTTTCGAAAAAGTGAAACATCAAGTGAATTGGTTGGAGAGCGTGAAACAGCCACTGGTCGCTCATTATATTTAGGGCACCCTATTAGAATCACCAACCCTGCTTGTCTTACTTGTCATAGTAAGCCATCGAAAGCACCTGATACGTTGATCAGTACTTATGGCGATAGCAATGGTTTTGGATGGAAGCTGAATGAAGTTATTGGTGCTCAAGTAGTATCCGTGCCGATGTCGGTACCTCTTAAACGAGCAGAAGAAACGTTCTACGTGTTTATTGGCTCATTAGTTGGAGTATTCCTTCTAGTAGGGGTTCTGCTCAATATTATGCTCCATGTTATTGTTATTAAGCCTGTGAGACTGGTCTCTGCAAAAGCGGATGAAGTAAGTATGGGAAATTTGAACGTAGAAGAGTTGTCAATTAAGGGGAGTGACGAGGTTGCATCTCTAGGGCGTTCATTTAATAGAATGCACCGAAGCCTTGATAATGCACTTAAAATGCTTGACGACACTATGGATGATTAGTGTTTTATTTCACACCAAAGATAGAAAAGTTGTAATTTTAATATGCAAAAAAACGAAATTCCTCAGTCGATTGGAAAGTATCAAATCGAAAGCGTTTTGGGCAAAGGCGCAATGGGAGTTGTTTATCGAGCGTTTGATTCAGCTATTGAGCGAACTGTAGCGCTTAAAGTGCTTCATGCACATTTGCTAGAGGGTGATGAAGGGAAAGATTTCGAACAACGTTTTATTCAAGAGGCTAAGGCTGCCGCACGCTGTCTTCACCCCAATATTGTGACGGTTTTTGATTTTGGGGTTCAGCGTTCTACGCCTTTCATTGTGATGGAATATGTTGACGGGGCTGAGTTGAAGGAACAGATGCAGAATGATAAAACATTCTCATTTGTCGCTGCACTGGATATTATTTCTCAAATATTGGAAGCATTGGCTTACGCCCATGAAAATGGTGTTGTTCACCGTGATATTAAGCCTGCGAATATCATGTTAATGGATAACGGACGTGTAAAGGTGTCTGACTTTGGTGTCGCTCGTTTGGATAATTCGGACTTAACCAGTACAGGCATGATGGTGGGAACGCCGAACTATATGTCGCCAGAAGGGTTACATGGTTTTGTTGTTGATAATCGCTCAGACTTATATAGCGTAGGTGTGTTGCTGTTTGAATTGCTGACACAACAACGGCCATACAAAGGGATTGATCTTGAAGAGGCCATGGAACCATTGGCCCAAAGTGATATGTTCGATGTGGCGTGCAAAGCGCAGATTAAACCTATTATTCAAAAGGCCTTGCAACCTAAGCCTGAATTACGCTTTCAACATGCATCAGAGTTTTTGAATAAACTTATTAATGTAATGTCTCAGTCGGGAACGGAGCAGGGAACCGTAATTTATCAGCCCACGAAGGTGGTTAGAATTGCAAAGTCACCCGAGGTAAGCGCAGACGAGTCGCTGCACCCAGATGTTCTCTCTACACTTGAAAATAGTTTGATCCGATTTGTTGGCCCTACAGCCAAAATGCTTGTGAGAAAATATAGTAAACAGAATATGTCATTGCAAGACCTCTCGGCGAGTTTGGCTAAGCAAATCCCAAATGATGAGGAGCGAACAGAATTTTTGCGCTCACTCAATATTTCCGGGCTATATGAAATTTCGATGGCAAGGGAGGCTGAGTCCAGAAGTGGGGTCTCGCTAGTTAAGTCGCTTAATAAAACAGGCAAAAGCCAGCAAGCACTAACTCTGTCGCCTGAAAAGCTACAGACGGTGACCGGAGAACTGGCATTTTTTATTGGGCCGTTAGCAAGTCGGTTGGTGAAGAAGGCTTTTAAGAAGGCTTCTAATATTGATGATTTTTATAGTAATCTTGCAAGTTATATCCCCGATTCAGACGAACAACAGACATTTCTTAAAAAAGTTAAGAGCTAGGTTCTGTTTGAGTTTCTATAATTAAGAAAAAGTATGTATTGTAAGTCGAAGTCTCTGATGAAATAAACTCACTTAAAGTGAGTAGTTGGACAGTCTAATATGAAATTGATTTTATCCATTGTTACATGCCCCCCCGGCTGCAATATGGAAGGGCAGCACCATCAATTCGGAATTGATGGCGGGAGTTTTGGGCGCTCAGCGGACAATCAATGGGTGCTTCCGGACCCTAGTCGATACGTGTCATCTTGTCATGGGCAGATATGTTTTGAAAATGGGCAATTTGTACTTGTTGATGTAAGTACAAACGGGATCTATTTGAATGATGGAGCCCAGCCTCTTGGGTCAGGTAACCGATCTATACTATCCCAAGCTGATCAACTCCAGTTTGGAGACTACCGAATACAAATCAATATAGACGCTAGTGAGAATGTTTCGCCCGCGGCTCATTCACCTGCGGGGTTGAGCCCTACTGAACAAGTAGTTACTCCTGCGGAAGTTAAGCCCTCAATTGATGACCTAGACAAGTGGCTGGAACCCGCAGCACCTGTAGATACTCCATCTCCAGTGTCGCCGCCACCTATTAGTAATACTCCCGCGTTTGAGTCACAGGGTATTGGCATTGACCTTGGTTTGAAAGGCGAGGAAAAAGACCCGCTAGCTGCATTGGGGGTAGAGAACCCGTCTCAACCTGACTTGCTGCAGAGTCCCAAAGGAGTAGGTTTGTCAGACCTTGTCCAGCAGACGCCTTCTATAGACCAGCAGATGATGAAGGTTCCTGGTGTTATTCCTGATGATTGGGATGATTTGCTGGGCGGCAGCGTAGACGCGGCAGAGCCATCCCCACTGGCCAGAAGTGAGGACTCAGAGGCAACAACCTTTAAACCTATCGAGAGCAATAGCCGTGCTTTGAGAGAACTTAGCGGGTCTCAAAATACTGCAGGAAGTGAAGCGGCGCAAGCACCTGAAATTCAGCCTCAGTTGACCGTTAGTGACTCAATGGGGTTGGAAGAACTATTAACGACGCCTACTGAATCAATAGCACCGCCAAAACAAGAGCCATTAAACTCCATACCGAATTCAAGCACTCCGACTGATAACGTATCAACACCGCAATTGGCAGGTATAGAAGTAACAGGCTCATTAGCTGAGGCATTGGGGTTGTTACAATTATCTGCTGAGCAAAAGCAACTGTTGAATAATGCTGTGGCAGATACTGTGAGGGAAACTGTCGCAGGCATGATGAAAACATTGCGTGCACGGAGTGAAATAAAAAGCGAACTTCGGATGAATATGACGACAATACAGTCTGCTGAAAACAATCCGCTTAAGTTTTCTGTTACGCCTGATGATGCAATTGAAAATATGTTTGCTAAAACAGGAAAAGCTTACTTATCTCCGGTTGAATCTATAAAAGATGGGTTCGCGGATATTGCAGATCACCAACTCGCATTGTTTGACGCAATGAGAGCTGCATATGACAACTTACTAAAGCAGTTTGACCCGAGTGCTTTAGAGCAAAAATACGAACGAACGCGAGGCAAAGGGTTACTCAAAAGCTCTGGGAAAGGGAAAAACTGGGACTCCTTCAAAGCGACTTATGAAGAGTATTCAGAGGATAATGAAGCTACATTTAAGCGCCTTTTTGGAGATGTCTTTGCCGATTCATATGAACGGAAAATGCACTCATTGAAAATGAACCGCAATAAGATGTAGCAAAGAGTCCGTGGGCCCTAATTACTAAGACTTAATATGACATTTAATATAACAAAGGTTACTCATGTTTAACTATGTAAAGCTATTTAAGTTTTCGATAATTCTTTCTCTTATTGTCGTTTCTGCATCCTGTGCCTACACGCGGGAAACGTTGGATTTAGATACTGAAATACGTGTTAAATTTACGGTTTCACCCTCGGTTAACCCTGACTCGGACGGACGCGCGTCACCTGTTGTGCTTAATCTACTGTATTTAAAGGATGATAGACAGTTTGAGCAAGAGGACTTTATTTCGTTGCTGGAATCACCAGAAGATCGTTTGGGTAAGGACTTAATAGAGAAAGTCAGATTAAAGGAATTTATTCCTTCTGAGAAACGAGAGGAGTCGTTTGTTCTATCAAATGATGTGAAGTTCGTGGGGGTTGTTGTTGAATATGTCCAGTACCAGGATGCTGAAGGTAAGTTAGTTTTACCTGTTGAGCCGCATACTTCTAACAGTTATTTTGTGAATGTTGATAAAGACAGTATATATATTAAACAGTAAGGGCACTTCTACTTACGCACTACTTCATGTAAACCTTGCTAAGGAAAAGAAATGTCAACTAAGAGTAAAGTGATTTGGTCGGAGGGGATGTTTCTTCGTCCACAGCATTTTCAGCAACAAGACCGCTACTTCGAGAGTTATATCGAAGGACGCTGTCAACCATTGCAATCTTATTCTTGGGGGTTTGAAGAGCTGGAGATTGACTCCCAGCTATTAAAACTGGGCAAGATATCGCTGTCTAGATGTCGTGCTATTTTTCCTGACGGCACCCCGATACAGGTGCCAGACGCAGACGTCGCGCCCGACGTGGTTGATGTTCCTGCGAACCTAAGTAACGCCATTGTCTATTTAGGTGTTCCCGTTCGGCGCCCTGGGGCAGCAGAAGTACAACTTGATAAAGATGATCAAAGCTTACGGCGGTACACTGCAAACGAAAATGAAGTGTTTGATAATGTATCAGGGTTTGCAGATGATGAATCTATTCAAATTGGTGAGTTGCGATTAAGGCTTCTTTTTGAAAACGAAGACCATAGCGGTTATGCGCTTTTGGGTATGTTGAAAATCAAAGAGAGCCGAGATGATAAAACTGTATTGTTGGACGATACCTATATCCCCCCTGTGTTAGACGCTCATATAAATACTATTACCAAGGGTTTTTTGAATGAATTATCAGGGCTGTTACATCAGCGAGGAGAAGCATTAGCAGGTCGGTTAAAAGAAAGTGGTCGAGGTGGTTCAGCAGAAATCGCAGATTATTTAATGTTACAACTAATCAATAGACTTGAGCCGACTGCAAACTATCTTAAAAACTATCAATCATTGCATCCAGTAAACCTTTATTTTGAATTGCTGCAAATGGCGGGGGAGTTTGCGACGTTTACTACCACAGAAAAGCGCCCTCCTGAATTTTCTGCGTATAACCAAGATGACTTGTCGGGGTCATTTGCGCCTGTCATTAAATCATTGAGGCAAGGGCTGAGCGCTGTACTGGAGCAGTCTGCAGTCTCACTTGAGTTGGTTGAACGTAAATATGGTATTAGAGTTTCTCCTATTTCTGATCATTCACTCATTGACGGCGCATCTTTTGTGTTGGCCGTTAAGGCCAGTATGCCGGTTGAGAAAATTAGAACGTTGTTTCCGGGTCAGGTGAAAGTAGGGCCTGTAGAGCGTATTAGAGAGCTCGTTAATGCTCAGCTCCCTGGCATCACGTTGCAATCCTTGCCGGTGGCTCCAAGGCAGATTCCGTACCATTCAGGCTACGCTTATTTTCAGCTTGATAAAAATAGTGAATTCTGGAGAGACTTAAAAAAGTCTGGCGGCTTTGCACTTCATCTTGGTGGAGACTTTCCTGGGTTGGAAGTTGAGTTCTGGGCAATTAGGGACTAGATCATGAGTAATGACGGCGATAGAACGGTTATTATACCAACACCAGGGCGACAAGCTCCGGCTCAACCCCAAGGCTATCAACAAAGCCCTTCTTCTAGCTCTTCACCATCAGATGACCTTTCAGGGGGGGTTAACAGAGAGCTAAATGTTAAGCGTAGTTTGAATAAACTAGTCGGATCGGCTACTGAATTAATAGCGCTTCTGGGGGAACTCCGGCACACCGTCCAGCATGCGGATCCCAGTAGTTTACGTAACCATATTATCGACCAAATGAGAGTGTTTGAAACCAACGCTAAGCAAGAAGGACAGCCCTCTGAAATAGTGTTGTCTGCCCGTTATGTGTTATGTGCAGCATTGGATGAAGCCATACTCAACACCCCTTGGGGGCCGGAAAGTGGGTGGGCTCAGCACTCTTTGCTCAGTACGTTTCATAATGAAACCTTTGGTGGAGAGAAGGTCTTTCTGATTCTTGATCGTCTTTTGCAAACACCGGCTCAATATATTGATGCGCTAGAGCTTATTTACCTCTGTCTGTCACTTGGGTTTGCAGGTAAGTATCAGGTTGATCCCAGAGGACACCTGCAGTTAGAGCAAATTAAAGAAAATCTTTATCGCGCAATAGATATGCAAAGAGGGGCGTATGAGCGTGAGCTATCGCCTCGTTGGAAAGGTGTGCAGAAGGTTAATAAAAAAGTGGCAGATCTAGTTCCGCTTTGGGTCGTATTTAGTATTACTTTAATGCTATTGGTCATGTCTTATTCGGGGTTTAGATTTTGGCTTGATCATACTACAACGCCCGTTGCTAATGAGCTTGACCAAATGTCGTTGGAATACAATAAGAGCATCGATGATTAAGGATGCTGGGTTAGCAGCCACTTTAGAGGTTGTTAAGTCGAGTTCACTATTAGGGAGATTTTCATGAAGCGTTTTATCGCTTTATTTGCGGACCCAAGGTTTTTGGGACTGCTGGGCGTTATAGCCCTCAGCTTAGCGGTTTGGTTTGGTGGTTCTTATATTCATATTGGAGGTTCGCTCGAACCTATTTCACCCATCGCTCGTCTCATTGTAATAATGGTGTTATTGCTAATATGGGGGGCAAATAACTTAAGAATACAAGCTAAGCAATCGAAGCAAAATGAGAAAATGTTGGGAGACATTGAAGCCTCGGCTGAGCAAGAGGATAGCTCTAGCCCTAATAGTGATGAAGCAAAAGTTCTTCATGCCCGGTTCAAAGATGCCGTGGATACGCTTAAAACACACCGTTTTGGTGAGAAGGGGAATCGCCGTACCATATATCAGCTGCCTTGGTATGTCATCATTGGACCACCTGGCGCGGGCAAAACAACCGTTCTTGTTAATTCGGGTCTTCAATTCCCTTTAAAGGAAAAGTTTGGATTACAGGGGGTTGGCGGTGTAGGTGGAACAAGAAATTGTGACTGGTGGTTTACCGATGAAGCTGTGTTGATAGATACAGCCGGACGATATACCACTCAAGATAGTAATGCTGAAAGTGACAAGGGGGCGTGGAAAAGCTTTCTTGCTTTGTTAAAAAAACATCGACCTAGGCGCGCGATTAATGGTGCTATTATCGCGGTGAGCTTGCAAGAGCTTCTGATGTTAAGTCGTGATGAACGCCAGCGACATGCAGAGACTATTCGCAATCGAATTCAGGAGTTAATGGGGGACTTAAAGATCAGGTTCCCGATTTACTTCTTGATCACAAAGTGTGACCTGATGGCTGGGTTTAATGAATATTTCGAATATTTGGATCAGTCTGAAAGAGAGCAGGTATGGGGTATGTCATTTCCCTTATCTGAAGCACAAGGAAGTCAAACGGTTGATTTCTTTGATGCAGAATTTGATACCTTAGTTAAACGAATTAATGATCGTCTATTGTGGCGACTCCATAGCGAAAGAGACCCCTATCGAAAAGCTAAAATTCAAGGGTTTCCAAGTCAGTTTGAGAATATGCGTGGCACCCTTAGCGAATTTGTTAAGGACGTGTTTGGTGACAATCAATACCAAACAGCTCCTCTTCTAAGAGGTGTTTATTTTACGAGTGGTACGCAGGAAGGGACTCCAATTGACCGAATTCTCACCTCACTTTCTGCAAACTATGGCGTTTCAGGCACAGCCCAAGCAATGCCTGCCGGGCAAGGCAAAAGCTATTTTATAACACGCCTACTCAATGATGTGATATTTCCTGAGGCAGACATCGTTGGCGTAAACACTAAATATGAAGGCCGATTGCGATGGGGGAGACGTTTTGCCATGATTGGTTCGTTGTTGGTGGTATTATGTGCTGGTGCAGTATGGACTAATAGCCTCAATCATAATCAAGCATTAATGAACGAGGTGTCTGCGTTAATCATACAGCATAAAGAGGCGGTAAAGACAAAGGATAGTGTAAGCAATCGTTTTGATAGAGCTATTGCTATTGTTGACCCCCTATACCAAGCAACCGACGTCTATGATCAGCTAAGTCAGCCGTGGATTTCAGGACTTGGGCTTTACGATGAAAGTGTTCAAGAGTCAGTACATACCGCCTATAACAGCGCATTGAAAGAGTTTTACTACCCAGTTCTAATCAAACGTTTGGAATCTTATCTCGTTGGTACAAAAGACAATGATGCTCTATATGATGCATTGCGGGTATACCTAATGCTCGGTGATGTAACAAAGTTGAATAGAGATGAAGTAACGGCCTGGTTCAAAAATGACTGGGAGACATTGCTGCAAAACCAAGCAGGGAAACAACATCAGTTACTGTCATATCTTGGAGATGCATTAGATAACGGCACCCCTGTATTTGACTATAACACCAGCATTGTTAACCGGACCAGAGCACAACTACAGCGAATTCCAATAGAACAACGCATCTACAAGCAAATTGAACGTTCCCCGGAGTTCGCACGAGAAACAGATTTTGTACAGGCGGTGGGTGGAGATGTTTTAAGCGTTTTCTCGATCAATAATGCATCTAATTCATTATCGGTCCCGTATATGTTTACAAAAGCCGGTTACGGTCGAATGGATTTAAGCAAAAATTCGCCTTTAATTCGAAAATACTCCACCGAACAGTGGATTCTGGGTACCTCGGGTACAGAGGATTTTAGCGATAAAGATATTGAAAATATCGCTAAAAAAGTTAAAGCCATTTATTTGGTGAAATACATAGAAAAGTGGAATGGCTTGTTAAATCAGTTGGGAATCCGAAAGATTACAAATTCAAGTCAGGCCAGAGATGTGTTGGCGAAAATATCAGATAAAGCCACATCCCCTTTGGTTAAAGTCTTGAACACGGTTACCGATGAAACATCGTTGACCCCTGAGGTTAACCTGCTGAAAGGTAAAGATGATGCAGCAGCTAAGGCTGCAGCAAAATTGGCTGAGAAGGCGCTTCCACCAACCACTGTCGATAAAGCATTTAAACCCATTCATCAGCTTATACGGCAAAATCGGGTTGATGATATTCTTGCTACAACCAAATCGCTTCATGAAGTGCTAGAAGGGTTCTCTTTTGCACCGCTTCCAAACGAGGCATCTCTGAAGTTTGCCAGTAAACGTTTTACTGGATCAGGGGACGACCCTATTAGAAAGCTAAGAGTTCAGGCGTCTCAGCTTCCCAAACCTGTTAAAAGGTGGATGGAGGAGCTTGCAGATCACTCGTGGAAAGTGGTCCTTATCGATGGTAAACAGCATCTTAACACGGTGTGGCAGGCCACTGTTTTTCAACGTTACCAAGGCAGTATCGGCTCCCGCTATCCATTTGTGAAATCGTCTGAGCAAGATGTCGCGATGCTTGATTTTACGGAGTACTTTCAACCTGGGGGAGTCGAGGATGACTTTGTTAAGGCTCACCTTTCACCCTTTATTAAAAAGGGCAAACAGTGGAAAGAAAAGAGCCTTAACGGAAGACGTTTAGGGCTTCGTTCGTCCGCTCTTGCTGAGATGAAGAAAGCAGAGGTTATTCGTAGCGTATTTTTTAGAAAAAGTGCCTCTATGCCCGGGTTCGATTATAAATTAAAGCCTCGCCGTATGGACTCGACCGTAAGGAGGTTTGAGCTATCTCTAGGGTTAGATCGAATTCGTTATTCCCATGGGCCAAAATTGCCAAAATCACTGAGTTGGCCTGGCGAAACCAGTGAAGGTGTTCGGCTGTTGTTTGAGGATATCAATGAGACTGAGCATAGGCAGTGGTACCCTGGTGACTGGGCGTTCTTCAGGGCTCTAGATGCCGCGACAATAAAGAAATCGAGTCGCTCAAACGTATTTTACGTGACATTTGATGTATCTAGCCGGAAAGTAGAGTATGAGTTGAGTGCAGCCAGTTCTCTAAACCCATTCACTCCTGGGTGGCTTAATCAATATCAGTGCCCTAAGTTACTTTGATTGATGTGTTTTTATGATCACTATGCTAATCAGCCTGATAGAGCCGAAGAAAAGAGAATGCACTATGAACTGGCTAAGGGGTAGGTATGTCTGAGAAACAATCAATAGGTATCTTTGGCAAAATCCCTAGCCATGGGGACTTTGTTAGTAAAGGACTGCCTGCAGCCTTTATTGAATCCTGGGATCATTGGCTTCAGCAGTCGATGCTGGCTAGTCAAGAGTCATTAGGTGAACGTTGGTTGGAACACTTTTTAGTGAGCCCTATTTGGCGTTTTTCGATTCCTAATGGATGTATCAGTAACATGTCATGGGCTGGGATTATGCTGCCTAGTGTTGATAGCGTGGGGCGTTATTATCCGCTAACGCTTGCAGCTCAAATACCGAGTGAATTAGGAGGGTTTGAGTTTGTTGCTGCTGCTACGGGTTGGTATGAGCAGTTAGAAGATGTCGCTATCGGTACGTTGGAAAAGGGGCTGACAGTTGATGAGTTGGAGCAACATTTGGGGTTGTTGAATGGCGTGTTGCAGCAGCCTGTACGAGAAATAATGCCGCTTTCACCGAAGCGGCATCAGCAGCATTCAATACCATTGGAATTTCCTGAGCAATCGATCACTAGCATTACCCCAATGTTATGTGATGCGTTACTGAAATCACAAGGGTCTACATTAAGTATATGGTGGACAAAGGGGGGGCATCATGTTGAACCAGCTGTACTATTGGCAGACAGGCTTCCTCGCCCAACAAGCTATACGGCACTGTTAAATGGACAGTGGGAAAATTGGCATTGGCCGAACTTAGCTCGAGGTTACTAGGCTACTATGTGTTTATACCAATAATACTTTTTACATTCTGGTATCTAGTACATGGAATGATAGGACACTTATTTCGCTTATGAGCAAAACGTTTACATACGAATCCTACGAGAGAACCCATCAGGGTAATGTTAGGACACATAACGAAGACTCAGTACTAAGCAAGCCCGATGCTGGCTTATGGATTATTGCTGATGGAATGGGGGGGCATGAGGCTGGAGAAGTCGCTAGCCAGATGATTATCCATGACCTTGAGGCATTACCTCATAGAGCTTATGTCTCCGACTTTGTTGACGATATAGAAGATGCATTGTTATTGGTTAACCAGAAACTAAGACATTATAGTGCAGAAAAATTTAATGGTTTGACGGTGGGTTCTACTGTGGTATCTCTGATCATCCGGGGTGCTATGGGGGTGGTGTTGTGGGTTGGTGACTCACGCTTGTATCGTTTGAGAGGACGCACTCTCGAACAACTCACAAAAGACCATAGTGAGGTGCAGGTTCAAATTGATAAAGGAATAATTACAGAAGATCAGGCCGAAACGAGCTCTATCAAAAATATGTTGTCGAGAGCAGTCGGCGCATTTGATGAGTTAGAGGTCGATTTAAATGCGTTTACCATTAATGATGGTGATCTTTTTTTATTGTGTTCTGATGGCCTTTACAATGAACTTTCTGCTAATGAACTTCGGAATATTCTTAAGCAAGGGAATACATCTAAGGTGCCCGATTTAATGATGAAAGAGTGTCTTGGCAAGGCGGCAAAAGACAATGTTTCGTTTATTGTGCTTAAGGCTAAGCTATGAAAATATGGTTGAATCAAGAGCTCGATGCGCAGAGTAGTGCCTTTCACAAAGGGGAGGTTTCTCAGCTAGATTACAGGTTACAGAGACGAAAAGTTCTGGAAAAGTTAAGTTCTGAGTCAGAAAAAAGCAGCCAACAGGAGTCGATTGCTTTTAAACGTGTTATTGGGTGCGTGGTGATTATTGTGTCATTGTTACTCTGTACAATACTTATAGTAAACACTACCTTTTAGTGGCGATGTTTTAAAAGATTAACTCCCAACGACCGCCGAATGAAAACGTATGTAGTTCTACATGGTCAAGATCCATCGCGGTTTCATAATCGATATATGCTGATACACCATATGGAAAAACAGCAGAGAGGCCAACACCAGCTTGTAACCATGAGCTGTCTATGTCATCGGGTACTATTGAGAAGTTACTCCCAGCGGGGTCGAGCAGAAAGCGACCGCTAATGATATCTCGCTTGTGCTCAAATTCATTTTTCGCTTCGATTCTACCGTGTGGCAGTAATACACCCCATGAATACCCTAAAGCGTATTGAATTTGAGCGCCTAGTGTTGCTAGCTTTGACTTGATATCTTGTTTATCAAAGGTTACTTCGAAACCACCGCCATTTTGTTCAGAATAGCTATCAATCTCGCCGTCGATAATATCTAAACGCAGATATGGGCCTGCGGTAAATGCGCCATAGGTAAAATCATAGTTTGCTGTAACCTGAATGATGAGTTGTTCAGTATGGGTTTGACCGGTTGCTATTGTGTTTAAAGAGTTAGGAATGACAATTCTACGAGCGGTTTTAATTTGTCCGGCAGAATATCCAAGGGTGGTGTCTAGGTAAAACTCATCTTTGAACCAAGAGCTATAGATGAAAAAGTTGTCGATATTGTTGTCCATATCGTCGCCAGTTGAACCAAATACGATTTGACTGGCGCTATAACCATAAGCGGCGCCTGCCACAAAGCTATCGCTAAACCGATAATCTAAACCGAGTGTGTAATTGTCAGAATCAAGGTCATAACCCATTTCATTGTCGGTGGTATCTCTATTGCCTGTTGTAATTGACCCGTTTGCAAATATACCTAGCTGTGAGAACACGCTTGAGTTGTCTTCTTCACCGGCTGACCCTCCAGTAACGGTGTCAACTATGGCATGCAACCACTCACCTGACACATGCTGGCCATCGTTCTTGATCATCAGACCACTTATATTTACCCCTCCGGAATTATTTCGCAGTTGGGTAAGGCGAGAGGTAAGGTTGGCGCTTTGATCCCGAGACATACTAATCGTAGATGTGAACTCTGCTGTGACTTGTTCCGCAGAGATGGTACTTAATGCCGATACTTGTTCGTCAGCGGGTAAGTCTGCCAAGGCGTTGCAGCTTTCAGCCAGTTCTGAGGTAGCTGAACCGTCGCATAAGCTGACAACCGCACTAACCAGCTCTACTTCTTGTTCGGTTGCTGATGTTGAGACAGATATAGTTGCCTCTTCTTCTGTAGCTGGTTCTTCATCTAAGGAGGGCTCTTCTTCGATTGTTGGGTTAATTGTAATGGTGACGGTAGCGCTTTTAGCGTCTACGGGCCAAGCATTAGATCTCTCGTTTATAAGAGCTGCATAGTCAAAACTATCGGTACCAAAGAAATCGGGATTTGGTGTATAGATAATACTCTTTCCACTTAGTGCAATAGTTCCATTCGATGGCAACGACATTGGAGCGAATATCTCATTTCGTTCACACTCACTGCCTAGGTCGCCATATATACATACTGCTGTTAAGTTAGAACTATCAGCCGGGCTACCGCCGTCTTCTTCCAAAATATCATTACTTAAAACGGCAATAGTAACGGGTTGGTTCGCATTGGTTGTTGCTGTATCAGGAACAGCTGTGATAGCCAACGATACTTGAGAGAACGACAAAAGAATGGTTGATAAGATTCCGTAACTAACTAACGTATATTTTTTTTTGCGCAATAACTGTTTCATAGAGGTCTTTTACCCGAATATTCCTTTGACGATATTGCTCATTAAGCAGCTTGATAGAGCATGCGCTTCGAATCCTAGGTGAGATTGTATCGATTTACGGATAAAAATCATATTTCAAATATAGGTTTGGTCCGCGAAATGTTCTATTCTGGGGGGTACTCAACGTTTGAGTTTAATTTTAGGGTATTCAGTGTTGCAAGAGTAGGCTTTTAGCCCCAAAGATACCGGGGCTAAAAACGAGGGAACTGGGGCTAACAAAGAGGGAGTAGATATAACAACTGATCTTCTGCTAAAAATACTACTAGCTAACGATAATACTAAGTTAACTCAAAAGCTGGCCCCAGCGATCGTCTACCGCCAGTGTCGTTGTACCCGTTTAAACGTCTTCTGGCATAGAAGTGCCAACCATCGGTTTTTCTCCACCCTATAACTGTCACAACAACATTCGTACCATCCCATTCGGGGTTTGTTAGCTGTCGGTAGGTCGCATTGTCGTAAATTATCGTAATAGCGTTTCCAAGGTTCTGAACCCTAAGGGCTGCGGTAGCATAATCAGCTGAAGGGGTTGTGTGATTGAGGTCATTCACATGCTCTACAGTGAGGCGGTTGCGTGACGTACCATAAGCATGAAAACTACAGCCTTGAATCGTGTCGGTAAAAAAATAATCGGCATGATTGCTAAGTACCATGGACTGGGTGCTGTTTGCTGATGCATTTAGGTAATATGCCTTCAGCTTGTTGCGCCCAATTTTGGGCGTGTGTTGCTTTAACGATATAGTGTGTGCAGAGTATGGATCTAGATTAAATGTCCCAACGCCATTGCCGTCAAGAACGTAAATAGGTTGCTGTGCGCCATTAACGCCAGTTGAGTTGACATCCCATACCTTGTCACTGTTTAAAAAGGCTAAAGGGTCAGCCATAAATGATTTGTTATTTCCGCCGCTCATATTGTTATTCCCTATTGGTGTTCTCGTTGCCTTGACGGGCCTTGGTGTTGTTTTATGTTGTTCTTAGTTCTACATTGAGGCCATCTTAGAGTATATCCAGTAGCCCGCATCGTCACTATCCATGCACCGAATAGCCTTCATCTCATCAACGCTCCACAGTTCAGCGACAATGTCTTCAACCAAATCACAGGTGCAGGTGACCAAGTGTTTTGTTAGTACTTCTGTATGATAATGCCTTTCGGTCCCTCGAGTGCCTCTTACTCGCTTCCATATGCTTCTGGCTCCTGTTTCTAATGTGGTAGCCATGCTTCCTAGCAAGGGAACTGTTTCCTCGCTTTTACGCCGCATTTTACGTTTCTTTTTGCTAATTATATAAGGCAATACGTGAGTGTATATTGTATTGTGATCATTTCGGTCACCTTCACAGAAGCCTTGGTTACACCCACGATCATGGATGGCCTGGAGATTTTTGATATGTTGGTGGGTCTTGTAAACAGACACGCCAGCCAACGCAGATGAGCCAACAGCGTACGCGCCCGCCACTGCTACGGCGCCTATACCTGTTGCACTTAGAGCTACAGTGCCTCCAGTTGCTGCTGTGTAAGCCATTGTGCTAAAGCCCGTATTGGTAACGGTTTGGAAGGTTCCAGACCCCACCGCCAGCGTGCCCTTTCCTAGACTTTTGATCGTTCCCCAATCGCCATGCGTGTGGTCGTGATTGTGAACGCTTTTTATGTGCCCCCAGTTGTGCATATCCACGCCCGAAGAGTCCAATAAGTCGCGATCAACTTTGTTATATCCTTCCCACAACTTGTCAGTAATACTCATCTTTTATTCCTCTATAATTCATCGCGAGAATGCAGCATTCTTACGGAAGCAACGCGTTATTAGAGTTTTTTACCTGCTTCAAGATCATAGCCCACTCGTTCAGGTGTGCCTTCCTTATTTGCTCTATCGCCTGCGGTGTAACTCATGGTTATTTTGGCGAAGCTTATAGAGATACTTTCCATGGGTGCAGAGTTACTATAAGCGCTCATGTCGTAGTTACTCAGAAGGCAATCATCTAGCTCATATGAAACGTATTTTTCAATTTTATCGGCACCCGTTTTAACGACATCTATGAGGGTTTTACAGCCCTTTGCACCTGTAAGTGCTTCTTTAAAGAGCCCGGTGGAGGCGCCATCCATTACTTTGGATATTGTAACTTCACTAATGTCGGGGTAGGTAACTTCTCTGTTTGAAGTGTTTCCGGATTCCATCGATATGCCTCGACTGACTGCAAACTGGAAATCATCTAGTTTGATCCAGCCCGCATATCCGTCGGCAGTGACATTACCTTTAGGCGTATTGCCATTAAAATTCATGAAAATAGCCATGCTATTTTACCTGTAGAGCTAAGCTTAAAAATAAAGATGTGTCTTGATGAAATTATAAAGTGAGGAAGTCGCAATGCGTAGTCCCCACTTTAGTTTCTTAGAGGGTAAGGCTTATATTAAAGCTTCACACCTTTCTCTAAATCATAACCTACACGCTCAGGTGTTCCGCCTGCATTAGCACGGTCAGCTGCAGTGTAGGACATAGTGATCTTAGCGAAGCTGATAGAGATCCCTTCAGAGGGAGCGCCTTCTCCAGCGGACACACTGTAAGAACTGATTAAGCAGTCTTCAAGCTCATAAGAAACATATTTTTCGATTTTATCTGCGCCAGTTTTTACAATATCAATAACAACTTTAACGCCTGCAGCACCGGTTAATGATTCTTTGAACATGCCTGAAGATGCGGCATCCATTACCTTAGAAATGCTGACTTCACTTAAGCTTGGACGAGTCGCTTCTCGGTTAGACATGTTACCCGCTTCCATCGAAATACCACGGCCAACACCAAATTGCATGCTATCTAACCTGATCCAATCTTCGTAGCCATCTGCCGTTACGTTTCCTTTTACGTTTAGGTCATTGTAGTTCATGAATATTGCCATGGTCGTATTCCTTTTCTGTTGTTTTAGAGCGTATTTAATTTAGGGTGAAACTCACTTGTTCGCTGAATTTCTGTTTCGAGCTTGGTGACAAGTATGAAATCGAAAATAGATAACATCAACTAAAAAAATTCATAAAATACATGATTTTAATTCGACTCTGACACCAATTAATTTTGAAATTTGCAAGAAAATAATAGGGTTCTGGTACCCTGTTTTTTAATTATGGGGGTTGAGTCTGACCCCATTTAATAGTCGTCAAAATACGTGATAGATAAGACATTCCTAGAGAAGATAAGGGGCGGCTGTTTTTTCACTCTGACCCTATTTTATTTTTGACTCTGACCCCTATTATCGCGAGATATTGAGGGCTTAATGTCTTACTCCGGTTCTTGAAATTTTCGAATATAATTAAAAATGTGACTTGCGTCACGCTTTGTGTTGGTTCAGGCCGGGGAAATGGGCTGGATTTGCCCTGAAATACCAATCAGGGCAAGCCCTTGTGCTTTTTTTAGACCATATTTGAGACTACTATAGCGTCAACAAAGCGATTTACGCAGATTGCAGGTTGCTTGAAGCCAGACGACATTCATAGAGGCCCACGGAAATGGCGATTACTCAAGATAAACAGCGCATCAAACTCGATACGCCATTAGGTACCGATATATTCTTGGTTCAAAGTATGAGCGGGCAGGAGTCTGTATCTAAACCCTTTCATTTTTCGTTTCAGGTAATTACTGAAGAAGACAAAATAGATCAAACGAAACTGATTGGTAAAAGTATATGCTGCTCTATAGCGGGCAACGATGGTACAGATCGTTACTTCTCAGGTGTTGTTAGTAGTCTTTCTGTTGGCGGCGTTGTTGAAAGCAAATTCCGTCAATATCAGGTTAGTATGGTACCTTGGATTAACCTGTTAGAGTATCGGTCTGACTGCCGTATTTTTCAGGAAATGTCGGTGCCAGACATTATTGATGAAGTCTTTAAGGGGTTAGGCTTTAACGATTTTTCTTGGAAGTTGGGTTCAACTTATAGCCCTCGTGAATATTGTGTGCAATACCGTGAAACAGACTTGGCTTTTGTTACTCGTTTGCTGGAAGAAGAAGGTATTTACTACTTTTTCAAACATGAAAAGAAAAAGCACACATTAATGTTGTCTGATTATTCAACCGCTTATGAAAAAGTATCTTTGAACCCCATTGATGTTATTGATGGCACCCATACTGACCATAAAATAAGCCGTTGGAAACATAGTTATAATTTTTGTAGTGGCGCAGTGAGCCATACTGACTATGATTTTCAGGCACCTAAATCATCACTTATGGAAGAGATGCAAACTAAAGTCGACTTACCCAACATAGCTCAATTTGAACAGTATGATTTTCCTGGTGCCTATAGTGACAATGCAAGAGGGAAGGCTATTGCCAGAGCGCGAATGGAATCAATTGAAACGACACACAGTATAGTGACTGCGAATAGCGACTACCCAGAATTGGCGCCGGGTTATAGTTTTGAGGTGGGCCGTCATACCGACACCGCTGAGGCAAAAAAGAAGTTTGTCGTATCCTCGATTTCTCACAGTGCTAATGAGGGGAGCTATCGGTCAGGCGATGCAGGTACGTTCAATTATAGTAATGAATTCCAGTGCGTGCCTGAGAAAACGGTTCTTCGCCCACAAGTAACACGTTCGAAGCCGTATATTAGTGGTTCACAAACCGCCATTGTGGTGGGCCCCTCTGCTGAAGAGATCTATACCGATACGTTTGGAAGGATAAAAGTCCAGTTTTTTTGGGATCGCCTAGGCAAAAAAGACGAAAATAGCTCCTGTTGGATTCGAGTGGCGCAAGTGTGGAGCGGCAAAAAATGGGGAGCCCAATTTCTGCCCAGAGTGGGTCAAGAGGTACTTATCTCCTTTATGGAGGGTGATCCAGACAGGCCTATAGTGGTGGGCAGTGTATATAACGCAGATCAAATGCCTACCTACGACCTGCCCGCCAATAAGGCCATTAGCGGTATTAAATCGCGGTCTACTAAGGGGGCTGGCACCGAAAACTACAATGAGCTTCGTTTTGAAGATGAAAAGGGCAAAGAGCTTTTTTATCTGCACGCAGAAAAAGATGAACAACTCGTGGTTGAGAATAACCAAGATATCAGTGTAGGTAATGACTCTGTGGAGAGTATTGGTAATGACCGCTCCCACTCAGTTGGTAATGATACAACGATATCGATTGGAGCCAACCATACCGAGTCAATAGGTAAGGCAATGGCAGTATCGGTTGGAGAAAACCGCTCTTTAGATGTCGGAAAAGACCAGTACATATCAGTCGCAGGAGACCAAACCGACTCAATCGGAAACAACTACAGCCTGGATGTATCAGAAGACTTAACTGAAAATATAGGTGGAGACCATTCTGAACAGGTCACCAAAGATTATGCTCTGAAAGCTAAAAATATACAGCTCTCTGCAGATACTGAAATCACCATTAAGGTCGGAAAAGCCAAGATATCAATGAAGAAAAATGGCGATATCACTATTAGTGGTGGGAAGATTAACGTTAAAGGTTCCGGTGCTGTTGCGATTAAAGGCAGTAAAATAACACAGAATTAAAGGTGGGAGACGTTATGTATTCTCAAACAGCGCCTGACTCCGGCTTACCTGGCACGTCTAATAGTGCTGGTTCGTTGTTGATCGGAAAGGTGGTTTCATTAAATAGCCACGGTAACCCCTTAATAGCATACGACGAACAGACTCGAAAAAGCCCTATTGAGGCTTTAACCACAGTACCTTTAGATCAAGGTTCCATTGGTAAAGAGGTTGCTATTTCATTTGCTCAAAATAATGGGGGTATGGCGATAGTGATGGGAATAATACGCCGCGCACTAGATGATGTGCTCGCACCGCGGCCTGTTGAAACTAATGACGGCAACATAAATGAGCAGGCTGAAGTTATTGCCGATGGCAAGAAACTAGAACTATCGGCGACTGAAGAAATTACACTTCGTTGTGGGAAAGCCAGTATTACGCTTAATAAAAATGGAAAGATTTTGGTCAAAGGAGAGCACATGCTTAATCGTACCTCTGGCTCATACAAAATTAAAAGCGGCTCTATCCAGCTAAATTAAGTTGGGGTTAGTCATGATGGCGAAACAAGGAATCACATGCTTCAGTTAGACAATAAAACCCCTTTTGATAGTCAGATTATGCTGACTACCGACCCTAAAGGGGCTGATGTGGTGGTGTTGGCCGTCAAAGCCACGTTTACTCTATCTCCTATGGTGTCATTGTCGGCAGAGCAAGTGCCTTTGTGCCTCGAGGACAAGTATTTAGGTGACCCAGCTAGTTCTAGCCTGCTTTATGCTTCTGAAATGTTACTGCCAAAGCCGGGTTCAGATGTCATCTTAAATGGCCACGCTTATGCGCCTGAGGGGCAGCAAGTTAGTGTTATTGATACATACCTTTCTATAGGGAATGCTTCAAAAACAGTACGCGCTTTTGGTGACCGATTATGGATTCACGGTGGGCAATCATCGCCACAGCCTTTTGAAAAAATGGCGTTGATCTACGAAAACGCGTTTGGTGGGGTTCATCACTTTCAGCCAGATCAACCTATTGGGCCGGATTCAGCGCTTTCGTTTGATCAAAATCCGCTAGGGCTGGGGTTTATAGGTACGCGACAAAATAACGATATGATAGGGCAGCGTTTACCTAATCTCGAAGACCCAAACTTTCTGATTCGAACGCCACAAGATAAACCCGGCCCAGCAACTTATGGTTACACCCCTGGGGCATGGGCACCGCGCAAGAATTATGCAGGTACCTATGATGAACTATGGTCGAAAACTCGCGCCCCTTTTTTACCAACCGATTTTGATGAGCGCTTCTTTCTAAATGGCTCTACTAACTTAAGCTTTGAGCGAAGTACGTTCTTTGGTGGTGAGTCTGTTCGTTTAGTTAATCTCATGAAAGGCCAGCCCGATATTCAGTTTACGTTACCTGTTTGCCCAATAGCCGCGGCTTTTAAATTCAACGGGCAGTGGCAGGACTCACCTGTTGCGATTGAAACTATTTTGATTGAGCCTGATGAAAATCGTTTTTGTCTTATTTGGAAAACGGCGTTTAACTGTAATAAAAAGCCACTTAAAGTGAGTGAGGTACGTGTCGACGTTAAACGCAGCCCTCAAGTTGCAGGTAATAATGGAATGCAAAGCATGAGTGAAGGAGTCTAATGTGACTGATATTGGAGAAGCGGTTGCTGTAAGTGTCATTACAGTAGACGGGGATAAGTGTGTTTTCTGTGGAGGGTCTCACGAAGAACCTAAAATTGAAGAAATTAAGGAAGTTGCACCAACTGATAAAGGGTGGCAGCGAAAATCAATGCAAGGAGTTTTCGAGAAAATAGCATCGAAAGAAGCTATTTACCCTAGCGACACATTTCCACCAACTTATGAATACCAAGGGCATCATTGTATTGCGTTATCGTCATTTGCTTTTGGTTCAAATACTAAGACACCTACAGATAAAAATAAAAAATTAAACCATTTTTTAAGTAAAGTAGGCTTTTCTCCTAATAGAGCAGAAAACTGCATCGGCCTCCCTGCTCGTAAGAGTTATGGGGCTTTTAGCCCATTCTGGGAGGCCCTTGACGAGGCAAAACCGCTGCAACTTCATGGGCCAGGACATGACGAAGATTACTTTCTTGAATGTAATAGATTAGTGACTCGACTGCTTAAAATTATATCCAATGTAGACCTATGCGAAGAAAATTCACACCAAGAAATGGAAGATGATTTAAAGGAATTGATTGGGCAGGCAGAGAATTATGCGTTTATTCAGTTGTCTTCAATCGAAGATGATGGATGGGACCTTCACGATAGTGAGAGAACGTTAGCTGAATCAATATATAAAGCGCCCACTACACAGAGCTTTACTGTGAGAGGTGCGAATAATACAAGTCGCACCGAAATGGGTAAAGGGAACGTAGATAAATTAATTGAATACCCAAAACCTTCGCTCGATACTGGGCCATTCTAAAAGGAGAGGTTAATTGTTTTATATATTAGAGTGCGAACATCATAAGCTAGTAGGAAGAATATCCTTTCAAAGTTCAGGCTGGGGGTTAGACTTCACTGAAGGAGAATTACTTGACCCTAAATTTGGGGGTGACATTACGGTTGAGTTCGAAGCTAACCATGCATCATTACCTGACTATTTTGAGCTAGACGAAACGCCTATAGTGAGTGAAAATTTCATAAAGGCATGGAAGTTGTTACCTGTTGATAACTATCAGCTATTTCCTGTCACGGTTAAGTTTCCAGATAGTCAGTTACAAGGGTATTACATATTAAATGTTGTTGGTCGTGTTGCTTGTATTGATCTGGATGCGAGTGACTTGAAAAAGTTTAAAAACGTTATTGTTAGAATTAACAAATTAGTTTTGGATGCTGATATTCAGATGGTAGAGCTTTTCAGGGCTAGCGAGTTCCCACTTGCTATATTTATATCTGAGACGATTCAACAACAATTGAGTCTGGCAAAATTATCTGGGTTATTAATGAAGCCCGCTGATGGTTGGAATGATAAACATCGCTTTTAGGTATGTTAAAGACGTTAAATTTATTGTTCTAGAGCGATGGGATGGGTATAGCGGTGAGAAATAAGACAAAATGAATAGTCTAGAAATCACGATCACTGGTTTTGGTATAGTTAACCCTGTTGGGGTTGGTGCGACAGCCTGTGCCGCGGCTATACGTGCCGGTATTAATCAATACGCAGACTCACCACTCCAGAGGTCGACAGGTGAACCTTATAAAATGGCGCTTGTACCTGAGCAATGTTTACCTGAATTAAATTCGGATGACCCCGCATCAAAATCACGATCACATGGTAATGCACTGTATCGGCGGATGTTACAGCTGGGGAAAGTGGCGTTGACTGAAGCGTGTGAGGCGGCGAACATTACAGCGACTATTCCTATATTTTTGGCGACACCTGAGCAGCGTTGTGGTCGACCATTTCCGGCATTAGAACCTATTTTGAAAGATCTAGCCTCAGAGGTCGATTACCCTATAGATTTATTAACGAGTCGTGTATTTCCGCTAGGGCGTGCGGCAGGTATTAATGCGATGGAAGAGGCTGTAAGTTTATTATTAACCACGCCGCTTGAAAGTATTATCGTCGGTGGTGTTGATTCATTTTTAGATGTGATGTTGTTGAGTGCTTTAGATGCTGAAGACCGTTTGACTTCAAATACGACCATGCGTGGTTTTGTACCCGGCGAAGGGGCTGCGTTTGTGGTACTGCAAAAAACCACGGAGCCTGGCGTAATTGTAGGCCACCCTGCAACAAGTGAAGAGCCGGGTCATTACTACAGTGATGAGATTTGTTTGGGTGACGGGCTTTCACGTTCGGTTGATGGCGCTGTCACTAACATTAAACAACCTATTCAAACAGTGCTTTGCAGCATGAATGGGGAGCCTCCTCATGTGAAAGAATGGGGCACTTCTCAGGTTAGAAATAGTGAAGCATTTGGCGATAATCTTGACCTTCAACACCCCGCCGAATGTTACGGTGATTTAGGGGCTGCGACAGCACCCACATTACTTGCTTTGTCTACACTTGGTTTAACAAAAGAGTATTATCAAAGTCCACTACTTGTATGGTGTGCATCAGACTACGAACAGCGTGGAGCTGTCGTGATTTCAAAAAATAAGGAGTCAGTAAATGGCTAGTACAGTATATGCGAATTGCTGTGGTGTGGTTCATAAGGGCAGTGGTGGTATGAGTATTGCGTTTCCTGATGTGTGTAAAACACCTTCTCCGGCAGGCCCTATACCTATCCCGTATCCCAATATAGGCAAAGCATCTGATACATCGGGTGGTACCACCAAAGTCAAAATTGATGGTGAAATGGCGATGGTTAAAGGTGCTAAATATCCACAATCAATGGGCGATGAAGCGGGTACTGCTGGTGGCGTTGTAAGTGGCTGCAATAAAGGCGAAGTTGAATTTATGCTCTATTCGTTTGATGTGAAGTTTGAAGGTAAAAATGCCTGTCGTATGGGCGATATGATGTTTCACAATAAAAAGAACATTATGGGGTAGTCCCAGAGTAAGGTAAATAATCATGGCCGATGTTCAAACCTTCATTCCTGAAGTGATTAATGCACACTTTGATGAAGCATCCTATTTGTATAGTGAATACCAAGCAGAATGCGAGGCTGCGAATACTGATACAGGCTATTTGAAAGGGGTCGTTCTTCGCTTAGATGCAAACCTCGAAGGCTTGATGATCAATGCTAAAGCGGCTGATGAGTATTGCGAAGCGGCAGTAGAAGGCGATGATGCGGGTGAAATTTTTGTTGCCTCTTATTTAGCCTTTTATGCGGGCGACTTAGGAAAAATTAAGCCTTTGGCTGAAGTGGCGCAAGGCGATGCTCTGCTTTTAGAGGCTTTTGCCTGTGGCTTAGCATGGCACCCTTGGGACTTAAGTGGTTTTTGGGCTACCAAGTTTATATCAGCTAAACAAAGTGCCATGGCTGCGATTGGTTTATTTTGCTTCGATACCCACAACAAATCTTTACCCATTGTATTTAATGACTTACTCAAACGCACCCTGAGTGAAGAAAAACCAAGCGAGTTACCGCTGTTGTTAGCGATCGCACATAAAAATAAAGACACCAATATTCTGCCGACTCTTCAAGCACTAAAGCCAAAAAATCAACTGGATGATAGCCATTTTGAATTGCTGGAAACCCGCTTAAAACTAGGGGATACCTCAGCATTACCTATACTGAAACCTTTTATTCTGCTGGAAAATGAAAACCGAGAAGCTGCATTAAAACTCGTATTTTCTAAGTTGAAAATCGATGAAGCTAAACAATGGATGGCTGAGCTGAAAGCATGCCCGGATACAGAGCGTTATCTTCTCTTGGCGGTGGCGGCCATGAATGAAAAACCACTCATACCCTGGGTTATAAAACAAATGGAATTACCTGAGTTAGCCCGTATTGCGGGCAAGGTATTGAGTGAATTAACGGGGCAAAACTTAAGAAAAAACCAATGGATACTGAACGACGAAGCTATGGACGAAGCATGGTTAGCCATCGAGGGTGATGAAGAATTAGACTGGCCTGATGTGATAAAAATCAAACAGGCACTGGGGGTATAAAGGCTTATCCGGTTACCCGACTTTTTGGACTTGCTGAGTAAATATCGATGAATTTAAAATTAGGTTTTTTGTTCTGGAAACAAATTATTAACTAGGCGTTAAAAGGACTATCGTATGTCACGTGCCACTATTTCAACAGGAAGTGTTCCTTTTGAAACGAAGAACGATTTTAAGCAGCCTTCGCCCTCGGTAGGCGATAATAGTTATTGTCATATCGTAATGCTTGCTGATTTTAGTGGTAGAGATCATCGCAATCTCAATGATGCCGCACTACTTAAAGAGCGAAAGGTTATTGAGATAGATAGAGATAACTTCGATGATGTATTTGCACAGTTAAATGTTCAGTGTGCTTTACCTTTGGCAGAAGCGCCCATTGCCTTTTCTGAGCTGGATGAGATGCATCCAGACTTTATATATGATCATATTCCGCTTTTTAATAAGTTTAAGCGGCTTAAGAAAAAATTAAAGAATAAATCAACTTATGCAGAGGCTGTTTCCGAAATTAAGCAATGGGGTGAATATAGGCTATCTAAGTCGGATCAGCAGACCGCTAAGAATCAAGCAGAAAATAAGCCCTCTGGGTCATTACTGGATGATATTTTATCAGGTGAAGACTCGTCAAAATTTGTTGATAGCATTGATGTTCAGGCTTTGGTCAAAGACATCGTCTCACCTTATATTACGCCTAAGCTCGACCCTGATGTAAAAGACTATATTCAAACAGTGGACAACGCCTCAAGTGATTTAATGCGTAAACTAATGCATCATCGGCAATTCCAAACCATCGAAGCGGCTTGGCGCAGTCTGTATTTACTGGTTAGAAGAGTTGAGACTGATCGGGCGTTAAAACTGTTTATTATAGATGTTAGTGCACAAGAGCTAATTGATGACGCTGAAAATTCAGCGTCTTATGATCAAAGTAATGGATATAAATTATTGGTAGAAAGTCGTCAATCGGCCGGGAATTCGCCATTTAATATTATTATGACAGACACCATATTTGGTCGAAGTGTTCAAGATCTTGATGCACTTAGTCATTTGGGTGAAATCGCTGGAGCGATTAATGCGACCTGTATTGCCGGTGGCTCTGAGCAGTTAGCAGGTTGTGATAACCTTGCACAGACACCCGATAAAGATGATTGGAATTTTTCTCAGAGCTCGGAGCTTAAACAAAAATGGCACGAGCTAAGAGTAGCTCCTCAATCTCAAAATATTACGCTTGTCGCGCCTCGCTATTTGGCGAGAATGCCTTACGGTAAAAAAACATCACCTATCGATAATTTTGCATTTGAAGAACTGCCTGCAGGTATAAAGCATCCATACTATCTATGGGGCTGTGGGGCATGGTTAGCCGTCTTGGTGATGGCCAAAAACTATTCTCAGACAGGAAGGTATATGCAAGTAAGTGTACAGGAAATAGATCGGCTGCCCTTGCATGTATATTACGATGATGGAGAGTCGAGAGTAACACCATGTGCAGAAATTAATATGCTTGATTCAGCGTCTATACAGCTTCGCTCAGCCGGCCTTATAACGATAAGGTCTGTACTTAATAAAGACAGTGTGTTGATCCCTGAATTGGGGTCGATCTCATTAAATAGCAAATAAGCTAACGCGCCGGAACCACTATGGTCAATACAATGCTTAATGTAACACTCAAAAGCGTGGATGATGGAGCCGAGTTCAAAATTAATGAAGGCCTCTGTATTGTTGGGCGAGACTCGAGCTGCGATATTGTTTTAGGCTTCGGCTACCCCTCCCGAGAGCATGCGCAGTTTATCCAGAGCGGCGGCCAACTGCTATTAAAAGACCTTGGCTCCACCAATGGTACCTTTGTTAACAATCAAAGGATTTATAAGGCGACCGCTGTTCGTTCTGGTGATGTTATTAAGTTTGGAGCTGCTGGGTTTTATTTACATTCAGATCATTTGGGTGATGCAACAGTGATTGCCAACAAATCATCAGCACCTAAATTAGACAGTTCGTTTATTGTGATGGATGAACAAAACAAAGACCCAAATGAAACGGTTATCCAGCAGGAATATAAACTACCGCACGGTTGGCCCGCAGATGATACAGTCACCCAAAAAATGTTCCAGAGCGGGCCAAATAAACAATATTTAGAGCTTATTGATCAACGAATCCAAAATAGATTTGTTGGTGATGATCAGGTTTATATTGCCGCGCTGGTATTTAACCCTAACAACGATACACCGACTATTTATGGGATTTCTTTGGAGTCACAACAACAAGCAATGAGCATTGGTCGCAGTCACAAATGTATGTTTACCATCAATACGCCCAGTGTCTCAGAGCATCATGCTGATCTTTTTTATGATCAGGGTCACTGGATATTAAAAGACCATAACTCAACAAATGGCATACGGGTAGATGGAGACCTCCACACTGATATACATCTTAAACATGGTTCTTCAGTTTTTTTAGGTCAAGTAGAAATGATTTTTAGAGAAATATCCTGGGCACTTTAGGTCCTCGATTTACAATTTTGTTTTGATGTTCGTTTATTGTAGGGAAGGGCGATAGATTTAAGGTGCGGTTATTTCCTAAAGTAGAACTTACCGAATAAACAAATACTTAGGAACGTTTCATATAATCAGCTAGCACTCGATAGTATATTTACTTAGCCTCTGGGTCCGCAGGATGATAAGTGAATTTGTGCAGCGCCCAAATGGTCTGGTTTGAATAGGGGGGCTTAAATCGTTCGTCAAGAATTTCACCGCGTTTCCCCCGTATTTCGACCTGTTTAGTATGAAATACCTGTTCCCCTGAACTCAGGTGACCTGAAAACATAAAGAACAACTTTCCTGGTTCAATATCCCTTTTAAGTCGACCCTCAATGGTGATCATCTTTCTGTTCTTCAGCCAGGTAATCGAACCATCAATACATGCTGTTTCTGTTTGATCGCAAATTGAACGACCTCTAACTATCTCTCTTGAAATGGCATGACTGAAGTCTGCTATCGATAACAATGCCACTAGAAACATTAGTAGTGTCGGTGTGGAAACAGCCTGTGGCGCGATCTGATGAATTGAACGTTGGTGTTGCATGGGGTTACATCCTCACTGCTGAATGATGTTTGTAATGCTGCCATATCGCAGCTCGTTAAGCCACTGAGGTTTTGTTAAACGCTGAGATGATAGGTGAAGAGCTGTGTCGCCATCACGACAGTCGTTTTTAGTCATCAACCCTTAACCTTATCGGCTATGACTCAGGAGATACCTCATGAGAACCTACGTTTGATTTGAGTATAAGGCGAAGCCTATTTTTCATATTTTGCGGGGGATGTGCCTGTCCAGCGTTTAAAGGCACGACTAAATGCACTGAGCTCTGAAAATCCTAATAAAAAGGCAATTTCGCTGAGTGAATAGCGCTTCTCTTTAATATAGCGAATCGCTTTCTCCTTTTTGACTGACTCTATTAACTCCTGAAATGCATGCCCCTCACTTTTTAGCTTTCGATACAGAGTGTGGCGACTCATACACAGCGTTGCAGCGATTTTTTCGGCGTCAACATTACCTTTCGGTAGTTGTTTAGATACGATTTTTTTTACGCGCTCAGAGAGTGATTTTTTAGGCCTTATTTTGTTGAGTAACGTTTCAACATGACGGGTTAGCACTTGATGAAGGTAAGGGTTACGTTTAGGTAGTGCAAATTCGAGAAACTGTTTCTTAAATACGATGGAGCAATATAGCTGGTTGAATTTAACCGGGCATTGAAAGACGCGCTCATACTCCACTGTATAACTTTGTTCAGGGTGAGCAAATGCCACATATTCCATTTTTAATGTCGCGTGGATCAGTGATCGTGCTCTGGCGACCGAGATCGCCATGGTGCGATCCATATTCGCCCGGGAGTAGTACTCAGGGCTTTCACAAATATAATTTAGGTAAGCAAAATCATCATCAACATAAAACTCAACCCGCATTCCAGCATTTACGAGTGAATACAGTCGTTCAAATTGAGTGAGTGCTTCACCCAGTGTGGCATTGTTGAAAAATATATGGCCGACGACGCCCATTTCATCTGAGTTTGCGTGCTCTCCGATATGAAGACCAATCGCAGGGTCTTTGGTAAAGGCTTCTGCAACGTCCCAGAGCGCATGAAACGTGTCCAGAGGAATTCGGTGGTCAGGCTGATCTAGCTCATTTAGTTGTAGGCCCGTCTGCTCTTCAAGTTCTTGCTTGGGGCATCCTTTCTTTAAAAGATAGCTAGAAAGTGATCTGGCTGATGAGGCGTTTACCGTGACTTCATCGTCTTTATCTTGTGTGTTTTCAGTATTTGCCACCGCTAAATATCCTTAAGTGTAGGCGTTATCTAAGTTGCTCCTAAATACTGCTCCTTCTGTATGGAGTATTTCAGGTTTTTGTGAAAATGCAAAGGGGGAAGAGTAATAGGAAGAGAGTGAATAGATGGTTGCTTGGTCGCGAGAGGTAGTGAGTGCTAGGCTTTATTCATGGTACGATAGCGCTTACATTTATTTCACTACTCGGTTCATATGACCGCAGATACGGACTGTCAGGTGTTTTTTGAAACTTCAAAATAGCGACCACGATTTACGTAAAGTGTTTGCTCGTTCTAGTCTCTTCAACGAGCTGCTAGTGGCGGCCTTAGTTATTTTTTTTGTCCTTCCTGTATCTGCTAGCGTTGACATTGTTATTACGGGAGCAGATGAAGTGCTCACCAAGAATGTTCAAGCGCACGTTGGTAAAATTGATATCGCAGAGTTTCGCAATTCAAGACTATTGGAACAGCGACTTAATAGTTTGATTTCCCAGTCGGTGCAGGTGTTAGGTTATTATCATTGCGAATGGAGTATAGTTTTATCCCCTGAGTCGGTTGTTATAGATCTGAAACCGGGGGTCGCGGTGGTTTTACTTGACCCTGATATACAGTTAATTGGCCCAGCAGCTGAATTACCTGCCTTTAGTAATATTATCAAGCTCAGCTCGCTTGCTCTTGGTGAGCAGTTAGATCACTCTAAATATGATGAACTTAAAAAGGCTTTGATGCAGAAGGCTCAGGGAATGGGTTTTTTTGATGCGGTCTATCGTGAAAGTGAGCTGTTAGTGAATGTGCAAAATAATACCGCGAAGATTAAACTAATCATGGAGAGTGGTCAGCGCTATCAATTCGGTGCTTTGAGTTTTGAAGGTAGTCAGCTTGACCGAGCATTTTTACAATCTATCGCGACGTTCAAACAGCATGACCCCTATGAACGAAAGGATTTAGCGTCTTTTCGCAGAAAACTATACGAAACAGGGTACTTTTCATCAGTCTCAATTGACTCTCAGCGTATTATTGAAGATGGGTTAAAACAGGTGAAGTTAAGTGTTAGCCTTGAGGATTCCAGTCGGCATCAGTTTGAGGTTGGGCTTGGATTTGATACTGATAATGGGCCAAGAGTTCGCTTTAATTGGGATATGCCAATTATTGGCTCTAGAGGGCATTCATGGAACTCAATTATAGAAGTGTCAAAACCCGAGCAAGAAATATCTGCCACTTACCGTATTCCTCTGAGTGAGCCTCTTACGAAATTTTTATTGTTTGATACCGGTTATGCCCACCAGGAAATAGAGAGCACTGAGTCAAGCCTTTTGAATGCTGGCGTATCAAAACTAAACCTTAAGGAGAATAATTGGCAGTTACGATATGGCGTTAGTGCAGATTATGAAAACTATCGACAGGCTGGTGGTGATTGGACTGATGTTTTCTACTTGGTACCTCATATAAACTGGGTGAGGAGTGGCTTTGATCAAGACGCTAATCCGACTAAAGGCTATCGGTTGTGGCTATCATTGTCTGGTAGTTCAACCGAGATAGGAGCTGATACCAGCTTTTTTAAAACACATATCGGCGCTCGGTGGTTAACACCTATCGGTAAAACAAATTTTCGAGTGCTGACTCGCTTTGAACTAGGGGCTATTGCAACGAGTGATATACTTCAGGTGCCTGTATCTCGTCGGTTTTATACGGGTGGAGACCAAACCATCAGAGGATATAGCTACCATACAGTGGCTACGCGAGACGAAGATGGTGAGTTAGTAGGCGGCAGTTTCTTAAACGTCGGGAGCATGGAACTTAGCGGCAGGCTTTCTGACCAGTGGCGAGGAGCCATTTTCGCAGATACGGGTAGAGCTTATGAGGATTCTGACGAGCCATTTTCCAGCAGTGTAGGTGTTGGTGCTCGTTGGCTGTCGGTGGTTGGCGAGGTTAGGGTGGACTTAGCTCACCCATTAGACGATGAAGGTACTAATATTAAACTCCATATATCTATGGGGCCTCCACTATGATGCAGTACTTGTTGCCTATCATATGGCGCGTTATACGCCTTATGTTGATGGCACCACTAGCGTTGTCGCTAATTGTTGTAGCTTGGCTGCTATCAACAAAAGAAGGTACTCAATTTATTGCTAACGTCGCTAACAATCAGCTGCCTGAGTTAAAGATAGAGGGTGTTAGCGGGTATGTGTTAGGCGATTTAACAGTAGACTACCTGCAATGGGTTGAAGACTCAGTTATCGTTACGGCCCATGATATTAGGGTGAATTGGGCGCCGCTCTGCTTATTAGAAAAAAATATTTGTCTGGAACAAGTGAGTGCTGGTCAGCTAATTGTTAACGTATTACCTTCAGCAGAAGATGACGCCAGTGATGGCACTCTACCCTCTATTGTGATGCCGGTGGGAATTGTTGCCGATTCGGCGGATATTCAAACGCTACAGCTAATTATTGCAGGGCAAACACACACCATTGCTGATCTGAAATTTAACGGTCGTTGGGTCGGTAGCTTGTTAGCGCTCTCTCAAGCGGTTGCGAACTATCAAGGCTTAGGTGTTGATGTTAAGGGAAAGATGGATTTCTCAACCCCCTGGGTCAGTCAGTTTAGCGGTAGGGTTGGTTATCGCTTACCTGATAATATCAGTAAGCAACCATTGGGTCTTGAATTTGATCTGCAAGGTAGCCAGCGGGTATTTGGCGTGAAGGGCGACTTATCGGGTGACTGGCCGGTAAAGTTGTCGTCTACGATATCCTTTGACGACCCTCGCTTACCGCTGACGGTTAAATTTGAATCACCCACTTCATGGCAAATTCCGTTAGCGGGAGAGCAAGCCAGCATAAAAAAGACGCAGTTAGATATCAATCAGTTTGCTGCCAGTGCAAGCTTACGTGACTTTACTCTTCAAGCAACTAGCCGGTTTAAAACGGCTTTCTGGAGCGAGCTCGATCTGAGCATTGATGGCCAGTGGTTAGACAGTGGTTTAATACTAAATCACGTGCATCTCGACTCAAAAGATGGTCAAGTGCAACTGAAAGGGGCGCTTCAAGGTACTACCCAAATACCATTTGATGTAATGGTCAATACTCGAGCGCTTGCGCTGCATAAGGCGATGATACCTGGTGACGAACCAGCGACGCCCATTTTACCTTTCCCTGTAGTGATGGATAGCGAGTGGCGAATTAGCGGATATATTAATGACGGGCGCCCTGATATTACGTTTAATCTTAAGCAATTTAAGGGGCATGTTAACGAGTCTCAAATAGTCGGGAAAGCCCTCTTTAGTTACGACGCTACTATGTGGAGAGTGAATGAGCTATTAGCGTCTTCAGGTGTCAACCAGCTCAGTGCGACAGGCGAGTTGAACTCTGATGGAAGTCGCTTTAATAATGTCGAAATGCACTTTTCAATACCTGAACCCCAGCAGTGGCTACCAGGCGTTAGTGGTAGTTTGGAGGGAGGCGTTAGTATTGATGGAACCGTCGATATGTTTGATCTTCATGGAGAGCTAAGCACTGAAATGCTGAGCTATCGAGATGTCTCTGTTGGCTCAATAGAGAGTGTGTTTGATATAGCCCAGTCAGGCATGAAAGAAAGCATGATAACAATAAGTGCAGAGAATTTACGCTTCGATGATTCTAACGTTGAGTCTACTGATTGGCAAATACAAGGTGACCGAGAAGGGAGTTCGGTTCAAGGTAATGTAGTCGTTCATGATGTGGGAGCTGTGGCCGTCAATTGCGATATATCGTGGAATATTGAAATACACGATGCGATTGTAACAGAGCCTTTAAAAGGGCGTATTGAAAGTGAGTGCAATGACCTCAGCTGGAGGTCTGATGTAGCGCCCTATTCTTTATTTACCCCCCATAACACCAAGCCTATTTTGATTAATTGGAATATTGATGAAAGCGCTTTGGTGATAAATCCTTTTTGTCTGATTGATGAATCAATTGAAGTCTGCAGCCATGAGGATGCGAGCTGGAGCTCCGAAAAAGGGTATTATGTTGGGGTATCCACAAAGAAATTGCCGGTTAAACAACTCGTAGAACGCTGGAATAGCATAGCAGAAGAAGGTAATCGTCTAGAGCTCTTAGGTCTTCAAGGGGATCTGGATGGGTTTGCTAAAATAAGTCAACAACCTGGCGGTATGATTGACGCTGAAATGGCGATGAATATGCCAATGCTTGATCTAGGGTTGGCCAGAAACAGGGGGACTTCTTTTGATAGTCGTTCAAAACATCACCTTAAAGATGATGATAATGCTCCTGTACATTTGGTATTTGAACCACTTGCGCTAAAGGCATTGATGCGCAATGACAATATCACAGCTGAGGCTCGTTTTTTGTCGCCTCAGCTAGGTGCAGCGAAGACTAGACTTACAATAACGGATATTGCCAAACAACGACTGATAAATGGTGAGCTAAGTTTAAATCAATTGGATCTTTCTTTGCTACAGGATTTTTTACCGTCAATAGAGCATATATCAGGTTTATTTTCTAGCAAGCTAAGCCTCTCAGGCACACTAAAACAGCCAGCGTTATTGGGGGGTTTTAGTCTTTCTGGCGGCGCACTAAAGAGTGATTACTTGCCTGAGATACTCGATGGAATAGCGATAGAGGGCGCGTTTGATCATCAGCAGTTAAGTTATCAGGGGGGCTTCAGTGCAGCTGCAGCGCAAGCAAGCTTAGAGGGTACTCTGAATTGGCAACATGATTGGGTGCTACAAACATCTTTAAACTCAGATGCGTTTGATATTACACCACGTTCGGGTGTTACCGTGACAATTAAGCCAAATTTAGCTTTGTTGTTAAGAGAAGGTTTTGCTGACATATCAGGGCAGTTTGAAATCCCTCATGCGCGAATCAGGCTTGATGAGTTGCCAGAGGGCACAAAGTCTGTTTCGTCAGATGTTCGCATCATAGGAGAGGATAGTCATTCTTCAGATACTCAATGGGCGTATAAGGCCAATGTAAAGCTAATGTTGGGCGATGATGTCCACTTTAGAGGCTTTGGCGTTAACACTTACCTGACAGGGCACCTACTTTTACAGCTTTATCCGGGGCGAGCGCTGGGAGGCACCGGTGAAATAAACACTGACGATGGTTTTTATACAATATTTGGGCAACGGCTGACGATAAAAGAAGGGCGCTTTATATTTAACGGCCCTATTGAGCGGCCAGACCTTCAGCTAGATGCTATGCGTTCTATATCTGGAAGCTCTGTGAAAGTAGGGGTCAAAGTGACGGGACCAGCGAACGAGCCTGAAGTGAACTTTTATTCTCAGCCTGCGATGAATGAATCTCGAGTCATACACTATTTGTTAACCGGGCGAGAACCTGACCAGGGGAGCAACAACGCAGATCTCTTAAATAATATGATGCTATCAGCCGGAATTTTTGGTTCTGGGGAGGTAACAGAAAAATGGGCCAATAAAGTAGGGGTTACGGACGTTCAAATTAGTACTCAGTCAGATGAAGACGGTACGAGCTTAGAAGTGAGTGGGTACCTGTCACCGGATATTTACCTTAAATATGGTGCCAGCCTTTACGATGAGGCAAAAACCGTTGCGATGCGCTATCGATTGCGGCCAAACCTATTTCTTGAAGCTGCAGGTGGGTTAAACAGTTCTCTGGATATTATTTACTCTTTTGAACGTGAGTAATGTTTACCTCATTAGGCACATGTTACTTGTTTATATTGAATTGGATTCAATTTTCTCAATAGCTATTTACAATTATAAGCCTGTCCGACCAATGTTACTGACGAGGCGAAAAGCAAATTCGAGTGGAGGTGTATGGTATTGGCCCCTAATTGCTGAGCTTGGTTTTTGAGGTCGTTGATGGCGGCTTGAATGAGCGTTTTATTCGATATAAACAAGTGGTTATACCAGTGTCCCTCGGTGCCAATAATATCCTGAACAAACTGGCAGTTTTCTACTACAGTGTACTCTTCAAATAGTCTCACCTTACCAGCTCCTTGCTGAATCTTGTGAGTCGACAATAGACTGCATGAGGATAACGACAAACAAAATAAACAAGCCAGTATTTTTTTCATACTATCAATTGCCTCATGTTGTTATTAGTGTCTGCTCTTTCAAAGGTTGCAACAAATAGTCAAGTGATCGACCCGTAGTGTCAAGCCCGTATCATATATTTTGGTTATGATGGCCCTGTAGTTTGAACAAACTGCCCGATCACCAGTAGCTAGATGCTTTAAGTCTGTCGGGAAAACCCAAATAATTGATGCCAAGAGAGAACCGAGATGGAATTAGAAATTTTTGTACCTCATTCAGATATTGAACAACAAAATATGGATGCACTGGTTGCTTACCTTAACGAGATCAACTACTGCTAGTATTTTGGTGTAGTGTAGTATTATCAACGTTAATGGTTATGTCTCCCAATTAGCAGGTTGTCAGCACTTGCTCCGCCACCTCACTTTAAAGTGGGGTGGCCTTTTTAGATTTGCACATCGTATCGCTTAGGTTTATCGGTCATAACTGACTTATCGCTCGCCCTCACCGATTCTATATCCCACTGTCATCATAAATGTCTGTTCATTAAGGCTTTCGTCAAAGCTATAAAAGTCTCGTGCATCTGCGCGGATTGACCACTTAGGTGTTACTTGAAAAGAGAGGCCCAGTCCTGCGCTAAGTTGTGTTTCGTTGACTTCTTCTTGAATGCTATTCTTGAAATCGATTTGACCAAAACCGATTGTTACATAAGGTCTCCATTTTTCTTCGACGTTAAAAAAGTACAGCCCATCAATATGATATTTCTGAACGTCTATGTCACCTGCACTACTGCCATCACTTAGCTCTGTGTCAAAGCGTGAGTAGTTTAAAATAGCTGCAAATGAGCGTGAAAAATGTAGCCCTAACCCCATCCCTATAAAAGGGTTGTCATCGACCTGACGGCTGCTATCGAATTGGTAATAACCTACATTTGGAGAAAACTCGATGATACTGGTATTGATCTCTTCAGCGAATGAAGACGCTGAACTCATTAGAGCAAAAAGCGCAAAGGCGTGGTTTAATAATGAACCGTTCAATATACGTTTGATCATAAAAAATACCGACTTTCTTGTTCTATTATGTAGTTAGCTATAACTAGAATGTAAACACCATATCAACACCCCAATACCCAGCATATGATTCTCCTGCAACAGGGTCAAAATAAGTAGGGTGGGGGGATATCATGCCTGATCCAGTAACAATCAACTCTTTACCTAGCATGCTATTAATACCGGAGCCAATTTTTTCAACCGGGTCAAGAAAGAACAGCGCCGTGGCACCCCAGCCTTCAGAGCCCCATACTGTTCCGCCGTCAGCGATAATCTTTTTTTCAGTTTGGTGTGCCCACTCGCCATATATCCAGCCGCCAACGGGCGTTACAACAAGGTCTTGGATAGAAGGTACTTCGGCAAAGGCCTCTAGACCATATTCCCAATAAAATGTCGACATTAAGGCCGAGTAGGAGAAAGAATCCCATTGACTATAGCCCGATTTACGGGCTACTTGGTAATAAACACCGCCAAAATAAGGGTGACCGATATAGTTGATGGCCCAATGATCTTCGTCCCAAACGGGGCCTTCTCTTACGTTATCCCACCATCGTTGCATCAACCCATCTTCATATTTATCAACATCCCAATTTGATATTTCCTCAGGCAGCAACGCGATAAAGCCAGCTACACCTACACCCAAACCGAACATAAGTTTGGTTTGTGACCACAGGCGATTTTTGTCTTCGCCGTTTTGTGGATTCCAGAGCGTTACTTTATAAGGTGATGAGGTTGGCTGTTCTTCCTGATGCTCAGGTGGAGGGCCTTCGGCTGTTTTGGTTTGATCGGTACTTTGGCTTCGAAAGACGCTGTTTGGTTCATGGGTGCTTGTATCAGCGTTTACTAACCCCTGATAAAAGAGTATGAACAAGACTATGATAGTGTAGGTAGTTCGCTGCATAAATGGCTGCGCAATCGTTGTGTTGGTGGAATGTGTAGTATTAATGCTAAAGCATTGTATCAGTTACCTATCAGAATTATAGAGGGATATTGGAAATAAAGGGTAACCTATATAGACTAGAGAATGCGTTTATAATTTTCTATTTATCAAAAACTAAAAGGGATATTTAAAATGAAAAAAGTGTTATTGATCGCGTTTTCATTGATCGTGATGATGCTGGCTGGATGCTCCACTGTGACGCAAGATATCGACATTACTGCTGAGTCAGACCCCAAAGTTAGTTTTGCGGGGTACAAAACTTACACGTGGCTGGGAGCTGCTGCCATTATGTTTGATGAAGCAGGACGTTGGGAACCACCCACATTTGATGCCGATACCGAAGTTAAGTTTTACATCGATAGAGAGCTGAGAAAAAGAGGCATGGTTGAAAGCAGCTCAAACCCTGATGTTGCGGTTGCGTTTGCCGCAGGTATCGATATGGACAACATTGAAGTCGTGAAAAATGCCGAGACGAAACTCGATACGTTAGAGAACATTCCTAAAGGTGCTTTGATGATAATTCTTATTGATGTAAACAGTGGCCAACCTATTTGGGTTGGGGCTGCAGCGGCAGACCTGCAAGAGAATGCAGATATAGAGACCACAAAAATACGGCTTGATTATGCCGTCACCCAAATGCTTAATAAACTGCCTAAATAATGTGTAGTTAGCTATAACAGCGGTCAAGATTGGTGGCCGCTTTTTAGAATCTCTTGGAGTATTAATGAATGAAGAATAACGGCATTCAGGCAGGGGCTTGGGTTTGTGGAAATGGAGTCTAGGATTAAATATAATTTGAAACAGGGGGGTGAAAGCTACAAATATTACTACCCTCTCGACTTGTCAAATATCTCCCCAAAGTACGATATTCTATTCGCGCTTTCACCAAAAATGCCCGATGAAATTAAACGCTATACCGATGACTGTTGTCATGAACTTAAGCATACTGGTGAGTACGAACAAACTGTTAATAAGTATTTAATTAGACGGTAAGCTAGTCATTGTACTCGTACTTATACCCCACACCATATACCGAATGAATCATTTCTTGCCTCGGCAGTGCACCAGTAACCTTCTTGCGAATTTTCTTAATATGACTGTCAATGGTGCGATCGCTTACGACTCGATGGTCTTGGTAAATGTGGTCCATTAACTGTTCTCTTGAGTAAATTCGCCCTGGTTCTGAAAACAGCTTATCGAACAGTTGAAACTCTACTGCCGTTAGAGTGATCTCTTGGCCGTTAATAGTGGCTTTATAGCGCTCTTTGTCCAGTGTTATGACGTTAGTTTTTTCATTATTCGATACGATGCTAGTAGGCTGAAACCGTCTTAATACCGCTTTAACGCGTGCTACCACTTCGCGTGGGCTAAAGGGTTTGCAGATGTAATCATCGGCGCCCAGCTCTAGTCCTAATAAACGGTCAATTTCTTCAATACGTGCGGTGATCATGATGATAGGGACCACAGAAAACTGACGTACTTCTTTGCATATCTCCATACCGTCTTTTCCAGGCAGCATAAGGTCTAGCAGTACAAGGTCAGGGGAGGTGCTTTTTACAAAAGGTAGAACCTCAAGTCCGTTAGCGATGATGCTTGTTTTATAGCCTGATTGAGCGAGGTAGTCTGAAATTAGAGAGGCTAGTTTTGGTTCATCTTCAACAATCAGTATATGTGATGTCATTTTGCTACCTTTCGTTTGTATTTAATCTAACAAAGTGCTCAGGTGGTTAATAATTATTTTCTGCTTTTAGCATAATGGCAGCTTTATAGTAATCCAGAGTCCACCGATTGGGGAGTGTGCTGCGGATAACGTACCCTCATGAGATGCGACAATATTATTACAAATAGAAAGCCCTAGGCCTGCGCCTCCAGAGGTTCTGTTTCGAGAACCTTCCACTCGGTACAGCCTCTCGAATAGCTTTTCGAGTGCTTTTGGGGGGACGCCTGGTGCGGAGTCTTTAAAATGGATGAATAGAGATCTATCGCGTACTTCTTCTATGATTTTCAGGGTGCCGGGGGCATCAGTATAGCGGAGCGTATTCTTAAACAGGTTGCTAAATAGCTGTTTAAGCCGTTTGGCATCGGCTAAACAATAATATGAGTGTTGAGCCGATGGCTCATGCAAGATGGTAATCCCTTTTTGAGCAAATACAGATTTAAACCCATCGAGAGTATCTTCTATTACGTTTCCTACATAGAGTTTTTCTTTTTTATAGCTAAGCGCGCCAATGTCTGACATTGATAATTCATATAGGTCGTTCACGAGTTGGCTCAGGTGCTCTACTTCACTGTGCAGTGATGCGATTGCCGAGACTGTTGGTTGTCTAACCTCGTCTTGTATGGCCTCAATTTCGCCTTTTAATACCGCCAGCGGGGTTCTTAATTCATGAGAAATATCGGCTATCCATTGTTGGCGGGAGTTCTCGTTTTTTGAAAGGGTGTGAGCGAGCATGTTGAAATCTTTAGACAGTTGGCCCAGCTCATCATCTGTCGTAATGGGGATGACGGCGCTGTAGTCACCGTTGGCCAGTTTCTGGGTGCCTTGCGTTAGCTGTTTGATAGGGTTTACAAAATGAGCGGCAATCGGGAATGCGATAATAAGCGGGATTAAGACCATGACAAGTGCAATCCACGTGAATGCTTCAGTTTGCTGTTGTAAAAATACTTGGTCTAGCTCACCTGTTAGCTCTCGTTTTCGTAATTGCCCAACATAACCGACCAGTGTGCCTTTGCTTGATATAGGGTATAACGTGACCTGTTTTAGCAGGCTGGCTTCACCATATATGATCTGCTTTCTATGATCTAAAAGAAACGGTCTTGTCGTCGTTGTTTGGGTAAATGGTGTTAGCCCAATATCTCGCTCTTCTCTTAACGGCGGAGGACGAACGTTTTCATTGTCACGAGATTCAAACCGCGGAGGAGGCCTTCTGTTGCTCCAAGCAATATTGTTTGTTGATGTCGGTTGCCGACGTTCAATTTCTAGACTCTCGGAGAACATACTCCCCCAATATCGCCTGTTGTTTTTAACTCTATCCCAACTGCCCGCTTGCAGCCACTCCTGACTTAACCTTTCAGCCAGTCGTTCATACTTTGGGGCTTCTTGGGCATTAATATAGGTTAAAAAACCACGATCAAAACTCCACTGCATGACTAAATACATACAGATAACTAAACCGCAGGTAGCGACTAATAAGGTGGATAGGAGCTTAAAGCGAATGCTATTCATTTTTAGCAAGGTCTCTGTTTATGGGCGCGACGCTAAGTCTTTACTATACTTAATCAATCTTTGAAAATAAGCGTCGGCGTCGAATTTCCTTGCTTTTTTCACATTTCGTCAAGAGCGGTAAAACTTCAGATTGAGCTGAGGGGGGGTTAGTAGAGTCGAGTAGTGAGTTTTCGGCTGGCATCTTTAGCAAACAGCATTTCTAACCGAAATGAGACGAAAGGGTTAGGTTTAAAGTCTTCTATTCGTTGAAATTCAATACCTGGTGTCATTTCATAGAATAGCCAGTCTTTATAGAGCCGTCGACGATAAGATGCTTTAGTGTAGTAGTTGGTAATACGGCTTCCCTTTTTCTCTTCAGCCACTATACCAGCAGCATATTGAATGGCTCGTTTGTTGTTAATGTCTTGGAAGAGAGAGAGTTGTTCCAGTAAGTCGAACTGCTCCGTCCGTTCATGCCAGTCCAGCACGCTAGTGACACGAAATAAGAGTTTTTCGGTTAGCCTGCGGTCAAAGTCAAATTGAGAGTAGGTGCCAAACCCTTTACTTTCGAACATAAACACTTCTTGTGAATACACCATATACCAGTGATCACTAATCTCCCAGCCTCTTACGGCTCTGAAGCGGGCAAAAGGATCGGGTGGCCAGCGAGCTTTGACGCCCCAGTCAAATGAGAGTCGACTCCATTTTTCTGACTCGAATAGGTATCTTATCGAACCATACAACCCATTATTTGACTCTCCCTCTGTGCTGGGTAGATCAGACAGGTTACGTTCAGAAATGCCTTGTTCTTGGTCGGGGTCGTTTTCAATGACGATCCTGAGCTTCTTTTTAGTGATCGGAAGGTCCAGGCTAGCTTTGATTCTTGGTTTGAACGATATGCCATCATACGTCGATGTATCTAAATCAAAGTAAACTTTAACGAAGCTTTTATTTGTATCTTGATAACCGCTGGTGTCTCCCATAAAGCTATCTAGGTAACCACCAATCGCTGATACGTTATGGGACCATGTTCGCTGATTAGTGTCGATCCATTCGAGCGATTCGGGGCTCAAATAGAGTGGTGCAGAGTCCTCTTCCAGGTCGCCCAATTCAAGAGGTTCAGAGGGCTCTGTAGCCTCTGTCTGTTGGCTATACCCTTCTTTATCAGTCGTATTGGCCTCATTCTCGGTTTCATTGATGTTATTTTGGGTGGGAATTGGCTCATCGGTGGATGCGTAAACGAATTGATTGCTTAGGCAGGATATAAAAACGATAAACAGAACTTGAGTCAGTATTGGCATTTAGGGGGCGATAGTCCTTTCTGTTTCCTTTAGGTTTATTCGGTCACGGCCTAACTCCACTACGATAATGGTTATTTACTGTCAGCCATGATTAGAGTATATAAAATATAGCAAAAATTCGAGTATTATGAATAGTATATCAATAGCTTATTGCAGGTTAGAATAACATTGAAACTACACTCCCTGATCCCAAACTCGGCACTGTTCTATTTCATTATCTTGCTATTGCTGCCTCTCCGAGGTTTATTGGCAGAAAGAGGTATTGACACTGAACCTGCTAATTATGCGTTCTCCAATTATTTAGGGAGTGGGCTGTATCGTACCTCCGGACAGGAGGCTACGGTGTTTAATATGCCGTTTTCGTATCAACTGGAAAATGAAGTAGGGCCTCCACTCAGAGTGCGTTTGCCTGTATCGGTAGGTTTTTTTGATTTCGATGTTTCGGGCCTGCCCGAAGGCGTTGTGCCCGAATCAATTGATACGGTTTCATTTGTTCCCGGTATCGAATTTGATTACGCCATTAGTGAGAATGTGACGGTCACTCCGTATTTTGACCTTGGGTTGGCAAGAAATTTATCTACCGGAACGGATACCGCAATCTATTCATCAGGTATTTCTCTCTACTATCCGCTAGAGGGAGGAGACTATGACCCATTATGGGTTAGCCGGATGTATTACGCGGGTCACTATACCGATGCGACCCAAAAAAGAGAGGAGTATGCTGCGTTTCAAACCGGCATAGATATAGGGTTGTCGCATAAGTTCGACGTAGCGGGTATATCTATTCAGCCTACGATATTTGCCACTACCTATTGGTATTTTGTAGCGTTGGAATTTGATAGTCCGAGCGGACGAGATGTATCGGTTAGCAACAGTTACGAGTTGGGTTTTACGTTGAAGTCCGACCAAGGTATAGGTTATTCATTTTTGTCGCTTGATCGTATCGGCGTGGGTTATCGTTTTGGTGATAACTTTTATGCTTGGCACTTGCTCTTTGATCTTCCCATCTAGTTGCCGTTTTTCGTTAAGGTAAACTTGGGGCTATTGTATTTTTAGCGCTATTATTTCAGTAGTACGATTATTTCCGCTATGCGGTTACCCAATTAGTACGATGCGAAATGATCAAAGACCCTTGATAAAGAGCTTGTAATGTCTAGAGGACAAGAAAAACATCAAAAACGTGTTAACGAATTGATGATGTTAGGAAAAGATTTAGCTCGTCGAGCTCACTCGAAATGTGAGCTATGTGCGTCAACCGGTGTTAGTTTGGCGGCTTATGAAGTGTCACCTGTCCCTGCAGAGCCAGATATTGACAAAACCGTGTTTATTTGTGACGTTTGTTCTGAGCAGATCGATAACCCCAAACTAATGAATGCGCATCACTGGCATTGTTTGAGCGCTTCGGTATGGTCTTCAACGCCTGTTGTTCAGGTTGTGGCTGTTAGAATGCTAGAGAGGTTGATCGACTGTGAAGGGTGGGCAGAGGATTTATACGATCAACTGTATCTTGAGCCTGAAATTCAGTTATGGGTCTCTGATACTTAATGTATTATCGCATCGGGGGGGATCTCGTGGCATACCCTAACGCGCACCTATAGCCCTCAATGTATAACGTCTTTTTTATCTCTAAACCTTCTTAAAACATCATTTCTTCTTCATAAATAATGTAGAACGTTGCTTGAATTAAAGGGTCTCAGTTGGTGGAGTCAGTGATTTTAATCTAGGCAAGAGGAGGGATAGATGAAAACGTTAATTCGGAATGGGCTGTCTGCTTTAGCAATTTTTAGTGAGTGTAGAGATCGAAATTCCATGTCTACGGGTTAAATAACGCAGAGGGGTGACTGTTATGCCTTTTCAGAGACTGTTGGACTACTTAAATAGCCATCATGCGAAGTATTCGATTGAGGTTCATTCTCCCGCGTACACAGCTCCAGAGGTTGCTGAGCGCGTCCACATTCATGGCATTAATATGGCCAAAGTGGTCGTGCTCAAAATAGAGGGTAAGTTATCGTTGATGGTGGTGCCTTCGCATTATCATGTGACCTGTGAGGCGTTAGCGGTAGAGATTGGCGTTCATGAGGTTGATATCGCATCAGAGGCAGAGTTTAAAGCAAGCTTTCCTGATTGCGAATTAGGTGCTATTCCACCGTTCGGAGAGTTGTGGAATATGGATGTTTGCATGAGTACTGCTTTTCATCGAGATTCAGATATTGCTTTTAATGCTGGCAGTTGGTCAGAACTTATCCGAATGCCTTGTCTTGAGTACGTGAAAATCGCGTCACCGGTATTGGTGGAGCATGGCGCGCAAGTGCCTGGCTTGAGTGCCAAGAAGGTCGCCCAAAGGCAGGGACGAATGGCTATACACTTGCATTAGGTGGCTGTTAAGGTGCAGTGGTTAAGGGGCTATTGGCGGCGTGCTCTTGCAGTGGAGCTTACCATGAGCCTCAACTAACGCTTTATCGGATATACTGGTCTGATGCAGAGTTGCTTTGTGCAGCAGTGACTCGATTTCTTCAATGATCTTTGTATCTGTTGTGTCGCTACTTCCTTGGCGCGCTTGGGCGTCTCGTAATCGTTGTAACTTTTTTTGGCTTGCTGCTTCAAGTATCTTCATGATGGAGACCTTCATTTACGTTGATATCGACTAACACTATTGGCTTATCGAATATAGGTGAGCCTGATTCGTGGCGCAGTCAGGGACAATTAGCGTTTCACTATTGGCATGTAGCAAGTACGGCATCCAGAGTTGCCCAGTATTTGGCATAGCACCGAGCCCTGAAAAAGAGTCTATATAGTGCCCTTTATGAGTAAATACTTTTAGAGATCGGTTTACCAGGTCATTCACAATCAGGTGTTTATCCGTCGCCTGAATGCTGGTGGGCAATAAGAAATTGTCATTATGGGTTCCGTAACCTTGTTGACCAAACTGATAGAGGTACTGCCCTTTGCTACTCAATACTTGAATGCGGTTATTCATCTGGTCAGTAATATAAATGTTGCCTAACGGGTCAAGCGACACATCTGAGGGCCCTGAAAACTCTCCATCTCCTTTGCCCTCTTTTCCATAGGTATCTATAAAACCAATGATCCCGTTTTTTGATATCCGCCAATGTGAGATGCGATTGTTACCTGAGTCGGCAATATAGATATCGCCGGTTGTGTCATTGACCGCTATTCCTTGAGGTTTATTAAGTTGCCATGGCGCTGTGCCATATCCACCAAAAAATGAGAAATGCACTAAGTCGTCAAGGTAGGGGTTATATTGCAGAATACTCACAAACCCTGAAAGGTAGTTGCTGACAAGAAATAACGCGGTACCCGGGGCGAGTTGCCCAGGAATGACAATTGGCGAGTGAAAGGCATCAACGCCTAAAGCCCCTGGAATTAATGGGAACAGACTTTCTGCTTTTGCTTCAGTATAGGGTTCATAAATGCTGGCCCGCTTTATTTGTTTATTGGCGCTATCTAGTAACCAGGCGTCTTCATGGGTATTTTTAACCCGAGGATTATCAGGAAGAAACCCTTTGAATAGATTATCAGCTAATTGTTCCCAGTTTTGAGTCCATGCGTTAAGACTGTCAACCGCCCATTTTATTGGGTTGAATGGGTTATAAAGGGGAAAAGGTGTGAACCCGAAACCAGACGCAGGCTGTTTTATAACTTGATCGGAGGACTGACGAATAGTTTCGGTTATAGCCGATGTGACAAAATACAGTTGACCGGGGTTATTGCGAGCAGGGCCTGAAACCTGCTCTGGAAGCGCTAAAGGTGCATTATCGACCACTAAATATCGTCCTACCGTTGCAAGAATCGGTTCGGAAACAATAATGTGTTGATGGCTTTTAGGATGCGCCGCCACTTGAATAGGCGCAAAAAACTCACCTAAAGGAAGTAGTGCTTGACCGTCAATGGTATAGCGGTTGATATGATTGGCAGAACCTCCGGGGACATATAAAATATCATTGATGATGGATACATCCCGACTTATTTCAAGGTCGTCAATTTCAGGGGTGCCGGTTGCTGGGAATGGTACGCCTTTTCCTGATAGGTCGCAGCGAACAATGCTGTAAAAACCGGTGTTAGCGATATAAAGGTGCCCGTTATTGTCGCTTGATATTCCTTGGGGCCATAGAAGGCCGGGGTCTGTTGCTCCTTCAATTGTTTGGATGTCGTTTAAGAACTCACCCGTCTCGCTAAAAATGGCGATTCGTCCGCCCCCGTCAGCATTAACAAAAAATTCATCTGCCACGCAGAGTTTTCCGTCGATGAAGGTGAGCCCGTTGGGGCCTTCCAGCCGTTGTCGGTGGCTACCAGTATCGCCAAAAACGGTAACAGGTGAGATTGCCAGGTTTTTGCCATACTTTAGTATTTGGATTCGACGATTGGCCAGGTCAGAGACATAAATTAAACGTTTTTCAGGGTGGTGGCATAATCGAAAGGGCATGTTGAATTGCCCAGGTTGCTTACCGGCTTCACCGTATATTTTTACAACCTTTGTCATCTCGCTATTAAGAATTACGATACGGTTATTGCCTGTATCGGCTAGCCATATTCGATTGAACTGGTCGCAGCAAACGCCTACAGGGGAATTGAAGGTAAATGACGGATGATCTGTTAGTATAAAGGGTGTTTTGGGGGCTACGGGGTCGGCGTTGCTGCCAATGCTATGAAGATATTGAATGTCCATATTTTATGTCTCATTGGTGAGGAGGCCACATACCGTCTTCTTCTAGTTCGTTATAAGCGGTTACGAGCGATTGAAGAAGTTGTTGGGCGTTTTTTGTTTTTTTGGATACGACAAAGCGCGCTTCCAATGCTGAGATTCGGCTTTTGTTCAGTGCTTTAATAGGTACTTGCTTGAGCATGTTCTTCATGGGCCCTGAATAGTTAAGCAGGTAACTGCACCGGCCATGCTTAAGCATATTAACGGCTTGTTCGTGGGTAAATGCACGACATTCGGTTACATTGTTGACAGGATTTTGAATGAAGTTGACCCAACCTCCATAGCTAAAACCATGTATTGTGATGATTTGCTTTCCTGAGAGGTCTTCTTTGTTCAGGATAGCGGGCTTGTCGCCTAACCAATAGGCATTGAGTTTTATTGTGGAAACGACGGGCTTGCCAATAAAGGTGGTGTTTTCAAATTCGGGTAGGGTAGATAAGCCAATCCACAGATCTAGGTCTCCACTGACGATGTTATTAGCCATTCTTTTAGCGGGGAGCGAGTGTGCGGTCCAGCGGTACCCCGCCTTTGGGATCACCATTTTAGCGAGGTCTATCAACAGACCTTCGGGGTCTCCCGATTCGTTGGTTGAAAATACCGGGGGAAACTCGATATAACCAACTGTGATTTCCTGAGCATTAGAAAGATCGTCGGCCTTGACGTAGGTAGAGGCTACTGCCATGTAGCTCAACAAACATAAATAGAGGCATTTTTTCATTACTGTTGCTGTGCTCACAATGGCCCTCTTACAATTGAACATGCTAGGTTCATATAGCAGTATGGGGTCTGATTAATATCTTCCTATCTTAAACAGCGTGTTGAACCGAGCATCTAAGTGCTTATGTTCAATAACGCTGAAATGAAAACGGATCTATGTTTTCAAAAGCTGCGTTGTCATTTCAACTATGTATTAACGAGAGGCGCAGAGTTTATCGTAGATAATCCGCTCTAACGTATTAATTTTGTTGGATAGTAACGTGTTTTTGCAACGTTATATGACGTATTGATCTTATACTATCGTAAAGCAAACCGCCTTAACATTTGTATTTCATCTGCGGACCTGTATCTCTGCACTCGTTATATTAGTTATCGGCTGTTACATCAAGAGCAGGAACAGGATCGTCTGAGTCATCAATTTTTTCGATATCTTCTTCATCTATTTGGTAGGCAATGTGTGCGACCGCAAAACCGGTATGAATGAATTGGTCTGATGCCAAGCCGATGAGCTTTCCTTCAAATGGAGAGGCTACAACGTCCTCCTTATTGCTAATAGGGTCGGCAACTCGTCCAATAATATCCCCTTTTGCAACACTCGACCCTACCTTTAAATCTGAGATATAAATACCTGCAAAGTCTGATCGTACCCAGGTGGAGGTGTTAAACGTAGCCTTAGCTTGAGGGAAAAATGTAAATTTACGGGTAATCTTCATATAGGCAATTAGGTTGTTGATACTTTCGGTCGTCGCTTCTACGCCCTCTTTATCAAACAAAAACGGCCCGCCAACTTCAACGGTGACCGCAGGAATGCCGATGTCATTTGCGGCATTTCTGAGCATTCCGGGGTTACCTTTACTATGAATAATCGTCAAATCACTCAGGCCATCAATAATCTCTTTGATTGAGTTTAGTTTAATGTTGGCTCTCACTTGTGGCATGTTTATTCGGTGCAGGGAGCCGGTGTGCAGGTCGACAAGTGCATCACAGTGGATGATGATGTCGTTAAATAAATGATAGGCGACTCTCTGGGCTGTGCTTCCGTTTTCTGCTCCGGGGAAAAAACGGTTCAAATCTGACCTGTCTGAGAGGTAGCGGGTGCTGCGTAAAAAACCGTCCAGGTTAACGATGGGAACACCAATGACGGTGCCGTGCATCAGCTGTACATCCAACGCTTTGAATACTCGCCGGATAATCTCAATACCGTTGATTTCATCTCCGTGAATGGTGCTGGTCATACAAAGGGTAGGGCCTGGGTTTACGCCTCTTTTGATGAGTGCGGGGGTGTTCCAGTCGATGCTGTCGAAGTTCTGTCCTGAATTCCATGAGAGCGTTGAATCGCCGCCTAAAGGTATCTCACTGTCCATGATGATGAACGGTTTTGGTTGTTCATTAGGCTTTACATCAGAGTTTGCCAGAATTGGTTGGGAGTGCAGATATGTGCAAATAGATAAGCAGGCGATAAAAAACTTTTTCAAGAGTGCTCCTGATGCATGCTCCTGTTTTAAATACACGATTTAAAACAGGAGCATGGCATTTTAATCAGTGGAAAAGTGATCCAAAGAATACTTAACCCTTTCTTCGGGAGATGTGGATTTTGGTGCTTTTTCTTCAATTAGTTTTAAGCGCTTTAGCAGGCCTTTGTCGTTCGCTATTTGAATAGCTAAGCCAGGTCTGGCATTGACCTCAAGAATAAGCGCGCCTAGGTTTTTGTCGATCACGATATCGCAACCCAGATAACCCATCCCGGTCATTTCATAACAGGCGGCGGATAGAGGAAGAATCTCCTGCCAGTGGGGTACCTGAAGTTCTGAGAAGGCGCTACCGGTATCTGGGTGTTTCTCGATCATTCTTCCATCTTGCACTGCAAATAGACTGCGCCCTGTTTTAATGTCTATACCGACACCTACAGCGCCTTGGTGAAGGTTTGCTTTACCGTCTGACTCGTGAGTAGAGCAACGTAGCATGGCCATAACGGGGTAACCTTGAAAGACGATCATTCTGACATCAGGTACACCCTCGTAGCTATATCGCTCAAAAACGGGATCGAAGTCGACTAGCTTTTCAAACATCGCAATATCGGTCTTTCCTCCCAGCGAGTGTAACCCGCTGAGAATATTTGATATATGGCGTTTTATATCGTCAAAGCTTACTTCTTTGCCAGAGGGCTTGTAGAACGTGTCGCCTTTTCGGTCAACAATAACCAAAATCCCTTTGCCACCAGCACCTTGTGCTGGTTTGACTACAAACTTATCAACTCCTGTTAGTATTTTTTCTAATTGTTTAATTTCAAATTGATACTGTATGGAGTTAATGAGTTCAGGTACCGCAATGTTGTGCTTTTTTGCGTATTCCTTGGTCACTAATTTATTATCTACAATAGGGTAAAGCTTACGGGCGTTATAACGGGCAATGTAATCAACATTACGTCGATTCATGCCGATAATACCACGCTCTTTTAATAAATTAGGTTTAACAAATAGCATATCGTCTACCCCTATTAACCTTTTTGGCCTTTCGCCAAGTCTCTAAAACGGTATAGTTCAGTTAAGCGATAACCGTTGTATTGGCCAACAACCAGCGTGATAGACAGTATCACCAATAACATCTCTGGGAAGTTAAAAGTAATATGTTCTATGACGGGGTTGGTCATTGCAAAGTAAGCCATAAGCGCTACAAATAAACTTCCTCCACCTTGCATCATTACCTCTTTAGGGCCGTCTTCTTCCCAGATAATCGACATTCTTTCAATGGTCCAGGCTAAGATGATCATTGGGAAGAAGGTAACTGTTAATGCTTGTGTCATGCCTAACTTATAGCTAATTACGCTCATAAAGCCCATCAGGCCAATAACAATGATGACTACGGCGGATATTCGCGCGACGAGTAATAAATTCATCCGGCTTAAATAACCTCGAATCCAAAGGCCTACCGATACAATGCTTAAGAAAATGGCCAAGCCTGCGAGAGGGGTGGTATCTATAAACGCCAATGCGATCAGGATCGGCATAAACGTGCCTGAGGTTTTAAGGCCGACAATAATACGCAATAAAACCACCACTAAAGCACCAATGGGAACTAACAGAATGCGTTTAAAGGCGCTTTGGGATTCAGTGGGTAGTGAATAAATTGAGAAATCAATAAGTGCACTTTGTTCTACCGTGCCTTTATCGAGGGCCACTGTTTTTGCTGGTTGGTCATTTTCAATCGTTGAGAATCGAACCTTTGACTTTACACCGCCTTCAACATCTAACAGTGACACGCCGCCACGTTGCCAGATGAATACGTCATCAGGAGTACCTTCCTGGCCGTTTTGGGGGTTTATAATAACCCACTGATCACTATTGTAGACTTCTATTAAATCGACTGCCTTTTGCTTTCTTCGGCCGTCTTCCAGAGAGACACCTCTAACCAGGCGAGAAGGTATACCTCCTACTTCCAGTAGGATTAAAGAGAGTTCAGCAACGGATTTATTTTTAAAGTCGGAGTTGACGCCTCTTTTATTATTTTCTTTGAGTGCTCTCAGTTGGTTAACCATCTCAATAGAAAAACTTAGGTTATCTGCGGAGCGCGCTTTAATTTTTTCAAGAAAGTTTTTTGCTTGCACTTCCTGTTCTGAAGATAGGGTTAATGAGCTGGCTTTTGAGGGAGAAGGTGGCGCCAGAGAGGCAGGATCTTCATTATTAACTACGTCGAGTTTGTAGTAGATCGTTTGAGGCCCTTGTGTCGAGCGCTGAGTCCATATTGCTCGACGTTGGCCATTTTCTTCTTTTACACGAAACCCATAACTAGGCGCTGAAAAACTCTCAGCTAATACCGTCATGTTGGAGCCGGCTTGAGGCAAAATCATTGATACTGTAATGGGGGCGTCGGTTGCGTCAAACGTTACTTTAGACTCAACAGTCCACACCTCTTTTGATTCGCCAGGCAATAACGGAAAGCCCAGGCTCTGGTTTTTATATAAAGTGAGCCCTATGCCAAGGGCAAAGAACATGAATGCAAGCAGGTATACCTGTGAGCGAGAAGACATGATGTTTCCTTTTATTATTTAGTCGTGAATTCTTTGCTAACATCTACGATGGCCATGTCCGTCAAAAAGCTACGACCAATCAACAAAGGGTAAGTAAACTTTGCACGGTCAGCCAAGGTGACTTCGCTTACGGTATTTACTTTACCTAGCTTTAGCTTTAGCTTAACGGCATATCTTATTTGATCTTCTGCACCGTGGCGTTTGATATTAACCATGCGACTAACAGGCTTCTCAACAGCCACTAGTTTGCCGGATTCATTGTGGATTTCAAACTTAACCCACTTTTTACCATCACGCTCAAACTTCTTAATATTCTGGGCATTAATTGAAGTGGTGGTTGCTCCGGTATCAATACGAGCGTTTAAGCTAACTTTATAATTGGGTAACTCTACTTCTTCTACCGCACCAATAATGATTTGGTCGCCGACTTGCTTGGCTGAGACTGTTTCAGCGCACTCTTCTACCTCATGCTTCCCCATGCTTTGACAGCCTGCCAGTGAAAGTAAGAGCAGTGTTCCGAAAACTGCACTGGTACTTTTTTTCATGGTTTTTTTGTTATTGGTCATTGTGTTCTCGCTCCTTCAGAAATCAACATTTTTAGTTTGGTAACGGGTTATTTGGGGGGGAATTTAGCTAATAATTTTCCAATCATTTTTTCTATAAGTTTATCTCGTTCTGCGGGCTCGAGCGACTCATAAGCGAGACGCTTCTCACCGGTTGCACTCCAGATAAGTTCTTTGCTATCAGGCTCATGAAAGTCCAGGCTCATTACCCCTTCTTTATAACGCTCTACCATCATTTCTTCTCTGGTGGATGACTGCACTGTCATACCGACACCAACACCTGAATAGTAACGGCCTGCATAACCATAACCGCCGCCATAGCTTCGATAGTTTGTTGCGTAAGTATCGTATACTTTTTGCTGTTCAACATTAACTTCGTTTGTTGCGCCAATTGTATAGTGAACGAGAAAGTCGACTTGACCGTTTTCTTTTTTGACCATGCCTGCTTTTGCTAATTGCTCGTCGATCATAAAACGAATATTTTGATCCAGAAGTGGGTCTATTTCTTTAGGTGGCTTTTCGGTTGCTTCTTTTTTAGATGTGTCGTTAGCCTCTACTTCAAACGGCTTTTGATGCCAGCTATAGTATTTGAAGTCGTTAAAATTTGTGGCTTTACTGTATTCTGTTTCAACTGTGATTTTATTGCCACATGCTGAAATCAGCGTGACCATGACTAATAAAGTTAGTGAGTTTGCAAGTTTCAAACTGATCTCCTTGTTGTGTTGTTTATTCATTATTAGTGGTTGTGGTGAATGCTATACCGCAGCCTAGCTTACTAGTTTATCCATATTGGTCAGTATCAGAATAATGCTGATAGTGCCTAGTAGAACTCCTCTACGTATAAGTTTGCATTTTCTACAGTTTGTGCTCATGGTTAACCCTATTAAAATGCATTTCCAAATCGCATGTAAAAACCATAGTTGTCTGATTTACCATAGGCCAAATCAACACTCACGACCATCCTCTCTTCAGGTTTAATCGTGTAAGAGATGCCAGCGCCTGCCGTGGGGTATAAGTCGCTACTATTGGTGCAGTCTGAGTCACCGCCGAATGACTTACGATAAGCCAGGTTATTCACTTCTATTGAGTGCCCAGAAGTTGGCGAGTTTTGATTGTCTCGAGTGTCATACTGAGCAGCAACGCCTACACCGATTGAATCAAAGCCAACCAGCCCCACCTTTTCAAGTATTGTCTGGCTGAAGTCGTCATCGCCTGAGAGTGTATAGTTTGTGTTAGCCGCTTGAATGCCTGCAAACCAGTCACCTTTTACTTGGTGCAGATATTTGATAGCAAAAATATTTAGGTCGTCGGTAGTCGATACAGGAAGCCCGGTTCCGAGAAAGTCGGAGTAATCATTGTTGATTTCGCCACTGCCTAAGAATGCAATGAGACGTTGCGTGTCATGATCAAAGTACGTTCGCGCAAAAGCGCCACCTACGATTGAGTCAGTGGAGCTGTAGCTCCCGGTAATGCCAAACATTGACGCAGGAGAGTCACTATCAAAGGAATAAATATAGGCCGCTAATGCGCCTACTGAGGTGCCTAGTTTAGGGTCACTACTTAATGTGGGGGTAAAAAGCCAAGGTGATTGTTTTTTTTTATCATTAGTCTGTTGGCTTGATGATTCGTTGGGAGTTTTGGTCGCGTATGATGGTGGAGATAAAACCACTGCAATTAAAGCCACAATAGAGAGGTAGAACTGGATAGGAGCCGTTATAGGATTAGTCGTGGATTTGCTCGTCACAGAGAACTACTCGTCTTTGTTATTGGTTTACGGCAGACAATTTGAGCAACGGCCCTGTTGGGGGCAGATAATACGCCTTCGAAGTAGTGTAACGTTTCCCAGTCATTAAACCAATCCTCTAACTCGCCTGCTTTTAGTAGAAAGTCTGGGTTGTTGGGGCGGCCGAATTGTCTATTATCTAACGTAAATGTTTCATAAATAATAATGCCGCCAGGGGCGATGGTGTCAATTAACGCTGGAATCAACGGGCGATGAAGGTAACGGAATACCAGAGCGGCAGAAAAGGTCTTTTTTTCAAAAGGGTTTATGTTGGGGCGCTCAAGGTCAATGGGCCAGATCTGGCCGCTGCGTTTAAGTGTGGTTAAAGCCCCCGACACCTTTTCAAGCAATGAGGTTGAGCGGTCGGCAAAGGTAACCGGTAACCCTTTATTCGTTAAAAATAGACCGTTTCGGCCTTCTCCGCAGGCTAGATCAAGAATGCTGCCATGGTGAGCGCAACGCTCTAATTCAGCATAGTATTTTTCGATCAGGTTGGAGTGCATAGGGCTTTCATAACCTGTATTTTTAAGCGGGAATTAGCCTTTGCTATCATAAAACGAATTAATACGGCGTCGATGAACAATAGAATAATAGCGTATGTCTGCAGGCGCATGGGAAATAATAGCCGATATAATAATAATGGCGACCAGTACGAGTTGATTGACCAGCATGTTGCCGCCCAGAAGCATCAATAACCCCAGTTTTATATAGATGACAATACCGCGAACCTGCACTAGCCATAAAAAGTTAGATAGCGCGTCAATGGCTACCATGGCCACTCCCGTAGCGACCGCTGCATACCAGTACCAAACCCACTGGCTAAACGGAACATCAAACAAAATCGCTCCGCCGACCCCTGTGATACTGAATATGTGGAGGGTCCTTAGGATTATTTTAAGCCAGCGCTTGCCTGAAAAATCGCCTAAAAGTGAGAGCTTCCTAGGCTGTAATAGTTTGGATTTCTTTTTCACCTGTGATGCCCCGATTGTACCGTCAGTCAGTTAGCGTTAAGGTTACCTGAATCAGCCTACTAAGTGTATTGAGTCGTAAAACGAAGGATGAATAATGCCTGAACCGCTAAAAAATTCATACAATCGGTTTTATATTGAACGGTTAGCCGATGCTATTAAAGCGTCATGGACTCCTTTTGATAAGCCGTTGTTTGTTGCTAAGGTGTTTGATGATCAGTGGGAAGGTAAAGAGCTTAAAGCTCGCATGAAGCATATTACGGTGATGATGCATGAGTGTCTCCCGCTACCTTTTGAGAAGGTTGTTGAAATATTGCTCTCAGCGGGTCAGGAGTTTGGTGGCTTTGAAGGGATGTTCTTCCCCGATTATGTTGAACAGTTTGGTGTCAATGATTGGGAATTGTCGGTCACGGCTTTGGAGGCACTAACGCAGTATTCCAGCTCAGAGTTCGCAGTGAGGCCGATGATAATTCGTGACCCATTAAGGATGATGGCGGTCATGATGAGGTGGGCGTCTCATCAGAACTATCATGTTCGTCGTCTGGCTACTGAAGGATGTAGGCCTCGCCTGCCTTGGGCGATGGCATTGCCGGCATTTAAAAAAGACCCGCAATTGATACTGCCTATTTTAGATCAACTGAAGCAGGATGAGTCGCTCTATGTAAGGCGATCGGTAGCCAATAACCTTAATGACATTGCTAAAGATAACCCTAAAGTGGTGTTGAGCTGGTGTAAGCAGAATATTGGGCGACATCCAGATACCGACTGGGTTATTAAACATGGATGTAGAACGTTATTAAAACAGGCCAATGTAGAGGCGATGGCGTTATTCGGTTACGCTGACAGTTCACAGGTCTTAGTTGAAAATTTATTCATTAAGAATAACGCACTGGCAATCGGCGATAACTTACTGTTCAGCTTTAACGTGGCTACGAGCGAAAAGAAACTGTCAAAGCTTCGTGTTGAGTATATTATCAATTATGTTAAGGCTAATGGACGGTTGGCACCAAAAGTTTTTAAGTCATCAGAATCCGACTATACACAGCGTGAAATATCATTTGAGAGAACTCATTCTTTTAGGCAAATGAGTACTCGTAAACATTACCCAGGAGAACATAAATTATCAATAAGAGTGAATGGCGATATTAAGGCGAGCACTTTCTTTTGGCTTCACTAGGTTGTTGAGTTTATTAACTCTGTATCATCGTGAATGAGTAGTGAGCCTTTGGGGGCGGCGTAAGGGTATGAATGCTCAAGTGAATCAATTAGCAAGTATTAATGGCACAACACTATAAGACAGCGTTAAAATGGACTCAGATACCACGCTCTATATGTTTGGCGTGAATTTTGGGTATAAGTTTTAGTATGATTTGAGTAGCATTCTGATTAATGCTAATAATGCACAAGGAGATGTACGCGTGTGGTTTAAATTAGTTTTTTTATCGTTGATTCTGGTGCTAGGCGGTTGTAGCTCTGTCACGCATTATGAATCAACAACGGTTGCCCGTACCGATAAGCATGACGGTGGGGTGAGTGCGATTCGACGTCTGCAGCGAAGTGATCAGCAGCAGTGCGATATTTCCGTTGCCAAAAAAACACCGGATATCAAGGATCTTAATTCTGAAATATGGGCGGTGTTAATATGCAAGAAATACTATCAATATCAGGTCAGGTTTGAGCCTCAAGCAGAAGACCGCTATAAGGTGACAGCTACCCGGTTTGTCGACCCATAATAACATCTGGAGGGTAGTGTGACAGAGGAAGTCGTCACTTTTCACCGTCACAAACAAGATACGCTTCGAGTGCTGATCAAAGGGGATTGGAGCATCTCCTTTGGTCTGCAAAACCCTGAACATTTTTTATCTCACCTCACGTCTTCGCCTGAAACGCAATATGTAGTAATAGATGCCAGTCAGCTGGGGGTGTGGGATAGTTCTCTTATTAGTTATCTTGTTACACTCAATGGGTTATCCAAGGCACAAAATATAGAGGTGGATGTTACCGGGCTACCTGAAGGGATTGTTCGGCTAATTGCATTAGCTGAAGCGGTACCGGAAAGAGAAGGGGTTGCTAAACAGTTAGTTAAACTGAACCCTGTAGATAGTCTTGGGCAGTTTGTCATTCAGACTTTTCACCAGTTTACTGCATTTATTACCTTTTTAGGAGAAGCGTTACTTGCGTTAGGCCGGTTGGTAAGGGCCAAAGCCGTTTTTAGACGTCAGGATCTGGTAATTTTCTTGGTTGATACAGGGCCTTCTTCGTTAGGTATTGTAACCCTTATTAGTGTGCTAATCGGCATGATATTGGCGTTTGTCGGCGCGGTTCAGCTTGAGAAATTTGGCGCCAGTATTTATGTTGCCAGTTTAGTGGGTCTTGCTATGGCAAGGGAAATGGCACCGATGATGACCGCGATTATTATGGCCGGCAGAACAGGGGCCGCCTATGCAGCTCAACTCGGTAGCATGCAGGTTAATGAAGAGATTGATGCACTCAAAACAATGGGGATTTCGCCGGTTGACTATTTAGTACTACCCCGCTTGCTTGCGTTGATTTTTATGATGCCACTGCTCACCATTTACGCCAATATGATGGGGGTTTTTGGTGGCGCGCTGGTGAGTATTATTATGCTTGATGTTACTTGGTCTATGTATCTGGAGCAGATGATGGCGACGGTTCCACTCACTCACTTTTTTATTGGGCTGGTGAAAAGCCTAATATTTGGCGTGTTGGTAGCATTATCTGGTTGTTATATGGGGATGAATTCAGGGCGTAGTGCAAGTGCGGTTGGTCAAGCAGCAACAAGTGCCGTTGTAATGGGAATCGTGCTGATTATTGTCTTCGACTCGTTGGTCACTATCGTAACAACCGTATTCGGGATTTGAATGATGACTCAGCCACAAGCGCATATTCGTGTTCGAAATCTCACCTTGCAGTATGGTGAAAAACTCATACAGAAAAACCTTAATTTTGATGTTAATAAAAATGATATTTTTATTATCATGGGGGCAAGTGGGTGTGGAAAAAGTACGCTACTAAAGCACATGATCGGGCTATATCACCCAGCACAAGGACAGATATTTGTTAACGATAAAAGTTTGTGGGACGTGTCGGATGTAGCTCGACAGCGTATGATGAAGCACTTTGGCGTCACCTACCAGGCGGGAGCGCTGATTAGTTCGTTGACTCTATCAGAAAACGTGGGTATGCCATTAGAGCTATATACGCAGCTTTCACCAAAAGAAATAGAAGAATTAGCTAGCTTAAAGTTATCAATGGTGGGTTTAGCTGGCTTTGAGGATTATTACCCTTCAGAAATTAGTGGGGGCATGATTAAACGAGCGGCTCTGGCACGAGCGATTGCGCTTGATCCGGAAATCCTTTTTTTTGATGAACCATCTGCCGGTTTAGACCCTATCAGCGCGAGCTTGTTGGATGACCTTATTCTGGAGCTAAGTGATAGTATGAAGTCGACGATAGTGATTGTGACCCATGAGTTAGCGAGTATATTTTCAATTGGCACTAATACTGTATTTTTAGATACGGATACTCAAACAATGCTGGCAACCGGTCATCCGAATCAATTATTAGCAGACTGTGATAATGCAAGCGTACAACAGTTCTTGCGGCGAGGGGGGGTGGAGAATGCTTAACCACTCATTAATTAAGTGCAAAGCTCTTCTAAAGGATATCTTATGCCTCACAAAATGAGCGCGAGAGCGATAGGGTTATTCACTGTCGGGGCCATTGTGAGCGCTGTTGTGGGCATATTGTTGTTTGGCTCGGGTGACTGGTTTAAGCAGCAAGACCGAATAGAGATGGTGTTTACGGGGTCGGTCAAAGGTCTAGGGGTTGGTTCTTCTATCACCTATCGGGGAGTTCGTATTGGTGAGGTCGAGTCCATCAATATTAGTCTTTATGAAGGCAAAAACAATATTAATATCAGAGCTGTTGGTGTGGTTATGCAAAAACCCTCTGATAATAGTTTATTTGCATTTAATACTGATCGAGATGACATTTATAAAGCGCTTATTAAGCGGGGCGTTAGAGCTAGGCTGGTACAAGAAAATTTAGTTACAGGACGGTTACAGGTTGAATTGGAGTTTTTTGAAGATAAAGAGGGCTACGCGCCGCCCAGTCAATCTGGTTATGTTGTGGTGCCAACCGTGCCAAGCGAAATAGAAATTTTTGGGGAAACCCTGTCCAGACTGGTAGAGCAGTTTGACGGGTTACCTATTAAGGATATATCAAGCAATCTGGCTGCTGTTGCAGAGGGTATGAATAATATTGTGAACTCAGCAGAAGTCAAAAGCTCACTACGCAACTTGTCTGGTAGCCTTGAACACCTTAATAACCTGCTGAGTAAACTGGATCAGGATAAAGGCGAAATAACCGAAGAGTTGATAGCAGCAACCCGAGCCGTGAAAGAAATGGCTGACTCAGTCGCCATTGCTGCGGATAAAAGCCATCCGATATTGGACGGCGCAGCGGGTTCTCTTAAGAGATTGGATCAGTTGTTGACACAGTCAAGCAAGACGTTATTAACCTATGAAAAGTTGGTGCAGCCTGACTCTGAGTTGAATGTGGTGCTGGTTCAAACCCTACAGTCATTTGAACGAGCCTCAGAACAGGTTAGGCAGTTGGCAGAAACCCTCCAGCGGAATCCGGAGTCTATCTTAACCGGTAAACAGCGTTAGTATTATTGCTGGCGATTTAGAAGAGATATACGAGGAGACTAAAATGAGACAGCTGAATGTTATCTGGTTAACGGTCATTGTCATGTTGCTGGCGGGTTGTGCTGCCCCCAAACCTTCCGCAAAAAGTGAATTCTACTTGTTATCTGCCCCCCCATTGCCGCATCGACAGATAGATTTAAGTTCAGAGTTGATGGTCGTTGGCCCCGTGACGGTTGCCGATTATCTAAAGCGCGCATCTATTGTTACCGTGCGATCTAAAAACCACTATGATATTTCTAAACTTGATCAATGGGGAGGGGGAATAGAAGGCGAAATTCAACTTGCACTGCTAAAAAATTTGTCATCACTGAATGCTGATAACACGTATGTTCGGTATTCGGGCCTAGCTAATTCAGTGGGTGCTTATAACCTTAGAGTTGATGTCTTGAGGTTTGATGCAAATTTAAATGGGGACGCGCGACTGGAAGCTTCATGGGCATGGATTGATAAAGACCGAAAGGTTGTATCAGCAGGGTTATATTCTAAAACTAATCGAGCTGGCAGCACGATAGAGCAGTCTGTTGCGGCGCAAAGTGAGTTGCTTAAAATGTTGTCTCAAGAGGTATTAACGGGCTTTTAAGTTACTTTAGCTAACGAATTCCTTTGTGAGTGTTGTTTATATCATCGTTACCACCGTTGAGAGGTGCCATTGTCTTCATTTTTTGACCTATTGTTATTTACCTCAAATATTACCCTGCCGATATTTATCATCGTGTTTTTGGGCTGGTTTCTGCGCAGAACCGATTGGTTGACTGACAGTTTTATTCATTCTGGCTCGAAGTTAGTCTTCACTATTGCGTTGCCAGCGCTGTTGTTTATCAACGTATTAGAGTCTGATCTGTCAACTGTTTTTGATACTCGCCAAGTGTTGTATGCGATGGTTGCTACTATTGTGGGTTTTCTATGTATATGGTGGTTTAGTGGTTCTATGAAATTGGCCCCTGAGAATCGGGGGGTTTTTGTACAGGGAGCTTTTCGCGGCAATATGGGTATTGTTGGGCTGGCACTCTGTATGAATATGTATGGTGAAGACGGTTTAGCGGTCGGATCTATTTTGCTGGCATTTTTAACCTTGCTTTACAATGTGCTTTCCGTTTTTGCATTGACTCTACCTTTTCGTTCAGGTGAACGCTTTGACTGGTGGGGCATGAGCAAAGATATGATCAAGAATCCGCTGATTATTGCCATTCTCTTGGCTTTAGCGCTTAATTTATTACAACTGACACCGCCCGCGGTGATCATGAAGAGCGGCGAGTATTTTTCGAATATGACCCTGCCACTAGCACTGCTTTGTGTAGGAGGCTCAATTAACCTTCAAGTGCTTAAAGAAAGCAGTCAGCTAGCCTTGGGCGCGACCGCATTAAAGCTAGTAGGGTTGCCGTTCGCGTTTACCCTAGGCGCGTTCTTGATAGGCTTTGAAGGCTTGGCGCTAGGTACCCTGTTTTTGATGTTCGCGAGCCCTACCGCCACGGCTAGTTTTGTGATGGCTAAAGCCATGCGAGGTAATGCAGCACTGTCAGCGACGATTATTGCCTTATCTACGGTGCTTTCTTTATTAACCGTAAGTACGGGGATATTTGTACTGCGGGCTATGGGGGCGGCTTAAGCTTGATTACCGCAGATACAGTGCCTGTCAGGGGTCAATTTACGGATTCGGGCATTGAAAAGTAATCGTCTTCGACATAAAACTGGTCTGCACTACTTCGCTCCCACCACTCTTGCCATGGCTTTCCTGCGTGTTCTTTATCTAATAAGGCATTAGGCTTTAGAGGCGAAATAAAACTGCCTATAGGTATTAACAACCCATCAGCAGAGCGCCTTTTTATCATATGAGGTTTCAGTTTTGCAGGGTCATCTAGCCCCATGCTGCCCACTAATTCATAAAAGTTCTTCAGTGTATTATGGTGAAAGTTTTTAACACGCTCACTCTTAACGTTGACGTCGATGGCTTTTGTACGCGCCGGGTCTTGTGTGGCAATGCCCGCTGGGCAATGATTACTATTGCAGGTACGTGATTGCACGCAACCCAACGCCATCATCATGGTGCGGGCCGCATTGACAATATCGGCGCCTACTGAAATTTTAGCGAGTAGGTCAAAGCTTGATGCAGTCTTGCCAGAGGCGATAATTCTAATCTTCTCTCTGAGCCCAACACCCACGAGTGCATTGTTAACTAAATAAACCCCTTCGAGGCAGGTCACTCCTAAGCGATTGGTAAACTCCACGGGTGCTGCACCTGTACCACCTTCTGCGCCATCTACGGTGATAAAATCAGGGGTAATGCCGGTTTTAAGCATCGCTTTACAGAGGCTTAGAAATTCCGCAGGGTTGCCAACACAGAGTTTAAACCCAACGGGTTTACCGCCACTTAGAGTGCGTAGTTTCTGTACAAATGATAATAGTGCAATAGGCGTAGTGCACTCAGGATTTACGGCTGGAGAAATGCAGTCTTTTTCCATTGGAATATGGCGAATGTCAGCAATCTCGCGAGTGATTTTAGCTTTGGGTAAAACCCCACCGTGACCCGGTTTTGCGCCTTGAGATAGTTTAACCTCAATCATTTTTACTTGTGGCAGTGCGGCATTTTTTTCAAAAAGAGCAGGGTTAAAGTTGCCATCGTCATTTCTACAGCCAAACAGGCCTGTACCTATTTGCCATACAATATCGCCGTCGTGGCGAAGATGATAAGGGCTAATACTTCCTTCGCCGGTATTGTGATAACAGCCCGCTTTCTTGGCTCCTAAGTTTAACGCTTCGATGGCGCGAGAGCTGAGTGAGCCAAAACTCATCGCAGATATATTAAGATAAGAGGCTTCATAGGGAAGAGTGCAGTTAGGTCCTCCAATAGATACTTTCTTGGCCTCTCCGCTGATATTTTTAGGTGACATGGAGTGCCATAGGCTGAGGTAGTTGTCTTCTAGTAAGTCGCGTTGAGTGCCAAATGCAATGGTGTCACGTACGTTTTTTGCTCGCTGATAAACTAAGGATCGTTGCTCCCGGTTAAAGGGGCGTTCTTCGGTATCGTTGGCAATAAAGTACTGTTGGATTTCTACTCGGTATGATTCCAAAAAGTACCTGATGTAAGCCACTACAGGGTATAGGCGGTTCAGGTTATGTGGGCTTATTTTCAGATCATAAAAACCAATAGCGGTATAGGCGAGTGAGGATATCAATAATATGTTGCTTAACAGGCTATCTGACTCGCTCCAAAAATAATAAGCTGAAAAATTACCAACACTGGCAATAAGCCAATAGACAACCTGCATTACTGTCATATTGTTACCTTGTTTTTATATGTGATATGAGTGCTTTTATAAGACATAATTAATGGTTTGATACTACATATTAAGTCTCTCGATACTACCCTGTTTATTGTTGTTTCAACAAGTAAAACGATATAATGGATGTTAATTGTTAGATGAAAGAACTCCCCTTTCCAGTCATTGGTACTTAGGAATAGTGAGCTACATTATGTCGCCGTCTCGACCTTCGATATTCTACATTGATTTATTACGTTTTCTCGCGGCCATAGCGGTCGTGATTATTCACGTGTTAGGGCCTTTTAGATTTATGTATGGCGAGGTGCCTGATTCAGACTGGCTGGCTGCGATGGGGTATAATAGTATTAGTCGTTGGGCTGTGCCTATATTTATGATGATTAGTGGCGCTCTGTTGCTGTCTGATTTGCGTCCATTTGACTGCGAACGCTATGTGACACGTAGGCTGGGGAAGGTCCTTATTCCCTTTATCGCCTGGACGGTAATCTATTCGATTGTAGGGGGCTTTATCGGTGAAACAGGCGGTTTTGCAGACTATGGTTGGAATGCCGGGCTGACTGAAAAGCTAATAACTGAGTCTAATAACGAACCAGTGTGGTATCACCTCTGGTTTTTTTATGATTTCATCCCGCTGTATTTTATTATTCCATTTTTAGCGATCGTACTTAGACGGTTGAGCGCCGAGCATATTAAGCTTTTACTTGCTGCGTGGTGGGTATTGACCTTGATGCACTGGCTAAAGGTTGAAACGCCTCTTAGACAAAATATTGTGCTCTATTCCGGTTATCTGGTTTTCGGTTGGTATCTCTTTAATCGTGATAACCGACCACAGTTGAAATGTTGGGTAGTGGCGGGTGTAGGGTGCTTAATGTTAAATGCATTGGGTAGCGCTTACCTTTCTATTTTGGAGGGGAAATATAGCTCCTTTTTTATGGGGTATAAGTCACTCAATACGGTGATAATTGCGGGGATGTTGTTTGTCATTGCTCAATCTTATGCAGAGCGTATTCAAGGTCGACTGCGCAGCTTGATTAGCTTAATATCCAAGTACAGCTTAGGTATCTATTTGGTTCATCCACTGCTACTGATCCCTGTGCGTCATCTAGAAAACGATGTGTACAGCTTTTTTGGCTCTAACTGGTTAGCCATCCCGGTGATCAGTTTGATAACGCTGGTGCTGGCACTAGGGGTGACTATTTTATTAGCTAAGTTACCCATTATTAGGCGGGTTGTTCCTTAGTATATGGCTCCATTAGATATGCACAAAAATGGCCTCGTGCTACCACTCAAATTTAGCCGACTGTTGGTGTCTGTATGTTTGGTTTTAGCTATTACGAATGCTAGTGCAAATGACGTCGATTGGTCGACGACGTTGCTAGCACCAAACATGGATGAGTTTTGTGAGGTTAAAAGAGAGCATCGGATTGTTCAGCCTAAACGCTTGCTGCTTTGGCTGTTAGATTTTGTAGCGATCAGTGATGCGGCCATGGATCTCAATGGCGATGGTAATACGTTGTATAATGAAAAGGTGGCGCTTATTGCAGATGACAAAGCGTTCACCTCGTGTATTGAATCTTCACGTTGTGATGAACTGGATCAAGAAAAGGTCCTTCGTATCAGGTCAGTGATTGAAAGTTTATGGTCTCCTTCGCCCCCTAATCCGTTTCATACTCACTTCCTACCAGGTAGAGAAGGTCGTGCGTCAAAAATTGACCTTAAAACCTTTCTTTCACAAGACACGGGTATCGAATCTATTTGTCCATCTCCCGATAAGGTTCTTGCGGCACAATCAGACGTAGACGCTGAAACTAATCGTCAGGAGTCATGGTTGGATAAAATGGTTGTGCGAGAGAAGTCTGATGATATTACTAAACCCTTTGGTGAAGCGAGTCCGGCCAGTTTTTCATTTGAAAAAAATGAACTGAGTAGTACAAGGGATGTTGAAGTTGATCTAGTCGTGGCTTATTTAGTTCATGAACAGTATTACGAAAAAGAATCTAGTCAGTATTATCTGTATTTTCAGTCTGAGAGTGATGTTCAGCGAATAGATGGCGTCGATACCAGCTCCAGCAGCAATGCACTTTCTATCGGGGTTCTAGCGGAGTACCGTCTTGGAAAATATGATAACTATTATTTTGCCAATAATGTTATTAGTTTAAGACCTAGCTATACCAACGATACCGTACAAAAAATTGAAACGGCTAATATCATCGCGACCTGGTCTCCTATCCCGGATCTAGGGAAGAATAATTTCTTCTTAAACATGGTTCCTTTCGGACCTTATGTTAACTTCAAGCTTAACTGGGATGCTCGACTGGAAGGCGGGACGTTGCTGAAAAGAGGTGAGCAGGAAATACTTGATGATAACAATGACTATGCTGATATAGGTGCCAATTTTAACTTTTTGATCACTGGCGCAAAAAACACTCTGTTGGAGCGGTTTCAGTGGGATAGTAATTATAAGAAACTTTTTTCTTTATTATCAGACCAGTCGGATAAAGAATACGCCAGCAGCAAACTTCGTTATTTTATTAATGGTAACTTTAGTGTGGGCTTAGAATATGAGAAAGGACGCAAAGGCGTGCAGTTTAATGAAGTAGATAAATGGAAAATCAACTTCGGTGCAAAATATTAAACCGCTCTAATTTATAGGGTGTGCTTGTGCACCGAATAATGATTAAAAATCATCTACCAATATGCTTAAGTAAGAGCTGATTCGCATCAGCGTGCATTTAGTTCACCGTATTCAACAACGCTGCTTTCCAACGGCTTTCAAATTTAGCAAAACCTCCTGGGTAGTGATCATCCCAGAAACGAATGGGGTCTAAGGTATCGCATGGATTTTCTGCCATTTCGGCAAATAGTTCACGAGTAAAACGCTCTCCTTCATGATGATTTTGTAACAAATAGATGATTGACCACGCCATTGCATACATCGTTCTTGGTTCGTTAGCTCGCCACTTTGAGTCAGTCAGCAATAGATAGTCTTTTAATGGTGGTAGCTGACCTTGGTTGAGCTTTGATGCTAAATGATTTAAACGATAGGGGTTAGTCTGATTAGTGCCCGCTTTTAACCTCGCGTAGTCGTAACTCTCAAAGTACTCTGCAATTCCTTCGTTAAACCAGATAGGTGACCGACCAAACAGCCCTGCATTGATAACGTGAGTAGCCTCGTGGCGGGCAATAGCTCGGGTTTTCTGGTCATAAATTTGTTGCATTACAACGGCTTCGTTATTGGCCGAGGTGTAAAACCCTACGGCGGAGGTGAGTAAAGGCGCGTGCTGTAGACGATACTGTTCAAACCCTTTTTGCGTATTAAAAACTTTGAGGTTGAGATCTACCTGCCGTAAATGCTGAGGTGCCATTCGATCAGATAGGTAGCTATAGATAGCGTCAACATCGCGCTGAAGGTGCTCTCCCAAAAGTGTTGGTAGTCCGGTCTCTGGGCTGGTTAAATTCATTCGGAAGTACTGTTTTTTTGAGGCATAGCGGTCGGTTACTTCACGGCTTTTTTGCTTTTTGGGCTTGCTGTCTGAAAAGTGAACTTGTCCGTTTTCGTCTGTCCAGTGATAGATACTGGTTTTATCGACGGTATTGATTGAGCGGGTAGGGGTCTCTAAACAAAGGGAAGGCGTTCCGTGCTGTTCAAAGGCTTTTTGAATGGTTTGCAGGGTTTGTAATGGCTCATTGTTGACAGGGTAAGGCTTGATTATCTGCTTAGGGTCAGCAGGCGTGTCTTGTTCTATTCTTGGGTAGGTGTTTATGACCGTCAGGGTTCGGTCAAATTGAATGCCGAGCTTGTCAAAGATCCAATGCTTTTGTGGGAGGGATAGGTTGCCCCAAGTAATAAACGCAACATAGGTGGTGAAGGTCGCGCCGAATAGCAGTTTGAGCAGTGTCGTCATGGTGACCTGAATCATGTTAAGTGGAGCTTTTGCATTTAAGAATCAATCTGGACTTAGAGCATTTTTCACGCACGCATTAGTGTGTTCTTATTCGGCATACTTCAACATAATGCTAAAAATTTCGTCTTGATAAATAGGGTCTAACGGAATCAAATGCCCCGCCTCTGGTTTGAGGTGAAGCTCCGCGTCTGGAATGGTGTGAGCCATATGTTCGGCAAATTTCCAAGGCACAAAGGTGTCTTTTTGGCCCTGGTAAATATAAACCGGAATACTAATATCTTTCAGGCTAAAGCCCCATGCAGCCCATTGTACTTCAAGGTCTTGGATCGTTCCCTTTACCCCTTGCTGTAGTGCTTCTTTCTGGGTTCGCATAAAAATATCAGCGGTCTGCTTGTCTTCAAGAATATTACGATCATACATCGCCATTTCAGACTCAGCCATTTTCATATAGAAGTTGGGCAACGTGATATCTGTCCAGCGAACCAGTTTGACGGCTTGATTGAATAACTTAGGACGGTTTTGGGATAACTCAGGACCGTGCAAATTATAGCTTGTCATTAATTCACGAGCTTCATCAAGCTCTCCAAAATTAGTATAGCTCGATACCGATATCGCAAATCTCGCTCTTTTAGGAAGGTGATGGGCGACGGCAAGAGCCGTAGGGCCACCACTTGACCAACCCAAGAGACCAAATTGCTCGATTTGTTTTTCATCGGCGAGTCGTTCAATGTCCTTGGCGAAGTCTAACAAATCGTAGTCTGCTATATAATCAGATTGGCCTAGCCCTGGTCTATCGATGACAATCAACCGTATGCCGTATTCCTGTGCTTTTTCGTCAAGAAAAAGTAGTTCTAATCGACAACCCGGATTGCCGTGAGCGTAGAATACGGGAAACCCTTGTGGGTCGCCTCGCTCAAGCCAAGCGACTTTTCGTTCGCTCCATATCGAAAACTGAGGGTTACCGTTATCAGGCTCTGTGGTGTTGTAGACGTTTCGGTCAGCTCTTGGCGTAGCGCAGGCTGTAAGTTGTGCAATCACAAAGAACACGGCGATAAAGGTGTAGGTACGGTGGGTCATCCTTGATACTCCCTTAGGCGTTATGCTTTAAAAATTTCTGAGGCCCACTCTGGTAATACGTGTTGTTGGGTGAGCTGACCTTGCTCATACTTTAGCAAAAACCGGTGAGGGATATCTGAGCTTGAGTTATCAAACACGTAAAGAAAATCAACGATGTAGCGTGCTGCTTTTACATTTTCTATTGTCCTAGGGATTCTAGACTCAATTTTGTCTTCTGGAACATTATGTCCGCCATGATTAACTCGATGCTCAACACGGCGTTTGTTTAACTCTGCGAGTTCCACATGAATAAACACCAATGTTATTTCGTAACCTGCTTGCTTTGCCTTGGTTAAAAAATCTACTTTTGACGCATGAGAAAATACCGTCTCAAAACAGAATGAGCGGCGTTCTTTAATGTACTGTTCTCGCAATGTGTCCGCTTGGCGTGCTGCCTGATAAGAGAAAAACTCTGGATTCTCAGGGTGCTGCTCTGCAGCAATCAAATCTGCGTTGATAAAAGGGATCTTCAGATGAGCGATGTTATGACGATAAAACGTGGTTTTACCCGCTCCGTTACCTCCTACGATGACCCATAGGACCGGTTTTCTGTTAATGATGGTATTCCTTTAGAACCTTGGTGTGTTTTTTATGCTTGTTTATTAATGGTTAGTCGTCAGTTGATGTTGCAATCTGGCCATTGCTTGCTGAATAGTAAGGGTGTTCAGAGCTCTTTAGCTCATTGATAACACCTTGACGATTAGGCGCTTCTGCTAGTTGATCGAATAAGCTTCGGGAGGCGGCTATACGCTCATCCGGGGTTAGATCATCAATTGATACATGACCTTCCTGAAAGCTACGAATACGTGAAAGACTAAAACAGCCTGTTTGCTCAACCAGCTTACCAATTTCAGCCCAATACTCAATTTGACCTGCAGCAGACCGTTTTAGAAAACGACCTTCTTGGCTGGCGGTGTTGACCAGTTCATCACTTAAACGTACGGATTTTGCCATGATTGAGTATCACCCTTAATTAGCATTGGTAATCAGGTTACAACAAAAGATCGCATAATGCGATCTTTTGTTGCTAAAAGATTTTGTGCGCCCTGTTCTATTTATGAATTGCTCTGTTTTTCATTAACACTCTGGCATATTGACTTGAATGGCCAGCCCTCCTAGAGAGGTCTCTTTATATTGGTGCTGCATATCTCTGCCTGTTCGCATCATGGTTGCAATCACCTTATCGAGCGACACTAAATGACGACCATCTGAGTTTAGCGCCAATCTCGCCGCGTTTACGGCTTTTACTGCTCCCATTGTGTTCCGTTCTATACAGGGTATTTGCACTAAACCACCAATAGGATCACAGGTGAGCCCCAGGTTATGCTCCATGCCAATTTCAGCCGCGTTTTCCACCTGCCATATAGAACCGCCCTGAATCGCTGAAAGTGCTCCGGCAGCCATTGAGCAGGCAACCCCGACTTCGCCCTGGCACCCCACCTCTGCTGCCGACAGCGAGGCACCCTCTTTGTAGAGGATGCCGATAGCACCAGCAGTTAACAGATAGTCAATAATAGTTTTTTCATTAAAAACACTTAAGTGCTCAACATAATATTTAAGTACAGCTGGAATAATGCCTGCTGCGCCATTAGTAGGTGCTGTCACCACACGGCCCCCTGCGGCATTTTCTTCATTAACCGCCATGGCGTAAACACTCAGCCAGTCGAGAATATCGGTTTTACGATTGTGAGTTGAGGTAGATGATATGAGTGCTGTATATAGCTTTGGTGCTCTACGTTTAACCTGTAGTCCGCCGGGCAATATCCCCTCGGTCTGCAGGCCTGATTCTATACTGGCATTCATCACCTCCCAGAGTTTAAGTAGATCTTGCTTAAGTGCGGTTTCGGTTCGCCAAGTGAGTTCGTTTTTGAGCATAAGCTGGCTAATGGAGCAACCTTCTTGTTTACAGGCCTTAATTAGTTTAGCGGTGGAATTAAATGGAAAAGGACACTGTTGGGTGCTTATATTCGATTCGATAGGTGTGCCGTCTTCATGGCAGATGAAACCGCCACCGACAGAATAGTAACCGCTACGAAGAATAAGCTCACCATTATGGTTATAGGCTTGAAACATCAGCCCGTTTGAGTGTTTAGGCATTAGTTGAGAGGTTAAAAAAACAATATCATCATCTGGACTAAACCGGAGCGACGCTTGATGGTTAAGTATGAGTGTTTGTTGTTGATAAGCTTTGCTTAAGGTGGATGCTTGATCTTGCGCTGAAATGGTGTCAGGTTGAAAGCCAGATAGCCCGAATATAATTGCATTCTGAGTACCGTGGCCTTTGCCGGTGAGGGCGAGTGAGCCGTATAGCTCGCATGTGATGCGTTTAAGGTTTTGTGGGTCTAGTGACTGTGAAAACAAACAGGCAGCCCGCATGGGACCAACGGTATGAGAGCTGGAAGGACCAATACCAATAGAAAACAAATCGAGCACACTGTGAGTCATCATAAACCCTCGTGATGTTCTGTTGAGTATAGACCTATTAATAATATCCTAACGCTTATACCAAAGGATTAGTCACTGTGAGTACAATTGAGATGATAAAAAGCCTATAGTAGAGATCATATAAAGTCCGTGTCTTGAATGTTGTTAGGAATCACTTATGACTGCTCTCTTTATCCTGTTAACGCTGATTAGCGCCTGCTTTACCTATAACCTATTCTACCCTGCATACAAACACTCCAAAGGGGTTGCTATCAGCTTTCTTTCGGGTTGGCTGGTAGGCGAACTGGTATGGCATCACTTGGCTTTTCAGGTCGCGGTTACATTATTATTTGTTGCTGGTGGTGTGGTCGAAGGCTTTTGGGGCTCATTAGGGTTGCTTACGTTACTCATATCCTGGTGGGGAATGACAATGTACCAACTGCAAGCTAACTTGGCCGAAGAAGAGGTTGAACGTAGTCTGGTAAACGAGTTAGGTACGAATTATAGAGATGCACTGTGCGCTAACATTAACTATCAAGGCGACAAAAAACCGAGTAAGCGCCAGCTAGCAAGGCCTTTTGACTCTCTTCGATCGCAAGATGTTGAGGTGCATAAGAATATTGTTTATGAAAAAGTCGACGGGCTTAAGCTAAAACTCGATATCAGGCGTGGTAAACGACCTGTAGAGAATGCTCCGGTGTTGTTTCAGATTCATGGTGGCGCCTGGACTCATAAAATGGGTAGTAAGAATGAACAAGGCATACCGTTGATGAACCGCTTGGCTGAAATAGGCTGGGTGTGTGTGGCGATAGACTACCGTCTGAGCCCTAAGGCAACGTTTCCTGAGCATATTATTGATTGTAAAAAAGCGCTGATTTGGGTCAAGAAACATATTGCAGGGTACGGGGGTAACCCCGATTTTATTGTGGTCACAGGCGGCTCTGCAGGTGGACACCTCAGCTCGTTATTGTCATTAACCGAAAATCTTGCTGCCTTTCAGCCTGGATTTGAAAGCGAAGATACGAGTGTTAATGGGTGTGTCCCGTTTTATGGCATTTATGATTTCTTAGACGAAAAAAGGCTTCAATATCACAAAGGGCTGGAAGATATTTTAGAAAAATCGATACTAAAATCATCTAAGCAGGCTAACCCTGAACTGTATCGACTGGCGTCTCCCATTAATCATATCCATAAAAAATCACCCCCGTTTATGGTGATTCAGGGTGATAAAGATACCTTGGTATCAACAGACGAAACTCGCTATTTTGTTGAACGCCTAAAACATGCCTCTGCCAATCCTGTGGTGTATTCTGAAATCACTGGCGCGCAACATGCGTTTGATGTATTTCCATCGGTTAGAAGTGAGCATGTGCTTAATGGTGTTGTTCGTTTTGCAGAATGGTTATATAACGACTATATAAGTAAGCAGAATCAAAAAAGCCATTTAGCGACAGACAATGTGAGTGTAGATGGTTGATTGCCATGAATGAAATACGTTAGTCTATTCGTCAATGAAATAGCATTAAAGGGATCTATATGTCATTGTTCAGAAAATCAAAGTACTTATCTATAAGTCTTCTGATCGCCGTTCCTTGGTTATCCAGCATCGTTAGCGCAGATTATCACTCGCCCATAAAACATAAGCCCAAGCTGATTCTTCAGGTGACCGTTGATCAGCTGCGTGGAGACCTACCCACTCGTTACTATGACCGGTTGGGAGAAGGCGGGTTTAAATATTTATGGGAGCAGGGGCTGGTATATACGAATGCACACCATGAGCATGCTAACACCGAAACGATTGTCGGTCACACCACGTTGGCTACAGGTGCCCAGCCGGCTGTGCACGGTATGGTGGGGAACTTGTGGCTTGATCGAGCGACCGGGCTTACGACTTATAATATCGAAGACCCTAATTATAAGCTGCTATCACAAGGGGCTGATGTTAATGCCAACACCGAAATAGACCCGACTCAAAAAGCTGCCAAAACAGAAGGCCGCTCGCCGGCGGCGATTATGGTGAGCACGCTGGGTGACGAGTTAAAGGTTAATACCAACGGTAAAGCGAAAGTATATGGCGTTTCAATAAAAGATCGTGCTGCCGTAGCTATGGCAGGGCATGCGGGTAAAGCATTTTGGTTCTCAAAAGCCAAAGGTGAATTTGTTACCAGTAACTATTACTTTGATCAGTACCCCAAATGGGTGAGTGATTGGAACGCCAAGAAAGTTCCACAAACGTATGCCAACAAAACCTGGAGTTTACTGCACGACCAAAAGACCTATTTATTTGGTGATTCAGATGATCGTAAGTGGGAAACGAGTTTGGCGAATTTTGGTCGAACCTTCCCGCACCCCTATGGTCCGGGAGGTAGTGCATACTATACGACCTTGTTAACCATTAGCCCTGCGGGAGATGAAATTACACTGGACTTTGCCAAAACACTATTGGTGGCTGAACAGTTGGGCAAGGATGATATTACGGACTATCTAAGTGTCAGCTTTTCATCGACAGACTATGTCGGTCATTTGTTTGGACCTTCGAGCCTTGAGTCTGAAGATAATATCTTGCGTTTGGATCGCAGCTTGGCTGAGCTGTTTACTTTTATTGATAAACAGGTCGGTTTGAAGAACACGTTGATTGTGTTTTCTGCCGACCATGGAGGGGCTGAAACACCCGGCTATTTAAAGTCAATGGGTATCTCAGCCGGTTATATTAATCCATTGTCATGGAGTAAAGAGGCTGCGATTGTTCGACTTAAAAAGCAGTTTAATATTCATGGCAAGCTGATTGAAAAATATGAGCACCCTTATCTATATCTTAGTAAATCAGTCATAGACAATAAGGAAATAGATCGTCAGGCGTTAGAAGCTGCTTTAGTTAAAGAGCTGGTGGCGCTACCTGGTATTTCAATGGCGGTTTCGAGTAAAGCATTACAGCGAGGTAATTTGCCAGAGACACCGCTTTATCAGGCGGTTCGTAATAACTTTTATGCTAAACGCTCAGGTGATGTTTATATTGTGTTTGAGCCAAACTGGTTTATCAATCATTTTGATAGCATAGATGTGGCCTCAACACATGGTTCACCTTGGCGTTACGACAGCTATGTCCCCATTGTTTTTGCAGGCGCAGAAGTTGATGCAGAGTTCGTGACACGAAAAGTGCATACGGTGGATATTGCCACGACACTGTCTGCTTATTTAGGCATAAAACCGCCTTCAGGAGCCTTTGGGCAGGTTTTGTCAGAAGTGTTTGAATAGTGTCACTATTATTAGATCAAAAGTAGAAATGATGATGTATCACGACTATAACAATAAGTACCCATTTTTAAACCCGACTAAAATAGTAAGGAATTAAGTATGATGCCTATTAAAAAGGCGATAGTCACCGCTGGCATGTTTCTATCGTTAAGCAGCGTTGCGATCGCAGCACCTGAAAAACCGAATATATTGATTATCTGGGGCGATGATATTGGTATTACTAATATCAGTGCTTACAGTGATGGCATTATGGGGTATCACACCCCTAATATCGACCGCATCGCCAATGAAGGGGTGCGCTTTACTGATTACTATGGTGATCAAAGCTGTACAGCCGGACGTTCAACCTTTATTACCGGGCAGTCTGGGTTGCGAACGGGTATGACTAAAGTGGGTTTGCCAGGCGCGCCTGAAGGCTTGCAGGATCGTGATATTACGATTGCAGAAATGCTTAAAGATAAAGGCTATACCACGGGGCAGTTTGGTAAAAACCATTTAGGCGATCAGGATAAACACCTCCCGACTAACCATGGCTTTGATGAGTTCTTAGGTAACCTTTACCATCTGAATGCAGAAGAAGAGCCTGAAGATGAAGATTACCCAAAAGACCCTGAGTTTAAAAAGAAGTTCGGACCTCGAGGTGTACTTCATTCATATGCTGATGGAAAGATTGAAGATACGGGCCCTTTAACCAAGAAGCGTATGGAAACGGCAGATGAAGAGTTTATCGCTGCGGCCAAAAAGTTCATTGATAAAGCAGTTAAAAAGAAAACGCCATTTTTCGTGTGGCTTAATACTACCGGCATGCACTTCCGCACTCATATTGCAGAAAAGAATGTGGGTAAGTCAGGGCAGGGCTTTTACAATGATGTGATGGTGGCACATGATGAATTAGTGGGTGAGATGCTGACCCAGCTAGATGAACTAAAAATTGCAGACAACACGATTGTAATGTATTCAACCGATAACGGTGTTCACTTTAATACTTGGCCTGACGCGGGTATTACGCCTTTCCGTGGTGAGAAAAATAGCAACTATGAAGGGGCTTATCGAGTACCTGCTATGGTTCGCTGGCCGGGTAAAATTCCTGCAGGTAAAATCTCAAATGAAATTATGTCTCACCTCGATTGGATGCCAACACTCGCTGCCGCAGCAGGCGACACCAAGCTTAAAGCGGATATGTTAAAAGGTAAGTCTTTCGGTAAAAAATCAGCGAAAATTCATTTGGATGGGTATAACTTTTTGCCTCACTTAACGGGTAAAGAGAAGAAGGGGCCTCGTAATGTTTATCATTATTTAAATGATGAAGCCTTCCCGGTTGGTATTCGTATTGGTGATTGGAAAATGACCTATGCTGAGAATCGTGGCAAGACCATGGCGCTTTGGACCGAACCGTTTACGATGCTACGGATGCCTAAAGTCACCAACCTTCGTCGTGACCCTTGGGGGCGAGCGGAAGAAAACTCTAACTCGTATTATGACTGGATGATTGATAAAGCGCCTTATATCTATTTAGGTTTGGCGACTACGGCTGAATTCTTGTCGACCTTTAAACAATACCCACCAAGTCAAGCGCCTGGTTCGTGGTCGGTTGAAGCGGTATATGATAAATTTTTGACGAAATCAGAAGGCAAGTAATACGGTTGTAGTTCAACGAAACCCGCGATAATTTCGCGGGTTTTTGTTTTTTGCGTTAACACCCCGCATCGCTTGAGTATTTTAACGATGCAATTAACTGCTTAAAGGAAACGTCTATGACGCAAAGCCTAGATGAGATTAAAAAGCTACAAACCGCAATGGAGGCTGCCGTTATTGGCCAGTCGGATGTAGTGGAAAAAATTATTGTTAGTTTGCTTTGCAACGGAAACCTATTGTTAGAAGGTCTACCGGGAACCGCCAAAACTCGATCTATTAAAACTTTAGCCAATGTAATGGACGCTGAGTTAGGCCGCATACAGTTTACGCCAGACCTCTTGCCCTCAGATGTCACTGGTACTGAGATATATCACTCGGACGGTGGCGCGGAACAGCTAACATTCCAGCCAGGGCCTATTTTCGCCAACCTTGTATTAGCGGATGAAATCAATCGAGCCCCTGCTAAAGTTCAATCTGCGCTACTCGAGGCTATGGAGGAGCGGCAGGTAACCGTCGCAGGTAAGACATACCCATTACCCCCTTTGTTTATGGTGCTTGCCACCCAGAACCCCATCGAGCAAGAAGGAACCTATCCATTGCCCGAAGCGCAGATGGATCGCTTTTTGATGAAGGTTAATATTGACTACCCTGATGATCATGCCGAGTTAGAGATTATCAGACTGATGCGAAACGAAGAGCAGGTATCGCCTGATATTAAGCGTGTAAACATTTCACAAGAACATATCTTTTCTGCCAGAGCTGAGATTCATGAACTGCATGTATCTGAACATGTCGAACAGTATATGGTCGCATTAGTCATGGCTACCCGTCACCCGGAGCGGTATCCCGATAGTCCTTTAGCGCAATGGATTAGCGTCGGCTCAAGCCCTCGTGCCTCTATTAATCTAGACAAAGCCTCCCGTGCTTATGGGTGGCTTCAAGGTAAAGACTTCGTAGACCCAGATGATGTTCGTTCGGTACTGCCAGCAGTATTGCGCCATCGCCTGATATTGAGCTATGAGGCGGCTGCCGAAGGGGTTACCAGTGATAAGGTAATAGACGAAATTATTCGGCAAGTGGCCGTTGCATAACGGGTAATCGGGTTATGGCTGAAACGCGACCAGAAAAACCAGATCACAAGGTCTATGCTGATTTTCAGCAACTAGTGGCGATGCAGCACTTAACAGCAGGTTTTAGTTTTTTACCCAAGCAAGCGATGCAAAGTATTTTGGCGGGGCGGCATGCTTCAAAACTACGGGGCAGAGGGCTTAACTTTGAAGAGTTGCGACACTATCGTCCTGGTGATGACATAAGAACCCTTGATTGGAAGGTGACCAATCGCACCAAGAAGCCCCATGTCAGGGTCTACACCGAAGAACGAGAACGAAGTGTTTTGTTATTAGTCGATCAGCGCGTATCGATGTTTTTTGGTAGTCGGGTCAAAATGAAATCTGTGGTGGCCGCTGAAATGGCCGCACTGAGTATCTGGAGAACCTTAGCGGTCGGTGACCGTGTGGGAGCACTGGTATTTAATGATCGTGATATTAACGAAATAAAACCTCAACGCAGTCGAAAAACAGCGCTTCAGGTTCTGCATCAAATCACCACCATGAATCACGTACTCAATGCACGACAAACCAACGTGCAGAATAGTGATCAGCTTAACCATGCACTGCAAGAGGCAGAAAGGCTGTGCGGCCATGATTATCTTATTGTGGTAGTGAGCGATATGAGCGGTTGGAACGCAGAAACTATTAAACGGATCAAACGACTCACGATACACAACGATCTTATCGTGCCTCTTATTTTTGATCCTCTCGAAAAAGAACTCCCTGACCATCAACGACTCGTGGTCAGTGATGGGGATGTTCAGATTGAAGTGGATGCTCGAAAGCATCAACTGCAACAACGCTTTACTGAAGGGTTTGTCAGTTCGGTTGATTTTTTACAAGGGGAACTCAGAAAGTATGGCGTGCCGGTTATCCCCATTGATACCGAGGCGCCGGTTCAAGATCAAGTGCGGCTTGCTCTCGGCCAATCGGCTTTAACAGGAGGGCGCCGATAGTGGAGGAGGTTGATAAAACGTTTGCCCGCACTTTTGGCAATTATAATTTACACGGTATTGAAGAAGTTCATCTGCCGGAATCGGTCTCGTGGATGCCTCAGACGATCGGTTGGAAGCTGTTGTTCGTATTATTTGTGTTAGGGCTTTGCTGGTTGCTTTACCGCCAGGTGAGGCTTTGGTGGCGGAATCGTTATCGAAGAGAAGCACTAAAGCAGCTGGCGCAACTCAGGCTAACCGAAGACGCTTATACGGTGGTGTCTCGCTTACCGTTTTTACTAAAGGCGACCGCATTGCAACGATTCCCACGAGAAAACATCGCATCATTGTCTGGTGAACCTTGGCTTGAATTCTTGAGCAACCATTACGCTGGGCCAGCTTTCAATGATGCGTTGGGGCAGCAGCTGAACACTATCGCCTATCAACGTCGGGAGCAGTGGTCATTGAGCGATGAACAGGTCGATGCCTTGGTGGTGCGCACCCGTGAATGGATTAAAACACATCAAGATTTCCCTACTACTCCATCATCGATTAGCGGGGTGAGCGGTGGTTGAATTTGCTTATCCTTGGTTGATCTTGGCGCTGCCTTTACCGCTGTTCGCTTATTTTTTACTACCCGCCTACAAAGAGCGTAAAAGCTCGGTTAAAGTGCCTTTTTTTAGACGTTTGGTTGAACTCACCGGTGAAAAGCCGAGTCGCGGTGCAGTGGTGCTTGAACGTATGTTATTTCAAAAGGCGTGGCTGTTGGTTTCATGGGGGCTTATTGTGGTGGCCATGGCAAAACCCCAATATGTGGGCGAGCCTATCGTGATTGAGAAATCGGGTCGGGACCTGATGATTGCGGTTGATCTTTCGGGGTCAATGGAGGCGACAGACTTTTTGAATGAAAAAAGCGAGCAAATCGACCGGTTAACCGCGTTAAAGTCGGTACTAACAGAGTTTGTAGCTCGGCGAGAACATGACCGACTGGGGCTAATCGTATTTGGTGATGCACCGTTTTTACAAGCCCCGTTTACTGAAGACCATCAAACCTGGTTGACTTTATTAACAGAGACTCAGGCCGGCATGGCGGGGATGAGTACGGCGCTGGGTGATGCTATTGGTCTATCCATTAAAGCATTTGAACATAGCGATACTGAAAATCGGGTACTGGTGGTGTTAACCGATGGTAATGATACGGGCAGTAAAGTGCCCCCCGTTGACGCGGCAAAGGTGGCTGATCAGCTAGGAGTGACGATCTACACGATCGCTATTGGTGACCCTGAAACAGCGGGCGAAGAGGCGTTGGATATTGACACCTTACAACGCATAGCTGAAATTACGTCAGGAGGCTATTACCAAGCCCTTGATCGAGAGCAACTAGAGTATGTCTATGGTCAAATCAATGAACTGGAACCCGCGATTTTCGAGTCATTGAGTTATCGTCCTAAACAGAGTTTGCATCACTATTTGTTATCAATTGTAATGGTCGGTTATCTATTGTTTTTTTCACTAATGACCTTCGTCTCGTATAACAATCAGCGAGGCATGACGGATGTTTGATGTTGATCAGTTAACGGCCTTTCACTTCTTAAGACCTTGGTGGTTGCTTGGGCTTATCCCCCTAATATTCACAGTGCTTTACGCTAAACGGCTAAAAGATCCGGTAGCTCATTGGCAAAAGACGATTGCACCTCACCTACTTAAGGCTCTCACAGTAAAAGGTGCGCGTGGAGCGTGGCTCAACCCTATTAGTTTAAGTGTATTGGCGATGGTGCTCTGCGTAGTGGCGGTGGCGGGGCCAAGCTGGGAACGCAAGCCTTTACCGTTTGTTCAAGATGAAGCTGCATTGGTGATTGCGTTGGCACTGTCAGACAGCATGAATCAAACTGATATTCAGCCAAGCCGGTTAGAGCGGGCCAAACAAAAGATAACCGACCTCTTGGCGCTTCGGTCAGGGTCAAGAACGGGGTTGATTGTTTATTCAGGTAGTGCCCACCGGGTGATCCCATTGACTAATGACCCTGATATTATGTTTCAATTTCTAAATGCCGTTGTTTCAGAGATGATGCCCAAGTCTGGTAACTTTCCTGAAGCAGCATTGCCGTTGGCAGATACGATGCTTAAAGGTGCTGATATGCCAGGTTCGATATTGTTGATGGGTGACGGTGTGTCGCCTCAGTCTGCAAGCCGTTTTAAACAATACTTTTCTGAAGCGCCTCACCAGCTTTTGATATGGGGTGTGGGTATGTCAGAGCAAGCAGATTCTCCTCAAGGTCATGGGGCAACTGAAGAAGGCTATTTGCCTCTAGCACAGTCAGAATTGACCGCATTAGCTCGTGATAACGGAGGTGTTTATCAGTCACTGACCTTAGATAATTCAGATGTTCAGCGCCTTAACCGTAACATCAATAACCATTTGGCCAATGTTGATGATGAAAACCGACCATGGGTCGATGCAGGCTATTATCTGCTGTTTCCGTTTGCATTGATTTTTCTGGTTTGGTTCCGTAAGGGCTGGTCGTTGCATTGGTGTTTATTACTATTGCTGATCAATAGCAGCGTATATACCCCTGAGGTGAATGCAAACAACGTTGCTAAAACTGAGCCTCAAGAGGGCTCGCAAGTGGCACACTCTGGTGATAGGGTACTCGACCAACTCGGTGCATCATTTATGAATCTATGGCTGACACCCGATCAACAGGGCCGCTGGTATTTTGAGCGGGGTGACTATGAGACTGCTGCACAGAGGTTTCATGATAGCGCGTGGAAAGGTATCGCTTATTACTACAACGAGAACTTTAAAACAGCTGCAGAGCTTTTTACTCAGATAGAAACGGTTGATGGCATGTTTAATTTAGCGAATGCGCAGGCGCAAGGTCAGTTATATTTAGACGCGGTTAAAACCTATGATCAAGTGCTCAAGAAAGCCCCCGGCCATATCGGAGCAACTAAAAACCGAGCCCTGGTGCAGGCGCTAATTGATGAAATAAATCAGATGAGTCAAAACCAGCAACCTGAACAGGGTGAATCGATAAGGGAGTTAGGTGATGAACCCCAGCGAGCTGATGGCGCGGAGCAACAAGAAGGTTTGCCGACTGAGGTTCAACAGTTAACCGCCGAGCAGATACTGGCAGACCAGCAAGTGCAAGACCTGTGGATGAAGCAAATCCAGCAAGACCCATCACGTTTTCTGAAAGTTAAGTTTCAAATGCAACTTAACCAGGGAGGCGAGGGTGACTAATATCAGCCTTATCGCTTCGCCAGCCCTTGTCCGCTTTGTTCTCTGTGGGCTAATGGGCTTATGTTCGTTATCTGTTGATGCAGAGTCGAATATTCAGACCTTACTAGAAAATAAAAAACTAGCGATTAACGTGTGGCTTGAGCCCGCTGAGGATATTATTGCGACTCAGCAGGTTAACCTTAATATCGAAGTCTCGACTCATCGTTGGTTTGTCGGTGGCACTCAATTGGGTCGATTAGAAGTCGATAATGCCATTGTACTTCGTCGAGATGCGTTTGCGGTCAACTCAAGCCGCCGTCAAGCGGGGGAGAACTGGGCTGTTCAGCTTTGGACTATAACGCTTTATCCTCAGCGAAGTGGCTCGTTTAATGTCCCCTCAATACCGGTTACGGTCACCGTTTCAGGAGAGGATAATCAGCCGATGAAAGGGGTGATCGAAACCGAGATGTTAACATTTAATGCAGTAGAACCAGCTGAACTCAAAGATAAAAAAGACTGGGTCGCCACCACGTTGTTTGAGGTGAATGATCAGTTTGATAAAGACTCTGTGGGCTTGAAAAAGGGCGATGCTATACAGCGAACGCTTCACTTTAAAGCAGAAAACACGGCAGCCATGATGCTGCCTGAACTGAGCGTTAATGAAATTGACGGAATGGGAGTATACCCTAAACCAGCGGCAATAGAGGATACGGTTAACCGGGGAGAGTATTTAGCAGAGCGTACAGAAACGATTAACTATGTGATCGAAAAAGAGGGTGAATACAGGCTGCCAGCCTTAACCTTTTATTGGTGGGATTTAAACTCAAGCGAACTGAAAACGATCGACATTCCAGAGCGGCTTCTGTCTACGTCTGGTAGCGCAGAATCGACTATAGAAGATAGTTTATTTTCAGTCGAAGCGATTATAGACAAGTTTAAAAATACCATGCCTATCACGGCTTTTCTTGTGTTAATACTGATAGTGACCGGTATCGCCTTTACCGTTGTAAAGCGTCGTAATAAAACGGCAGGAAAGTGTGATACGCCTAAAAAACTAGAGAAAAAGTTTGTTGAAGCTTGTCAGCAACAGCATTATTTAGTCGCTGTGTCGTTGCTTTATCAGTGGTTTGATCATCAGGCGCTAGCGGTGGATATAGGTTCTACCATCGAGCCTATTAGGCAGTGGCTTAAAGAGATGGATGATCAGACGCTTGAAGCAGAGTTTAATGAGTTAATGGCGTCTACTTTTAGCGAATCCTCTCAGGTCATCGGTGTCGCTAATACCGAAGAAAAACGACCGTTTGACACCTTGCTTAAACAGCTGAAACGGCGCTCTAGCGGTAGACGAAGGTTTTTGAGTTATGCCCGAGCCGTTGACTTACGTTTGAATTGATAGGCAGTTATACTGGCAGATCACTTTATCTTCTCTTTTAAAGAAAATAATAATAGGATTTTCATGCCCGCCTTTTTTATTACTCTGTTTACTCTATTTCTCTGTGTTACAAGCTTAAATAGCTATGCAGTGAGCAGGTTTGATAGTAGCCCTAATATAAAGACGCATAAAGATTATGTTGGTAGTAATATCTGTGGCCAGTGTCATCAGCCTGAATTTCAACAGTGGCAAACATCACATCATGCTAAAGCGATGATGTCGCCAACCGCAGAAAATGTGTTGGGTGATTTCGATAATCAAACGGTCACTTTTAATGATGTGAAGACTCAATTCACACAGCGCGAAGATGGCTATTTTATCACCACTCAAAATGAGGTTAAGAAAACTGAAACCTATAAAGTGGCGTTCACATTCGGCTATACGCCGTTACAGCAATACTTGATTGATATTGGAGATGGAAAGCTTCAAGCGTTTGATATCGCCTGGGATGCCAGAGCAACATCAGAGGGTGGGCAGCGTTGGTTCAAACTGCTGCCTAATGAAGACACCAGCCCCGAAAGCCCTTTTCATTGGACCCGCCAGACTCAAAACTGGAATAGCCGATGTGCTGACTGTCATTCAACTAATTTATCGAAAGGCTATGACCCCATATATAAACGCTACGATACAACATTTACCGAGCTAAATGTAGCGTGCGAGTCTTGTCACGGCGGCGGTCAGAAGCATGTGAGTTTAGTGAGTGGTGACGGCTATAAGAAGGGCGCTGCGACAGGATTTAAGGCAGACCTTAAACAAACGCGCCAATTCGTATTCGATGGCAGCATCCCTATCGCGCAACCCAAAGGCGCGTCTACTTTAGCCCAGATAAACGCCTGTGGCGGATGCCACTCTCGAAGACAAGTGGTTGGCGATATAGCTCCCGACCACGACTACCATGACCAATACGCACTGCGACTGATAGACGACCCTCTTTATCACTCAGACGGTCAAATTCAGGATGAAGTGTTTGTGTTGGGGTCATTTATGCAAAGTAAAATGCACCAAGCAGGCGTGACCTGCACAAACTGTCATAACGCTCATACCGGGCAGATAAAAGCGCAAGATAACTCGCTGTGTACCCAGTGCCATACCGTTGAGCGCTACGATACTGAAAAACATCATCACCATAAAGCATCATCAGAAGGCGCACTCTGCGTGAACTGCCATATGCCTGCAACCACGTATATGGAAGTCGACGATCGTCGAGATCACTCTTTTAGCACGCCTGCTCCTCAGCACTCAGATACGATGGACACCCCTAATGCCTGTAAGAGTTGTCATCGTATGCAGTCAAATGAATGGAGTGCAGCAGCGATTAAAAACTGGTCGAATAGATGGGTGCCTGATCCATTTTCTTCTCTTAATGCTAGGGCGCAAAAGGCTGATGTGTTGGCATTAAGGGGGATGGTTGAGTATGTGTCCGATGAACAATACCCCGCTATTCGTCGAGCAACGCTGTTATCGTTAACCGGCAATATACCCTCGCGATTAACCGCTGAAACCATTGCTCAGCAGTTGTCGTCTAATAGCCCATTGGTGAGACGCGCAGCGGTTGAAGCATCTGGGTTTATCCCGCTGCAGCATCGCTGGGGGTTGCTAAAGCCTTTAATGACGGACAAATCTGCCAGTGTACGTTTCGCAGTTGCCAATCAGCTAGTAGGGTATAGTGCAGAGGTGAGTGGCGATGATTATGCGCTCTTGAGTCAACTGTTAAGGGAGTATGAAGCTACATTGCGACTGTCTCAGGATATGCCGACCGGACAAGCCGCGATAGCATTATACTCGCTTAATCAAGGTGATGCAGAAGGGGCGCTAGCGGCTCTGAATAAAGCGCTTGAAATTGAGCCTGATTATGCGCCGGCTTTATTGAACCTTGCTGATTTGTATCGAGGACTGGGTGATGAGGAAAAAGCCCTGGCAACGTTGCAAAAAGCCATATTGGTGGCGCCTGATAGTGGAGCAATACAGCATAGTTATGGCCTCTATTGGGTTCGTCAGGGGCAGCTTGAAACGGCACTGGGCTATCTGAAGGCTGCGACAGAGCAAGGTGATAGCTTCGTGCGCTATTCATATGTTTATGCGGTCGCATTGGAATCATCAGGGCAGCTGGAAAATGCTATCAAAACCCTTGAAGCCGCAAACCAGCAGTGGCCTAATCAATACGATGTACTGCTTTCCCTTATTCTCTACCTTGAGAAGGCAGGTAGGGCACCTGAAAGCTGGACTTATCTATCTAATTTGTCGGCTATCGCGCCCAACGATCCAGAAGTTAAACGTAGATTAGCGAGTATGAGGCGTGATTAGGAGTGGCTTTACCTGTTGGTTACACCGACAGAGGCCTTGAGCTGCTTGGATCAATACAATAAAACAGGGCGCTAGGGCGTTTGTTTGATTATTGGGTTGGCGGCAAGAATTAGCCTTAACCAACGTAAATCAATTTTGTATGATAAATAACCATCTGCTAATTTGCAGAACGCCAGTACGGTGCTATGGTTGTTAAATACTTATCCTTACGATGCAATGGGCAGTAATGGAATAAGTTTAATAAAATCAGGAGCGTGAGATATGAGTAAGGGTACGGTAAAGTGGTTTAATGCAGACAAAGGTTTTGGTTTCATTACTCCAGAAGGCGGCGGTAAAGATCTTTTTGTACACCATTCAGAAATTAAAACCTCGGGTTATGCAACCCTTAATGACGGACAACAAGTAGAGTTTGAAGAAGGGCAAGGTCAAAAAGGTCCTTGTGCGACGAACGTTGTACCGTTATAAGTTAATTAGTCTGTAAGACGATCAAGAAGGCATTGCTACATTACGCGTTATGTCTTCTTGTCGAAATCATCTCTAGCCAACGTAAAAACCCTCCCCATATTAGAACTTCTGACTAAACTAAGACTATATCCTCTTTTTTTATTAACAGACGAAAGATACGCTTATGCTATCTAACGTACCTGAGTGTTATGGGTTATAGCTACGCGAAAGAAAGGTTTAGGGCTAATAATGACAACAGATATTCAAGGTCAACTAAGGCGGGCTCGCACATTCTTTCTTGCGATCGCCACTACCTTTTTAATCAGTGGTGGAATTGCTTTTTATCTTATTGCCGAGTTACAGGTGCTGCCTCTTCATTGGCTGGTTGTAGCGTTGGTGGTGAGCTCCTTTGCGGCGGGTGTGTTCTTTCAGTGGTTACATAAACTCGCTAACAAATTGATGTCGGTTCACCAAAATGCCGAATAGAGTATGGCACTACTTGAGGAACAGGCAGAACATAAAGAAGGCATGTTTAGAGCGATTACCGATCAGTCTACAGAAGGTATTACCCTTGCTGATACTGCAGGCAACTACACGTTTGTTAATCCTGCTTTCTGCAGCATGATGGGTTATTCAGAACCCGAGTTATTACAGATGAGTGTTTTTGATATGAAAGCACCGGAGCAAGATCACACTTCTTTTGATCGAACAAAATCGAGTCGAGAGGGTTTGTCGGTTGAAGTGCTTCTTCAGCGTAAAGATGGTTCTGTATTTGTCTCAGAAGTGATTGGGCAAAATGTCATCATCAATGGCTCAGCTCAAGTGCTGGGTACCGTGCGTGATATTTCTGACTATGTGAAAACAGAAGGGAAGATTAGAACACTCTCCCAGGCGGTTGAACAGAGTCCTGTTTCTATCATGATTTTGAGTGTTGCTGGCGTTATTAAATACGTTAATAGGGCATTTGAGCGGATCACCGGGTATAAATTAGCAGAAGTAGAGCATGAAAATATAGACGTTTTAATTCCTGATGGTTTACTTGAAGACTTTCAAGGAGGGCTTGCACGTTCGATGGAGAAAGGTGAAATTTGGGAAGGCGAGATGCTCATTCGAAAGAAAGCAGGCGAGAGCTTTTGGGAGTATGCCCACTTTTCGCCTGTGAGGGATGAGTATAACAAAATCATCCACTATCTAGGGGTGAAAGAGGATATCTCTCTTCGCAAAGAGCATGAGGAGAAAATCTTGCATCAGGCGCACTTTGATGTGTTAACGAACCTGCCCAACCGATTTCTTTCCCTTGATCGTTTATCTCATATGCTCAGCGAGGCCGTTCGTAATAACGAGTCTGCTGCACTTCTTTTTATTGATCTAGATGACTTTAAAAAGGTGAATGACTCCCTTGGCCATGAGATGGGGGATAAGCTTCTAATCGAGGCAGCTGCGCGGCTTAAGAGTGAGGTGCGTGAAGGGGATACGGTAGGGCGGCTCGGTGGAGATGAATTTATTGTGTTATTGGGAGGGTTACAAAACCCCACTAATGCACAATTAACCGCAGAGAATTTACTCGGTCGCTTTCGTGATGCATTTCGTGTTGATGGTCGAGAGCTGATGATGACCGCAACGGTGGGGATTGCGGTCTACCCAGGTGATGGTGATAGTGCCTCGGAGCTACTCAGGAGTGCTGATGCTGCAATGTATCATGCCAAAGAACTGGGACGAAATACCTATTCATTTTTTACAGAAGATATGAATAAGCAAGTGACACGTCGCTTGTCACTTGAAGAGCAAATTCATGGCGCACTGGATCGAGGAGAGTTTGAGGTTATTTATCAGCCTCAAGTCGACGTGGGGAGTAGCCAGATTATTGGGGTTGAAGCGCTGTTGCGTTGGCATAACCCCGCGCTTGGGAATGTTCCCCCTGATGAGTTTATTCCCGTGGCAGAGCAAACCGGGCTGATTGTTTCTATAGGCCAGTTTGTATTAGCCGAAGCACTGCGTAATGCGGCTTACTGGCAGGAGCACTTTAGTCGCGAATTCAGAATGGCAGTCAACTTCTCTCCACGACAATTTCGAGACCCGAACTTAGTCGCGTTTATTAAACGAACGGTTGATGAATACGGGTTATCGGGTAAGACTCTTGAGCTAGAAATTACTGAAGGGGTGTTAATGAGTGGACAACGGTATATCTACGATATTTTCGAAGCGCTTAAAGGGTTAGGTGTTTGTATTTCTATGGATGACTTTGGCACCGGCTACTCGTCACTTAGCTATTTGAGAAACTACTCCTTTGATCTACTTAAAATTGATCGCAGCTTTATTAGCGATATTACGGTCGACCCCGCAGACAGAGAACTCATAAAGGCTGCAGTAGCGATGGCGCATAGCCTACATCTGAAAGTGGTGGCAGAAGGCGTTGAAACAGAGGCGCAACTAGAGTATTTGAAAGAGCTGAGGTGTGATTACGCTCAGGGTTACCTCTTTGGGAAACCGATGGCCGTTGATGATTTAACGCAATTGTTAATGTTGAACAAGTCGATGTGATTGAACTCTCTATCATGTCGGTGGTCACCTTATAAGGTTTGGCCACGGAGACGCCTAGTGTTGCAGCGCTTAACTCTCACCCGTGTATAGTACCTTCTCCGCCGAGACGATTATATTATGGCAGCATTAGTCGTTTACGTATTTCTGTTGGGTAAACACCGCTCCAGCGTTTATAGCTGCGGCTAAAGGCACTTAGGTTGTTATAGCCTAGTAGAGCAGCAATATCTGTTAATTGGTAGTAGGTATTTCTTAAATACTGGTTTGCCATATTAAAGCGAACCGCATCTAGTAGTGCTCGATAAGAGGTGCCCTGGTCTTGTAAACGCTTCTGGAGGGTTCGGGAGCTAAAGTGCATGGATGAGGCTATATCATTAAGGCTGCTAGAGCCATTGATTAACGAAAAGCTGATTACTTGAGAGATTTGTTCAATAATATTCGTCCTATGGTAAGACATTGCCTGATTAACACGTACATCGACCTGTTTGAGCAAGCTCGAAATACTCTGATTTAGAATGGATGTATCGGCAGAGAGTGATAGGGTTTGGCAGCCAAAGGCCACGGGGCAGCGGTAATATTGAGCATACTCAGAGATTCTTTGCTGATTGTGCTCGCTACGCAGAAAGTAGCAGCCTCTAATTGGAAAGGTTTTACCTAATAGACCATAAATAATCGATACTGCACTTGCCATGGCATAGTCTTGATATTGAACGAGTTCCTGAATATGGGGTAACTCTAGACTGAATGTGAGTGTGATATGTTCCTGCTTTATTTCTACTTCTATCTGATAACCCGACACCAGTATTTTGAGATATTTGAGAATGGTATTTAGCGCTTCTTGTATGTTCGTGACGTCTTTGAGAAGTGGAACAAGCGGCGCGAGGATCATCATATCCTGCTGCTTTGCCAACTGCATGGCAATGTCGGGGTAGTTCAACTCTTTGGATGCATGCTCCAGCAGCAGAACAAATTTATCAAATGGTATTAGCAGGCTCGTAGTTTCTCCTAGTGATACATTGCCTTCAAATAGAATATCGTTCCCTAGTCCTACAGCTTGATAAAACTGAGCAGGGTCACCTTTTTTGGCGAGTACTAAACGGCTGAACCCATGTAAAAAACTGCTACTAATATAGGGTGCTTGCATAACTCCCAAAGGCCTCATCATTTTTATGACAGAGTCGACAGTTTAGGATATTTTGCGCAAAATGGTAAGGTGCTTGCGTAAAATGGTAAGTCTTATGTGTTTTTTATCGTAAACTATACTCACCAGCAATAATAAAACTGTTTGAGAGGCATACATCATGGCATTAACGATAGCAGAGGGCACCAAAGGGTGGGAGGATTACTCGCAGGGCATAGCTTGGGGGACCATTGCGCTAGCGGTTGCAGTGGTAGGAGGCTACTTCTTATTGATCGCCGGGATCGCGACCGATGTCGTGAGTCTTCCTGTCGGCATGGTCATTGCGACTATTATTATTTATTTGGGGTTCACTGTTGCTCATGAAGCGGGTCATGGGAATATCTCTCATGGTGTAAGTTGGATGAAGCCATACGAGAGAATGTTAGGGTGGGCGATGAACCTGCTGTTTCTGATCTTGCCATTCGGATTATTTGCCAAGATTCATGATAATCACCATGCATTTACCAACGACCCTGACCAGGACCCGGACCATTGGGTATCTGGTGACACTTGGCTGGAAGCAAGTTGGAGGGCAATGACGTTACCTCTGCATTATGTTTATCTGACGCTGACTCAATTAAGAAATAACCCTGTGATTGCTGAAACCCACAAAAGCTCTTTGGTCTACTATGCGGTGACGACCTCAATTGTTGTTGGGCTGATTTCTGTAGGACTAGGGTGGGAGCTACTGATTATTGGTGTTCTGCCGATATTTTTAGCCAGCTTCTTTTTGGGTATGTTGTTTGATTGGATACCTCACATGCCGACTCGTCAACAGGGGCGATACCAGAATACCAGAAGCTACTTGCTTCCGGGATTAAAGTTTCTGACGCTCGGACAAAACTACCACCATATACATCATCTTTACCCTCGTGTTCCTTGGTATAACTATCAGCGAGTGTTCAACCATATTCGACCTGAGCTCGAAGCAAAAAATGCCCCTATTGAAATACTGTTTTCCAAAACGAAGCCTGGGTTTGGTCAATCTGTTTTCGCACAAGAGCCGAGCAGTATTGATGGTGTACATAAGCAGACATTATTAGTGGAACGCGTTGAGCAGGAAACCGATCAAGCGGTGGTGATAACATTTGCCCCTACTAATGGGAAGGTGCTGCCCTTTAAACCGGGCCAATATGTTACGGTGAGTAAATTGATCAATGGAGAGTCAGTGACCCGCTGTTACTCCATATGTACGTCGCCTAGTTCAAACGAATTAAGTGTTGGCGTAAAGAAAGTACAAAGGGGTCAACTTTCAAATTACCTTAACGAAAGTCTAAAGGCAGGGGATGAGCTGACCGTAACTGGCCCGTTTGGTGATTTTATATTTGATCCGGCTGTTGACCAGTCTTCTAAACCATTAGTGCTTATTGCCGGTGGTAGTGGTATTACTCCTGTTCTGTCGATTGCTAAAACCGCATTGGAAAGCTCACCCGAGAGGCGTGTCAACTTGATCTATGCAAATCGATCTATTCAGGATGCGATGTTTCTAACCACGTTAAATGATTTGAAATCGCGCTATGCTGATCGCTTTGATATTGTCCATGTATTGGAAAAACCTCATAAAGATTGGGATGGTTACACAGGCTATCTAGATGATGACAAGCTGCAATCTATGTTGACGTCCTTCTTCCACTTTGAAGAAAGCCTGTTTTATATTTGTGGCCCTGATGTCATGAAAAACATTGTTGAGACCAAACTTAATGCGTTAGAGCTGCCTGCGGATCATATATTTATAGAAGAGTTCGCCCAAGCAGCCCCTAAAGCTGAAGGCGCGGTTCATCAGGTTAACATTGAGTTAGCCAACGGCCAGACCTATGCGTTAGACGTAGCGGAAAACCAAACAGTTTTGCAGGTTGCCAATCAGGAGGGTGTTAAAATTCCCTATGCATGCGGTGTTGGGCAGTGCGGTTGTTGCATGATGCAAGTAGAAGAGGGCGATACAATATTGGCCTCTGAAGACACGCCGGGATTGTTGGAAGACGAGAAAGCGCGTGGTTTAACCTTAGCATGTCAGTGTATGCCTCGGTCAGCGGTTACATTGAAGGTGTAATAAAAATACTCCGAAGAGCAGAGTCGTCTCGTCGACTCTGCTCAGTTCAGGTTGCCAAGTGATTAGTTATGTCATTGGTATTCCTCCAACCCTTTCATGTACTTCCTGTATTGCTTCCGGCGTATACTTACCCGGTACTTTTATTTCGGGGGCACCTACCCACTTAAAGTAAAATATCAGGCACATTGCAGTCAGTGATTATCCAGTCGATTCAAAGTAACGATCCGCTGTCCGCTTTTCAATATGTGGTAAGAACCTATATTCAGGTCACAATATGGCGGCTTAGGGCGACCTAAAGCCACGACATATCCGTCCGGCCTAAGCATTGAAAACGAATACCAGAACGGTTACTTGGCGAGAGTGCTAGATAACAGCCTTGATGCAGGCAGCAAAATACTCTGGGAGGCAATTTCCTACAATGCCTATGGGGCATTAACGCAAGAATCATTAGGTAATGGGCTGACTATCAATAAAGGCTACGATGATTACGGCAATCTAACTGCCAAAGGCTCAATAACAGATTACAACTATGCCACTTATACCAACGGCAGTAGTTGTAGTGGCTATCATACGGCACCAAGTCCACTCGCTGTTCGTGAAGCAAATGGTTTCGTGTTTTGCTATGACGAGTTTGGTAATCAACTCAGTGATGGCGCACGTACGGTTACCTACAACACCATTAACAAACCGACGCAGGTCACCACAAAGGTAGCACCACCTTCAACTACCTCTACGGGCCTGATGATGGGCGTTTCTATCAGCGTAAAGATGAAAATGGTGAGTTATCTGAGATGATCTACATTGGTGGCGGTGTTTATGAAGAAGAGACGATTGCAGGGGTAACCACGCTCAAGAGTTATGTGGGTGACTTCCTGATTGATAAGCGAGTGGGCGAAACGGTTACGCAGACCTATACCTTGCGCGCCCATTGCCTTCTCTAAATGGGTGAACCATATTTAACTCACCATAGAACTCTGAAACTGCGCAAATAAGATCAGTCTTGTCGTATTCGGAAATGTAGTTATTGTCAGCAAAAGCGGTAAACAATTTGTCTGCTTCTTTATCTATGAAACGAGTATTACAGAAGTGCGTATCGCCCTTACTAATATCTAGGGTCCTTATTTTTCCGGCCCACTCGTAAATATCACAAAATAGAGTCTGGTGGATAGCGCAGAGGTAATCCAAATCATAGGGGGGGGGTCTTGAAACTCTATCGTCTCAGCGCAAGCGATAGTTATTTCACGCTCTGCTTCTTCGAGAATGTCATCGTTAGTGATATTAAGCAAATTGATAAGGACTGGTGTGCCAGAGTAACAGTTTGGATCTTGTCCTGTACCGTACTTATCTACCATGGGATATTAAGCGATTTTATATTTAGCGATAAGTTCTTCTCGGTTAGAAGGCTTTTGATCTTTTTTGTTTGGCACTTTAAACCCTTCTAATTTAAGGCTGGCGATATAATTAACGCTACGAACCTTTGCCGCAAACGTCTTTTTCGCGGCTAATGAAGTTTTTTTCTTTTTTAAGGTTGCCATAATTAGTATCTCCTCTGCTCTTCAGTATACCATAAGACAACAAACACACTTACCCTATAATAAGAATACCTTCCTAGGAATTAAAGAGGTCTTAGCCCTTTAGCTAAAGCCTATACTCACATAGTAGGGTTGTTCATACTTTGTTACGATAGTGCATTAAACTTCTCAAGGATGAGATTATGCCACGTAAACCTCGTTTTTTTATACCCGGAGTTCCGGTTCATATCGTGCATCGAGGACATTCAAGAGATCCTGTGTTTTTTGAAGATGAAGACTACTCAACCTATGCCTATTGGCTAGGGGAGGCATCAAAGCGCTATGGCATTCAAATTCACTCATTTGTGCTAATGACAAATCATGTTCATTTACTAATTACTCCGCCAGAAACAATAAGTACCAGTTTGTTTATGCAATATATCGGTCGCCGGTATGCCCCATATATGAATCAAAAATATGGGAAAAACGGTTCTATTTGGGAGGGGCGATACAAAGCAAGTCTGGTTCAGGTAGAGGATTATTTTTTGGCTACCATGCGTTATATTGAACTAAATCCTGTTAGGGCGGGTATGGTTGAGTCTCCATCGCATTATCGTTGGTCTAGTTTTTGTCATAACTCAGGCCTTAGAGCAATTAGTTTCGTGCGGTATCACTCCGTATATATTTCGTTGGCTGGGAGCGATGAAGCTCGGTTTGAAACCTATAAAGAGCTATTCCGCTCACAACTTGACCAAGAAGTTATGAAGCAGATTGCCGATGCTTGGCTAACAGGAACGCCACTTGGAAATGACTATTTTCGAGAAAAGGTGGAAGCTCAGTTGTTACAGAAAGTAGGGCATTATAAGCGAGGCCGCCCGGTTAAAAGTGTTTAAGGGCTTCGACCCCTTTTAACTGATTGCGCGACTGGTCTAATCAAAGAAATGGCCCGCCCGGAGAGATTCGAACTCCCGACCAAGTGGTTCGAAGCCACCTACTCTATCCAGCTGAGCTACGGGCGGACATTGTCTTCAATCGAATGCCCAAGAAAGGGCAAATAGATCAGGCGGCTATAATACGCAGGCTGTTAGATCGTGTCTAGTGTTCTATTCCAAAATATCACTTTCGAATTAAGCTCCGTCCATCCAGAATGTTTTGATGACCGCAATACACCAGACTGACAGCAGTGAAAGAGCTAATAGCCAGAAAAATATTTGGTTTCGTTGAGTTAGGGCAGATTTTCCCCCAGCGCTGGCGATCCAGCGAAAATACATATTGCTTAGAAAGCCTGCCAGTACAAAAAAGCTAGCGACTACGGGAAGCGCGAGTTGCCAGGTTGTGAGGAGTGCTCCTGACTGCTTGATTTGGCCGATCCACACCATTGAGGCAACGAGTACGATCAAAGCGGTGAATTCGACGATGAGAGAGAGTTTATGGTGCTTATGCATGCGATTATCGGTCTCAAAAGGCTATTTAGGATCGAGAGTATACATGAGTGTTTAAGGGGAGGCTTTTTATCGTTATTCTTTACCGCTATAATGTCGCCATTAATTTTTTGGGCGGGGTCTTGTATCTTGTCACCAATCATTATATAGCTAGTAATAGCACTAAATAATATCCCACGAGGTGAAGTGTGAATAAAGTGATGAGAGCGTTAGCAGTATTTGGGTTGGGTGCCGTATTGGCGGGTTCAATTCAGGCCGCAACAGACGAAGATGCGATTCGTGATCGTATTAAGCCTATCGGAGACGTATGTGTAGAAGGTCAGGATTGTGGTTCTGCAGCCGCCGCAGCGCCAGCAGCGACCGGTGGAGCTCGTTCAGGTGAAGATGTTTACAATGCGTCTTGCTTTGCATGTCATGGTACGGGTGCAGCAGGTGCTCCGATGTTAGGTAATGCAGGCCAGTGGGCTCCTCGTGTAGAGCAAGGTATGGACACACTGCTTGCTAATGCTATCAATGGCTTTAATGCTATGCCTGCTCGTGGAACTTGTGCATCATGTTCAGATGATGAGGTCAAAGCCGCTGTTGAGTACATGGTTAGTAACAGCAAGTAAGTTTTATGCTGTTAACAAAAAAGTCGACATTAGTCGGCTTTTTTTATGTCTGGCGATTGTCGTTGTAGTGTATTTTTGACCTCTTCAGCCCATTCAAGCCAAGCTCTTTCGCCAATAATACCTCTGCGAAGGGTCATATAGGGCAGGAGGTAGTGAGCTTTTTTTTCCTCGTTTAGGGATAGGTAAAGTTGCTCGATTCTTTCCAGATTTTCCAACGTGCTCTGATGAATTTCAGTATGGTTCTCCAGTTCCTGCATTAAGTTCTTTCGGGGCGCTAAATGACCTCCATAGAGCTTAACCAACAATGAATCGTTAATCCTATTAGTTTTTACAGGCTGCTTAATCCACTTACTTAACTCTTCTTTACCACGCTGAGTAATCTCATAAATTTTTTTATCGGGTTTATCGCTCTGGGAGTGAGCTTGAAAGGTAACCCATTGCGCTTCAGTGAGCTTTTTAAGCTGCTGATAGACCTGTTGGTGTTTGGCGTTCCAAAAATAGCCTAAGCTTCTTTTAAAGTGTTTAACAAGGTCATAACCGCTGCTTGGTTCTGTTTCCAGCAAGACTAATATGGCGTGTTTTAATGACATAATGAGGCGCAACTTCTAATAACGATAAGATCGATAATAACAAATTATATGAAAGAAGTTGCATATTAATCCGGTAATCCTCTAATATGCAAAAAGTTGCATAAAAATACAACGATAGCATAAAAATAATGGCAGAGGTGATTAGTGAAGCGCACAGGAACTCGTTTTCGTAAAGACAGGGCAGATACTCATTATGATGTGATCGTCATTGGTTCAGGCCCTGGTGGGCTCTGCAACGCCGCGCTGCTATCTAAGCTGGGCAAAAAAGTCTGTGTGTTAGAGCAGCACTATACGGCGGGTGGCTATAGTCATACCTATGAGCGTAATGGTTACGAGTGGGATGTGGGTGTTCACTACGTAGGCGAAGTACATAAGCCGTTTTCAATGATGCGCCGTGTATTTGATGTTATTTCTGATAGCCAATTAGAGTGGGCTTATATGGATCAACTCTATGATCGTATTATTATCGGTGATAAAACGTACGACTATCTTGCGGGCAAAGAACCTTTTAAAAAACAGATGAAGGAGTACTTTCCTGCCGAAGCAGATGCTATTGACCAGTATGTTGATTTACTGGGTGATGTTAGTAAGTTAGTGCCTCGTTATTTTGCTGGGCAAGCGCTGCCAAAGTTGGCCGCGATGGTCTATAACAAAGCGCGCCATTATATGCTGCCCGACTACTTTTTTAAGAGTACGCGTGAAGTATTAGAAGGGTTGACCAAAAACGAAGAACTCATCGGTGTGCTAACGGCGCAATGGGGTGACTATGGCCTAACCCCTAGAGACTCATCATTTATGATGCACGGGATGGTTGCAAAGCACTATATCGCTGGCGGTAATTATCCGGTTGGCGGCTCGTCACGTATCTCTGAGACGATTATCCCGGTGATTAAGCAAAGTGGCGGTAATGTATTTACCTATGCCGGTGTGGACGAAATACTGGTTAAGAATAATCGAGCCTATGGTGTGCGTTTGAAGAAAGGTGGTCATGAGATATTTGCGGATAAAATTGTGAGTAGTGCCGGTATTTATCCCACTTATCAAGATTTATTACCTGAGAAAGTAGCCAAGAAAAACGGCCTGTTGAAAGACCTGAATAAAGTAGAATTGTCCGCCTCGCATGTTTGCATTTATGCAGGCTTTAAAGGTACAGCAGAACAACTGAATATCCCAAAAACTAATTACTGGGTATATCCTGATGCTAATCATGATGAAAACGTCGACCGCTTTTTAGCGTCTGACGGCACCGATGATTTTCCGCTAACCTATATCTCGTTTCCATCCGCTAAGGATCCAGCTTGGAATGACCGCTTCCCCGGTAAGTCAACGGTGGAGATCGTTGCACCGACTAATCACAAGTGGTTCGAGCAATGGCAGGGCACTACGTGGAATAAGCGGGGGGAAGGTTATGATGAGCTAAAAGAAGAGATTCAAAACTCGTTGCTCGAGACACTATACAAGCATATGCCTCAGTTACGAGGCGCGATAGATTATGTAGAGCTTTCTACACCATTATCTACACAATGGTTCCAGTGGAACAAAAAAGGTGAGATTTATGGTATCGACCATACCGTCGATCGCTTTCAGCAAAATTGGCTACACCCCATTACTCCGATTAAGAACCTATACCTAACCGGTGCCGATATCGTGACCGCAGGTGTTGGCGGCGCATTAATGGGGGGGGTGGTGAGTACTTGTGCGATGATTGGTGTATTAGAAAGCCGCAAAGTGATGGGGTTGATAAAGGATGTTTATCAACCCGAAGAGAGCCTGAAGCTAGAAACCGAAGGCCAGCAAGCATAAAGTCAGCAAAACCGTAGCCGCGATGCAGCGTAGAGGCTGTGAAAGTATTCTAGTATTACCTGTATTACAATAAAGGCACCATTAGT